>Ga0194119_10001157_pt1 | contig 49121 bp, 50 predicted proteins | sample TA2MahC100mmetaG_FD_148620 | JGI IMG/M metagenome (GOLD analysis project Ga0194119, IMG submission 148620) | Freshwater microbial communities from Lake Tanganyika, Tanzania - TA2015018 Mahale Deep Cast 100m | ecosystem: Environmental > Aquatic > Freshwater > Lake | place: Tanzania: Lake... | reverse complement strand
TGAAGGTTGAGCCCGGCTCATAGAGATCCTGCACCGACCACTCACGGAACAGCCCGGGCTTGTACTTCCAGAACTGATTGGGGTCGTAGGTGGGGGTCGAGGCCAGGGCGAGCAGTTCGCCGTTGCGCACATCCATCACCAGCGCCACGCCGCGTTTGGCGTTCCATTGCTTCACCTGTTTGGTGAGCGCCATCTGCGCCACCTGCTGCAGGCGCGCATCGAGGGTGAGCTGCAGGCGTAGATCGTCGCCATAGATCACCCCGGCTTTGAGTCCATCGGGAAGCGGTGTGCCATCGGCGCCGCGGCGGAGTTGGCGGGTGGCCTCGTGGCGGCGCAGATCGCTGTTGCGGCTCTGCTCGAGGCCGGCCTGGGGCACCCGCTCCAGGTTGAGGAAGCCCACCACATTGGCGAAGAGGTTCCCCTGGGGATACACCCGCTGCGGATAGGGCTCCAGATCGATGCCGCTGATGCCCAGCTCGCGCACCCGTTGTGCGGTTTCCGGATCGAGATCACTGGTGAGCTTCACGCCGGATTTGCGGCCCTCCATGGCCCGCACCAGATCGGCCATCGGCAGCGCCAGCACACTGGAGAGTTTGCGTGCCACATCCAGCGGGCTGCGCAGCTTGCCGATGTCGTCGCCGGGGAAGGCGAAATAGCGGGGGTGCGCCCAGAGGGTGAAGCGCTCTTCATCGAGGGCCACCAGGCTGCCCTGGCGATCCACGATCGTGCGGCGCCGGCCCAGGGGCGTGATCGTTTGCGTCTGCACCGCGCGGGCGCGATCGAGCAGCTCGGGGCCCTGCACCACCTGCACCCAGGCCAGCCGCAGGGCCAGACCGCAAAGACCAGTCGCCATTAGCAGATACACCGCCCAGAGGCGGCCTGTTGGCACCGGGCTGAGGGTGAGCACGCGCCGCTGGCGTGAGCCGCCGCTGCTGCGGGGGGCCGGCCGCCGGCTTTCGAGGCGGTGAACCGCCATCAGTATCCCGGCAGGATCTGACGGGGATTCACCTGGGATAGCAAAGCGCGAAGGCGGGGCTGTTGCTGGGTGGCCGGTGGCTCCAGGTACACGAGTTTCTGGCTGGAGGTGGGTTCGAGCAGGGCCGGTTTACGGGTGGCGCCGAGATGATGCTGCTCCAGCACGGCGGCCGATTCCTGCAGGCGGTGCTCCAGCCGTTGGGCTGCCTCAAGCTTCTGAAAGTTCTGGGTCCACTGTCCCTGCCAGTGCAGGGTGAGGCCACTCAGGCCAAGCACGGCTACGCCAAGACCCAGCAGGCTGCCGTCGGCCAGGCGGTGCAGGTTGCCGAGCAGGGGCGATTGGCGATCAGCCTGGCGCGACGACAGGGATCCCTGGATCAGTTCCAGGGGCCGAGCGGTGGGGCGCCGTTGACCCTCCTGGGTCTGATGGAGCGGGGCGGCGACCACAGGTGCGCGGCAGAACTGCGCAAGTGAACCATGCGCCCGGCCCTCCAGCAAGGGGGAGATCAAGCACTGAGACTCACCGCCCTGCCGGCTACCAACCCAGCACCACCAGATTGGCAAAGGTGAGGGCATTCCAGAGGCCGTGCATCAGCACGCAACTGCCCAGGCGTCCGCTGCTCCAGCGCAACCAGCCCAGCCCAAGGCCCAGCACCAGCAGCGGCAGCAGTTCCCCCAGGCTCAGGTGCGCCACAGCGAACACGGCGGCGCTCAGCAGGATGCCGCCGGCGGCTCCCAGCTTGCGCCCCGCCACAGGCAGCAGTGCGCCGCGGAAGATCGTTTCTTCAAACAACGGCGCCAGCACGATCGCCGTGAAGCCAAAGCAGGCCAGGGCCGGCACGTTGTGACTGTTGAGCACGAGCTCCAGCAGGGGATTGCTGCCTCCGGGATCCCCCCAGAGCTGGCCCTGCAGCCAACCCACCAGGCTCACCAACGGCAACACCATCAGCAGACCCTTCAGCCCCTGGCGCAGGCTCAGGGCAACGGGGCTCCAGCGGAACTGCAGCCCGCCTAGGTCTGCTCGGCCCCGCAGCATCAGCCCCAGGATCAGCAGAGGGCCCGCCATCAGCGCCAAATAGAGGCTCACCACGCTGATGCCCTCGCGCAGGGGGCTGGTGATGGCCAGCTGCTGCAGCACGCCGGTGAGCACGGGGCCCACCAGCAGCGGTGTGAGCAGTTCTCCGATCACCACGAAGCCACCGGCAATCAGCAGCACGGCATCGATGCCGCTGAGCCATGGGCCCTGCAGGGTGGGTGCCTCGGCGGCGCGGCCCCGCCAGCGCAGCCACAGCTCCCGCAGCAAGGCGGCGCTGCCCAGCAGCAGCAAGAGCACGGGCAGCACGCTCACGCTCAACAGCTGCAGCACCGCCTGGCGGCTGGCCGCTTCAGCGCCGCAGGCGGTGGCTGGCGACAGGGCTTCACAGCTCCACAACCGCAGCACACCGCCCTGAGGTAGCGCCTCGAGCAAGGCGCTGGGCGCTGTGCCGGTGGGCGGTGCTGCTGGATCGAGCAGGGCCTGGGCCACGGCTGCCTGGGGGCCCGTGCCTGCTGCCAGCTCTGCCAGCAGGGCATCGGAGGCTTTGGCCTGCCCCTGGCGGCGCAGCAGCAGGGCCTGCTCCAGCAGCAGATCTGGATCGGGGGTTCGGCCCGCTTCTCGGGCGTCGTTGATCTCCTCGGCCAGGGCTTTCCGCAGGGTGTCCACTGGATGGCGGCCCGCCAGCAGGTTGTGCAGAGAGCCGCTCAGCTGGGGCTCCGCCAGCACCGCCAGCTCCAGCTGGCGGCGGTTGAGGTCGTTCCCTACCGAGGGGCGATTGAGGCTGTCGATCAGCCCGTTGAGCCAGAGCAACAGGCTCAGGGCCAGGCTCACCAGCGCCAACGCCACCTTCCAGCCCGGTGTTGCCCCCTCCGGCCTGCCGCTGGGCCTGTTGGCTGCTGTCACCCTGCGCCTGCTCCCTGGTGCTGATCAGCGCAGCATCTCATCGTTTGGCTCTGGGCCGAAACCCCACCAAATACGATGCCTTTTGCTCCAATCTGCGCCTGTGTCACTCCGGATCCTGCTGGTTCGCCATGGGTTGAGCAGCTTCAACCTGGAGCACCGCATTCAGGGCCGCGACGATCTCTCCAGCCTCACCGAGGAGGGCGTGAAGCAAGCCCTGGCCACGGGTGAGGCCCTGCGGGATCTCCCGATCACCGCGGCCTACAGCTCTCCCCTGCGCCGCGCCCACGACACAGCCACTGCTCTGCTCGCCGCCCAGGGTGGCGGCCTGGAGCCCCGCCTCGACAACGATCTGCTGGAAGTGGATCTGGCCCCCTGGAGCGGTTTGCTCAGCAGCGACGTGCAGGAGCGCTTCCCCGAGGCCTACCGCACCTGGAAGCAGCATCCGGAGCAGCTGGAGCTGCAGCGCGCCGATGGCAGCAGCTACGCCCCGATTCCTGAGCTGATGGAGCAGGCGCGCCGCTTCGTGGATCGCCTGCTGGCTGAGCACAACCCCGCCAACCCCACGCCGCAGACCGTGCTGGTGGTGGGCCACAACGCCATCCTGCGCTGCCTGCTGCTCACCCTGCTGGGTTTGGACGCCAGCGGCTTCCGCCGTCTGCGGGTGGAAAACGCGTCCCTCTCGGTGCTGAACCTCAGCGCCGAGGCGGATGGTGCGGTTGCGGTACAGATCGAATCGCTCAACGGCACCACCCATCTCCACCCCGAGGTGTGCGGCGGACGTTTGCCCGCCAAGGGAGCTGGTCCGCGCCTGCTGCTGGTGCGCCACGGCGAAACCGATTGGAACCGCCAGGGCCGTTTCCAGGGTCAGATCGATATCCCGCTCAACGAGAACGGCCGCGCCCAGGCAGCCGCCGCCGGCAACTTCCTGCGCAAGGTGTCGTTCCAGCGGGCTTACACCAGCTCGATGGCCCGGCCGCGCCAAACCGCCGAAGGCATCCTCAGCCACCACCCCGGGGTGCCCCTCACCAGCGTGCGCGATCTGGTGGAGATCGGCCACGGCGAGTGGGAGGGTTGCCTGGAATCGGAAATCTCCGAAGGCTGGGGCGAGCTGCTGGCCGCCTGGAAGCGCGCCCCGGAAACGGTGCAGATGCCCGATGGCGAAACCATCCACGACGTGTGGGATCGCTCGCTGCGGGGCTGGAACACCATTGCGGCGAGCCTGCACAGCGATGAAACGGCTCTGGTGGTCGCCCACGACGCCGTGAACAAAACGATCCTCTGCGCCCTGCTGGGCCTGAGCCCAGCCGATATCTGGGCCGTGAAGCAGGGCAATGGTGGCGTAACGGTGATCGATTACCCCAACGGGCCCGATCAGGCGCCAGTGGTGGTGTGTCTGAACCAGACGGCCCATCTTGGGGGTGTTCTGGATCGCACCGCCGCCGGCGCTCTATGACCCCCAACCCCGAGCAGCCGCTGCTGCTGCATCAGGTTCAGCTGCTCGAAGCGGAAGGCGCTGGGCTGCGCCGCTGCGATGTGCTCATCGAGGCGGGGCGGCTCAAGGCCATGGGCGGCGAGGCTGCGGCTCAGGCCACGGCCTGCGGTGCTCACGTGCTCGATGCCCAGGCCTGGCTGCTGGCACCGCCCCTGGTGGATCCCCATTCCGAGCTGGAGGATCCGGCCAGCGGGTCGGCCGAAACTCTGGTCTCGCTGGAGCGTTCGGCCCTGGCCGCTGGATACGGCACCGTGGCTCTGCTGCCACGGGCCCGCAGCTGGCGCGATCGGCCTGAGCGCCTGCAGGGCCTGGCGCCCGCAGGGCAGTTGCAGCTGCTGCTCTGGGGCAGCTTCAGCCATGGGGCGAGTGGCGCGGATCTCGCTGCCCATGGCGATCAGCTGGCCGCCGGCGCCATCGGCCTGGCGGAAGCCGATCAGATCCCACCCCTGGCGCTGCTGGAGCGCGGCCTCAGCCTGGGGGAATGCTGCGAGGCACCCGTGCTGCTGGCCCCCCGCGACGCCAGCCTGAGCCAGGGGGGCTTTGTGCGGGAGGGGGTGGAAGCCCTGCGCGCCGGCTGGCCCATCGATCCCTGCATCAGCGAAACCCTGCCGCTGCAAAACCTGCTGGCCATGGCCCGGCGCCATCCGCAGCGGCGCCTGCAGCTGATGAATCTCTCCACAGCGCAGGGAGTGGCTCTTGTGCAGGATCTGCCTGCCGAGCAGCGCCCTGAGGCCACGGTGTGCTGGTGGCATCTGCTCGCCGATAGCGGCAGCCTCGATCCGATTGCCGAGGGGTGGCGGGTGGTGCCGCCTCTGGGCACCCCAGCGGATCGCCAGGCGCTGCAGCAGGCTTTGGCCGATGGCGTGATCACGGCGGTGGCCGTGCACCATCAGGCGCTGGATGCGGAGGAGCAGCTGCTGCCGCTCGATCAGCGCAAGCCCGGTGTGGCGGGCCATCGCTTCGTGTTGCCCTGTTTGTGGCAAGAGCTGGTGGTGCAACACGGCTGGAGTGCTGAGCAGCTCTGGCGCGTGCTCTGCTTCGCCCCGGCGCGGCTGCTGGGCATCGCTCCCCCGAGCCTCAGCCTGGGCAGCGACCAATGGGTGCTGTTTGATCCCGCCTGCCCGTGGCACCCCAGCTCCGACAGTTGGGGCCCCCAGGCCGCCAATCAGCCTGCTGCCACGGGCACACTTACCGGCCAGGTGCTGGCTAGCGGGCTGCTCCCGGAGCTGCAGCGCTGGCCGGTTGGGCTGGCTTGAGCGGATCGGGGCTGTTCAGTTCGCCGGCGGTGCCCAGGGGCCAGAAGCGCCAGAACGCACGGCCGATGATTTCGCTGTTCGGCAGGAAGGCACCGCCGGGCCAGAAGCGACCATCCCAGCTGTTGCCGCGGTTATCCCCCAGCACCAACACATGGCCCAGGGGCACGGTGGCGTTGAGGGTGCGGCAGGGGCCCATGCCCTGCTCATCCACCGGGCAGTAGTTGCTCACATAGGGCTCCTTCAGCCGCTGGCCATTCACCATTACCTCGCCGCGGGGGTTGATCACCACCTGATCACCGGCCACGGCCACCACCCGTTTGATGTAGGCATCACAGGCGGGTTCCTGCAGGCCTGGCACCAGGTTCACCAGGGGCAGGTTCACGAGCAAACAGCGCAGCGGCCCCGCCTGATGGTTGGGCTTGAGCACCGGATCAAAGTGATGGGGGGCGTGGAACACCACGATTTCGCCCCGCTGGGGCGCACGGCTGCGGTAGCTGAGCTTTTCCACCAACAGCCGATCCTGGAGCTGCAGGCCCGGCAGCATGGAGCCCGAGGGGATGTAGCGGGCCTCGATCACGGTCTGGCGCACCCCAAGGGCCACGCCCAGGGTGATCAGCACGCCACGCCAGAACACCCAGGGGCTTTCCTGTTGCGCGGAGGGTTGTGAATCGGGCTTGGGATCGGGCTGCGGCGCGGTGGCGTCTTGGTCGGGGCTGGACAAGGGCTGGAGCTGCCGGCAGCAGGTGCACGTGAGGCAGATTAGGGCCGTCGCCTCAGCACGAGATGGTTCGTCCGCGTTGGTTGTCGGCCCAGAGGGTCACGGCCTCGCGGCTCTGGCGCCACTGGGATCGCGCCGTGGCGCTCTGGGCCGGGCTGAACCTGCTGCTGGTGCTGTTCGACATCACCTACATCCCCCTGCGCACCTTCTGGCTGCAGCGCAACCTCACGCCGCTGCCCCAGGTGCCCCTGGTGGTGCCCCTCAGGCTGCTGCCCGATCTCACCCCCCTCTACGACCCGGTGAAGGGGATCGAGCCGCACCGCGAAACCCAGGCCTACCTGCAGACCTTTGAGCGGCTGGATCAGAGCCTGCTGGCGGACGCCACCTCGGCCCAGAGCGCCGTGCAGCGGCGCCGCCTGGTGGCCCTCACCGAGGCGATGATCAACGAAAACCCTTTTGCCGCCTCCGGCAACAGCGGCACCCTCGAAAAGATCAAAAACCGCCTGCGGCAAAGGGCCGGCCACGATTCGGCCAAGCAGGCGGCCGCCCAGCTGCTCGGCGATGCCTGGCTCGGCCAGACCAGCTGGCAACAGGAGCGCCGTTTCTGGCAGCAGCAGGTGTTGCCGCTGGTGGCCACCAGCTATTGGCGCTCCATCGATGAGAACGGCCGGCCCACCGATCACTTCTGGCGGATCGATCTGCTGCTCTTCCAGAGCGTGTTCGCCCTCGACATCCTGCTGCGCATGCTGCGCATGCGCCGGCGTTTCCCGGGGCTGAGCTGGCGCGATGCGCTGCTGCGCCGCTGGATCGATCTACCGCTGCTGCTGCCCTTCTGGCGCTGGATGCGGCTCGTGCCCGTGGTGGAGCGCCTCAGCCAGGCGCGACTGATCAATGTGGAGCCGCTGCGGGCTGCCGTGAGCCGGGCGGTGGTGTCGCTGCTGGCGTTGGAGCTGTTTGAGGTGCTGGCGCTGCAGCTGGTGGATGGAACCCAGTCGCTGCTGCGCTCCTCCCAGTGGCCGCGCTGGATCCGCAGCCTGCGCAGCCACCAGAGCGTCAGCGGCGCTGATGAGCAGCAGCTGGTGGATCTCGTGCGCCTCTGGGGCCCGCTGCTGCTGGGGCAGGTCACCCCGCGGCTGGCACCGGAGCTGCAATCGCTGTTGGGCCATGCCCTGCAGCAGCAGCTGCGCGAGGTGCCCGGTGGCGTGATGGTGCCGGCGGGGGTGAGCCGCCAGTTGGCTGTGGGTGTGGTCGACAGCCTGCTCGATCTCTCCCGCGGCACGGCCCAGCGCCTGGCCCGCAACGACGATCGCCAGAGCGCCTTGCTCCAGCAGGCGATCGATCGCTTCTGGGAGGAACTGGCCGCTGCTCTCGAGCAGGCCGGCACCCTCGAGCGCAGCCAGGAGCTGCTCTGCGCGCTGCTGCAGCAGCTCAAGCTCAACTACCTGGCTCAGATGAACCGGGCGGGGATTGATGCGCTGATGGATGAGCTCGATGAACTCACCACGCCGGCTAGCTCTGCAGAGCCGCCTGCCACTCCTCCAGCTTGAAGCCCACCAGGGCTGTGCCTTGCGGGGTGATCGCAAAGGGCCGCTTGATCAACTTGCCATCGGCCGCCAGGGCCGCCAGGGCGGTTGCATCGTCCATGGCGGCCACCGTGGCGCTGCCCAGGGCCCGGTAGCTCTGGCCGCTGGTGTTGAACAGGCGCTTGCGCCCCAGGCTTTCGAACGCTGCGTTCAGTTCGGCCAGGCTGGGGGGCTGCTCGGTGATGTCGACCAGCTCAAGCGTGCCAGCTTCCACAGAAAAGCCCTGCTGGGCAAGCCATTGCAGGGCTTTGCGGCAGGTGCCGCACTTGGCGTAGCTGTAGATCCGGAGCCGCTGGCTCACTTGCCGATCAGGCTCTTGAGAGCGCCCACCAGGCTGTTGGAGCCGGAGCCGGTACCGCCCTGGGGACGGGTGCGCACGGTGACGTCGCCGTTCACGCTGGTGCGGCAGCTGAGGCGGTAGTTGGCAGGGCGATCAGCCAGGTACACCTGCTCCACATCGCTGCGGGGGGAGAGGTTCTGCATGCCCTCCACCACTTCCACCACGCAGGTGCCGCACTGGCCCACGCCACCACAGTTGTTGAGGTTGTTCAGGCCCTTGTAGGGGTTGATGCCGGCATCGACGGCGGCCTTGCGCAGGTTGGCCCCCTCGATGCAACCGACCTGCTGGCCTTCCTGTTCGAAACGGATGGTGGGCACGGTCGGACGGGGATCTTCGGCGCCGACAAACTTACCTGGCCGCAGCCGATTCCTGCGGCCGATGTTGAGGGCTGACACCAAATGCCTTGATCGCCAGGCTCCTTAGCATTGGGCTCCTGGCTGATCTGTGGTGCAGTCCTCCGGTTACGAACGGCTCCAGAGCCAGATGATTCCTGGCTACGGCAGCCTGGCGCGGCTGTCGGTTGCCCTGCTGGCGGCCTCGCCGGTGGCTTCCGGCTCGGGCGCTGAGGTGCTGGTGGCTGGCTGCGGCACCGGTTCCGAGCTGTTGGAGGCGGTTGCTCAGCGGCCCGATTGGACGCTCACCGCCCTCGATCCCAGCGCCGAGATGCTGCAGGAGGCGCGGCAGCGCCTGGGCGAGCCAGCCTCGATCCAGTGGCAGCAGTCCACCGTGGAGGCCCTGGTGGATGCGCCGGGCATGGCGGGTCGCTTCGCCGGCGCCCTGTCGGTGCTGGTGTTGCAATCGCTGCCGGACGACGGCAGCAAGCTGGCCTTCCTCACGGCCCTGGCCCGCTGCCTGCAGCCCGGTGCCCAGCTCGTGCTCGTGGATCTGATGCAAACCAGCCTGCCGTCCCTGGAAGGGCAGCTGGATCAAGCCTGGCGCGGCTTTCAGCGGGCCAGTGGCCTGGAGGATGCCCTGCAGGAGGGTCTCCATCCGATCGGCCTGGCCCGGCTCACCAGCCTGGTGAATGCTGCCGGCTTTGGTGACCCTGCCCGGATCTTCCAGGCTCTCGGCTTTGAAGGCTTCCTGTTGCAGCGCCTCAGTTAGTGGCGGCGGCGGCGATGCAGCGCTCCAGCAGGGCGGGCACCGCATCGGCATCCAGCCAGCCGGTGATCTCGATCACCCGGCCTTCGAGGTTTTTGTAAGTGCGGAAGAACTCCGCCACTTCTTCCAGCTGGTTGGATGCAATCTGGCGGATGCTGCGGATCTCGCTTTGCCGCGGGTCGGCAGCCGGCACACAGAGCAGTTTTCCGTCGTGGGCTCCGCAGTCCACCATGTCGAGGATGCCGATCGGCCTGGCCGTGATCAGGCATCCAGCAAAGGTGGGCTCATCCATGATCACCATGGCGTCGAGCGGTGCCCCGTCTTCGGCCAGGGTGTTGGGGACGAAGCCGTAGTCGAAGGGGTAGCGCACAGAGGAGTGCAACACCCGATCCAGCACCATCAGGCCGGCCTCGGCGTTGAACTCGTACTTATTACGGCTGCCTGCTGGGATTTCCACCATCAGGTTCACCAGCCCTGGCGCCGGTGAGGCCTGCAGGCTGCGCAAATCCATGGGCCGTGGCTGGGGAGATGGCGGAAGGGGCCGCTCGGCGATCGCCGATCACACTGGCCAAGGGCACCACGAGGGTGCATAGGGCCACAACAACGCCGAACAACGGTGCTGCCGTGTGGAAGAGGCTTCCCGAACTGTAGGGCTCACCGAGCGGACTGAAGGGCTCTTCGGTGGACTCTGAGGGCGGGCTGGAGGGCTGCGCTGCAGCCTGGTCTGTGGGTCGAGGAGGGGGTTCTGAATCCATGCAGGGTGTTGGCGGAGGTTCAGCGGCAGGGACCCGCGCAGAACCAACCGGTCAACGGTTCGAAAGCACTATGCGCTCAGCTTGACACTTCCACTCCACTTGACAAGTGGGGAAAACCGCTCAAGCGGCGGGTCGGGCTTGATCGTGCTGATCGCGGCGGCTCTCCAGGGAGGTGGGGCGCCCCTCCGCTTCGCTCAGCAGGCTGCGGATGCTGCGCAGTTCGTCGAGGATCGAACTGAGTAGCTGCTGTGTGGCGGTGGAGGGGGAATTGAGCACCTCCACGGTGACTTCCTTGATCCGGAGCACATCGCGGGCAAAGCGCGCCACCTCATTGGGGTGGAACAGCAGCGGATCTTTCTGATCGCTCCGGTATTCCGGATTGAGTTTGCGGGGATTGAAGGGAGGGTTGAGATTGCGCGGGTCGGTGTTGGTGTAGCGGTAGACCGAGGCGCGGGATCGATTCAGGCAGCGCTGAACTTCGTCGATCCCGATCAGGTTGTCGCCACTCTCCCCACCAGCTGCTTCCCCTTGGCCGGAGAGCATTTCACCGATCACCTGCGCGCCCCCGCCCAATGCCGCCGAAACCGAATGGGCTTGCATGAGACGTGGATGCGACAGGTTGGACTTGCGCCGGAAGCTAGCAGAGTTTTCGCTGCCCAACCGGAAATCTTTCTGCTTTACCGCTGGCTGTGTGGCGCTTCTGCAGCCGGTTGCCCCTGTGCTCGGTGGTAGCTTCCGGCCTCCTTCTGTGCTGAGCATCCCATGCGCGTCTCCCGCCTGATGCTGGTGACGCTTCGGGATGACCCCGCCGAAGCCGAGATCCCCTCCCACAAGCTGCTGCTGCGCGCCGGCTACATCCGCCGCATCGGCAGTGGCATCTATGCCTACCTGCCGCTGCTCTGGCGGGTGCTCCAGAAGATCTCGGCCATCGTGCGCGAGGAGCTCAATGCCACCGGCGCCCTGGAAACCCTGCTGCCTCAGCTGCAACCTGCGGAGCTCTGGCAACGCAGTGGTCGCTGGGCTGGCTACACGGCCGGTGAGGGGATCATGTTCCACCTGGAAGACCGCCAGGGCCGCGAGCTGGGCCTCGGTCCCACCCATGAAGAGGTGATCACTGCCCTGGCGGCCGATCTGCTGCGCTCCTACCGGCAACTTCCGGTGAACCTCTATCAGATCCAGACCAAATTTCGCGATGAGATCCGGCCGCGCTTCGGCCTGATGCGTGGGCGCGAATTCATCATGAAAGACGCCTACTCCTTCCACGCCGACGAGGCCTGCCTGAAGCAGACCTACGCGGCGATGGATCAGGCCTATCGGCGCATCTTCAGCCGCTGCGGCCTTCGGGCGGTGGCCGTTGAGGCCGACAGCGGCGCCATCGGTGGCTCCGCCAGCCAGGAATTCATGGTGACGGCCGATGCCGGCGAAGACCTGATCCTGGCCAGTGGCGATGGCCGCTATGCCGCCAACCAGGAGCGCGCTGTTTCGCTGCCGCCGGAGGTGGCCGCTCTGCCGGGTGGCGCCCGCGGTGCTGGCCTCGGTGAGCCGCTTGCCACGCCAGGCCAGAGCGCCATCGAAGCGCTCTGCAGCGCCCACGGTTTTGAGCCGGGCCACACCGTGAAGGTGCTGCTGCTGCTGGCCCGCTTTGAAGACGGCTGCCTGCAGCCGCTGTTGGTGAGCCTGCGGGGCGATCAGCAGCTCAACGAGGTGAAGCTGGCTAATGCGGTGAGCGCGCGCTGCAGCGGCGAGCACGGCACCCTGCTCGACGTGGTGCCGCTTACCGCTGAAGCGGCAGGCAAGGAGGGGCTGGCTCCGATTCCCTTCGGCTTCATGGGCCCCCACCTTGAGGATGCCGTGCTGGCGGATGCCCGCAGCTGGCAGCCCCGCTTTCTGCGGTTGGCGGATGCCACCGCCACGGCTCTGGAGAGCTTTGTGTGTGGGGCCAACAGCCTCGACACCCACCTGGTGGGTGCCAGCTGGGGCGCCCTCTGCCCCGCGCCTGAAAGCCTGGATCTGCGGGCCGCCCAGCCCGGCGATCGCTGCCTGCACGATCCAGCGCAGCAGCTGCAGGCCAGCCGCGGCATTGAGGTGGGCCACATCTTCCAGCTGGGCCGCAAGTATTCCGCAGCCCTCGAGGCCACCTTCACCACGGAAGCCGGCCAGGAGGAGCCCCTGTGGATGGGCTGCTACGGCATTGGCGTCTCGCGCCTCGCCCAGGCCGCTGTAGAGCAGCACCACGATGCCAACGGCATCTGCTGGCCCACTGCCATCGCTCCCTACGAGGTGATTGTGGTGATTGCCAACGTGGCCGATGCTCCACAGCGTGAGCTCGGGGAGGAGCTCTATGGCGCCTTCCAGGCTGCGGGCATCGATGTGCTGCTGGACGACCGCAGTGAGCGTGCCGGCGTGAAATTCAAGGATGCCGATCTGCTGGGCATCCCCTGGCGGGTGGTGGTGGGCCGCGGTGCGGCCGATGGACAGGTGGAGCTGGTGCAACGCGCCAGCGGCGAGCGCCAGGATCTCGCGTCCGCCGAGGTTCTGCCTCAGTTGCTCGGGCAACTGGAGCGTGAACGGGCCGGGTTGGCTTTGGCCTGACGCCATAGGATCCGCCAAACCTTGCAGGAACCCCATGGCGGCTGTTTGGCGTCAACTCAAAGCAGCCGTCCTGGCGGTGTGTCTGTGCCTCTGTCTGATGCTCACCGCCTGCTCCGGCGGCGGCCCCCTCAGCGGCAACTACGTGGAAGACACGGTGGCTGTGGCCGATACCCTGCTGGCCACCATTGCCCTGCCGGCGGATGATCCCGGCCGCAGTGAGGCGGAAACCTCGGCTCGGGCTCTGATCAACGACTACATGGCCCGCTACCGGCCGCAGCCGAAGGTGAATGGCCTGGCCTCGTTCACCACGATGCAGACCGCCCTCAACTCCCTGGCTGGCCACTACGCCAACTACCCCAACCGCCCGGTGCCCGACGCCCTGCGCGAGCGCGTGTCGAAGGAGCTGAAGAAAGCGGAAACCGGCGTGGTGCGTGGCGCCTGAGCGTCCCGGTTTCCCAGGTCCTATGCAGTGCAAAGCGGCCGCAAGGCCGCTTTTTTTGTGTCAACTGGTCGCATCAGAGGCCGCCACTTTGACGGAGGGCAGCTCCATCTGAGATCCTCTTTCTTTGTGCTTAGAAGCGGCTTCGGGCCGCTGTGTCCTTGGCCAACGTCGTCGTCATCGGTGCGCAGTGGGGTGACGAGGGGAAGGGCAAGATCACCGATCTCCTCAGCCGCTCCGCCGATGTGGTGGTGCGTTACCAGGGCGGCGTGAACGCCGGCCACACCATCGTTGTGGACGACAAGGTGCTCAAGCTGCACCTGATCCCCTCCGGAATCCTCTATCCCGACACCGTGTGCCTGATTGGCTCCGGCACCGTGGTGGATCCCAAGGTGATGATCGGTGAGCTCGACATGCTCGCTGAGAACGGCATTGCTGTGGACGGCCTGCGGCTGGCCTCCACCGCCCACGTGACCATGCCCTACCACCGCCTGCTGGATCAGGCGATGGAGCAGCAGCGCGGCGACCGCCGCATCGGCACCACTGGGCGGGGCATCGGTCCCACCTATGCCGATAAGTCGCAGCGCAACGGCATCCGCATCATCGACATCCTCGATGAGGAACGCCTGCGCGATCGCCTGGCCGGCCCGCTGGCTGAAAAGAACGACACGCTCCAGAAGCTCTACGGCCTCGAGCCCCTCGATTTCGAGGCGGTTGTGGCTGAATACGTGGCCTATGGCCAGCGGCTGGCGCCCCATGTGGTGGATTGCACCCGCGCCATTCACGAGGCCGCCCGCGCTCGCCAGAACATCCTGTTCGAGGGCGCCCAGGGCACGCTGCTCGACCTCGACCACGGCACCTATCCCTACGTCACCTCGTCCAACCCCGTGAGCGGCGGTGCCTGCATCGGCGCTGGCGTGGGTCCCACCCTGATCGACCGGGTGATCGGCGTGGCCAAGGCCTACACCACCCGTGTGGGTGAGGGTCCTTTCCCCACCGAGCTGGAGGGCAGCCTCAACGACCACCTCTGCGATCGCGGCGGTGAGTACGGCACCACCACTGGCCGCCGCCGCCGCTGCGGTTGGTTCGATGGGGTGATCGGCCGCTACGCCGTGGAGGTGAACGGCCTCGATTGCCTCGCGATCACCAAGCTGGATGTGCTTGATGAGCTCGATGAGATCCAGGTGTGCGTGGCCTATGAGCTCGATGGCCAGCGCATTGAGCATTTCCCCAGCTCCGCTGAGGATTTCGCCCGCTGCCAGCCGATCTTCGAAACCCTGCCTGGCTGGCAAACCTCCACGGCCGATTGCCGCGCCCTCGAGGATCTGCCCCCCACCGCCATGAGCTACCTGCGTTTCCTGGCCGAGCTGATGGAGGTGCCGATCGCGATCGTGTCGCTCGGCGCCGACCGTGATCAAACGATCGTGGTGGAAGATCCGATCCACGGGCCCAAGCGGGCTCTGCTCAGCCGCTGATCCCCTTTTGATGGCCCCAACCAAAACCCTCGACGTTGTCGGCATCGGCAACGCCATCGTTGACGTGCTCGTGCATGCCGACGACGACCAGCTCGACAACCTGGACCTCACCAAGGGCACCATGGCCCTGGTGGATGAAGAGCAGGCCGAGCGGCTCTACGCCAGCGTTGGCCCCGGCCTGGAAACCTCCGGCGGTTCCGCCGCCAACACCCTGGCGGGTATTGCACAGCTGGGCGGCCGCGCCGGCTTCATCGGTCGGGTGCGCAACGACCAGCTTGGCGGCATCTTTGCCCACGACATCCGCTCGGTGGGCGCCCGCTTCGACACGCCGGCCGCCACGGAAGGCCCTTCCACGGCCCGCTGTTTCATCCTCGTGACCCCGGATGCCCAGCGCACGATGTGCACCTATCTGGGTGCCTCAGTGGGCCTTGATCCCGGCGATCTCGATCTGGAGATGGTGGCCCAGGCCAAGGTGCTCTATCTCGAGGGTTACCTCTGGGACAGCGATGAAGCCAAGCGCGCCTTCATCGCCGCGGCGGAGGTGGCCCGCGCCAACGGCGCTGAGGTGGCCCTGAGCCTGTCCGATGCCTTCTGCGTGGAGCGCCACCGCGACAGCTTCCAGGAGCTGGTGGATGGCCATGTGGACATCCTGTTCGCCAACGAGATGGAGATCACCTCCCTCTACAAGGCCAACAGCTTCGAGGAGGCGGCCGAACAGGTGCGCGGCCGTTGCCGCATCGCGGCCCTCACCCGCAGTGAGCTGGGATCGGTGATCCTCAACGGCAGTGGCACCCATGTGATCGAGCCGGTGAAGCTCGGCCCCTTGGTGGACACCACCGGCGCCGGCGATCTCTATGCCGCTGGCTTCCTGCATGCCCACACCCAAGGTGAATCCGTGGAGGCCTGCGGGCGCCTCGGCTCCCTCTGTGCCGGTCAGGTGGTGACGCAGCTGGGGCCTCGCCCCCAGGTGGATCTGCGTCAGCTGATGGCGCAGCACTCGCTCAGCCAGGCGGCGTAGGCCTCACCGGCTTCAGCAGGCCACACCAGCCATTGCGGGGTGCTGTAGCTGTGCAGCTCGTGCACGGCCTGCTCCAGTGCCTGCGCCTTGGCTGGGTGGCTTTTGATCAGGATCTGCACCTCCTCGCTGCGCTCGATCTGCCCCTGCCAGCGGTAGATCGAGGTCACCGGTTTGAGGGCCACACAGGCGGCCAGCTGCCGCTCCACCAGCGTGGTGGCGAGCTGCTCTGCCAATGCCCCATTGGCTTCAGTGGTGAGGGCAAGCAGTGCAGCGGAGGCCATGGGTGGATCGAGCCTGGGCTCAAGGTTCGCCCAGCTTCTCCAGCAGAGCCTCCAGGGGCAACCCGCTTGCAGCGGCTGGCCTGTGCAGCAGCAGCAGCGGCAGCTCCAGGCGTTGGCACACCTGCCGCCAGAGCAGCTCGCTGCGGCCGCCCCCCTGGCGGCACAGCACCCGATCCACCTGCCAGCGGCGGCACAGCGCTGCCTCCAGCAGGCCTTCGCCGCTGGCCGAGGGGCGCAGGCAGGCGATGTGGCGATCGGGTAGCCCGGCGGCGCGCGCGGCCTGCAGGCTGGCGGGCTGATCCAGCACCCGCGCCACATGCCGGCACTGCGGGGTGGCGGCGATGGCTGCGGCGAGTTGGCGGGCACCGATGGCCAGCAGCAGCGTTTCACCAGCCAGCCCCAGGCCCCTCAGGGCTTCAACGTTCTCCAGCAGCTGCAGCTGCTCACCGGGCCGGGGCTCAGCCGGTTCGCGCCGATCCAGCCGCAGCAGCGGTTGCTTCAGCACGCTGCACAGCCGATCCAGCCGCGCACTGATCTCCAGAGCAAAGGGATGGGTGGCATCCACCACCCAGCGGGGGGGCAGCTGTTGCAACTGCCGCTGGAGGGCGGCGTCGCTGCTGCAGGCACCCACCTGCAGTTCCAGGTTGGGGTGGGTCTGGTAAGCCCGCGTGGCCGCAGCCGTGACCACGCTCACCCGCACCTGCCAGCCGCGGGCCAGCAGGGCCTCCGCCAGGGCCGGCCCTTCGGCAGTGCCGGCGAACAGCCACAACAAGCGCCCTACGGCCGGGGCCCCCTGGTGCAAAACCGGGCGGTGCATCAGGATGTGGCCCCCTGCCCATTAACGCTGCCGTGAACCATTGCTTGCTGGAGGTGGAGGTGCTGGAGGCGCCCCAGGTGCGCTACACCCAGGACAACCAAACTCCGGTGGCGGAGATGGCGGTGCAGTTCGATGGGCTTCGCCCTGATGATCCGCCGGGCCAGCTGAAGGTGGTGGGCTGGGGCAGCCTCGCGCAAGACCTGCAGAACCGCGTGCAGGTAGGTCAGCGCCTGATGGTGGAGGGCCGGCTGCGCATGAACACCGTCACCCGGCAGGACGGCGTGAAGGAAAAGCGGGCTGAATTCACGCTCTCGCGCTTGCATCCCGTTGGCGGCAGCAGCGCCGGAGCCCCCATGGCCGCGAGTGCCCCTGCACCCATGGCCGCCAGCCGCCCTCCAGCTGCGGCACCTGTTCGCTCGGCAGCACCGGCCCCCGCGGCGCAGCCAGCGCCCCCGGCCTGGAATGCCTCCCCCCTGGTGCCCGATCTGCCCGAGGGTGAAGACGAGATTCCGTTCTGAGGCCTTAGCTGTTGCCGCCCAGGTTGAGCTTCTCCTGGGCTTGCTCGAGCACCTGGCCCAATTCCCGCTCGAGGGCGGCCAGGTCCAGCCGCAGCTCCGGCCAGCGGCCCCCATCAATCTGCTGCAGCAGCCAGAGGCGATCGGCGCGCAGCTGCTCCACCAGTTCGGCGGTGCTCACCTCTGCGCTGCTGACCTCCGCAGCGCTCGGCTCTCCGGCGCTGCCCGCGCTGACCGAAGATGAGGCCATGCTTTCCATCGTTTCCCCCGGCAGCCTAGTCACCATTGCCGGGGCTTCTCTCTCGGTGATCGGCTGGATCGGCTACGCCACCGGCAACCCCAACCTCAGCCTGCCCACGATCTTCTACGGGATTCCGATCCTGTTGGGGGGCCTGGCCCTCAAATCCTCCGAGCTGCCCCCGGCGCAGTTGGTGCCGCCGTCTGAGGAAGCCACCGCCCTGCGCGATTCGCCCGCGAGCCAAACCCTGCGCAAGCTGGTGAAGGATGTGACCCGTTGGCGCTACGGGCAAAAGGCCCACCTGGAGAGCTCCCTGGAAGCCCTGAAGCTATGGGATGAGGACGCGCCGCCCCAGCTGGAGAGCGTCACCGAACTGGCTGTTGAGGGGCGCTACGGGCTGGCGATGCGCTTCCGCACCGAGGGCGTTCCGTTTGAGCGCTGGCAGGAGAAGCGCGAGCGCCTCGGCCGTTTCTTTGACAAGGGGCTGGAGGCTCGTCTCAGCCAACCTGCCAGTGGTGAAGTGCTGCTGGAACTGCTGCCCGTGCAGCCCGCCTGATTGATGCCCCGTTGATGTCCATGTCTGTCGAGCACGATCGCAGCGATGCCCTGAGGGTGTCGGTTCTCAGCGAAGCCCTTCCTTACATCCAGCGTTTTGCCGGCCGCCGTGTGGTGGTGAAGTACGGCGGGGCGGCCATGGTGCGGGCGGATCTGCGCGATGCGGTGTATCGCGATCTGGTGCTGCTCGCTTCTGTGGGCGTGAAGCCTGTGGTGGTGCATGGCGGTGGCCCCGAAATCAACGACTGGCTGGGCAAGCTGCAGATCGAGCCCCAGTTCCGCAATGGCCTGCGGGTCACCACCCCCGAAACCATGGATGTGGTGGAGATGGTTCTGGTGGGCCGGGTGAACAAGCAGATCGTGAATGGGCTCAACCGGCTGGGTGCAAAGGCCGTGGGCCTGTGCGGCAGCGATGGCGCCCTGGTGCGGGCCCGCACCTATGGCGATGGCAGCAACGGCCTGGTGGGTGATGTGGCGGCGGTGGATCCTTCGGTGCTGTTCCCGCTGCTCGATGCCGGCTATATCCCCGTGATCTCCTCGGTGGCAGCCGACGCCGATGGCCAGGCCCACAACATCAATGCCGACACCGTGGCCGGTGAACTGGCGGCGGCCCTGCAGGCCGAGAAGCTGATCCTGCTCACCGATACGCCCGGCATCCTGCAGAACCGGGAGGATCCCGCCTCGCTGATCCGTTCCGTCACCCTGTCGGAGGCGCGGGGCCTGATCGCCAGCGGTGTGGTGGCCGGTGGCATGACCCCGAAAACCGAATGCTGCATCCGCGCCCTGGCCCAGGGCGTGTCGGCGGCTCACATCGTGGATGGCCGTACCCCCCACGCCCTGCTGCTGGAGGTGTTCACCGATGCCGGCATTGGCACCATGGTGGTGGGCAGCACCCAGCCCCGCTAGCCGGTCCGTGCAGCAGCCTGAATTCGAATCCCTGGAGGCGCTCAGCGAACCAGCCCGTTTGGCGCTGGAGCGCGGCGACTATGGCCGCTGCCAGCAGCTGCTCGCTCCTCTGCTCGAGCAACATCCCGCGAGCAGTCCCTTCGGTGGGCAGCTGCGCTTGCTCTTGGCCACGGCCCAGATGGGCCAGGGCAACAGTGCCGCCGCCGCTGCCACCTGCCGCAGCCTGCGGGCTTGCCGCGATGCGAGCCTGCGCAGCCAGGCCAAAGATCTCCAGGAGGTGCTCGAGGCACCGGCGCTCGAGCGGCCGCGCGAGTGGTCGATGACCCTGCCCTCCCTGGGTGAGGTGCAACCGTTGGAGGGGCAGGTGCAGGCCCTGGCGCGCCGCCGTCGCCGCCGGCTGCCTCCGCCGCCTCCGGCACCACCCACCGGTCCCACCACCGCACCGCTCGGTTTTGCCGTGGTGGCGGTGGTGCTGCTGCTGATCACAGCGCTGCTGGGCGGCTGCGTGGATCTGAACACCTCCCTGCGCTTTACGGCGCCAGGCCGGCTGCAGATCAGCCAGACCAGCCAATCCAGCACGGGATCTCCCCTTCCCTGGCAGCGGCAGCTGGCAGCTGGCCTGCAGTCCACCCCCTGGACCCTGCGGCAGAACCATGGCCAGCTCAGCCTGAAGGCGCCGGCCTTGCCCGCTAAGCAGGCGCTTGACCTGCTCACAGCCACGATTCAGCAGGGTGCCACCCTCGCGGGCGTCGACCTGCCGGCGCCTCAGTTCCGCCTTCAGGAGCGCAACTGGCTGCTGGGGGTGAGGCAGGAGTTCCACGGCAGCGTTGATCTGCGCGGTTTGCAGGCCTGGCCTGGGCTTGAGTTAACGCTGACGCTCGAACCCCTGCCGCAGCGGGCGGTCCGCAAGGCCGAGCCCCTACCGGTGCAGCCCTTGCCGCCGCGTCAGGGGCGCTCCTCCACCTTGATCTGGCGGTTGCAGCCAGGCGCGCTCAATCAGCTGGATGTGTCGTGCTGGCGCTGGAGTCGGCTGGGGGTGGGCGCGCTGGTGATTGCGCTGCTGCTGGCGCTGGTCGCCCTGCTGCAGCGGCTCAAGCTGGCGGCCGGGTTCGGCCTGCCGCAGCTGCCGGCTTAGAGCTCCAGCGGATCGGGATCGATCGCCAGCGACACATCCCGCGGCAGCAGCGCCCGCAGGTCGCGTTCCATCGGCACCGGCAAGGGGCCGCCCGCGGGGCCGTGCAGCAGCAGCTGCCAGCGGCTGTTGCCGGCCACCCGTGCCACCGGCGCCGGTGCCGGCCCGATGATCAGCCAGCCCAGGCTGTCGCAGTGGGGGCGGATGTGTTCTGCGATCAGCGAGGCGGCGGTGGCGGTGCGGCTGGCGGAGGGGCCCGCCAAGCGCAGCAGGCAGGCCCGGCTGAAGGGCACCAGTGCCGCAGACCGGCGCTCCGCCAATTCTTCGCGCAGGAACGCCTCGTAGCGCCCATCCACCAGGTGGCGGATCACCCGGTGCTCCGGGCTGTAGGTCTGCACCAGCACTTCGCCGGGCCGCTCGCCGCGACCGGCCCGGCCCGCCAGTTGCAGCAGCAGCTGCAGGCATTCTTCGGCGGCCCGTAGATCGGGGCGATGCAGTAGCCCATCGGCGGCCAGCACGGCGGCGAGCGTTACCTGGGGGAGATCCATGCCCTTGGCCAGCATCTGGGTGCCCACGAGCACATCCGCTTCGCCGGCGGCAAAGCGCTCCAGCAGCAGGCGGTGACCATCACGGCCGCGGGTGGTGTCGCGATCGAAGCGCAGCAGCCGCAGCCCCTCGAGTTCCTGCTCGAGATGCTCCAGCACCTGTTGTGTGCCGGCCCCAAAGGGCTTGAAGGCCGTGGAGCCGCAGGCCGTGCAGCGTGAGCTGATTTCGGCGCGGTGATCGCACCAATGGCAGCGCAGCCAGGAGCGCTCGCGCTGGCGGTGCACCGTGAGCGCCACATCGCAGTGGGGGCACTGCACCACCTCACCGCAGCTGCGGCAGCTCAGAAAGCTGCTGTAGCCGCGGCGGGGCACCAGCACCACCGCTTGGCCGCCGCTGCCCGGCAGCGCTTCGAGGCGTTCCATTAAGGGGCGGCTCACCAGGCGCCGATGCCCCTCCGCCAGCTCCTGGCGCATGTCCACCACATGCACCGGCGGCAACGGGCGCCCGCCGATGCGTTTGGGTAGCTGCAACAACCGGCAGCGCGGTTGCGCTCCCTCGCAGGCCAGCCAGGTTTCCAGGCTGGGCGTGGCGGATCCGAGCAGCAGCCTTGCCCCGCAGGCCTGAGCCCGCTGTGCTGCCACATCTCTGGCGTGGTAGCAGGGCATGGGGCTGTCCTGCTTGTAGGAGCGGTCGTGCTCCTCATCCAGCACGATCAGCCCCAGGTTGTGGAGGGGCAGAAACACTGCGGAGCGTGTGCCCACCACCAGCAGCGGCTCACGCTCCTGCAGGCAACGTCTCCAGGTGTCGATGCGTTGGCCGTCGCTGCAGCCGGAGTGGTACTCCACCACGCGATCGCCAAAGCGGCGCCTGCAGCGATCCAGCAATTGCGGAATCAGGCCGATTTCCGGGGTGAGCACCATCACGCAGCGCCCGCTCCCCAACTGCTGAGCGGCCGCCTGGAGGTACACCTCGGTTTTGCCGGCTCCGGTCACACCCCAGAGCAGCAGCTGCTCCCCAGGGCCGGCGGCATTCACGGCCGTGAGCACCTGCTGCTGGTCGTGGGTGAGGGGCTGCGGTTGCTCCAGGGTGTCGCCCGCCAAGGGCCCTCCTTCACCGCGGCCGCTGCAGGGCCGCAGCGCCCTGTGGATCAGCCCTCGCTTCAGTAGTGCATCCGCCACGCTGCGCCCCACACCCGCCCGGCTGAGCAGCGTTTGTTGCCAGCCGCCGCTGCTGAGCTGCTGCAGCTGTGCCAACAGCTGGGCCTGGCTGGGGCTGAGATCGCTGAGGGCCTGGCTGCGGCCCGAATCGCTGAGCTCAAGCCACAGCTGCTGGCGGCCGCCGCGGGCTTTGCCCGCCTTGCGTTGGCCCAGCCAACCCGGTGGCAAGGCGGTTTTGAGGGTGCGGAACACGCTGGTGCGGCACTGCTCGGCCACCGCTTCGATCAGCTGCTGCCAGTGGGGATCCACCGCAGCGGCTTGTTGCAGCGCTTCAATCGGTTGGAGCTGGTGGCTCGAGAGCTCCGGTGGTGGCTCGTTCAACAGCTCCACCACCAAACCGAGATGGCGCTGCCCCCGTAGGCGCACCTGCACCAGGTCGCCGCAGCTCAGCTCGAGACCCTGAGGGTTGGTGTAGGTGAACACCTGACCCTCCCGGCCCGCTTCGAGCCACACCTGCAGCCATTGGGCGGCCCTGCGTTCCTGGTCGGGGTTCAAAGAGGGCGACTCGCTCGCTCGACTGTCGCCCAGGCTTGCAGAGCTGACAGCCATTTCTTAAGATGGGATTGTTGAACAGTCCTGAGGGCTGTAGTCGGAACCCGGCAAAGTTCCGTCCAGTGGGAAGATCCGAGGTTGGCCAGGGTTTCACCTGAGCACCCGGTCTGCGACCACCCCTGACAGCGTTGCCTGGGCTTTGGCCCGTCCCTCCAGCTTCCGTCAGCCCGCTTCCACGCCCACCGCATAGAGAGTTCCGGGGCTCCGCTCCTCCTGCTTGCTTCAACCCTGAATCTGAGCACCTGTCTGCCCAAGAGTGGTTCCACTCCAGTGGTTTCACGTCACGGTCGATCGGTGAAAACCGTTGAGAGCACCAGGCTGAGCGATCCCGTCCCGTTGTTGCCCGATTTTGTTTGTGAGCTGCTGAACCTTTGTTCAGCAGCTCATCTAACCGTTGGATTGAGTCCTGTTGGGCTCTCCACGCCTCAATCGGGTTTGTTCCGTTGATCGCCCTGCCCATCTCCCCGACCCCGATGAGCCCAGCCGCTGCACCGAAAACCACCGCCACCAAGGCTGCTGCAAAAGCTTCAGCCGCTAAGCCCGCTGCTCCGAAGGCGGCCAAGCCTGAAATCCTGATGGTGGCCAATGCCTCAGGCGAAACCATTGCCGTGGCCAAGGCGAAGCCCAAAGCCACCCGCAGCAAGGCCAAGGCAGGTGAAGAGGCTGTGGCCGCCGATGCGGCGAACAAGGTGACACCCACCAAGGCCAAGGCAGCAGCCAAGAGCTCGGCCAGCAAGAGCAAGGCCGCACCGAAGGCTAAGGCTGCAGCGAAGAGCACCACCACCAAGGCGGCGGCCAAAGGCGCAGCTCCGGCCAACCTCGATGCGGCGGCCGATCAGCTGCTGGCTGCCGCTGAGGCCAAAGGTGCCGAGGCCAAGCCGGCGGAGAAAGATGCCAAGCCCGCCAAGGCTCTGGCCAGCATCAAGGTGGGCCCCAAGGGCGTTTACACCGAAGACTCGATCCGCGTTTACCTGCAGGAGATCGGTCGCATCCGCCTGCTGCGCCCCGATGAGGAGATCGAGCTGGCCCGCAAGATCGCCGATCTGCTCCAGCTCGAGGAGCTCGCAGCTCAGTTCGAGACCGACCACGGCCACTACCCCGACACCAAGGAGTGGGCGGCCCTAGTGGACATGCCGCTGATCAAGTTCCGCCGCCGGCTGATGCTGGGACGCCGGGCCAAGGAAAAGATGGTGCAGTCGAACCTGCGCCTGGTGGTGTCGATCGCCAAGAAATACATGAACCGGGGCCTGAGCTTCCAGGACCTGATTCAGGAAGGCTCCCTCGGCCTGATCCGCGCCGCTGAGAAGTTCGACCACGAGAAGGGCTACAAGTTCTCCACCTACGCCACCTGGTGGATCCGTCAGGCGATCACCCGCGCCATCGCCGATCAGAGCCGCACCATCCGCCTGCCGGTGCACCTCTACGAGACCATCTCGCGCATCAAGAAAACCACCAAAACCCTCTCCCAGGAATTCGGCCGCAAGCCCACGGAAGAAGAGATCGCTGAATCGATGGAGATGACCATCGAGAAGCTGCGCTTCATCGCCAAGAGCGCGCAGCTGCCGATCTCCCTGGAAACTCCGATCGGCAAGGAAGAGGATTCCCGCCTTGGCGACTTCATCGAAGCCGACATCGAGAACCCCGAGCAGGACGTGGCCAAGAACCTGCTGCGTGAAGACCTCGAAGGCGTGCTCGCCACCCTCAGCCCCCGCGAGCGCGATGTGCTGCGTCTGCGCTACGGCCTGGATGACGGCCGCATGAAGACCCTCGAAGAGATCGGCCAGATCTTCGATGTGACCCGCGAGCGCATCCGCCAGATCGAGGCCAAGGCCCTGCGCAAACTGCGCCACCCCAACCGCAACGGCGTGCTCAAGGAGTACATCAAGTAGAGGCGCTCTTTATTCCTTGAAGACACTTAATGGGCTTCATACCCTTTTACAGGGTGTGAAGCCTCTTTCTTTGAGGGTTAGACTCTGAGGATCTTTGATCAGAACAAAAACCTCCCCATGTACTGATTGATTTGGCTCCCAGCACGACAAGTTTGGGAAGCTGTTGGTTGTTTTCTTGAATTTTGATGGACTGCTTCCAAGTCCGATGACCAACTCTGGATTCTGGCCTTTTGCTTCTGAGAGATTGATTAGTTTGCTCGTGTTGAAATAGACTTTGAGCCTGTCGTAGGTTCTGGTTGCAAAACATCCTTCTTTGCATGCATTCGTCTCATTGATTGCTGAGGCAATCGCTTTGTAGTTCATCAGTGGACGCGTGAATCGCGCGTTATCATCGATTGACTGGTTGAGAAGGGCTGATAAGATCAAGGCTGATGTGACTAGCGTCGCTACTCTTATCCAGTGCTGAGGCCTTGACATGAGAATATCTGTGAGGTCGCCAAATAGGAAAGCGGCTGCTGGAAGCGCTACGATGTAATTTCGGGCTGTTGATAATGGATGGACGATATCAATAGCGATTAAAAGCGAAGCAAAGGCTAAAAGGATGGCAAACAGCAAAGCAGATTCTTTTGCTGAATCTGTCCTATCTGTTTTGATTTTGATGTAAAGGTGTTTTGCTGCCTGGCGCCATTTTGGTTTTAATAGGGGCGCAATTCCAATCAATGCTATAAGCAGTGAAGCCTGGATGCCGATGACGGGGAAAATGCCCGCCATGAATTCCTGTAGGGTTCCGATTACTGGCTGTACGTTGATCCATTCAACTCGAGAGAGATTCTCCTCGGCTCTGCTGGCAATTGCTAGATGATAAATTGGCCATATCAGCATCGCCGCGACCGTCCAGCCTGCCAGTTCTATTGATTTGCGATCTCTTTGAAATGCGGTGTGGACGCATATGGCGGTGATTGCGAATAATAATCCGAAGTAATGAGATAGAGACAGTAGAATGGCTGCGACTGTCTGAGCGGATCCGAATATGAAATTAGTCTTCGGGTATGGATTGTCAGTTCGGCTTGAGGCTGTGTCTTTGCTGTAGATCGCAATTAAACATGTTGAGAAGAAGAGCGCTAGAGCATAGTTTCTGGCTTCCTGGGCATGTCCTATCAGTGTAGGGCTCAGGCCTAGAAACAAAATCGTGCCAATAGACTTAATCTTTGGACTGCCCAGCCTCGCCCAGGCTGTTACCAGAAGGCTGAGTAGGGTGAGCGTTAGGCTCATAGCTCGAACGGCTTGTTCTTGCTCGCCCCAAACAGCTGTCCATATTTTCAGTAGTGTTGCGTAAAGAGGTGGTGCAGTGTCTGGAATGATCCAGTCGCGGTATAAAGAAAGCCAGTCTGACCTGATGGCTGCGGCGCTGACGAGTTCATCCTTCCAATAAGAATAATTCAGATGCGATCCCCGGCTTGCAAGTAGCATGCAAAGGCAGACCGCAGCCAGGCTCCATCCCCAGTGACGCGTGTGGCTTTGGTCTGCCTGGGTTGCTCTCATTAGGCTTGTGCTCTACGGCTTGATTTGGGCTGATGTGTGGGATCCTAGTGGTGGACGCAGGACTGCCAGACAGACGTTTCACCCGCTGTTGCCTTGGGTTTCTCCTTCTCAAAACAGGTTCCGTTGCAAGCGCTCAAAAGTGTTGGGATTCATGAAGCGTCTCTCCATCGTGTTGCCCACGTACAACGAACGGGGCAACATCGAGCCGCTGCTGGAGCAATTGTTGCCGCTTCAACAGCACTACAACCTCGAAATTCTGGTGGTGGACGATGACTCCGCCGATGGCACCGCTGAGCTCGTGCGTCAGTTGGCCCATCGCGAACCGCGCCTGCGCCTGATTCGGCGCGTGGGTCGGTCCGGTTTGGCCAGTGCGATCAAGGAGGGGCTGCTGGATGCCACGGGTGATGTGGCGCTGGTGATGGATAGCGATGGTCAGCATGAGCCCGCCTCGGTGCAGCGCGCCGTTGACACCCTGCTGCAGGGCGATCTCGATCTGGTGGTGGGCAGCCGTTTTCATCCTGAGGCTGAAATCCTCGGCTTGAGCGGGCGGCGTGAATGCGGTTCAAGCTGGGCCAACGCCAGCGCCCGTTTCAGCCTGCCGCGCCGCTACGGGCAGCTCAGCGATTACATGAGTGGCTTTTTTGCCCTCAGGCTTGAACCGCTGCTGCCTTTGATTCGTGCCGTGGATGTGAACGGCTTCAAGTTTTTGTATGAACTGCTGGCTGTGAGCAAAGGCAGCCTGCGCACGGCGGAGGTGCCGCTGAGCTTTCAGCCCCGCACCTACGGCAACTCCAAGCTCGATCTCGCCATCTTCTGGGACTTTCTGATTTCGATCCTGCACAGCCTCAGCTTCCGGCTGCTGCCTCGCCGGGCGATCAGTTTTGGCTTGGTGGGTGTGAGTGGTGTGGTGGTGCAGCTGATGGTGACGCAGCTGCTGATGCTCAGCAGCCTTGGCTTTGAGCAGGCCCTGCCCTTTGCCGTGGTGGCGGCCGCCAGCTCCAACTACCTGATCAATAACGCCCTCACCTTCCGCTTTCAGCGCCTCAAGGGTGCAGCCCTGCTGCGCGGCTTGCTCAAGTTTCTGCTGGTGGCCTCGCTGCCGGTGCTGGCCAACGTGGGTCTGGCCTCCGCCTTTTACAGCCTGGTGGCTCGCGACACGCTGTGGGCGCAGCTCTCCGGAATCCTGGTGGTGTTCGTGTGGAACTACGCCGCCAGTAGCCGTTTTGTGTGGAACACCCCCTAATTTCTCGCCATGCAACGCTTCAACGCCTGGCTTGACCGGGACGAACGCCGCAGCCTGCTGCTGGCCCTGCTCGCTTTAGCCGCGCTGTGCGGCCTGGCCTATGGCCAACAGCTGGGCTCCCTCGGCCTGATGGATAAAACCGAGGGGCTCTTCGTGGAGATTCCCCGCGAGATGCTCGTTCGCGGCGACTGGGTCACTCCCCACTGGAACGGCGAACTCTTTTTCGATTACCCCGTGTGGGGGTATTGGATGGTGGCGCTCAGCTTCCGCCTGTTCGGTGTGAGTGAGTGGGCGGCGCGGCTGCCGGTGGCCCTGGCCGCCAGTGCCACGGTTTACGCGGTGTTCGCTGTGTTGATGCTGGTGGCACCGCCCGCCGAAGCCGTGCATCAACGCCTGGGCCGAGCCCTGTTGGGGGCCAGCGTGCTCGCCCTCAGCCCCGGTTGGCTGGGTTGGGGGCGCTCCTCGGTGACTGACATGTTTCTGGCCAGTGGCATCACACTGGCCCTGCTCGGTTTTGTGCTGGCGCACAGCGCCACACCCGAACGGCCCTGGCAACGGCCGCTGGGCTTTGTGGCTCTCGGGGTGTTCTGCGGTATCGCGGTGCTGGCCAAGGGGCCGGTGGGTCTGTTGCTGCCAGGGCTGGTGATGCTTGCGTTCTGGGCTTTGAAGGGAACCCTGCTTCAGGAGCTGCGCCGCACCCCTTGGATTCCCTTGGTGTTGCTGTTTCTTGGGGTGGCCGCTCCCTGGTACGGCATGGCCACGGCTGCCAATGGCAGCGAATTTCTGGGTCGTTTCCTTGGCTTCAGCAATCTGGAGCGCTTCACCTCGGTGATCTACGACCACCCCGGCCCGCCGTGGTTCTACCTGCCCTGGGTGCTGCTGCTGCTCCTGCCCTGGTCGCTGTATCTGCCAGTGGCTGCAAGTCGTCTGCGCTTCTGGCGGCTCAGCGTTTGGCGTAACACGGCCCCCGGTGCCGATCTGCCCCTGCTGGGGCTGCTTTGGCTGGTGCTGATGGTGGTGTTTTTCTCGGCGGCGGCCACCAAGCTGCCGGGTTACATCCTGCCCGCTCTGCCTGGTGGAAGCCTGCTGGTGGCCTTGCTCTTTCAGCCTCTGCACCCGGCAACCTCACCGCTGGCGGCAGGCATGCGCATCACGGGGTGGTGCAATGCGGCTCTGCTCGCCCTGATGGCTCTGGCGGCTGTGCTGGCACCGCGCTGGCTGGAAACCGACCCCTCCTATCCCGCCTTTGCTGATGCGCTGCGGGCCTCGGGGCTGCCCTGGCTGCTGGCGTTGCCGCTGTTCTTGGCGGCCGGCGCGCTGGCCCTGGTGCTGTGGCGCTACCGCTCAGGCCTCAGCTGGTTGTGGCTACCCAACGCCGCTGGTGTGGCGGCTGCGCTGGCGCTGGTGCTGCCGGTGCTGGTGCCCCTGGTGGATCGCGAGCGCCAGCTGCCGATTCGTGCCCTGGCCCGCTTGGCCGGCGAACAGGCGTTGCCCGATGAGCCCCTGCTGGTGGTGGGCTACAAGCGCTACAGCGTGGTGTTTTACAGCGGCCGGCTCGTGTTGTTTGTGAACTCGCCCCGTAAGGCAAGCCGCAGCCTCAGCCAGGGAACGAGCGCGTCGCCTCCGGACACCGTGCTGCTGCTGGGCAGTGACGCGGAACTGCTCGACTTTGGCTTGGGTCCCGGGGATGGCACGCCGCTGGGGCGGCGGGATGCCCATCGCCTGCTCAGGCTGCCGGTTGAGCAGCTCCAGCAACTGGAGCCTCGCTGATGGCCACGGCTCTGCATCGGCTTCGCGGCTGGCTGGCCGACTGGCTGGTTGCGCTGGGCCCCTGGCGCCTTGCGTTTGCTGGGATCACGGCGCTGCTACTCGCCTGGTGGGGACCGCAGCTTGCGGCCATCCGCCACCCGCGCCTGGATGAGCAGTTGCTGGATGGGGTGCATCGCCTGATTCCAGAACCGCTGGGCAACCTGCTGCTGCGGGTGTATCAGATGAGCGGTGTGCATCTCACCGCTGTGCTCGTGCTGGCGGTGCTGATTTTTCTCACCCTCAAGCGCTTCTGGCCTGAATTGGTGTGCCTTGTGGTGGGAACCGGCGGCATCCTTGTGATCGTGGATCGCTGGCTGAAGCCGCTGTTTGATCGGCGCCGCCCCAGTGGCCGCCTGCTGGAAGACATCAGCGGGCGCAGCTTTCCCAGTGGCCATGCGGCCGGCTCCGTGGTGTTCTATTTCCTCACCTGTTGCCTGCTCTCCGCCCACTACCCCCGGCTGCGGCGCCCCTTGTTTGTGTTCTCCAGCTGCTGGGTGGCTCTGGTGTGGCTCAGCACCCTGTACTGCCGTGCCCACTGGCTCAGCGACATCGCCGCCGGAGCGGCCGTGGGGTATGTGTGGCTGAGCTTCTGCCTGGCCGGATTCACCGTCTGGGAGCAGCGTTGCCGCCCCTGTTCCTCGCCCGCCCGCCATGGCTGACGCCTCGATGTCTCTCGCCAGCCTGCGCGGCCTGCGCTCGGCCCCTGCCCTCGATGCTGCGGCCCGCGACTCGCTTCGTGCCGCTTTGCTGCCGCTGCTGGAGCGCTGCGACTGGTTCACGGTGGGTGTGATGGCCCCTTCGGCCGATGCTGCTGTTCAGGCGCTCCGGGGGCTCGAAGCGGCGCTGGGTTGGTCAGCCCATGAGCTCGATCCGGCCGGTGAAGCCCTCGGCAGCATCGAGGGCCCCGTGTTCCTCAAGGCCAATCAGAACAGCGGGCGCTTCCTGGTGCGCCGCGAAACCGGCCTGGGCGAGGGGCTGTTGATCACCGGCCACAGCCCCGCCGATCCCGAGGCAGAAGACACCTGGGGCCCGCTGCCCATCGATTTCTTCGCCGCCTGATCGCGGCCTCCGATCGCCCCTTGATCACGACGACTGATCACGACTTGGGCGCGCTGATCCGGCCTGGGCGCACCACTCCTTAGGCTTGGCGGCTGTACTTCGGCGGCCCCGCGCTGCCTCCTCCCGCTTCCGATGGCCGCTTCCCAACTGCGCATTGCCTCCCGCCGCAGCCAGCTGGCCATGGTGCAAACCCACTGGGTGCGCGATGAGCTGGCCAAGGCCCACGAGGGCCTGGAGATCACGATCGAGGCGATGGCCACCCAGGGCGACAAGATCCTGGATGTGGCTCTCGCCAAGATCGGCGATAAGGGCCTGTTCACCAAGGAGCTGGAGGCTCAGATGCTGGTGGACCGGGCTGATATCGCCGTTCACAGCCTCAAGGATCTGCCCACCAACCTGCCCGAGGGGTTGATGCTCGGCTGCATCACCGAGCGCGAGGATCCCGCTGATGCCCTCGTGGTGCACGAAAAGCACAAGGACAAGACCCTCGCCACCCTGCCGGCAGGGGCCGTGGTGGGCACCAGTTCCCTGCGCCGCCTGGCCCAGCTGCGCCACCACTTCCCGCACCTCACCTTCAAGGATGTGCGCGGCAATGTGATCACCCGCCTGGAAAAGCTCGATTCCGGTGAGTTCGATTGCCTGATCCTGGCGGCCGCGGGCCTGGGTCGCCTGGGCCTGGGCGATCGCATCCATGAGCTGATCGATCCTTCGATCTCCCTGCATGCCGTTGGCCAGGGCGCCCTGGGGATCGAGTGCCGGGAGGGTGACACCGCTGTGCTGGAGCAGATCAAGGTGCTTGAGCACCTGCCCACCGCCCGCCGCTGCCTGGCGGAGCGGGCGTTCCTGCGCGAACTCGAGGGCGGCTGTCAGGTGCCCATCGGCGTGAACACCCGCTTTGAGGGTGAGGAGCTGGTGCTCACCGGCATGGTGGCGAGCCTCGATGGCCAGCGCCTGATTCGCGATGAGGCCCGCGGTAACCAGAACGATCCCGAGGCGATCGGCATCGCCCTGGCCCATGCCTTGCGGGCTCAGGGTGCCGGGGAGATCCTGGAGGAGATCTTTGCCACCGTCCGGCCTGAGGCCTGATTCAGCTGCTGCGGTGAGCCATGAGCCGGCGGCGGTGGAGCCGCGGGCTCTGCCGTTTCAGTGGAGCTTGCTCGCCTGGGCGGCCCTGGTGGGTGCGCTCACTGGGCTGGCCGTGGTGGGCTTCCACTTCCTGCTGGGCTTCATCAACAACTTTCTCTATGGCCCGGTGGTGGAAGGCCTGATCGGCCTGTTCACCTCCGCGCCGCCGGAACCACCCCCGCTGCCCGATCCGGCGCCCGCCGCTGGCACCCCTCTGGGAGCGCTGCTGCAGATCGGCCTCGGGGGGCTTGCGTTTCTGCCACCCCCGCCGCCACCGCCGGAACCGATCCCGCTGCCGGGCGATCCGCTGCCGCTCTGGCTCTCGGCCTGGCCGGTGGTGCTGGTGCCTCTGCTGGGCGGTCTGGCAGTGGGTGCGCTGCGCCAGTGGGGCCGCGATCTGGGGCCGAGCCTGCCAAGCCTGATGGCCATGGCCGATGGCAGTGTGCAGCCCACCCCCAAACTTCCTTTCCTGCGCCTGCTCACCGCCTCCCTCAGCCTGGGCAGTGGCGCTTCACTGGGCCCGGAGGGTCCGAGCGTGGAGAGCGGCGGCAACATCGGCCTATGGGTGGCAGGCAAAGGCGGCCTCTCCCCTGATTCCCAGAAGGCGCTCGTGGCCGCGGGCGTGGCGGCTGGCCTGGCGGCTGGTTTCAAGGCGCCGATCGCTGGGCTGTTCTTTGCGTTTGAGGGCAGCTACAGCACGATCCCCGGTCGCCCCAGCGTGCGCGCTGTGCTGGTGGCGGCTGTGGCGTCATCGCTGGTCACCCAGCTCTCGCTGGGGGATGAGCCGATCTTCCGCCTGCCCGCCTATGAGGTGCGCTCGCCGCTGGAGCTGCCCCTCTATCTGGGCTTGGGTCTGGTGGCCAGTGGGATGTCGCTGGCTCTGCTCAACCTGTTCGCCCTCGGCCGCAGCGAGGCCGTGCAGCGCCGGCTGGCGCAGCTGCCCACGTGTGTGGTGACCGGGCTCGGCGGCCTGGCGGTGGGCTTGCTGGCCCTGGGATTCCCGCAGGTGCTGGGCGTGGGCTACGACACCATCGGCGCCTTGCTCGGCCGCGATGGCGGCATCGCCCTGGTGAGCCTGCTGGGGCTGTTAGCCGTGAAGCTGCTGGCCACGGGCCTGAGCAGCGCCACCGGCTTTGTGGGTGGCGGTTTTGCCCCGTCGCTGTTCCTCGGCGCGGTGTTGGGCAACGTGTATGGGCAGTTGCTGGGGGAGAGCGGTTTGCAGTTGCCGGTGGCGGAGCCGCCGGCCTACGCGATGGTGGGCATGGCGGCGGTGCTGGCCGGCAGCGCCCGGGCGCCGCTCACTGCACTGCTGCTGCTGTTTGAGCTCACCCACGACATCCGCATCGTGCTGCCGCTGATGGCGGCGGCCGGCTTGAGCGCCCTGTTAGTGGAGCGCTGGCATGGCATGGCGGATCCGGGCTTGGTGGGTCCGGATGTGCAGGAGGAGCAGCGGCGCGGGCGGCTGGCCTCGATTGCGGTGGTGGACGCGCTGGAGCCGGAATCCCCCTTGGTGCTGGCGGCCTCCACCACGGCAGAGGTGGCCCTGCAGCAGCTGCTCGCTGCCCACGGCCATTGCCTGGTGGTGGAGGAGGAGGGCTGGGTGCTGGCGCTGGTCACCCTGGAGGATCTGCAACGCCCGATCTCCGCGGGTCTGGCCGATCAACCGCTGCGCGAGTGCCGGCGCTCGGATCTGATCTGGCTCTCGGTGGAGGCCAATCTTTCCCAGCTGGAGGATCAGCTGCAGCCCAATGGCCTGCGGCAGGTGCCGGTGTTCCGGCTCGACGATCAGGCCCTGCCCAAGTTGCCGGTGGGCATCCCGAGCTCGGGGTTGCCGCTGGTGGCCCTGCAGGGCCTGGCCAGCCGCGATGGCATGGCCCGGGCGCTGGCCCGGGCGGCGGCGGTGGGGCACAAAAAAGCCCCCTGACGGGGGCTGATCGATCCTGTGGATCGCTTCTGCAGCGGCGCTCAGTTGACCAGCTTGGGCGCGATGGTTTCCATGTAGCGGGCTTCGCACTCCTTGATGATCTTCACGGCCTCGGCGGCATCGAAGAAGCCGTTCACGCGGCAGGTGCCGGGCTTCTTCAGATCCTTGTAGTGCTCCCAGTAGTACTGGGTTTCCTTGAGCCAATGCTCGCCCAGCTGGGTGTAGCTGGTGATGTGATCCATGCGCTTGTCATCGGCCAGCACGGCGATCACCTTGTCGTCGACTTCACCGCCGTCGTCGAACTTCATGATGCCGATGATGCGGGCTTCCACCAGGGAGCCGGGCACGAGCGGCTCGGTCACACCCACGATCTCGATGTCGAGCGGGTCGCCATCTTCATCCCAGGTGCGGGGGATGCAGCCGTAGGCGAAGGGATAAGCCAGCGAGGAGTAACCCACGCGATCGAGCTTGAGGTGGCCGGTTTCGGTGATCAGCTCGTACTTGTTGATCGTGTTGCTGTTGAGCTCCACGATCGTGTTCAGGCGCAGCTCGGCTTCATCGGCAAAGGCCGGCAGCACGTGCAGCAGGTTGAGCATCGTGCGGCTCGGGGCGTGGTCGATGTTCGCCATCAGGGCAGCGGCAAGGGATGTGGGCGGCATCCTACGGATCGCACTCAGCCGGCCAGTCGCTCCAGCTTCTGGTTCAGGTAGGCCACGAAGGGCTCGTGGCTGAGAGGGCGTCCGCTCACCTGCTCCACCAGTTCAGCGGCGTTCACGCTGCGCCCAAGCGGATACACCCGCTGCTGCAGCCAAGCCCCCAGCTGGGCATCGCCCTCGGCCGCCAGCAGGGTTTCGATCGGCCCCAGCTCGGCTTCGATCGTTTCGCTCAGCTGCGCACTGATCAGGTGGCCCAGGGCATAGGAGGGGAAGTAGCCGAACAGGCCTTCGCTCCAGTGCACGTCTTGCAGGCAACCTTCGGCGTCGTTGCTGGGGCTCACCCCGAGCAGCTCCTGCATGCCCCGGTTCCAGGCTTCGGGCAGCTCCGCCACGGGCATGCCGCCTTCCACCAGTGCCAGCTCCAGCTCGTAGCGCAGCAGTACGTGCAGCCCGTAGCTCACCTCATCGGCTTCCACGCGGGTGAGGCCAGCGCGGATCGGGTTGAGATCGCGCCAGAAGGCCTGGGCATCGCCCCACACATCACGGCCCAGGGCTGCCACGAAGCGCGGGTGCCAGCGACGCGCCAAGGCCGCACTTCGCCCGAGCCGGTTTTCATAAAAAAGGCTCTGGCTTTCGTGCACCGCCATCGAGGTGGCTTCCCCCAGCGGCCAGGGGAACCAGTGATCACCCAGCCGCGGCAGCCCCTGCTCATAGAGGCTGTGGCCCCACTCATGGGCTGTGGCCAGAAAAGCTGAGAAGGGCTGACCCTCCACCACCCGGGTGGTGATGCGGAAGTCGTTGGGGCCGAGGGTGCTGGAGAAGGGATGGGGGGAGCGGGCCCGGCTGCAGCGCTCACTGCTGTAACCCCACTCCTCCAGCAGGGCGCTGCAGAGCTGCTCCTGGGCGTTGTCGCCCAGATCCCAGGCTCCACTGCTGCCGGCTGGGATGGCCTTGGCCTGCTCCAGCAGGGGTGGCAGGGCCTGGCGCAGGGGCAGCAGCCATTGGCTCAGCTGGGCCTTGCTGATGTCGGGTTCGAAAGGTTGGGCCAGGATTTCCCAGGGGCTGCGCCCGGCTCCTGCGGCATCGCGTTCCACCGGCGCCAGCTGCCGGGCTTGCTCCAGGCGCAGCGCGATCAGTCGCTCGAGGGCCGGCGCAAACGTGCTGAACGTGCTCGTGCGCTTCGCTTCCTGCCAGAGGGCGTAGCCCTGGGCCTGGGCTTGAGCCAGCTGCCCCACCAGGGCCGGGTCGAGCCGCGATTCACGCTCGTACTGCTGACGCAGCAGCTGCAGATTGCGCCGCTGAGGAGCCGAGGCATCGGGCGTGAGCTCTTGCTCAGCGGCCAGCAGTAAGTCGCTGTAGACCGCGGAGGTCTGCCGCTCATGCAGCTGCAGAGCCAGCAGAGCCAGTTGTTCACCGCGCCAGCTGGACGCCGCCGCTGGCATGGCGGTGTTCTGGTCGTAATAGAGGGTGCTCTGGATTCCCCCCAGCAGCTGGGTGGTGTGCAGGTGCTCCCGCAGCTGGGTGTAGGCCTGTCCTGCCGCCACGGTGGTGGATGGTTCAGTGGGCGGACCCTAAAGCGTTTGCCTTCAGTTCCAGTGGAGCCGCATCGCCACAGACCCCTCCAGGCTGAGCTTCACCGGGCAGTTCTCCCCTGCTTTCTGCAGAACCTTGCGCGCTTTCTCATCGAGATGGGGCGGCAGCTCGATCCACACCTCCAGCACGGCGATCTTGCGTGGGGCTTCGCTGGTCATGCTCTTCTCCACCCGGGCTGAACAGCCGCTCAGATCCCAGCCGTGGCGTTCGGCCACGATTCCCATGATCGTGAGGATGCAGGTGCTCAGGGCTGTGGCCACCAGATCGGTGGGCGAGAAGCGCTCCCCCTTGCCCTGGTTGTCGGTGGGTGCATCGGTTTCCAACTGTGTGCCGGAGGGCTCATGGCTGCTCTGGCAGCGCAGGTGCCCCGCGTAGCGGCTGTGGATCACGGTCATGGCCTGGCCCGCACTGCTGGCAGCTTGGCAGTTGCGGCTCGAGTCGCTTGAGTGAAGCAGCGGTGCCCCTCGATCGGCTTGGCAGACCTGAGCTCCTTCGCCATGATTACGACCCCCCGTGCCGGTGCGCCCGTTCTGGGATTGGCTAAGGCCATTCAGCTCTCGGTGGCACCGGTGTTTCTGCTCACCGCCATCGCCGGTGTGCTGGGGGTAATCAGCAACCGGCTGGCCCGTGTGCTGGATCGCTCCCGCGATACGACCGTTCAGTCTAGCGACCATTAGGAACTGATGCTGTTGCGCCGGCGCATGCGGTTGCTGTCGCTGGCAATCGAATCGGTCACTGTGACCGGATTGTTGGTGTCGGCTGTGGTGGCGGTGACCTTCATCAGTGCCATCGCTGTGATCGATCTCGCGGCGATTGTGGTGCCGCTGTTCGTCACAGCGATGGTTGCTTTGATGCTCGGCCTGGTGTTGCTGCTGCTGGATACCCGTGTGGCTTCACGGATGATCCGGCGTCGCTTCTGAGCGGCAGCGGCAGAGCTGATCGAGATCGGGCCTGCGAGTGAGGGGCAAGCGCCAGCGCGCCCAAAGCCCATACATCCCATCGGCTAGCTGCTTCAGGCCTGGCCAACCACTTGGGGCGTAGAGCCAGCCGAGGCCGATCAGTTGATAGGCAGCCCGGAACACCTCCACATCCCGCAGCACGGTTCCATCAGCGCGCAGCGCATGGATCCGGCCCATGGCTTCCCGGTAGCTGATCCCTCCATAGAGGGCTGGGTTGTAGTCAGCGGCATCGATGTCGACGAACGCCAACCGCGCGGCTTCGGGATGCAGGCGTTGATCACGTCTGCGCAGAAAACTCACCTCCCGCAGGCAGAGCGGGCAGCCACCGTCGTAGAGGAGGGTGAGTTGAGGGCGTGAGGGCTGGTTCAGAGGAGTGCTTGTGCTGCGCCAGGAGCCTACTGAGCTTGCGCCAACAGAAAGCCCCGCCAAGCGGGGGTGGTGGCTTGAAGTTTGCTCAGGGCTGCTTGCTTCAGAAGCCACCGAGGCCAGCGTCGCCGAGAAGATTCGGGGGGTTGATCACATCCTGGTTGAAGATGTTCACCACCTCCCGGGGATCAAAACCAGAGCCGGGATTGCTGAGGCGACCAATGAGATCGGCGATGGGGGTCTGCAGCTGTGCCAGCTCCTCCAGCACGCCAGGGTTCACCTCCGCCTGCTGAAGCAGCGATACGCGGCCAGGATTCAAGATCAAATCGCGGCTGTTGAATACGCCATCGCCGTTGGCATCCAGCAGTGTGACCCAATCGCGGAACTGCTGGTTGTCCGTGTCAGATCCAGTCCCGGTCACGGGGTCGTTTTCGTTGGCAGGGTCGTTGCCTGTGGCGGGATCATTGCCGCCGCCTGCGGGAGTCTGGCGCTCACGCTCGAGTGAAAGGTCGTGGTCAACCACTTGAAAACGCCCCTTCTTGGTGAGCTTGATCTTCACGGCCTCGCCAGGATTGAAATCGTAGTCCTTTCCTTGATAGCTGAAGCCTGCATCCACGCCATCGCCTTGGACATCCTCCACATTCAGCCAGCCCTTCACAGTTTTGCCACGAGCGCGGAAGTCAGAGCTGAAGGTGCCGTCTGCATCAATACCACCGGAAAGGCTGATTGTTTTCTTGGCTCCTTTGCCTTTCGAGAATCCCTCAAAAGACCAGCCAAGACCTGTGATGCTGTCTGCGTTGCCGAGATCGCCAGAGAAGCCGAAGCGTGCCATTGTTGCTTGCCTGGGTGTGAGTGGGGAGGTCGTTTCGCCTCCGATGCCCATACCTTCGCCCGGTTGTTCAGCCCGGTTGTTGATCACGCTCATGCCTTGCTGTGATTTTGCTCACAGGGTCTGCGCCTCTGGGAGCGCCGTAGGTTTTCCTGTGGCCTGCTGGGCACCGAGAGCCCGTTCCCCCATGCGTCAGCACCTCACACGCCTTGCTGTGCAGACCAACGGTGAGGGCTTCACGGATCTCACCGCAGCGCTGCATCGAGCCATCGCGGCGAGTGGCTTGACGCGAGGCATCGCCCAGCTGGTGGCCCTCCACACCAGCTGCTCACTCACGGTGAATGAGAACGCTGATCCACGCGTGCTCCGCGACCTCACCACCTACTTGCGTGCCTTAGTGCCCCAGGAAGGCGTGCGCTCGATCAGCGGGCAGGGTGCGCTGCAGACCTATGCCCACGACGATGAGGGTCCTGACGACATGCCGGCTCACATCCGTACGGCGCTTACCTGCACCAGCCTTGGCCTCTCGTTTGATCACGGTCGCCTGGTGTTGGGAACTTGGCAGGCGGTGTATCTCTGGGAGCACCGGGCTTTCGCGCACCAGCGTCAGCTCAGCTTTCACCTGATCGGCGAATGACCCAAGCCATGGCCAGCCCCGTTGCCGTGATCCACAACCCCTCAGCAGATCATCTCCAGCAGCTGGGCGTAGCGGATTGGCCCATCTGGAGCTGCGGGGTGAGCACGTTTCCCTGGACCTACGACGAGCCGGAAACCTGCCTGCTGCTGGAGGGCGAGGTGACCGTGACACCCGATGGCGGCGAGCCTGTGCGTTTCGGTGCCGGTGATCTGGTTACGTTCGCCGCTGGGCTGAGCTGCAGCTGGGATGTGCATGCAGCGGTGCGTAAGCACTATCGCTTCGGTTGAGCCAGGCTGGGGTAGATCCAAGGCAGGTTGATGGCTGCTGTTCTCCTCACGGCTGATCAGATCGCGGCGCTCCCCCAAGACTTTCCGCGGTGGAACCTGGTGGCCGGCAAGCTGCGGCGTGAGCTGCGCTTTGCCGACTTTGTGGAGGCGTTTGGCTTCATGACCCGAGTCGCACTTGTCGCCGAGGTAATGGGGCACCATCCGGAGTGGAGCAACGTGTGGAACCGGGTGACGATCGAGCTCACCACCCACGACGCAGGCGGCCTTACGGATCTCGATCTGCAGTTGGCGCGGCGGATTGATGGTTTCGCCGGCTGATTTCACGCTCCTGGCGCGAGTGCTACCCCTGGCCATCGGTGCCGCCGTGAGCCCGATTGTGTTGGTGTTTCAGCTGCTCAACCTCTCCAGCCCCCATCGGGCCCTGGCCCGCAGCGCCGCATTTTTGCTCGGCTGCACGCTGATGGTGTTGGTGTGGCTGCTGTGCGCGGGATGGATTGCCAGCCTGCTGCCCACATCCCAACCCGGCCCCGATCCGATCGCGGCGGCCTTGGATGCCACCTTTGCCCTGGTGCTCTGTGCGCTGGGTCAGAGGATCCTGCAACAGCCGCGTCCACGCGAACCCAGGCCAGCCGCGGCTGGGGTGTTGGCGCCGGCCGTGAGTGGTTTGGCTCTGATGGGCTGCAACCTCTCCTCGCTGGTGCTCTTTTTGCCAGCTGTGCAAGACATCAGCCGTGCGCCCCTGCCGGGACCTGTCTGGTGGGGTGCAACCGTGCTCCTTGTTGCGCCACCTTGCTGCCAGCCTGGCTACCGCCGCTGATTGCACTGTTGCTTGGGCGTCGGGGGCGCACGGCTTTGGCGCGGTTGTCGTCTTGGGTGGTGCCGCGGCGGCGGGGGATCAACGCCTCGGTTTGTTTTGTGCTGGCGCTGGTGCTCGCCCTGAGGGCTCTAGCGCGGGTTTGATCCGCGGGGCGGGATCGTTAAACCGAGACCATCGCGTTGCACTTCATAGGCCGGCGAGAGGATTTCAACTCCGGCGTCCGCGAAGCTGTCCTGAATGGCAGCGAGCAGGCGCGAAAGGATGGAGCGGTATTGGTTGGCATCGTGAAGGCGGGCATCGAGCTCATAGCTCACATGCCAATCATTCAGGCTGGTTTGCACCACGGTTGGAGCGGGTTCGTTGCAGATGCCATCCACGGTTGCAGCAGCCTCGAGCAGCAGTGCGTGCACCTGGCGCCATGGCACCTCATAGCCGATGGTGATACAGGCATTCACCGCCACGGGCTGGCCAAGTTCACGACTGGCCAGGCTGTAGTTGGTCACCGGGTTGGCAATCACCATGGCATTGGGAATGCTCACCAGTTCATTCAGGGGTGTGAGGATCCGCGTGACCAGCAGGGCGCGCTCCTGCACCGTGCCCACAATGCCGTTGATCGCCACGCGATCTCCTTCGCGGAAGCCGCGGGTGTAGATCAGCATCAGGCCGCTGAGAATGTTGGTGGCGATGGCACTGGATCCCAGTGCCGCCAGGATGCCAAGAAACACCCCCGCTCCTTGAAAGGCGCGGCTCGTGGAGCCGGGGATGTAGGGAAGGGCGAGGGCTAGCCCTGCTGCCGTGATCAAGATGGTGGTGATCCGCGCCGTGGGCAGCGCCCATTCGGGATAGAACCACTCAAACCGGATCGCTTCTGTTTCCAGCGCTTTGAACAGCCGCTGATTCAGCTTCAACAAGGCCGTGATCGCCGCACCAATCAGCACCAGGGCGATCAGGTTGGGCACCACATTGAGCACGCCATTCCACAGCTGCTCCACGGCCATCAGCATCTGTTCGCGCAGATCGGCCGCGATCCCCATCGTTGGCGGAAAGAAGCTCAACAGCAGCGGCACCATCAGATAACTGATGGCCGCCAGGGCTGCCCAATGCAGTGCGGCGCGGCCCAGTTGCAGGCTGCGTTGAATGTGGCCCCGGCTGATCAAGCGGTTGCCAGCCAGGCTGATGTCGGGGAGCCGGCGGCTGGCCTTGATCCGCAGCCAGTTGCGTGCACGTTGATTGAGGCGCCGCTCCAGTTGCATCAACAGCACATAACCGAGCAGCACCAGCAGGGCAATGGCTGTGCCGCGGAGCCAGGCGCCCGGTGTGCGTTGCACCCGATAGCGCTTGATGCCTGTCTGAATGGCGCGGGCGTCGCGCTTGGCCAGTTCGCTCTGGCTGGTTTTGGCGAGGGCAGCAGCTCGCTCATCCACCGCCATCAACGGTTTGAATCCGCCGTTCTCCTCGCGGATTCCCACCATCACGTAGGGCGGATCGGCCTTGGTGCTGATGCGGGCGGGATCAAAGCTGAAATCCTCCGCCAGGCTGGTGATCTCGTTGGAGAGATGGCTGGCCAGCCGTTCGGGGCTCTGGGCGCCAGCCGCCGATTGCACGGTGAGGATGGCTTCACCCCCGAGCTGCACAACACCGCCTTGCGGTTGCTGATCAGCTGCGTGTAGCGGTGGAGCCAGCAGCAGCTGCAGCACCACAACAATCCCTGTCAGCCAGCGCCCCATCGACGTCAAGGTGGAAGCCGTTGCCTCCACCCTGGTGACGCCTGGTGCTCTTGACCAGGGATCGTTGCGGTTGTTGTAAGCCGCTACACCAGCACCGGCAATTTGCTGGGATCGATCTGCTGGAACCGCAACTGCTGTTGCTCGCCGTTCGTGTCCACATCCACCGCCACGGTGTGGCCGCCGGTGAATTGTCCGCCCAGGATGCCCTTGGCGATCGGTGTTTCCAGCTCGCGCTGAATCGCGCGCTTCAGGGGGCGGGCGCCGTACACCGGGTCGTAGCCCACACCGGCCAGCCAATCGAGGGCGTCGGCATTGAGCTGTAGCCCCAGTTTCTTGTCCTCCAGGCGCTTGGCCAGGCGCTGCACCTGCAGATCCACGATCTGCCGCAGTTCCTCCTGTTTGAGGCTGTGGAAGATGATCGTTTCATCCAGGCGATTGAGGAATTCGGGGCGGAAGTGGCCGCGCAGGGCGTCATTCACCCGCGCTTCCATCTCGCTGTGCCGCGCTGGATCACCGGCCAGATCAAGGATTGATTGGCTGCCGATGTTGCTGGTGAGGATCAGCACCGTGTTGGTGAAATCCACCGTGCGCCCTTGCCCATCGGTGACGCGGCCGTCATCGAGGATCTGCAGCATCACGTTGAACACATCGGGGTGGGCTTTTTCCACTTCGTCGAACAGGATCACCGCGTAGGGGCGGCGCCGCACGGCTTCGGTGAGCTGGCCGCCTTCCTCGTAGCCCACGTAGCCCGGAGGGGCTCCGATCAAACGGCTCACGGCGTGCTTCTCCATGTACTCCGACATGTCGATGCGCACCATCGCCTCCTCGCTGTCGAACAACTGCGAGGCCAGGGCCTTGGAGAGCTCGGTTTTGCCCACACCGGTGGGGCCGAGGAACAGGAAGCTGGCGATCGGGCGGTTGGGATCACTGAGGCCGGCGCGGGATCGTTGGATCGCATCGGCCACGGCCGTCACGGCCTGGGCCTGACCGATCACGCGGGTGTGGAGTTCATCTTCGAGGTGCAGCAGTTTCTGCATCTCGCTCTGCACCAGCTTGGCCACGGGGATGCCGGTCCACTTGGCGATCACCTCGGCGATGTCGTCTTCGGTGACCTCCTCACGCAGCAGCGATTTGTCGCCGCCGCCGGCGCTGAGCTCCTCTTCTTTGGCGGCCAGCTTCTTGTGCAGCCCAGCGAGGGTGCCGTATTCCAGCTCGGCGGCCTTGTTGAGGTCATAGCTGCGCTTGGCCTGCTCGATCTGCAGCTGCACCTGCTCGATCTCTTCTTTGATCGAGCCGAGCTCATCGATCGAGCCCTTTTCCTTTTGCCACTGGGCATTGAGGGTGCTCTGCTGCTCGCTCAGATCAGCGAGCTCCTTCTCGAGCCGCTCGAGCCGGTCGCGGCTGGCGGCATCGGATTCACGGCCGAGGGAGAGCTTCTCCATCTCCAGCTGCAGGATGCGCCGATCGAGTTCATCGATCTGCTCCGGCTTGGAGGTGATCTCCATCTTCAGGCGGGCGGCCGATTCATCCACCAGATCGATCGCCTTGTCGGGCAGGAAGCGATCGGCGATGTAGCGGCTGCTGAGCACCGCGGCCGCCACCAGGGCGTTGTCGGCGATGCGCACGCCGTGGTGCACCTCGTAGCGCTCCTTGAGGCCGCGCAGGATCGAGATGGTGTCCTCCACCGTCGGCTGATCCACGAACACCTGCTGGAAGCGGCGCTCCAGGGCTGGATCTTTTTCGATGTGCTGGCGGTGCTCATCGAGGGTGGTGGCGCCGATGCAGCGAAGCTCGCCGCGGGCCAGCATCGGTTTGAGCAGGTTGCTGGCATCCATGGCGCCGCCGGTGGCACCGGCACCCACCACGGTGTGGATCTCATCGATGAACAGCACGATCTGGCCTTCGGAGGCGGTCACCTCCTTGAGCACGGCCTTGAGCCGTTCCTCGAACTCACCGCGGTATTTGGCACCGGCGATCAGAGCGCCCATGTCGAGGGCGATGAGCTGACGGTTCTGTAACGCCTGCGGCACATCGCCGTTCACGATGCGCTGAGCCAGACCCTCCACGATCGCGGTCTTACCCACGCCGGGTTCACCGATCAGCACCGGGTTGTTCTTGGTGCGGCGGCTGAGGATTTGGATGGTGCGGCGGATTTCCTCGTCGCGCCCGATCACAGGATCGAGCTTGCCGTCACGGGCGGCCTGGGTGAGGTCGCGTCCGTACTTCTCGAGGGATTCGTAGGTGCCTTCGGGGTTCTGGTCGGTCACTTGTTGGGATCCACGGATCGCCTGCACGGCGTCTTTGAGCTTGGCGGCATCGGTGCCGGCCTGCGAGAGCAGCTGCTTGCCGCAGCGATCATCGATCGCCAGGGCCAGCAGCAGGTGCTCAATGGCGATGTAGCTGTCGCCGTAGGAGCCCTTGAGCTGATCGGCTTGATCGAGAACGCTGTTGAGCCCCTTGCCCAGATACACGTTGTCGGGTGGGGCGCTCAGGCTGGGCTGGCTGGCGATGAAGGCCTCCACCCGTTGGCTGAGGGTGCCCACATCCACACCGGCTTTGTCGAGGATCCGCCCGGCCAGGCCTTGTTGGCTCAGCAGCGCAGCGAACAGATGCTCGCTCTCCATCTGCTGCTGGCGGCGCTGCTGCGCCAGTTGCTGGGCAGCCACGACGGCGCCCCAGGCTTTTTCGGTGAATAGCTCGGCGGTTGGGTGCATGAAGACCTCCCTCTCTGGGTGGGTTGTCAGAACCGTATGGCCGTTGTTGGGAGCCGGAGGAGAGGAGAACCGAATCGCTTCAGACGGTCCTCCTCCCTGCGGTGGTGCAGACCGGCAAGACCTGCCGGTTAGCCGTCAGCGCGGAGCGCCGTTGTAACCCACGTTGGTGATGGTGCGGCCATCCGCAGACACGCTCACCTGTGTTTCGGTGGTGGGGGCAAGGCCTTCCTGCTGCCAGCCAGGGGCACCGCCGAGGAAGCGGAAGGTGAAGCCCTGGCTGTTGTTCTGAATCAGACAGGAGCCGCCGCCATCACCGGTGTTGAACATGCAGGCCGCCGGGCGATACACCGACAGACCGCCGTTGTTATTCACGGCCCAGTTCCTGGCAAGATTCACCGCGCGCACGTTGGAATCTGTGACCTGGGCCAGCGCCGCACCAGCAGAGAGAGCCGCTGTGGCAGCCGCCAACAGCGAGAAACGAAGAGTTTTGAATGCCATGACGCAGGAGTCACACCAATCCAGTGTGGCGATCTGCTGCAGGTTGTGGAGCGTTGATGACGCAGCCCGTTACTCAACTGCTATCAAGTGCCTATCGCTCATCTTGCATCCCTCATGGGTTCCGCATCGATTCGCCGGCGTTATGTAAGCGCTTTTGCGTCAGCATTGTTGTTGGCACTGGTTATTCCAGCAGCCGGTTTTGCCCGCGATGGTGGCGGCGGCCACGGCGGTGGCCATGGTGGTGGCGGTTTTCACGGCGATGGCGGTGGTTTTCATAGCGGCGGCGGCGGTGGTTTTCGTGATGGCGGTGCTCGCGATGCTGGTCGGCGCGATGGTGGCGGCTATCGGGCAGCCGGTGGCTATCACCACGCGTACGGCGGCGGTGCTCGCACACCTGCGCTGAACCACAACATCAGCCGCGACGACTACAACCGCGCCACCAACGGCGGACGCGATCGCTTTGATGCCAACCGTCTGGGTTGGGGCAATCGCAATTGGAATGACGGTGATTGGCGCGGCAACAACTGGCGCGGTGATCAGTGGGGCGGTGATCGCTGGGGGTATGACAACTGGGGTAATCGCTGGAATGGTGGTTGGAACAACAATTGGAACAACGGTGGCTTTTGGGGCGATCGGCCCTGGAGCTATGGCTGGTACAACTGGTCGCCCAACACCTGGGGCTGGTGGGGCGGTAACGCTGAGGGCTGGGGTTTGGCTGGGCTGGCCACCGGTGCCGTGATCACTGATCTGGTGAACAACGCCAGCGATCAGCAGTCGCCGGTGATCGAGGTGCCAGACAGCAACTATCAGCTCAATTACGGCACGGTTGACGCCGTGGGCAACAGCGGTGCCAACTTCAGCTATTCGGTGGCCAGCAGCCCACCGGTGCAGGGTGGCGCCAACTGTCAGGAGGGGCTACTGGATGGCCAGGTTCCCTCCACGGCCGCCCAGGCGCAGCTGCTCAATGCGGCCTGTCAGGTGGCCTACGGCCCGGATCCCAAGGGCACTCCGCTGCCACGCCTGTGGACACCCTCTCCTGCGGTGCGCGAGTGGTTGCTGCTCCTGCTGGGCGGCGGCATTGGCTTCGGTGGCTATGCGCTCTACAAGCGAACCCAGAAACCCTCTTGAAGATTGTGTGACAGTCCGCTGCAGAACTGCAGCTTGGATGGTCACGATTAGGGAGTTGTTGCGCTGGGTTTGCCAGCTTCGTTGAATGCGTCGATCTTCACGCTGTTCAGCAGCTCTTCTCTCTGCCTTGCTGCTTGGAACCATCGCCTCGCCGATGCTGGCCCACGCCCGTGGCGGCGGCGGTGGGCACGGTGGTGGTGGTTTTCATGGCGGTGGTGGCGGCCGCAGTTGGGGTGGTGCCGGCCGTGATGGGCGCAGCTGGGGCGGCGGCAACTACCACTTCCAGAACAACGACTGGCAGCGGGGCTATCAGGGTGATCACCCGATGTATGGAGCTGGCACCCGCGACAGCTTCAACAACGATCGGGTGAATGTGAATAACAACTTCTACCGCCGTGATTACAACGGCTGGAACAACAACTGGCGCAACGGCGGCTACTGGAACAACCGCCCCTGGAACCACGGCTGGTACAACGGCTGGGGTGGCTGGGGCTGGTGGGGCGGCAACGCCGCTGCCTGGGGCATTGCCGGTTTGGCGACCGGAGCCGCGATTACCGGCCTGGTGGATGCGGCGTCTAACAACAGCTCACCGGTGATTGTGGTGCCCAACACCAGCTATGAGCTCAACTACGGTTCCGTTGAGGGTGTGGGCAGCTATGGCGTCAGCTTCAACTACAACGTGGATGGCAACAACCTGATGGGCGCCGCCAATTGCCAGCAAGGCCTGCTGAATGGCCAGGTGCCTGGTACGGCTGATCAGGCTCAGCTCCTCAATGCTGTTTGCCAGGTGGCCTACGGCTCAGGCAACTGAGGTTGATTGCCGGTTGATCCCCCTGTGATCGGCAGGGGGACAGCCCCACTGTTTTGCCCGCACAAACGGGTGGGACAGCCATCGCTGCCGTAGATCGCGTCGTTGGGAGAAAGGCAGCCGAGTTTGTTTTTGGCGGCCACCTCCGAGGGTGGCAGGCGCATCGGCTGGACGTCGCCGCTGCCCACGATCGCCGGGCAGCTGCTGGCCGGCAGGATCGGCTGGCCAGGCTTGAACACCGCTGGTGTGCCGCCACCACGGATCAGTTGCAAGGCCGGATCGTTTGTGGTGGGTTGGGCCAGAGCGCTGCTGCCGAGCAGCAGCAGCGGCAGCGCCGCGGCGCCCAGGTGTCGAGATGCGCTCGCCATGATGGCGCTGCAGTGCGGCCCCAGTGTGGCGGATGGATCAGGAATCACGGTTGGAATTGTTGAAGCGACTGGCCGAGGAGTCGTTTGCGTTTGATGGCACCGCCAGCGATCCGGAACGCAACTGCTGGCTGGTGGTGCATCGGCACATTCATGGTGTGCTGCCCAGTGAATACGACATCCGCGAGATCGATGAAGCCCTCTACCTCGAGGTGCTCAACGAGCGGAAGCAGCTTTCGGCGAGCTGAGCAGTGGCTTGATCGCCGGCAGGGCCGAGTGGCGCAGAAACCGAGCGGCTGCGGCAGCCTGCTCATTGGCCGTAGAACGTGGTGTGGGCTGTTGGGCTGAGGCCGGCATGGTGATCGGGGCAGCTGGCCTTCACCATGGCGCTGCAGTTTGCTCGTGGCAAGCGGGTTGACGGCATAAAAAAGCCGCCCCTCAGGGGCGGCTTCAAGGCCGAAAGCGGATGGAAATCAGGCCCAGCCCTTCTGGCTCATCGACTCCACGTAGGCAGCCACATCGGCGATGTCATCGGCGCTCAGCTTGCCGCCGAAAGCGGGCATGGCGTTCTTGCCGTTGGTCACCTGGTACTGGATGGCCTCTTCGTGGCCAGCGCTGTAGTTCGCCAGGTAGGCCTCGAGGGCATCTTTCTTGAGGGTGCGCTCAGCGTTCACCACGTTGCCGCCGCCCATGTGGCAAGCAGCGCAGTTGGCGGAGAACACCTGAGCACCGTGGTCGGCGTCAGCGGCGAAGCTGGGGGCAGCACCCAGCACCAGCGCCAGGCAAAGGGCAATGACAGAGAGAAGACGGCGCATCGGAGCTCGTGCAACCTGGCCAAATTAGAAGGCCACTGTTCCCGATGTGAGCCTTGCTGCAGAGGTTCGCAACATTTGAAACGTCCTCTGGCATCAGGGATGCGAGGGCTTCGCGTCAACCCCGGTGCGGCAGTCCGGCGTCTTCGAACACCGCCTCCAGCGTGGGGGCATGGCTCACCAGGCCGAAACGCTCCGGAGGACTGATCGGATCGTGCACGAAGTGGCGCTGGCGGATCGAGAAGCGATCCCAGGCGTTCACCTCAATGCGCAGCAGTTTGATCAGGCCTTCAATCAGCCACCCCTGTAAATCAACGCCCACTGGTGGCAGCCAGCTGCGGCGCCAGCGGCAGAGGCGTTTCACGGTGTCGTTCACCGTGACAGCCGGTTGCCCCAGAACCAAACGCCGCACTGCGCCCTGGCCCGGTTCCGGGTTGGGCTGGTGGGGTGTGGTGGCCAAGTGCACGCACACGCGGGCAATGTCGGCGGCGTGGATGAAGTGGAACGAGGCCTCAGCCCGGAGCCACTTGGCCAGCCACAGCCAGCGGGCACCTTCCTTCAGGCCCTCCGTGAGATAGCTGGTGGGGAAGGGGCCGCTCCGGTCGACCCGACCACCAAACACCAGGGTGGGGAACACCGCCACAATCCGCTCGGCCAGTGGATGCTGCTCCAGCTGCTGCAGGCAGAGCGCCTTGGTTTGGATGTATTCGGTGCCGTAGGCCATCGCTTCCGGCAGCAGCTGCAGATCGCGATTGAGGATGCTGGCCGTGGAGAAATACACCACCTGCTCGAGCACAGCTGGATTGGTGGCGGCGAGCATCTGCTTCACCGCCACCACATTCACCTGCTGCGCCCGCTCGGGATCTCCCCAGGCGGTGGCGGTGTGAATGATCCGGGTGGCTGAGGCGATCGCAGCGCGATGAGGCTCGGGATCGCGCAGGTCACCCACCAGCAGAGTGATGCGCGGATGATCGGCTGGAACTGCGCTGAGCTTGGCCGGATCCCGCAACCACAGCAGCAGCTGCGCATCGGTTTCCCGCAGCAGCTGCTCAGCGATGTGCTGGCCAACGCAGCCGCTGGCCCCCGTGATCAGGATCCGTGCAGGAGCCGAACTCAAGCGGCCGCTCCGATGCGCTCCATCACGCTCTTGCCGGCCTCAAAGAAGAACTGACCGTTCTCTTCCGGGGTACCGGGCAGGATGCCGTGGCCCAGGTTGAGGATGTGCTTGCGGCCGCGGGCCTTGCGCACCGTGTCGTCGATGCGCTCCTGGATCGCCTTGTGGCTGCCGAACAGCAGACCGGGATCCACGTTGCCTTGCACGCCCACATGTTCGGGCAGACGGGCCAGACCTTCCGCCATGTCCACAGTCCAGTCGAGCGACACGATGTCGACCCCGGTGCGGGCCATCCGCTCGATCACACCGGCGCTGCCGGAGATGTAAAGGATGAAGGGGGTGTCGGGGTGGGTTTGCTTCACCAGATCCACCACCTTCTTCTGATACGGCGCCGCGAAGGTGTCGTAATCAGCAGGGCTGAGCTGGCCGGCCCAGGAATCGAACATCTGCACCACCTGAGCACCGGAATCGATCTGGTAGCGCAGGTAGGCAGCAATCGATTCGGCGAAGTGATCGAGCAGCTTGTGCAGCAGCTCGGGCTCGCGGAAGGCCATCGCCTTGATCACCGCGTAGTTCTTGCTGCTCTTGCCTTCAACCACGTAAGCGGCGAGGGTCCAGGGAGCACCCACGAAGCCGAGCACGGCGGCCTGGTTGCCCACGGCGCTGCGCAGGCGGGTGAGCACCTCACCCACAAACGGCATGCTCTCGGCCGGGTTGAGCGGACGCAGAGCTTCCACCTGGGCGAGGTTGCGGATCGGGTCGTGGATCAGCGGACCCT
>Ga0194119_10001155_pt1 | contig 49153 bp, 41 predicted proteins | sample TA2MahC100mmetaG_FD_148620 | JGI IMG/M metagenome (GOLD analysis project Ga0194119, IMG submission 148620) | Freshwater microbial communities from Lake Tanganyika, Tanzania - TA2015018 Mahale Deep Cast 100m | ecosystem: Environmental > Aquatic > Freshwater > Lake | place: Tanzania: Lake... | reverse complement strand
ATCCGCGGGTACAGGAGGCCCGCCGGATCCAAGACCGGTGTCTTAGACCCGGTTCGAACAGGCGATGCACGCTGCCCTGAAGCTTCGCGGAACGGCCCGGCGGTTCTCTTCGTCGAGACCGGCTACTTGCCTCTTCGCTTCAACCGGCCAAGTACGGCGAATGCAATTCCCGTGAGCAAATAGGTGGAAGGCTCGGGCACTTCACTCGACGGCGCTCCTAAGTCGGCAAACACCTCGAATTCTTGCATACTGAGATTTTGCGAATGCTCCAGTTGCATACGCATCCGGTTGCCCCAGGTGTTAATGCCGCTGAAGGTGGCTTGCACTTCCGGAGCGTCCACCGGAATGCTATTCCCGGTACTGGACCAAACAACCTCGTCGTTCGCGTTGTACAAAAACATCGAGAAGTTGTTGACGCGAGTCCTGCAGCAATCGCGGTTATCCGGAAAAACCCTGGCGAACGTTACGAAGTAGGTGTCATTGAATGTCACTTGGGCCCAGGCGTTGGCTTGAACAATGGTACTGACGGAACTGCTCAGGTTGCCGTCAATCAGGTTTACCGGCTGTGGGAAGGTACCGAGCAACGAACTGAGCTGAGCCGAGCCTCCGTTGCTGAGCAGGGCGACGTTGATAGGACTTGCCCAGGAAGGCAGAGTCAGGAACGTCATCGAGAGAACGAGAAAACGAACCATGTCTAAATACTCCTTTCGAAATCCGGACTTGGTGTCCGGCTAGAGACACGCGCGGCAAACGGCGGAAATGGACCACACGGAAAGGATCGGTATATGCCTGGTACTGGAACGTTTAAGGATGCGCCATCCCGGTATAACCCGGAACCGGTCGCCGGAGCGGCCAGTTAAATTGCGGGTTCTTCCGGGGGCGTTTTGCCGCCAGGGTCCGGACAATCGGAAGCGGCGGAGATCGGGCCGGTTGTACTCCACCGCCGCACCGCTTCCAGGCCGTCCGGAGTGAAATTCTCCGTCAACGACCGCCGCCGGATCTCCTCCACGCTCATCTTCTCGACGAACTCCACCTCTTCCGGCTGCGGCGTCACCGGCCCATCCCACACGCAATGAAACACACGGCCCCACACGCGGCCGCGCTCGTCGCCGAAGTAGAAATCGTAGAGCGTCGTCAACGGAACGCCGCGGATGCCCAACTCCTCGGCCAGTTCCCGCTCGGCCGCCACCTCATAGGACTCGTCGAAAACCACCACGCCGCCCGTACAGGGGTCCCACCATCCGGCGTAGATGTCCTTGCTCGCCGTCCGCTTCTGCACGTACCAGAGGCCTTCGGAATCCGTCACGATGATGTACGTCGCGCGATGCAACAGCAACTCGCTGCGCATCTTCCACCGTGGCGCGCAGCCGGTCACCTCGTTGCGTTCATTCACCAGCGTGACGATCTCGTCGCGCGCGCTCAACCCAGCCCTCTCACCGGCGGCTCCGGACGCCGGCCGAAACCGTTCCGTCCCAAGCCGGATCGCCGATAGCGTTGTACTTGCCCAGCTTGTCCCACGATTCGCGCAGCAGCCCGTTCAAATCCCAATAGAAGCGGCCGTCTTTCATCGTCAACTCCGCCGTCAGACGTTGCTTGCCGTTCATCTTTGCGCCGTACACGTCGACGAAGCCGAACGCTCCGTTCTCCACGCGCAGTACCGCGATATCGGCCGGCGCGCCAACGCTCAAGTGGCCCAAGTCCAGCCGCTTAATCTGCTGCGCCGGGTGCCAAGTGGAAGCGCGCACGACCTGCTCCAGCGTCATGCCCATGTTCAGGAACTTCGACATCACGTTGGTCATGTCCTTCATGCCGCCCACCATCGACGAAGTATGCAGGTCGGTCGAAATCGAATCCGGCAGGAAGCCCTGCTTAATCGCCGGCGCCGCATGCCGGAACACGAAGCTGCCACCGCCGTGGCCGGCGTCGAACTTCACGCCGCGCTTCTTGCCTTCGAACAGATACGGCCGCACCTTTCCCGCGTCGTCGAGCATCGGCACCCAGGCCAGATACGTGTGTGTATACATATCGCCGGGCCGCAATTTCTTGGTGATTAGCTCCTCGTGTGGACGTTCCAGCCGGAAGGCCCCGAAATCCACCATGATTGGCACGTTCGCCAGCTCTCCGGCCTTGATCGCATTGTCGACGGCGATCCACTCCGGGCCGGCGAAGTGCGCGGTCTTCACGCCGACGATGATATCCGGGTGTTTCTTGATCAGGTTCGCCACCGGAGCCGGATCCATGTCGCTCATATTCTGCTCAACGGCTCCACCCATCCCCGCTCCGACGATGTTCAGTAGCACCAGCACGCGCGTGTTATTGCGGTCGATAATACGGCGCTTGAAAACGTCGAAATTCCGCCAGCCGGAAGTGCCCGCGTCCACCACAGTCGTCACGCCGCTGCGAAACGTGTGGGAATCCGGAATCACGCTCAGTTGCCCATCGCTGTAGCTGGGGCCGTCGCCATAAAAGACGTGGACATGCAGGTCGATCAGGCCGGGCATCACGTGCAGGCCTTTGACGTCCACAACCTTCTTCACCTGCGACGCGTCGATCAACGCGGCCACGGCCGCGATCTTTCCGTCCTTCACCGCTACGTCCCGAATCGCGTTGATGTTGTTTTTCGCGTCGATCACGTGGCCGTTCTTCAACAGCACGTCGTAATTCTGGGCTGACAGCGCGGCTGCGGCTGCAACTGCTAGAAAAGTCCTCATGGGCGTATTGTATACGCGCCGTCCACTTCGCTACTACCCGTGGGCGCTCATCTCGAACGCCCAAGCATCCTGAATAATCCGGTCGATCGACGAGCAGGCCGGCTCCCAGCCCAGAGTCGTCCGCAGCTTCTCCGAATTGGCCACCAGCCGCGCCGGGTCTCCTTCGCGGCGCGGGCCCATCGTATAGGGCACCGCCTTACCCGTCGTGCGCTCCACGGCCGCCAAGACTTCCATGACGGAATAGCCTTCACCTGTCCCCACATTGAACACGTCGGATGCGCCGCCCGCCAACAGGTGTCGGACCGCTGCGATATGAGCCGATGCCAGATCCTCGACGTGAATGTAGTCGCGAATACACGTGCCGTCCGGCGTCGCGTAGTCGTCGCCGAAAAGTGTCATCGGCGTGCCCGTCCGAACCGCGCGCAGCAACAACGGAATCAAATGCGTCTCCGGCTCATGGCGTTCACCCAGACCCGCCGATGGATTCGCCCCGCACGCGTTGAAGTACCGCAGCCGCACGCTGCGGAAGCCTTTGCACTCGCCAAGCCAGTGCAGCACGCGTTCTACCATCACCTTCGTCTCGCCGTACGGACTCGCTGGGTCGTATGGCAGGTTCTCCGGAATAGGCGAAACATCGGTGTTGCCGTACACGGCCGCGGTCGAAGAGAACACAACTTTGTTCACCCCAGCGTCGCTCATTGCGGCGAACAGCGCCAAGCTCCCGCTCACGTTGTTATGAAAATACCGTTCCGGCTCGCGGGTCGATTCGCCCACGGCGATGAACGCCGCAAAATGAATCACAGCGTCGATCCGCTCGTTCCGGAGCAATTCGGCCACCTGCTCTCGATCGAAGAGCGAACATACGTGCAGCCGATCGGCTGGCACTGCGCCGGCGTATCCTTTCGACAGGTCGTCTACCACAACCACTTCAAATCCCTCTCGCATCAACCGGTGCGCGGTATGCGAGCCGATGTATCCGGCGCCGCCGGTCAAAAGAATCTTAGGCATGAAAAGTCTTAGTATGACAGAGATGCCTACAGGCGCTGAACTCTTCGTCGACACTGCGATGCAACTGGGCATCGACCGCTTCTTCACTCTTGTCGGGGATCATTTGAACGACGTGCTTTCCGTGGCTGAGCGGCGCGGCGTTGGAATTGTGCACATGCGACATGAGGCTGCTGTGGTCCACGCCGCCGACGCCTGGAGCCGCATGACGCGCCGTCCCGGCCTGGCTCTGGTAACCGGCGGACCCGGCCACACCAATGCGCTCACCGGCATCGCTACGGCAAACGCTAACGGCAGCCCCGTCATCGCCGTCAGCGGCGCGCCCGGCGCCGACATGCGCCATCGAATCGTGTTTCAGGATGTCGACCAGGTGGGTATGGCTGCCCCGGCAACGAAGTTTTCCCATCTCGTTGCCACGCCCGCGCAGGTCCCATTCGCGCTCGGCCGCGCGTTCAATGAGTGCTTTCACGGCCGCTACGGCGCGGCTCACCTTTCAATACCGGTGAGCGTCTTCTCCGGCAAGACCGATGCGCCTTTGCGCATCCCGATTGCCGGCCGGACTACGGCTTCCTCCGCGCCGCCTGCAAAGGCGATGGACCTTCTTCGGAATGCCAAAAAGCCTGTCGTCATCGGCGGCAGCGGCCTCTGGTGGGCCGATGCCGGCGCGGCTCTGAAGAAGTTTCTGAAACTGACTAGCCTCCCGTATTTCGATGTCACCATGGCCCGCGGTATCGTCGCCAATGCTCCCTATGCAGACCCCTCCCTAAACCGCGGTTGCGTGCAGGCGTTTCAGGAGGCCGACGTAGTTCTGGTGCTCGGCAAGCGTATCGACTATCGCCTGGCCATGGGCGGCCCGCGCCTGTTTGCAAAGAACGCCAAATTCATTCAGGTCGATATCCATGCTCCCGAATTCGGCAACACCCGCGACATCGAAATCGGTATCCACTCCGACGTCCGTCTGTTCCTGGAGGAGGCGGCGCCCGCCAAACCTTGGCCACCCCGTACGGCGTGGCTGGGCCAACTTGCCAAGTGGCGCAGGCAGTGGCGCGCCAGCCTCGACACACTCGACACCGCGACGCCGCTCCTCCACCCGGCGGCGTTCTACCGGGAGTTGAAGCGCACGCTGCCCGTCTCCCCGCTTCTAAGTTGGGACGGCGGCGACTTCATTCACTGGGGCCGCGCCATCCTGCCCGCGCTCCATCCCGGCGGGTGGCTGCGCCTTGGACCAATGGCCACCATCGGCGCCGCCCTGCCGAATGCGATGGCCCAACAAATGGCTCGGCCCAAGCAGCCGGTAATGATGATCACCGGCGATGGCTCTCTCGGCTTTTACATCGCCGAGATCGATACGCTGGTCCGCTACGGCCTGCCCGTCGTGATCGTCGTTGGCAACGACGGCGGCTGGGGCCTGGAGCGCGAACTGCAAGGCGCCACGCAAGGCACCACCACCGCCTGCGAATTGCGGCGGACCCGCTACGACATCGTCTGCCAGGGCTTCGGCGGCGGCGGCGAAACCATTGACACGGTCGAACAAGTGGGCCCCGCGCTGGCGCGCGCGTTCGCGTCCAAAGTCCCGTACCTGCTTAACGTCAACATCCAGGGCGTCCGCTCGCCCTTCACCAGTTGGCAATTGGAAGGGAAGAAGGCATGATCCGCGTCGAGCAGGAAGGCTCGATCGACATTCTCACGCTAGCCGGTCCAAAACGAAACGCACTCTCCCTGGCGCTGATGCGCGCGTTGATTGACGCGTTGCAGGCCGCGCGCGGCCGGGTGATCATCCTCGCAGCGGAGGGTCCCGTGTTTTCGGCGGGCCACGATCTGAACGAAATGATCGGCTGTACGGCGCCGCAAGCGGAGGAGATCTTCGGCGTCTGCACGGAGCTGATGCACATCGTGCAGTCCATTCCGCAGCCCGTGATCGCCCAAGTGCAGGGCGGGGCAACCGCTGCGGGATGTCAGTTGGTCGCCACCTGCGATCTTGCCATCGCGGCCACGGATGCCTGGTTTGCCACGCCCGGCGTTAAAATCGGCCTGTTTTGCTCCACTCCGATGGTCGCGCTCACGCGTGCCATTGGCCGCAAGCGTGCCATGGAAATGCTCCTCACAGCCAAGCCGGTGGATGCCGTCACCGCCGCCGAGTGGGGCCTCATCAATCGCGCCGTTCCCGCCTCCGAGTTGGAGCGGGAGACGCGCGAACTGGCTCTTTCCATCGCGCAGGCCGCCGTTTATACTGTCTCCCTCGGCAAGCGGGCTTTCTATGAGCAGATCGATTTGCCGGGCGCGGAAGCCTATGCCTTTACCCGCCAGACCATGGCCGAAAACGCCATGGCCGGTGTGGCGCAGGACAGCATGCGTGCATTTGTTGAAAAGCGCAAGGTAGGCTAATTAGACATGGACCGCAGAGTGTTTCTCGCCAGTTCCGCCGCTTTCACCCAAACCGCTCCGCCTCCGAAGGCGAAGATCACCTCCAGCGTCATGTTGTGGACGCTGAAGGGCACCCTCGAGGAAAAGCTGGAGACCGCCGCGAAGGCGGGCATTCAAAGCGTTCAGTTCGTGGGTGAGCACACCGGCTGGGATGACGTGCGAATCCGGACCGTTAAGAATCTCGTTCGCTCCTTGAAGCTTGGTATCGACACCCTGGGCGTGATGCCCAACTGGGGCCGTGAGAAGCTCAATCTAGTGGACCCCGCGCAGCGCGATCGCCTGCTCGTGGAGGTCGAAAAAAACCTCGTCGCCGCGCAAAAGCTGGAAGTGCCGCTCGGCCTGCTGATGTCGGGCAATACCCTAACGGACCGCACCGTGGAGCAGCAGTTCCAATCGATGATCGACGGCACTAAGAAATGCGGCGAACTTGCCGCGAAGTACGGCGTCACGCTCATCGTGGAGCCGCTCAACACGCGCGTCAACCACAAGGGCTACTTCCTCTCAAATTGTGTCGACGGCCTCCGCCTCGTCCAATCCGTGAACCATCCAAACGTTCGCCTGCTGTTCGATCTCTATCACGAGCAGGTCGAGCGTGGCGACGTCATCCGCTCCGCCCAGGCGGCGATGCCGATGGTCAAGGTCTTCCACGTGGCCGACAACCCCGGCCGCAACGAGCCCGGCACCGGCGAGATGAACTACGCAAACATCTACAAGGCCATCGCGAAGGCCAACTACGAAGGCATCGTCTGCATGGAATATCTCCCGTTAAAGGAACAGGTGTCCAGCCTCAAACAAGCGGTCACGGAAATGCGCGCGTCACTGTAGCAGCGAGTTAATCTCCCTCAACACCTTCAAATCGAACTTGGGTTTCCGGTCATACGTCAGCAGCCCGTTGATCTCCTGCTCCACGTCGGTCAACTGCGTGTAGCAAATTCCCATGATCTGCGGAATCTGCCGGATGCCCATGTACAGGGAGCGCAGCCGTTCCAGGGCCGCCTCGGGCGACTTCTCCACGCCCGCGTACCCCCACGCATCAGCGGGCACCGGCGAGCCGGGCAGGGGATACGCGATACCGCCAAACTCGCTCAGAAACACCGGCGAGCCGTTGTACTGGAATCCAGGCGCGAGTACGGCGCGGCCGTTGTCGGGGAAGTTGAACTTCGATTGCGACAGTACCTTGTATTTTTCCACCAGCTTCTCTCCGCGCGCCGCGTAATCGTGAATACCAAACAGATCCGTCGTGTCGGTGTGTTCCCAGCCGTCGTTGTCGATCACAGGCCGCGTTGGGTCCAGCGACTTCGTCAGGTGGTACAACGCCTTCAAATGCGACGCCTGGCGCGGATCGCTCATGTCGGAGACGCCCCAGCTTTCGTTAATTGGAATCCACATCACGATCGACGGATGATTGATGTCCCGCTCCATGGCCTCAATCCACTCCCGCGTGAATCGTGCTGCGTAGTCTTCGTCGTAGAGATAGGCGTTCGCCATTTCGCTCGAAACCAGAAAGCCCATCTTGTCGGCCCAATACAAATACCGTGGATCTTCCAGCTTCTGGTGCTTGCGCGCGCCGTTGAAGCCCATGTCCATGGTCAGCTTGATGTCGTACTGAATCGCTTCGTCCGACGGCGGCGTGATGGTCGACTCGGGCCAGTAACCCTGGTCCAGCACCATCTTCAAATACGTCGGCCGCGTGTTCACGTAGAATTTACCGTTCTCGACCAGCACGGAGCGGTACCCGTAGTAGCTCGTCACACGGTCCAGCACTTCCGCGCCTCTGCGCAACTCAAACGTCACGTCGTAGAGGTTGCCCTGGCCAACGCCCCATTTCACCGGGTCGTTGACGAATAGGCCGAGGGTCGCTCGCTCGCCAACCACTCCCGCATCGCCCGATGTGATCGCGCGATCTCGAAACTTGATCGCGGCGTACAAAGACAGTCCGGCCTGCGGCCGAGCCACCTTGCCCGCGAACGTGACCCGCCCGTCGTTCGAAGCGTGAATCTTGACCGATCGTAAATAGCTCTCGCCAACCGCTTCCAGCCAAACGGATTGCCATATGCCAGTTGTGCGCGTATAAAAAATTCCCCGAGATTGCGGCAGCCAATACTGTTTGCCGCGCGGAATGTAGCGGTCCTCCGGCGGATCTTCGGCGCGGACCGTTACCATCAATGCGGCGCCCGCCAGTTCCGTCACATCCACCTCGAACGGAACGTGCCCGCCCTCATGGGATCCCGCCAGTTTGCCGTTCACCCAAACCATCGCGCGATAATCCACCGCGCCAAAGTGCAGCAGCAGGCGTTTGCCCTTCCACGCCGATGGAATATTGACGCTGCGCCGGTACCAGACCCATGGATGGAACGACGTGTCGCCGATCCCGCTCTTCTTGGTCTCAAACGCAAACGGCACCAAGATCTTCTTCCCAAACGGGCGCTTTCCGTCGTACCAGCCTTCGCGCAACCCCGCGTTAGCGTCGTCGAACGCGAACTCCCATTCGCCGTTCAGCGTCTGCCAATCGGGCCGCGCGAACTGCGGTTGCGGAACTTCCGGACGGGGAACCTGCGCCCCGAGAGCGAATACTAGAGCCAATGCGACTGGAAGCGATTTCACAGTCCATTAGTCTAATGCATCGCTCTCTCATCCGAAACGCCGCTGTCAATTCTCCACCTGTGTGGCAGCCGCTGGACTGCCACCGTAGACGGCCTGTATGGTGTGTTCCTTCGATCGCGCGCAATGTGAGGGTTGCGGCTGAGGAGGCGTTCCGGCTGCCGTTGGAACGGCACTGCATCGAATTTCCGGCAGGCTTTCATAGCTTGTCGAACATGCCGGACCGCGGCATTCTGCAGGCCAATTCAAAACACGAGGGCTTCGGCAATCCGTTGGGCAAGCGTCGCATTCAGTCCGGTCTCCGGCTACTCTCTCAACTGCGGGCGGGTTTCGCCTTACGCGGTCCCTCGGAGATCCAATTTGGGTGCGCCCCGCAGCCGCGCGGTTTTGAGTCATCCGGCCCAGTTTGGTAGCCGCGCGATATACTGTCAAATCTAGACAGACCTTACAATCGGAGGCGCATGGATGGCGCAATTCCTCTTCGTTCACGGAACCAGCGTTCGTAAAGACGACTATAACGAGACCATCTGGACCATCGAACGGGCCTTGAAGCCGCGTGGGCACACAGTGAGTTCTTGCCTATGGGGCGAGCACTTCGGCGTTCCAGTCGACGGCTGGGGCAAGACGATCCCGAACTTCGAGGCGAAAGCTCCAGTCGATCCCGATCATGCTCTTTGGATCCTCCTGTTTCAAGATCCGTTCTTTCGGATCCGCGACCTGGGCCTTGTTAAACCCGAATGGGATCCGCACGGCGAGCCGGAACCGGGCGCGGCGCTTTGGAACAAATTCCTAACCTGGACGCCAAACGAGGAACTACTCCAACTGATAGAGGCCACTGGCCGATTGCGCTACTGGGAGGAAGAGATCGCCGCGTTGCGGGTCAGCGCAGAATTTGCTGAGATCGTCCGGGCGGTTCCGATCCCTCCGGCCGACGCCTCGGCGGAGGTGGCGCGCGCAATCGTTGCGTCGTTCCTGATTCGCACTGCCGAGGCGGGTGCGCCCGCGCTTGACCACAAAACGCGCGACGAAATTATCGATCGTATGGCTCGGCAGTTCGGAGTCGGAATGGGTCCTTGGGACCCTCCGCTCAGTTTTCTGTTCCGTTCCGCGCGCGGACGGATCACCCGGGGCGTGATGAAGAGCGTCGCGGACATTCTCCTCTATCAATCGCGCGGCGAGGCGATTCGCAACGTCATTCGGGAAAAGCTGGAAGCCGCGCCCGCGCCCATTGTCCTTTTGGCGCACAGCCTGGGAGGTATTGCCGCGGTCGATGTCCTGATTGAGAAGGACTATCGCCAAAAGGTCAGCCACCTGATCACGGCCGGATCCCAAGCGCCGTTCGTCTATGAGTTGAACGCGCTGCACAGTCTGCCGTTGGGCAAGGTGTTGCCGGAGCACTTTCCCGCGAACTGGTTGAACATTTACGACGAAAGCGACATCCTGAGCTTTATGGCCAAACCGGCGTTCACCGCTGAGCGCGTGACGGATTTCGAGAACAAGAGCCGGCAACCCCCTCTGGCGGCCCACTCCGCGTATTGGGATTCGAGCGCTGTTTGGCAACGAATCGAGGACTTTCTCGCGTGAGCGTTCGAGCCATTCTGGTCGCGGTACAGGAGTACGCGGGCGGCGCGAAATGGAACCGGCTGCGGAGTCCCGTGAACGACACGGCGTACTTCGCGAAATGGCTGATTTCGAAAGGCGTGCCCGCCGCCGGTATCCGGGTTCTTCACAGCCCCGTGTCTGCCGCCGGCCGTTTCACCGAACTGGGAATCACCGACATCCATTCGGCGTCGGAAGACGCGATCAAACGAACCTTTAACACCGAGTTACCTGGCTGGCCGGAATCCGAGTTGATCGTCTTCTGGGCGGGGCACGGCTGGTTCGGCGACGGCTCGGTACTTCTGAGTGCGCAGGAAGCCAGCGACGCGGACCTACGGCTGTTGGATTTCGATTCGCTGCTGGCCAGGCTACGTTCCAAGAAGGCGGCCGGATTCCAACGGCAGTCGATCTTCGTCTCCGCGTGCGCGAAGCGCATGCCTGCCAAAATGGGTGCCGCGGCGTTCGATCCGGGAGAACTCGAGAAGAAGACCGAACAGAACAGCTATTTCGCAGCGTCACCCGGCCAAACCGCCGAGGACAAAGATGAAATGGGATGGTTCGGGCCTTCGTTCTGGGAGAAAGCAAGTTGGCCGCTCGACAAGCGTGAACTTCGGGACCTTCTGGAAGACGCCTATGACCAGCGCGACGGAATCATAGAGGCGCAGCCGATGGTCATTGAATGGTCGTTAGGCAAGGCACATAAGCGCAGCCGGCGGGGCGCCCTGGTTCGCGACGATGCGTTGCTCACCTGCGCCAAGCGGGCCGGATTGACGCCGTTGTTGTTGGAACGGCTGGCGGCCAAGTCCGCTGCGTGCCCCAGCTTCGACTTGCCGGAGAGACGCGCACTGCTGGCGCAGCGCCTGTCCAAAACGACCGGGAAGCCCTTTGTCTTGCCGGGCGCCGTTCTGGCCGAGCCGGAGTCCAGTTTTCAAATGCTCTGGGCATATGCCCGTGAGCACAGTATCGAGCAGGCCTTGCTGAACGCCATGAACGAGACCGAGCAAGGGTCAAACGAATACTCCGTGGTGGAGGGATATTTGGACGCCGCCACGGAGATGTTCGAACACTGCAAGCTTCTCCGCACTCTGCAGATCCCGTCCTCCACCTGGCGCGCGTGGTTCGACGCGCATGGATATCCAAGCGACAGCCACGACCTGGAACTCCTGATGGAGCCGCTGTTTGAGAGCAGCGACCGGGCCCGCGCCCATCAACGGTTTCTCGACATCGTCACTCGCGCCTGGCTGTTCAGCGGCAGCGACGAGGTCCGCTGCTGGCTGGAGCCGCAGCTGGGCTGGAAACCGGACCGTCTAAAGAGCGATCCCGCGGGACAACGGCAGATCGTCTACGCCGAGGCCGGGGCGAACGAACGGGACGGGCTGGTCCTTAAATCGGTCCGGTTGTGGAGACCCGTATCGCGAACGTACCAGGCGTTTCCTCTCGAAGAGTTGGACCCCGATGCGCCGTTCCAGGAACAACTGGTGTGGCTGAACCAAGAATTAACCCTTTCCGGAAAAGTGCCGCCCGACGTTGGCGAAATCGTCTTCGAAGTAGCGCTGCCGGCCGAGGCTCTGAATCGGGCCCGGCTGCCGGCGGAGCTTCCGGTGATGGTGCGCTGGTTCGACCGTTTGCACAGCAAGGACCGGAGACTCGGCGCCGCCGAGTGGGCCCGCTTTGGAACGGCTATTCACAAACGGTGCCTGGAGGAGAAACGTCCGCCGCGAGCGAAATGGCTGGAGGTGGACAAGTGCTGCGCCGGCGAGGCCTTGTACCATTTGCGAAGCGAGGGGGCGGAAGCCCGCGAACTCATCGGACTCACCCGCGTGATCGACGAAAGCACCGGGCACCGGAATGAATTGATCGAAATCCTCAAGTCCGGCGCGCCGTTCGCCTGCTGGCATCACGCCGACCCCGGCGACTGGGCCGGCTTCGAGGACGGCGTTCAGAACACGCTAAACACGAAAGGGCTGGAGGGGCTGCCAGGCGACGTTCGAAACAGGCGGTACGGCGAGGAACGGTTACGTTCTCTCGTCCTCTTCTTCGACGATCCGCGCCGGGATCCGTATCCAAAATTTGGAGGCTTGCGATGACCGACAACAACACAGTGTGGCCCATTTTCACCGGGAATCTGGAGCCTTCCGAGCGCTTGAACCACTTGCCGCCCGCACCCCCCTGGAGGCCATTCGCGAAGGGCGAGAGGCCGTCTGGCCCGAAGCCGTTGGGCGGTTCGGACGATCACCAGGCCAAGCTGGAGGCGGAACTCGGCAAGACCTTTCTAGCCGCCCCGGACTTGGTGGACGCCGTGAACGCCGCGCTATTCCTGCGGCGGCCGTTGTTGCTCACAGGACGGCCGGGCGTAGGGAAGAGCTCGCTGATCCGTGCCGTCGCGCGGGAGCTGCAACTTGGCGTGGTGCTCGATTGGTCGATCACCTCCCGTTCGACCTTGAAGGAGGGGATCTACGATTACGACGCGCTAGGCCGCTTGTACGCCAAGAACGCGGGTGAGGAATCCTCGATTGGGAACTTCGTCACGCTGGGCCCGCTGGGCATCGCGATGATGGAGTCCACCTGGCCGCGGGCACTGTTGATCGACGAGATCGACAAGAGTGACCTGGACCTTCCGAACGATTTGCTCAACATTTTCGAAAAGGGCGAGTACACGATTCCCGAACTGAACCGCGCCGGCGTTGGGCCCGTGGAGGTTCGATGCCGGCAAGGGCCACCAACGATGACGATCACTGGAGGCCGGATCCGTTGCACGCAGTTCCCGTTTGTTGTGTTGACCAGCAACGGAGAACGCGAGTTTCCGGGGCCGTTCCTGCGGCGCTGCGTACGGCTGGAGGTCAAGGAGCCGAGCCTGGCGCAACTGGAACAGATCGTTACCCGCCACTTCAATGAAGAGCAAAAGGCGCGGGCGATGGATTTGATCCAGGAGTTCCATGACCGGCGTTTGAAAGGCCAGTTACTTGCGTCGGACCAACTGCTGAACGCCGTGTTCCTGTTGAGCCAAGGGGCTAAGGGGATGACAGACCGAATTTTGGAGCCGCTAGGCTAATCCGTGGCACACGACGCGCTGGCCAAGGAGATTGAGGAACTGATCGCGGGACGCCGGGCTCTCGAAACCGGCGATATCGCGGTCGAGTTGCGCGATCATCTCTGGCTGGCGCAGTTCCTGCCCACGCTTCGCGCAGCCGAAGTACCAGCGCCGCCCGCCGCAGCACCCGCGCCAACTCCTCCGCCGGGCGCGCCACCCGAATCCAAGACGCTCCCGCCCCCGGTTCCCGAGCCAAACACACCGCCGCCAACGCCGCCCAAGCCGGTGAACGACGAACCCAGCGGACTGATGCAGGGAGCGCAAACAACGGCGGGCGGCGAAACGCGTAAAGCTTCGCGCGTGCGGACGCCGTCCGCGGCCGCGCTGCCGGACGCATTGGCCATTGAACGGGCGCTGCGTCCGTTTCGAAAGCGAAAGCCATCCACGCATACGGTAGTGATCGACGAAGAGGAAACAGTCCAGGAACTCGCCGCAGCGCGTGCGGCGGGCCTGCGACTCGCCATGCCGAAGTTCCGGCCCGCGCCGGAGCGGTGGTTCCATGTTGCGCTCATTACTGACGCCGGCACGGAGATGGCGCTGTGGCGGCGTACCATCGCCGATTTCCGGAAGCTTCTTGGCCGCCAGGGGGCCTTCTCCGATGTCCGGCACTCGCGGCTGGTGCCGGCTGGAGGAAGGTTGCAGTTAGAGAACGACGCCGGAGTGCGGCTGCCGCTGCGCTCTCTGATCGACCCGGCTGGCCGGCAGATTGTGTTGTTGCTGACGCAGGGCACTGGTGAACACTGGAGCGACGAAACCTGGATCACCGAGTTGGAGCACGTCGCGAGCAAGAACCCCGTTGGGATCGTGCAACTCCTCCCGGCTGAGTTGTGGCCCCACACGCGACTGGGGCCGCCGCGCCGGGAAGCCACGGCGCGGCGGCCGGGTGAGTGCAACGCCCGCCTGCGGCTCGCAAAAAGCTGGTTGGATCTTCTGGGGCCCGGCCCTCAGCCGCTGCCATTTCCCGTGCTAACGCTGGAACCCAACTCCATTTCACAGTGGGCTCGCACGCTCACGGCGCGGCGCGGCGGACTGGTGCCTTGCGTGTTGCTGGGAACCGCGATGCCACCAGAGGAGATCGAGGAGGAAGATCCCGGCCCAGTGGCGCGGATCGAGCAGTTTCGCGGGCTGACCGCCGGCGGGCCGGCCTTCGATCTACTCCGCCATCTCGCCGCTGTTCCACTTACGCTGCCCGTGATGCGGATAGTGCGCCAGGCGATGGTGCCGGAAGCCTCCTTGGCCGATCTCGGCGCGATTCTCGTAAGCGGGCTGCTCCGCATCGAAGGACCGTCGGCCGATCCTGAGCAGACGTATTTCGATTTCTTGCCCGGCGTCCGGGAGGAGTTGCTCGCGTTGCTGCGAATGGGCGAAGGCCGCCGCACCCAGACGAGCGTGAAGGACGAGATTCGCCGGTTCCTGGAGACACAGTCTGGCCGAGCGTTGCCCGAGGACATCAGTTACGTTTTCGACGAACAAGGGGATGTGGATTTGCCCGCCAGCGCTCAGGCGTTCGTTGAAGTGAACCGGCGAATGCTGGAGCAGTTGGGGCTGCGCAAAGCGCCGATTCTGAAGGCCGAGGCGACATCCACCAAATGGGGAATCCAGATGGCGGGCGATGTCGCCAACCCGCTCTACGCCGTGTTGGAACGAAGCTTCGCCGCGCACGGCTTCCATTTCGGACCGGGCCCGGAGAGCGTGCTAATCACAGTCGATTCAGCGGGGTCGGGCACCATCGTCTCCGTCGCACCGCCAGGCCACGGCGGCGCACCGTTTGACTTTTCGAACTCGCGAAAGTGGCTGGAAGTCTACCGGGAATTGATTGCATACATTGAGCGCTGCGGCGATCAGTCTCCGGTCAGTTTCGGCGTTCCGCCGCTGCCGCACCCCTACATGGAGCGGCCGGCGATAGAAGCCGCACTGCGCTACCGGCTCACGGAGAAACCGGGCGCGCGAATCAACCTGACGTCTTCGTCGTTTGTGAGCGGAAAGAGTTCCGTGCTCAACGCCGTTGTGCGCCATCCGATGACGGCTCGGCGGTTCCCCGGTGGCATCTATTGGCAGTGCGACGCCGATCCCGGCCGCAGTGGCCCACGGCTGTTCGTGAGTCCGTCGCCGGAGACCCGGTTGGCCCCTGAGGACGCCGCTGTGTGGTTCGACGATCCTGACAATGGAGACCCGTTTGAAGTGGAGGCGTTGACCAGGGTCGAAGCGGACACATATTTTCTCGCGATCGGCGGCGAGCCCATCCGCGAGGCGCTTTCAGCGCTTTGGTTCTACACGAACGGGCGGCAGGACAATGCAGCATGGCTAGGCGTGGCGCTGCGGGAGTTTCCCCATTTGGCGCATGACCTGCCCCGCGACGGCGAAGCCTACTTCCCGTGGCTCTTTGAAGCAATGCCCCAGGAGCGGGAGGGCTTTGTGGCGCTGGCAGCGTTCGAAGGCGATGCGCCGGTTCCCGAGGAACTGGTGGCAGCCGTGATACCGGACGAGGGCCGCCGGGCGCATCTATACGAGCTGGCGCGGAAGCTTTGCCTGTTCAAGGATGCCGATCCCGGTTGGTGGCGGTTGCGCAGCGCGGCTCGGCAGTTCCTAACGGCCGGGCAAGGGATGACGCCGTACCATTGCGCGATCGTGGATTACTACGATTCCCGCCCGGACCACTCGCATTGGGACCAGCCCTATTTCCGGCGCTGCTTTCCCAGCCACTGCGAGAAGGCCGGTAATTTGGCGGCCTTGGAGCGCCTCTACAATCGCGTGCAGTATCTGCACCTCCAGATCCAAAATCATGGGTGGGAGCACCTCGCCGCCGAACTGCGCTCGCATGGATTCCACGAACTGGGCGGAAAGCTGGAGCGTGCCGCGCCGAAACACAACGTTTCTCTGGAAGATTTGTGCCGCATGTTGGAGGATCGAGCGGAGGTCCGGATCTTCGTCGACCAAAGCGTCACACCCGGCCGCCTGCCGCCTTTCCGGGATTCCTCGCTTCGCATTGTCCATGACAAGGAAAGCGCAGAGATTTTCCTCTGGAGCCTGGACCGGAGGTCCGGCGAATCGCGGCCGGAGCCCGTGCCAGGGCAGATCGTGATCAACTTCGAACTCAACGAAGCCTCCGAGATCGAGTCAATCGTGCAGCGGATCGCGCGAGACCTGCGGGGCTCTCTGCTCGTGGGTGTTCCGAAGTTACCCGAGCCGTATTTGGTCCGTACGGAGTTGCTGCGGAAGTTCCTGGTGCTGAGCCGTGAGCGCGTGGCGATCACCGGGATGGCGGGTTCCGGCCGGAAGACATTGGCGGCGGCCGTTGCGCGAATGCCGATTCATCGCCAGGAGTTCACGGGAGGGATCTACTGGGGACCGGTTCCATTGGCGGACCGGAGCGGCCCGCGGTTGTTTGTCGTCGACCTGGAGGCCGGGCATCCGTTTCCGGAGTTGCGCAAAGAAGACCGGCTGATTTGTATTGGCGCGCCTGCGGAGACGTTCACGGTTGAGACGGTGGACGTTCCGAAGCTGCCGGCTTCGGAACCGATCGACACTCCGGGACTGCACGTGGCTGTGGAGGAGGGTGCAGATCTCTCGCCGCCGGTTCGGGAGTTTCTACAGAATTGCGGTGCCGCGTTCTACGCGGTTTACGAGTTTACTCCTTCGCAGGACGCTGATAAGTTCGATCTGCTCGTCGTGAACCGGATCTTTGCGCATGGTTCCGCTTTCCAGCGGTTTGTCCCATTGCAAGCTGACGACTTGGCGGGTGTTCGGCAAGCTGTAGATGCGATCGTCTGGCGGATGCTGGAGCGCGTGCCGTCGCCTGTGCAAATGCGCGATCCGCGCTATGATCGCCGGCGGCCAGGGTACGAGGCCTTCGCGCAGGAGCCCTCTCAGGAATATGTGAAAGATCTGGTGGATGCGCTTGGAGATTTCCTGCTTGGCCTCCCAGTCAAGGATTCCGCGCCGGCGATCCTCACCGCTCTTGAATCCGCGTTGGCCGCAGGCCTCGACCTTCCGCTCGCGACCGATCAGTATTTGTTGCGCGTGAAGGAAAATGTGGAGGGCGAGAGCCGGCAGCGCATCGAGCGCCGGCTGCTGCCCTGGCTCGAAGCGATGGAGCACGACCAGGGCGCGTTACCCGCTTTGGAACAACCCGACATGGACCGCCTTCTCGCCTCGAATTCCGCCAAGGCGCGCCGTGTGGCCTACCGCTGGCTGGCTGAGAACGAGCTGGACGGAGCCGCCACCAAGGTGCTGGCCCACAAAGAAGACTTCGATTCGGAGCTTCGGCCGTTCGTGCTTGCCGCTCTGATGAAGCAACCGCGTCTGACGCTGGACGATTTTCGGCAACTGGCCGAATTGCATCGAGACTTTGGTTTGGACGCGGTGGCACCGGTGTTGAAGAAGTATCGCGACGTTGCCCTTTTATGCGGACACCAGCGCTCCCCGCTGTTGGCCGGCCGGTTGGGCCTTGATTCCACGCTGGCCGGAGACACCGCGCGGACGCAGGCGATTGAGACGTTGACCCACGCTTGGAGACCGATTGGCGAGGCGATGTTCCTGGGGCGGTTGCTGCCCAACGCGCATTCGCACTGGCGGCAGATCGCCGCGAATGCCGGTTACCCCCCGCCGCGAATGGTCCCGCTGCCGGTATGGTCCCACCAGCAACTCGAAGCGGCGCGCGGACGGCCACTGCCGGAACGGCAGCACGTGGTCCGGATTCAGCTTGATGCCAGCCATCACGTAAGGCATTTGGAAGGGGCTATTGCATCGCCGGTCCGGTATCTGAGTGTGCGTAATCGCCAGGTATTTTATCTGTCTGAGATGGGGCACGAGGGGACCATCACGGGAAATGTTCAAGCCAATGTTGCGAGCCGGCGCCTGGTTGTGGCCGATAGCCCGTCCGGTATCCGCGCCAGCCTGGACGAGAAAGGCGTGATCCGGTTTGACTCAGCGCATTCGGAGTATCGAAGGGAAACCGTGCTTGGATCCTCCATGCCCATTGAATCCTTGCGTTGGGGATTCGCCAGGGGCCAGGAGTGCCTTGCGGCCTTCAATAGCGAAACAACGTTCCTCTGCTACCCAGGCGACGGCGAGGCGGAGGAACTGGACTTCGATCGTCTTGGGACAATCGACGTGGCCTGGGGTGGCAAGTGGGCTGAACTCTTTGACACCGGGCACGTGGCGCTGTCGGAGGATGTCCGAAATCGGCGAGAGATCTCATTGCGGACCAGGCTCGAGAACCCGTTCGCGATCGTCGCCACTTACGGCAACATCGGCGTCGCCTCCCTCCACGAAGTCTACGCCCTCACACCCGACCGAAAGATCACGGAATGGCGCTGGAAGATTGAAGACACGATCTACGCAGTCGTCGCCAGTCGAAGAACACCATTCAAACTCTGGGCGGGCACCCACGCCGGCGCGATTTTCGAATTCACACCGGGCGAGCAGCCAAACCTGTTGACATATTTGCCCGGCCCGATTACCGCGTTGACGCTCGGCGACGACGATGCGCTTTACGCCGCCACCAGCGGAGTGTAAGGGGGGGCTAGACCGTGCAAGACTGTAGCGCCTCTTCCAGCGCCTCACGCCACGGCTTCACTTTCGGCGAGTATTCGTGGGAAATGTAGCCCTTATAACCCTTGTCGGCGATGAACTTCGCGACGCCCTTGTAGTTGATCTCCTGGTCGACGCTTAGTTCGTTGCGGCCCGGGTTGCCGGCCGTATGGAAATGGCCGATCCATTGCCAGTTGTCGCCGATCGTTCGGATGATGTCGCCCTCCATGATCTGCATGTGATAGATGTCGTAAAGCAGCTTCACGTTGGGCGAGTTCACCCGCTTGCAAACCTCCACGCCCCACGTTGTGCGATCGCACTGATAGTCCGGGTGGTTCACCTTGCTGTTCAACAGCTCCATGCAGAGCATGATGTTCTTGTCTTCGGCGTGCTTCTTCAACTGGTTTAAGCACTCCACAGAATTCGCGATGCCCTCTTCGTCGCTCTTGCCTCGCCGGTTGCCGGAGAGAATGATCAACGCCGGAGCGCCCGCGGCGGCGGACACGTCGATCAACTCGTGCGTGCGCTTCACGATCTCCGCGTGCAGGCTCTTATCGTTGATCCCGTTGGCGAGCTGGCTCGAACCCGGCACCATGCTCGGGACGATGCCGTACTTCTTCATGATCGGGAACTTGTCGGGACCCTGCAGATCGTAACAGACGGCCCCCATCTCGGCCAGCGCGCGGCATTGATCCTCGAAGCTCAGGTTCGAGCCGCGAAACACGCCGCCGCACACTCCCTGTTTCAATCGCCCTCGGTTCGGGGCTCCGCTGGCGCTCGCGTTGGCCAGCAACGAGGAGGCGGCGACAAAACTTCGACGGTTCATGCGGTCGATAATAGCAGGTACGTCATGGGTTTTGCTCTTTGGATGACAGGCGACGAGGCGCTGGCCGCTGGTACGCACGAGTACCGGCCGATGGGATGCGCGGTCGTCGCGCGCAATGGGCAGTTTCGCCCGCGCGACTTCCGGCGGGATCGCCAGGCGCCGGATCGCCGGGCGCACTCCTTCGTCGGGCTGTTCGGCTCCCTGGAAGAGGTCAACGTCTATCTGCGGCGGGGTGGCCGAAAGCATCCGGAGCCCTACCGGGCCATCATTTGACGGCCAGCCACAGGCGCTTCAAATGGCGGCGTCGCTCCGGTTCTGGATGGTCCTGGAACGCGGTGCGGCTGTGCAGCACGTAATTGTTCGAGACCAACTGGATGTCGCCCCGGCGCATCTCGAACGTCACTTGCATTTCCGGCCGGGCGGCGATGCGATCGATCGCGTCGAGCGGCCTCAGGTCTTCGGCGTCCAAAGGCACCCCGGCCACGTCGTGGCCTTTCGGAATATAGAAGCGGAAGTAGCGCATGTGCAGGCCCGTGGCCTCGCTGTAGGTGAAGATGGGCGCTTGCAGTGTCAACGGTTCACCGGGCCGAACTTCGGCGCGCCGGTCGATATGGTAAGCGCTATAGAGCCTCTGCAGCAGCCCCGGAGATTCGGCGAGCAGTGCGTTATGTATCGAATAGGCCGATACCAATGCCGACGCGCCGCCTGTCATGGCCACCTGCAACGCGAGCAATCCCACCACGTCTGGCGTGGCGCCCAGCAGCGCCGGCGCCGAATCGGTATGAAAGTTCAGCTCCTGCGTCGTCTTCGAAAACCGGACTCCCACTCTGCCCCATTGCTTGTCGATGCTGTAACCTTCGTCTCGCACTGCGTAGAGCAGTTCCAGCTTCACGTTCTGCGGTAGCGTGACGCCGAGCAACCGGCCCAGGCCCACATAGATGGCGCAGGCTGCCTCGTCGCTCAGTTCGTCGATCGGCAATCCGCGCAACAACACGAACCCGCGGCCGAAGAGCAACTCGTTTCGGCAACGGCTTGCCAGCACTTCCGTAGCAGGCGTCGAGAATCTGGCCCGTGTGATTTCGTCGAGAGACTGGTTTTTCGCCGCTCGGACAAGGTCGTCGATGGTTTCGCCGTCCAACCGCGTGACCCAGCCGTCAACCGCCGGATAGTCGCGCTCGGTCCAAACCTGCGGTCCGCGAAGCAACTGATTGTGGACGGGCGTTTCGGCGATTCGCATGTTCGCTCACACGCCGGCGCACGAGACGCTGCCGGCCGCCAGCAGCCCGTCTTTATTGATCTCGGCGATGTTCGCCGTGCCGCCCACGGCGGCCTGTTTCACCGTATGACCAAGCGTGCCCAATACGCCGGGTCTGGTCGCCTCAATCGGTTCGAAGCCCTCCGTGTGGATGCGCGGCGCGGCCACCGCTTGTTCGGGGCTTGCTCCGGCCGCCAGTGCCAAGGCTAGGCCGGTTGCCACATTGATGATGCGGCGGCCGCCCGCCAGCCCGGCGGCGATCCATCGTCCGTTGATCTCCAGAATCGCTGGGGCTGTGTTGTTCAGGGGACGCTTACCCGCGTCCACTGAGTTCGGCAGTCCGGGCCTGGGATCGAAACGGCACATGCCATGGCCTAGCGTGATACCAAAGCCGGGCACTGTCACGCAGGAGCCGAAAGATCCACCATGGGAGATAGTCATCGAGACCAGATTGCCTTCGCGGTCGGCGGTTGATATGTGTGTCGTACCTGGGGAGTGCGCCGCTTCCGGCCCCGGTTGCCGGTCGACGCTCATCGGGAACCGGCGCAGTGTTTCGGCCCGGCCCGCGGCGTAATCCTTGGACAGTAAGCGCTCTACGGGCACCTTCGCGCTGGACGGATCTCCCAAATATTGCAGGCGATCGCGCCAGACCATCTTCAGTACCTCGGCAAGCAGATGCCAGTGCCGCGGATCGTCGCGCGGCGGAAGTTCGATGGTTTCCAGCAAGTTCAGTGCTTCAATTACGCTCAGGCCGCCATTGGCGAGTATGGCGTGGTGATAACGCAAGCCGTGAAAGCTCGACGAATACGGCTCTGTCAACCGCGGGCGGAAGTTCGCCAAGTCGCCCTGTGTGAGAATCCCGCCGCCCGATTGCACGTATCCGGCGATGTGCCTGGCCAACTCGCCGCGATACAGATCCTCCCAGCCAGCCGACTCCAGCCGCCGCATCGTCTTCTCCATGCCCGGCCGATACCATATGTTCTCTGGCTTCGGAGGACTTCCATTGACGAAGAAGTGCGCCTTGGCCGGCTCCATCGCTGCTATGATCTTCGCGCGCGCCGCTACCGCTCCGGCGACCGTCCCGAAGGGGAATCCGTTCGCCAGCAGATCCTGCGCCGGTTTCGTGATGCGCGGCCAGCGCAGCCGTCCCCACTTCTCCCACAGTAGGCCGATGCCCGCCATCGTGCCAGGCACGCCGACGGCGAGGAGGCCGTGGACGTTCGCGTCGTTCTCCACCGAGCAGTGGTATTCATTCTCGTTCGTGCCGCGGGCGCCCGCGCGAAGCGGCAGCACCTTGTACATGCCGGCGCGTGCTGCCGCCGGTGCCACAGAGTTTGCGTCGAGCGACCAGATCCGGCCTGTCTTTCCGTCGAGCACCACGCCGGCGGCCACATAGCCGCCTACATCGACCATCTGCGGTGTGACGATACAGACGGCCAGGGCCGCGGCCGCAGCCGCGTCCATCGCGTTACCGCCCTCGGCCAACACGCGCGCGCCGGCCTGCGCTGCCTCGCGCGGATTCACTGCCACCACGCCGTGTCCGGCGCGGATCGCTTTTCCTTCGACGATTCCGGCCCGCGCCGGCAACCCGGCGGCGGCCAACAAGGCGCGTCTGGTAAGCTTCGGCATTCCGCATCATACTAACAGGCGCCGCTCGCAGTTCGCTATTTTCGAGGTTCCGAAATTGAGACAAAATAGGTAACCATGCTCTCCCGCCGTCTGTTCCTTCAGTCCGCCGCAATGGCCGCGGTACCGGCCAAGCCGAATGTGGTGATCGTCATCACCGATGACCAGGGATATGGCGACCTGAGCTGCCATGGAAATCCCGTCCTGAAGACGCCAAACATCGACAAGCTGCACAGTGAGTCGCTGCGGCTGACCAACTACCACGTCAGCCCCACCTGCGCGCCCACGCGCTCAGCTCTAATGACCGGCCGCTACACGAACCTCGTAGGTCCCTGGCACACGATTCAGGGCCGCAGCCTCTTGCATAGGGACGAGGTGACAATCGCGGATTGCTTCCGGGCTGCCGGTTATCGCACCGGCATCTTTGGGAAGTGGCACCTGGGTGACAACTACCCGTTCCGTCCGCAGGACCGGGGTTTTGACGAGACGCTCGTCCACGGTGGCGGCGGCGTTTGGCAAACGCCCGACCATTTCACCAACGACTATTTCGACGACTCCTACTGGCACAACGGAAAGCTTCGGAAGTTTGAGGGCTTCTGCACCGACGTTTTCTTCAAGGGCGCGCAGGACTTTATCGCTGCCGCCGCGAAGCAGAGCAGGCCGTTCTTCTGCTGGATCGCCACCAATGCGCCGCACGGCCCCATGTGGGCGCCGGAGGAGTTGGAGAAAAAGTATGCAGCAACGCCGGAGCCCGGATTCTTCGGGATGATCGACAACATCGACACCAACGTTGGACGCATGCGCGCCTACCTGCGTGCCCAGGGCCTGGACAGGAACACCATTTTCATCTTTACGACCGACAACGGAACCTCGTCCGGGCACAAAGTTCACTCCGCCGGCATGCGTGCGTCAAAAGGGAGCCCTTACGAGGGCGGCCACCGCGTACCGTTCTTCCTGCATTGGCCGGACGGCGGCTATAGCGCGGGCCGCAATCTGGATCTGCTGGCCGCGCACATCGACATCCTGCCGACACTTCTCTCGTTGACCAAAGGGCAGCATCCGGCGCCGGCGAAACTGCACGGGCGCTCGCTGGTGCCCTATTTCAAACCGGGTGTGAAGTTGCCGCCCCTGCAGCGAACGCTGGTGACGGATTCGCAGCGCGGGGAAGATCTCGTCAAGTGGCGCCAGGCTTCGGTGATGACTCAGCAATGGCGGCTGGTGAGCCCGTCGCTGGGCGGCATGGAAAACCCGAAACTCGAACTCTACGATGTCTTCAAGGACCCCGGCCAGAATGACGACGTGGCGGCGAAGAATCCCGATGTTGTCGCGAAGCTGACGGCCGACTATGAAAAATGGTGGATGCAAGTGTCCGCGCGCGGAAACGAGTATGCCCGCATTGTTATCGGTGACGCGAAGGAGAATCCATCGCGGTTAACTTGTCACGATTGGCATGGGGAAGACGCTGTGAAGGCGTGGAACCAGCGAGCCGTGCGGCAGGGTCCGGTTGCGAACGGTTTCTGGACTCTGGAGGCTCGCGCCGGACAATACCGGATTGAACTCCGCCGCTGGCCAAAGGAGTTGGATCTTCCGATGAGCGCCAACTTTGTGGATACGGCGCCAAACCGGGAAAAGGCTACCGGCCGCGGGATACCGGTTTCGCGTGCGCGCGTGAAGATCGGCATGCTGGATATCACAATGGACGTCAAGCCGAGCGACTCGGCGGCGGTGTTCGAACTCAGCTTGCCTGCCGGCCCCTGCGAACTGCACACGTGGCTGATTACGCCTGACGGCGCGGAACGCGGGGCGTATTTCGTCTACGTGGAACGAGTATAGAATCGGGAGACGAGATGGACAGAAGAATTTTCCTGGCGGCCTCGGCCGCTTCAATGGCCGCCGGCAAAAGGGTGCGTGCCGCCGTGCTCGGAACGGGACATAGCCACACCTACGGCAAGTACAAAGCGATGCTTGATAACCCGGACTTCGACGTAGCGGGGATCGCCGAGCCGGATGCGGCGCTGCTGGCCGCGGCGAAGCAGGATGCCCGTTACGCGAATGCCAAGTGGATGACCGAAGAGCAGTTGCTGAAGGACCCGGCAATCGAGTTGGTGGTAGTGCAGTGCGCCGCTTGGGAGGCGATTCCACAGGGCCGCAAGGTGATCGCCGCCGGCAAGCATCTTCATTTGGAGAAGCCGCCAGGCAACGACTACAAGGCGTTCAAGGCCTTGATCGACGACGCGCGCAAGAAGAACCTGAAAGTCCAAACCGGTTACCTGTGGCGTTTCCATCAGGGGGTTTCGGATGCGCTGGCAGCCGCAAAGAACGGCTGGCTCGGCGAGGTGTTCATGGTGCGGGCCACCATGAATTCGGATCGCGACCAAAAGCAACGCGATGTGGAAGCGAAGTTCAAAGGCGGCGGACTGTTCGAGTTGTCCGGACATACCATCGATCGCGTGGTGGAATTGCTGGGCCGGCCGAAGGCGGTGCGCAGTTGGCTGCGGCACGACACCAGCGTGAACGACAAGCTGGCCGATAACAATCTGGCGGTGCTTGAATACGACAAGGCGTTGGCCCTGATCATGCAGTCCGCAAAGATGAGCGGCTCCGGCGATCACCGTTCGCTGGAACTGATCGGAACCGACGGGACCATCATGGTTTACGCGGAGGCGAACCCGCCCACGATGCGCGTGCACATGCGCAAAGCCCAAGGCCCGTATAAAGCGGGCTGGCAAGACATCAAGCTTCCGCCGCAGCCCCGTTTTGTCGAAGATTTCAAGGAGTTGGCACGGGCGATTCTCGACAATCGGCCTTTGAAGCACTCCTACGGCCATGAACTTTTACTGCAAGAGACGCTGCTTCGCGCCTCGGGAGAGATGCCATGATGACGAGACGGACCGCGCTCTGCAGTCTTATTCCTGCGGCACTGGCGCAGGGAACCAAAACGAACTCGGCGATTACGGTGGGTCTGATCGGCACCGGAAACCGGGGGCCCTATGTCGCATCGTCGTTGCAAAAGCATTCCCAAGGGCGAGTCGTCGCGCTGTGTGACCTGTTCCCCGAGAGAATGGAAAAGGCCAAGCAGACCATCGGCGTCGAGAATCCGAGGCTGTACTCCGATTACAAGCAACTGCTCGCGAGCGACGTGGATGCTGTGATCATCGCGACGCCGGTGTACCTGCATGCCGAGCACTTTGAGGCGGCCATTAAAAGCGGCAAGCACATCTACATCGAGAAGCCCGCCGCCGGCACCGTCGCCGATTGTAAGCGCATCATGAAGGCCGCCGACGGCGCCAGCAGGAAAGTGAACATCACATTCGGTTTCCAGCGGCGCTACGCGGAGCTGTATCAGAAGGCGAAGAAAATGGCTGATTCCGGCGCCATCGGCGAGATTCAGATGGGCTTTGTCCGGTTCATCAAGAGCGGGCCCGCGTGGAACGACGCCGAAAAGCTTCCAGCGCCAAAGACGGATATCGAAAAAGTAAAGGGCTGGAACGGCTGGCGGGATTTGAATGGCGACCTGATTGTCGAAAACAACGTTCACTCCATTGATGTTTTGAACTGGTTCCTAGGCTCCCGGCCGCTGAGCGCGATCGGCGCTGGCGGCATGACGGTGCGCCGCCAGGGCGATATGCGGGACCACAACTTCGTGGCCTACGAGTACGCGAAGGGTGTGCAGGGTCAACTGCTCGGCGCTACCTTGGCGGCGGCCCGTTACCGCGACGTGGTGGAGCAGTTTTTCGGATCGAAGGGTGTAATCGAAACCTCCGAGAATCATTGGCGCCACTTCGGCGTGCCGGGCGCGGAGGTCTTCGAGAAGTCGCCTCGGAACAACACCATCGATTCGGCCGTGGCATTCGTCGAGCGGATTCGAACGGGTCAGGTGGAGAACGCCGGCGTCCGCGGCGTCGAAAGTACACTGACCGCAATCCTGGGCCGGATGGCGATGGATAAACGCCGTGAAGTTACGTGGGACGAAATGATGAAGAGCTAAAGGCTCGCCACCATTTTGTGCACGTCGCGCAACGTCCGCATCGGATCCTTGCTGGCAACGTATTCCATGCCTACATAGCCGGTATAGCGGGCGTCGCGTAGAGCGCGGAATACGTTCGGATGGTGGATCTCGCCGGTGCCCGGTTCGTGCCGTCCGGGCACGTCGCCAATGTGGATGTGGGCAATTTCGTTTTGATGCGCGCGAAACGTCTCGATCAGATTTCCTTCCATGATTTGCACATGGTACAGGTCGTAAAGCAGCCTCACGTGCGGACTGCCGGTCTTTCGAAATATTTCGAAGGCTTCGCTGGTGCGATCCAGGTAATAGTCGGCGTGGTTGTTCCCCTTCGGGTTTAGCGGCTCAATCGGCGCCAGGGTGTTGATCACCTCGACAATCATTGTGATGTTCCGCGGCGCCACGATGCCGGCCGCGCGCTTCAACCCTTCGACGATGCTGTCGTGCTGCTGTTGCCGGCTTAGATGCTTCACCCGGAAGCCGCTGAGAACGACCATCATGCTTGTCTCAAAACGCTGTGCCGCCTCGGTGGAGGCTTTGATTTCCGCCAGGAATCCGTCGCGCTCGGCTGGGTCGCACAGGCCCATTCCTGCGGGGTTCACACCTTTGTTGCCGACAAGGCAAACGCACGCAACGTTGCGGCGCCTCGCCAGTGCCGTGATCTGCCGCGCGCCGGCTGCGCGCCAGTCGCCAAACTCATACCCCTGATAGCCGGCATCGGCCACCATCTCGATTTGGCGCTCCAGCGGATGGCCGGGCAGTACGGCCTCCACGCGCACCGATAGTTTGAGAGGCAGCGGCTTGGCCAGCGCGGCGGCAGGCAGCGCCAGAAGGGTTCGGCGGTCCATCGCGCTGTTATATCATTAGCCGAAGTGCGACTCCTACTTTTCGCGGCGCTGTGCGCTTCGGCCGAGAATATTCGCGTGGTCCGTTTTTCCGAAAGTGACCCGTTCCGCATGGGTGAGGTGACATCGCGGCGCATCGTTCATCCCGGTCTCGGCGCGAAGAAAACGACGCTGAATCTGTCGGTCTCGAAGCCCGGCAACGAGTTCGCGCAACACGTGCACGACTACTCCGACGACACGATTCTGGTGCTCGACGGCGAGGTGAACCTGCGGCAGGGCGACTCCCTGAAGCTGTTCAAGAGCGGCGAGTGCGCGTTCGTGCCCACCGGTCAAATTCATGGCACCGTGACGGCCGGCAAGGCGGAGGCGACGATGATCAGCTTTCAGAATCCGCCGGACCTGATCCTGTACAGCGGTGCGCGCGATTCGAAGAAGACTGGCATCGCGCCCAAGGGCGACATCACTCCGGGCGCGGTTAAGTACGTCGGCTTCCGCGATAAGAACGGCGAGTTTACCAATAAATCGCTCGGCTCGAATCGCGCCACCGGTTCGCATCTGCGAATGCGAAAGGGCAAATCGTTCAAAACCTCTGTCGCGGACGGCGGCGAGCAATTGCTCTTCGTGTGGAAGGGCGCGCTGAAGGTCAGAGCGGGCAGCAAGGAGTACATAGCAGGCGAGCGGGACACCGTATTTGTGCAGGGCGCGGCGACTTTGGAAGTGAGGGCGACCGCCGCATCCGAGGTCATCCAGGTTCAAGCGCCGTGATCACGCGTCGAGAGTTCGGCGCGCTGCTGGCGGTCCCGGCGCCGCCCATTCGGGCGGCGATGATCGGCGCCGGGCACGGTCACGCGAACTCAAAGGCAAAGGCTTTGACGTCAATGGCCGAATACTCGTTCGCGGGCTACGCGGTGCCAGAGCCCGAGGACGGCGTTCGCGGGGAGATCTTTCCGTCCTTGCGGCGAGTGACTGTGGACAGCATCCTGCGGGATGCCTCGATTGAAATGGTAGCGCTCGAGTTTGCCGATCCGGACACGAATTTGAAGTTTGCGCACATGGCGATCGACGCGGGCAAATGGCTGCACCTGGATAAGCCGCCGGGCGGTTCTTACAGCGGGCTTCGCAGTCTTCTTCGCAATGCCGCAGGGCGCCAGCGTATCGTGCAGATGGGTTATCAATGGCGGTATCACGCCGGGATGAATGCGGTGTTGGAAGCGGCACGCGGCGGCAAGCTGGGCCGCGTGTACCGTTTCCGCGCATCTATCGACAAGCTAATCGGAGTCGCCGAACGGCGCGACTTGGCAAAGTACAAAGGCGGCATGATGTTCTCCGAGGGCTGCCATTTGGTGGACCGCGCCACCGCTCTGCTCGGCGAGCCCCGTTCGGTGCGTGGATTTCTCAGGCACGACGGCACGGTCGACGACGGTCTCCGCGACAACAACCTGGTGGTAATGGAGTACGCGAACGCGTTGGCCGAGATCTCGCTGGCAGGCTTCGATTCGAACGGCGCGCCGCACCGGTACGTCGAGGTCTGGGGCACGGAGGGCATCGGACGCGCCCAGCCGTACGCCCCGGCCCAGGTGCATTTTCATCTTAAGGGCGAAAAGCCCCATTCGTTCGAGCCACCGCCCGTGCCAACCTACACGCCGGATTTCGCGGAACTCGCGAGGGTAATCCGGAACGGTGAGAAGCCGTCCTACACGGCGGACCACGATTTGATGACGCACCGCGTGCTGCTGGAAGCGTGCGGAATGCTGGAGGGGAAACAGGGATGACCAGAAGACACGTTGCGCAGGCGGCGACGCTGCTGCCGTTGCAGATTGTGAAGGGGACCGCGCAAAACTCATCGATCAAGGTCGGGCTGATCGGCGCGGGCAGCCGCGGCAGCTACACCGCTGCAATGGTTCACAAGAATCCGAAAGCGAAGATAACGGCGGTCTGCGACGTAACCGTCGAACAGATGGCCGCCGCCAAGACCAAAATCGGCGCCCCGGACGCGAAGACGTTCAAGAACTTTCAGGAACTGCTGGCAAGCGACGTGGATGCCGTTATGATCGCCACGCCTGTCTTCCTGCACCCGGAGCACTTCGAGGCGGCGGTGAAGAGTGGCAAGCACATCTACATGGAGAAGCCCGCTGGTCTCGACGTTGTCGGCTGCAAGCGCGTAATGCGCGCGGCTGACAGCGCGGCGCGCCACGTCAACATCACGTTCGGATTTCAGCAGCGCTATGGCGGCGTCTACGTCAAGGCCAAGCAATATCTGGATTCTGGCGCGGCGGGCAAGATCCGCGAGATCCACGGCGAATTCTTGAAGTTCGCTTTGAAGGGCGATGAGCCCGTGCAGCCGCCGCCACGGAACGAGAAGGAAAAACTGGAGCAGTGGAAACTGTGGCGTTCTACGTTTGGCGAAGTGATCGTCGAAACCTATGTCCACAATCTTGATGCCATCAATTGGTTTGTGGGCGCGCATCCGCTGAAGGCGGTGGGTACGGGCGGTCGCACGGTCGAGAAACGGGGAGATCTGCTCGATCATTTGAGCGTGACGTATGACTATCCGGACCGCGTCCAAATGACGTTTGCCGGCTCGCAGATGACTCCGCGATGGTTCAGGTCCAACCGGGAGCGTTACGTCTGCGACAACGGATTTATTGAAACCGCGCGGGAGTATTGGACATACAACACCGGCACCGGCGGTCCGGTGACGGAGAAGTCGCCTTACGATATCACCCAGGATTCGCTCGCCGCGTTCGTCCAAAGAGTCACGGAGGGCAAGCCTGAGAATGTGGGCGTTCGCGCCGTGGAGTCTACGCTGACGGCGATCCTGGGGCAGATGGCTATCGACGCCCGGCGCGAGGTGACCTGGGACGAGATGATGCGCTCGGCCTAAATTTGTTGTATAGTCTGCCTAGGGTAGTTAAACTATGGCAGAACAAAACACCATTCCTCCCGGCACCCTCTACATGCTGGTCCTGAAGACGCTGGCCCGCGTTGGACCGATGCACGGCTACGGGATCGCGCAATTTATTCAGGAGACGTCCGAAGGAGTTCTGGAGGTGGAAGAGGGTTCCCTGTACCCGGCTCTGCAGCGAATGCTGCTGAAGGGCTGGGTGGAAGCGGACTGGCGGCAGACGGAGAACAACCGGCGGGCGCGCTACTACACGATGACCGCCGAAGGGCGCAAAACTCTGCGGTCCGAAGTGCAGAGTTTCGACAAAGTAACTCGGGCCATCGCGGCCATTATCCATCCGGCGGAGGCGTGATATGTCCCATCTTCGAGAACTGTGGCGGCGAATCGGGTACTTTCGCAACCGGGAGCGTCTGGAGCGCGAACTGGCTGAGGAGATGCAATTCCACGCCGATCAGAAGGCGTCGCGAGCGGGGCGCGTCCAGTTCGGGAACACCACGCTGCACCGGGAGGACGCGCGCGCCGTCTGGATTCCGCGGCTCCTCGACGAGACCGGAACGGACATCCGCTACGCCCTGCGCGGTTTGGCAAAGAGTCCAGGATTCGCTGCCATCGCGATCGGCACGCTGGCGTTAGGAATCGGCGCCGGGACGGCGATTTTTTCTCTGGCCGAAGCGGTGCTCGTCCGGCCGCTGCCATACCCGGATGCCGCCAGTCTGCTGCTGATCTATGAAGGGCACGAGACGCAGCGCCGGCCTCGCGGTGACACCTCGCCCGGAACGTATCGCGCCCTCCGCGACGACATGCGAACCGTGGAGAACCTGGCGGTCTTCGGCGCCACGGAGCGAAACTTGACTGGCGACGGCGAGCCCGAACGCGTGAGTGCAGGCGTCGCTTCGGCCAACTTCTTCCAGACCGTCGGCGTCCAACCGCTGCTTGGACGGTTGCTTTTGTCCGGCGACGACGAACTGGGCCGGAACAACGTGGTGGTGCTGACGCACGCGCTGTGGCAGCGCCGGTACGCCGGCGATCCGAAGATTATCGGCCGGGAGATCCGGCTGGGCGAGGAGCTTTACACGGTCATCGGCGTCCTGCCGGAACGATTCGTGTTCCTGAATGACCGCCATGTTCTCTGGCTGCCGCTCGCACTCCCGCCGGAACGATGGGCACATAGGGACAGCCGCTACGTTTTCGCTGTTGGGCGCATGCGGGCGGGCGTCACGCTGGATCAGGTGCAGTCCGAACTGGCGGGTCTGGCGCAGCGCTATCGCGCAGAACATCCGGTGGCGCATGCGCACTTGAAGATGCAGGCCGTCCCGGCACACGAACGTTTGGCGGAGTCCTCTCGAACGGCGATGCAGTTCCTGCTCGCGGCGGTGGTGGCGCTGCTGCTCATCGCGTGTTCGAATGTGGCGAATCTATTGCTCGCGAGGTCTGTGGCTCGTGAGTCGGAGTTGGCCGTCCGCGCCGCTCTGGGCGCGGGCCGCGGCCGTCTGGTGCGTCAATTGTTGACGGAGGCGCTAGTCCTGGCGATTGCGTCGGGTCTGTGCGGGTTAGGTATCGCATACGGGGCGTTTCAGCTGTTGCAGCCGCTGGTGCCCGGCGGCATGGCGGTGTTCACCCGCTTGGAGATCAATGGCCATGTGGTGGGAATCATGCTCGCGCTCGCCGTATTCTCGACCGTCGTCAGCGGACTGCTGCCTTCACTGCGGGCGGCTCGCCCAGTTACGTCCCGCGAAATTGGTGGACGCTGGCACGAAACGGCGCGGGGCGCTTTGGTCGTCACGGAAGTGGCGCTCGCCATTCTCCTGCTCACAGGCGCCGGCCTCCTATTCCGAACCTTTTCGAACTTGCGGAATGTGGATCCTGGATTTCAGCCGCGCGGTCTGCTGTCGGCGCAGATTGGAGTGGACCCCAGGCTCATTCGCGATCCCGTGCGCCGAACGCAGCTTTACAACGAAACTCTGGAGCGGGTCAAGGCGATCCCTGGTGTTCAAAACGCCACGTTCGCAACCGCCATTCCATCTACCTGGAAGGGTGGCATCTCGTCTTTCACGCCAGAGGGACAGCCGTTTCAACCGAATTTTTCGATCGCGATGGTGCGGCTGTCAACGCCCGGGTACTTTGAGACCCTGGGTCTACGGCTGCGTGCGGGCCGCTGGCTCACCGCGGACGATCACGCCGGCGGGCAGCCCGTTGTAGTGATCAATCGTGCATTGGCCGAAAGAATTTGGAAGGGCGAAAATCCTGTCGGAAAGCGCCTGCAGCGCGGGAATGGCCAATCGGATCGCCCGTGGGTAACGGTCGTCGGCGTCGTGGAGGATGTCTACGAGATGGGCCTGAATGCCTCGCCCTACCCGATCACCTACTTTCCCGAATCGCAGCAACCGGAGGCGACGTTCGCGGCGCCCATGACAGTAGTGCTGCGGACCGTGGACGACCCCGCGCGGTACGCGAATTCGCTGCGCCACGCGATTTGGCAGGCCAACGCCGGGCAGGTGATTTCGAAGCTATTGACGGTGGAGGAGATTCTCGCCGAGGAGACCGCCGAGCTGCGTATACATGCGGCCATCTCCGGCTCGTTCGCCCTATTGGCACTATTGTTAGCCTGCCTCGGAATCTACGGTGTACTCGCCTACGTGGTCACACAGAGGCGCCGGGAATTCGGTGTTCGGCTGGCGCTGGGCGCAACGCAAGCACAGGTGGTTGGATTGGTGGCCTGGCGCGGCGTTCGGTTGGCACTCATGGGAATTTCAATCGGCGCCGCGGCGTCGTTGCTGCTCGGGCGCTACCTGGAAACGCTGCTGTTCCAGGTGAAGCCGAACGACCCGCTCACGCTGGCAGGGGTGGCCGGCGCGCTGCTAATTACTGCATTTGTAGCGTGTCTTGTTCCAGCGCGCCGTGCAATGCACATCGATCCGGGGCAGGCACTTCGGTATTATTGACAGCATGTCTGTTCGCGGCCTCGCGCTCGTTCTGCTCACGCTTCCGTCGTGCACCCAGCTCTACTACAAAGCCCAGGAAAAACTTGGGAACGAGAAACGGGACATTCTGGTCGACAGAATCAAGAAGGGCCGCGAAGAGCAGGACGAAGCCAAGAAACAGTTTCAGACCACACTGGAAGCGTTCCAGTCGGTTACCGGCTTTAAGGGCGGCAAGACCGAAGAGGTTTACAAGAAATTGAAGAAGGAGTACGACGAGGCGGCGGACCGTGCAAAAAAGGTTTCTGACCGCGTCGCGTCGATCGAGCAGGTTTCTGGTGACATGTTCAACGAGTGGGACAAAGAGATCGCCAACATGGACAATGCCGATCTGCGGCGAAAAAGCTCCTCTTTGGCGAAAACGACGCGGACTCGCTACTCGGAACTCATTCGCCGGATGAAGGCCGTGGACGCCAAGGCGAAGCCGGTTCTAAAGGCCTTTGAAGATCAGGTTCTGTTCATCAAACACAATCTGAACGCCGAGGCCATTACTTCGCTGAAAGCCACCACTGGAAAAATGGACGTGGAGGTGCAGGCTTTGATTAAGGACATTGAAGTCTCCACCAAACAGGCCGACGAGTTCATCGCTTCGCTACCGCAGGGTTCCTGACCGGCAACCGCGCGCCCACGGAATTCCGCCACGCGTGCAGCTTCGCTTTGAGTTCGTTCGCCCGTGCGGGTTGCTCGCTGGCCAGATCGCGAGACTCCGACGGGTCCTCGCGCAATTGGAAAAGTTCGACGTGCCCATCGTCAAAGTACTCCAGCAGCTTCCAATCTCCGGAGCGAATCATCGAGACTGGTGACGTGGTCGCGTAGTAGTGCGGGTAGTGGAAATGCAAGTCGCGCGCCGGAAGCTGCGCCTTGGGGTTCTTCAACAACGGCACGATGCTTACACCGTCGGGCGAAGTTCCGCCCAGGCCGGCCATTTCCATGAATGTCGGAAAAAAGTCGCAGGACCACACAGGCGTGTCGCAGGTGGAGTTCGCAGGTGTGACGCCAGGCCAGCGCAGCAGGAATGGCACCCGGACACCGCCTTCGTAGAGCGAGCCCTTGCCGGACCGGAGCGGAAAGTTGTTCGTGACGGCCCTCCCGTCGTACTTCTCCGTGAAGCCGCCGTTGTCGGAGAAAAAAACAACGACCGTGTTCTTTGCGAGGCCGCGCTTTTCCAGATGCGCCAGAAGGCGGCCAGTGTTTTCGCTCAGACTCTTTAGCATCCCCGCGTACTGAGCGTTCTTGTGTTTGTGCTCCGGCCGGATCTTCTTCTCGAAGTAGGCGGCGTAGGCCGGTTTGGCCTCAATGGGCGTGTGCGGGTTGTGGAACCACAAATTCAGGAAGAAGGGGGAACCGCCAAAGGCGTCGATCTCCCGAATGGCGGCGTCCGTAAACTGGTCGGTCAGGTAGTCGCCGTCCTTGCCTTGGCCCAGGCCGGGGACGAAGCGGTACTCGCCGTTGAACCTCTGTGTGCCCTTATATGGGTAAAAGTAGGTCTGCGGCGCGCCCCAGTGGGTGCCGCCCACGCTCACGTCGAAACCCTGTGTCTCCGGGCCATGCGAGGTCGTCCCGAGATGCCATTTGCCGATGTGCGCCGTTTTGTAGCCGGCTTGCTTGAAGCGTTCGGCGAGCGTGATTTCCTTGTGGTCGAGCTTTTCCTCGGAGGGAGGCGGAATGAGAGGCTGATTCGTAACTTTCCGAAGCGCGCCTTCATGCCAGATCGTGATGCCGAGCCTGGCGGGCGCTTTGCCGGTCATAATGGAGGCGCGCGTGGGAGAGCAGATTGGCGCGGCGGCATAGGCCTGTGTAAAGCGCATCGCGGTCTTGGCGAACGCGTCCAGTTCGGGTGTTTCGTGCAGATCGGCGCCGTAGACGGGCAGGTCCATCCCGCCGAGATCGTCCGCCAGAATGAAAATGAAATTCAACTGTTTCGATTGCGCTTGCGCGAGGGCGGAGAAGAGCCATTGGCGGCGAGTCATGGTTCTACGATTCTACGGTGCCAAGCGGGTGCGCAGCCAGGCGCCCTCCGCCAACGTGTATAGCAGGCGGTCGTGCAGACGGTTCTCCCGGCCCTGCCAAAACTCCATGGACGCCGGCGCAACCCGGTAACCGCCCCAATGGCCGGGCAGCGGCACCGCGTCCGCGAATCGCGCCCGCATCGCGGTCGCGTTCCGTTCCAAGGCGGCGCGAGACTTGACGAGCCGGCTCTGCGGGGACGCCCAGGCGGAAAGCTGGTGGCCGCGCGGCCGCGTTGCGAAGTAGGCTTCGCTCTCCTCTCGGGCCACCATTTGCGCAACGCCCGCAATGCGGATCTGGCGATACAGCGCGTGCCACCAGAACGTCAATGCAGCCCGTGGGTTTGCAGCCAGGTCCTCCGCCTTCGCCGACTCATAGTTGGTGTAGAAGACAAAGCCGCGTTCATCGTAGCCGCGCAGCAGCACGATGCGGACGGAGGGCTCGTTTCGTTCGTTGACCGTGGCAAGCGCCATGCCATTCGGCTCCGGAATGCCGGCGCCGATTGCCTCGCCCATCCACGAAGCGAACAGACGGAGCGGATCCGGCCCGGCCGCATCTTCGGTCAATTCTCCCGTGTTGTAGCTTACTCGTAGCCGGCTGACATGCGTGTCCATATATCCTGATTAGATTCATGTTCTCCTTTTCCGGACGTAGAGTGTTGGTGTCGGGTGGCACCTCGGGTATCGGTTTGGCGATAGCGAGGGCCTTCGCGCAGGCTGGCGCGGAGGTGACCGCGGCTGGACTCGGCGCGCTGCCGGCGCCGGAACCGGGGCTCTATTTCGTCACACTGGACGTGACCCGCTCGGAGGACTGCCGGGCCCTTGTGGACGCGCAGCCACGCCTGGACGCGCTGGTGACGGCCGCTGGAATCATTCGGCGCGACGAAGAGTTTGAGATCGATGTGTTCCAGAAGGTGATGGACGTGAACCTGAATGGAGCCATGCGCCTGGCCACGTTTTCGAAACCGAAGTTGGCGGCCACGAAAGGCGCGATTGTGAACATCGCCTCGTTGTGGACCTTCTTCGGCAGCCCCCGCGTGCCCGCGTACACGGCGTCGAAAGGCGCGATCGGGCAGTTGACCAAATCGCTGGCCGTCGCCTGGGCGGCGGATGGAATTCGAGTGAACGCCGTGGCGCCCGGCTGGATCGCAACTCCGCTGACACAGGCGTTGCAGGACGATCCGGAACGCGCGAAGCCGATTCTCGCGCGTTGTCCGATGGGCCGCTGGGGCCGGCCGGAGGAGATCGCACCGCTGGTGTTATTCTTGTGTTCCGATGCGGCGTCGTTCATCACCGGCGCCGTTCTGCCGATTGACGGCGGCTACTCCGCCATGTGATTTTCCGATGTCAGAAACAACACATCCTCTCTCTCCCGATCAAATCGTCGTTACGGCCGTGCCCGACGACGAGCGTGTGTGGGTGCCACAGGCGCCCAACGTTTGGTTTCGCCCGCTGATGCTCAATACGCTGGCCGGGCAGTGGTGCAATCTGCTGCGAGTGCGCAAGGCCGGCGTTCTCAGCCGCCACCGCCATCCGGCGCCCGTGCACGGCTACGTCATCAAGGGCAGTTGGCGCTACCTGGAACACGACTGGGTGGCGCGCGCGGGCGACTACGTGTTCGAACCGCCGGGCGAGACGCATACATTGACGGTCGATTCGGCCGACGAGATGATCACGTTCTTCAACATCTCCGGCTGCATGTACTATGTCGACGAGCAGGGCCGGCACACAGGCTTCGAAGACGTCTTCACGAAGATCGACATGTGCCGCAAACATTACATTTCCGCCGGCCTCGGTGAGGCGTTCGTCGATCAGTTCGTGCGGTGAAAGTCCTGTTGCTTGCCGCGCACGGCGGTTTCCGGGATGAAGGCGCTCCGCTGGGAGGGGGCGCAGCGGTGTGCGATCTACTTCTCGCCGAGTGGGCAAGGACACAGCCGTTCGAAGTCCAGTTGTTCCGGCCCGAACGCCTCAGTGGACGTCAAATTGTCGACTTCGATACCCGGGCATACGCCCGTTTTTGCCGTGAGTTTGGCGCCGCCTCGACTGCGTTCGTTCTTGGGCACGATCCGCGCGGCGTCGTTGTCGTCTCCAACGATATCTCGGAAGGACCGGACTTCCGCCTGTTGGCCGCGCGCGGCTACCGCGTCGTCACGCTATGGCATGTGGACGTTGTCGCCTACATCGCGGCAATGTACGCCCGCGGGCGGGTGTCGCCCCGCACGCTGGTTCGATTGGAACGTGTTTTTGGGTGGCTCGGTCCAAGCATCCTCAACTTGATCTTCGCCAAACAGCGGGATTGCCTCAGGCACTCGCGCGCGCATGTCCTGCCGTCGCCTGCAATGAAGGCGACGATACTCGATACGTTTCCAGAGGTGGCCGAAGGAAAACTGCACGTGGTGCCGTGGGGTGCGCCGCCCGCGGACGAACAGCCACTTCCACCGCGCGCCGAAGCGCGCGGTGCCTTCGGAATTCCTGTCGATGCCACGGTATTGCTGCTGCTGTCGCGGTTGTCGCCGGAAAAGAATCAGCAGGCGCTGTTCTCCGCGCTGCGCGGTTTTCGGCCGGTGCATGTACTGATTTGCGGGGCGGCGGCCTACATGCAAGGGCGCTCGCACGAAGCGCTGCTGCGTTCGATGGCCGCGTCCCTGCCAAATGTGACGGCGATCTTCGCCGGGCACGTGCAAGGGGAGCGCAAGCGTCAGGCGCTGGCGGCGGCAGACCTGTACGTATTTCCTTCAAAGCACGAATCTTACGGGCTGACTTTGATGGAAGCGTTCCAGGCCGGCCTGCCGGCGTTGACGCTGGATCACGCCGGCGCCGCTGCCGTAATGCGGCCGGAATTCGGCGCCGTTGCCACGGAACGCACTCTGCGGGACGAGTTGGCGCGTCTGCTGCGGGCGGACCTGCCCGCGATGGGCCGGGCCGCCAGGGAGTATGCGCTCCGTCATCCATTCCGGGAAGCGGCTGCCCGCGTGGCGGAGCGCGTGGTTGGAAGCGGTTCCGAATAGCGATAGGCTAACTAGAGTGCGAGTTCTGGCTTTCTGTCTCTTCGTTTTTCCGCTGGCGGCGCAGTCCGATCGCGCGGCCGCCGATTGGGTGCTGGACTTCGGTGGGCGCGTCCGTCCCTCGGGCTCCACGATGTGGCTCGCCGATAGATCCGAACTCCCCAGCGGCGACTTTCGGTTGGAAGGCGTCGACCTTGTCGGCACAATCATTGACCACAAGGACCTGGGTAAGTTGAGTGGGGCGGTCGAACTGCGGGAGTTGATCCTTCCAGGCACGATCTTCAACCCGGGCGCCGGATCGACGCTCGACGCCAATGACGAGTTAAGAGCGTTGAAAACCTTGACGAAGCTGGAAAAGTTGGGATTCTCGCTTCACTTCCTGACCAATGTGAACGTCCAGGACAAGGGTGTTTCCCAGTTTTCGAACTTGACCGGCCTGCGCGAGCTGCGCTTTGCCATGACGCGCGTGAAAGGCGAGTCACTGAAACCGTTCGTGAACGCCGAAAAGGTGGATCTCAACTACACACCGGTAACCGACGATGGACTGGCGTCGATCACAGGAATGAAAAAGCTGAAAACGCTTTCGGTGAAGGATACCTTCGTTACCGACAAGGGATTGGAACACCTTTCGGACGCGGCTTCTTTGGAGGCGCTAGACCTGTCGGGGTGTAAGATCACCGATGCCGGCGTGAAACACCTTCGCAAGCTCACCGGTTTGCGAATGTTGAACCTTCTGGGCGCCGCCGTAACGGATGACGCGGCCAAGGTCCTGGCCGGCATGACGCAGTTGACGGAGTTGAATCTCTACCGGAGCCAGATTACGAACGCAGGCCTGGCGAACCTGAAGACGCTGAAGAATCTCTCCATGCTCGATCTGCGGTATACGCGAGTGACCCGCAATGGCGTGGAGGATTTTCGCGCGGCCGTGCCAGGCGTGCAGATCGTGTTTCAGGATTCAGGCGGGCCGGCGGGCGACCCGCGGCTGCGCACCTCGAAGCCGGCGGCGGCCACCGATTCCGCAATCGCCGCCTGGGTGGAGCGGCTGGGCGGAACGTCGTCGTCAACCGGCGGTAAACTGCGAACCATCGACCTGTCCCGCACCGCCGTGACCGACGCCCAATTGGCCGAACTTGCTGCGCTGCCGGCGCTAACCGTTCTGAAGTTGAATACAACCGAAGTGGGTGACGTTGGAATGGCGCAGGTGGCGAAGATGAAAGCGCTGCACGAGCTGGACCTGGGCCACACCCTGGTTTCCGACGCGGGCATGGCGCGGCTGGCCGCTCTGCCGGAGCTGCGAAAGCTGACGCTGAATCACTCGCTCATCAAGGGGGAGTCCATCGCGCAGTTGACGGCCATTGAGGAGTTGGACGCCGCGAACACGCGAGTGAATGACGAAGCCGTGAAGGGCATGGCGCGGCTGGCCCGTTTGCGCCGCCTGAAGCTGGCCTTTACTGACATCACTCCGGCCGCGGAGCTGACGGCGCTCAAATCCATTCGAGAGCTCGATCTTATGAGCACCGACATTGATGATGGAACGCTGAAGAACTTCGGATCGCTGCAGTCGTTGGAAGTCCTGAATCTGAACTACACGCGCATCTCGTCCAAGTCGGCCGCCTTTCTGACTGGCCTGACGAATCTCCGGCATCTGGAGGCCGTGCGCACACGCTGGAACGATGACGCGGCCGTTCAACTCGGCAAACTGACCTCGCTGCGCGTCCTGAACCTGGACTACACCGCGATCTCCGGAAAAGGCGTGGCGGTGCTGCCGTCCGCGCTGGAGAACCTGCGCCTCGATACTGCGAACCTGGGCGATGATACCGTGCCCGCGCTGGCGAAGTTTACGGCGCTCCGCGAGTTGAACGTCTACCACACGCTGATCACCGAAGCCGGCCACGAGAAGTTGAAACAGGCGCTGCCGAAATGCCGGATCGTCTTTGACCCGGCGTCGTCCTTGCCGAACCGGAGGAAGAGCTGATGACCTGGGTTATGCTGCTGGCGGCGGCTCTGAATCCCGGCGACTGGGTGCAGCAAGTGGGCGGACGAGCGGTTACCAACGCGAAGGGTGTAGTTGTCGAGGTAGACCTTTCGAGAACGTGGATCACGGACGCCGACCTGCGGACGGTCGCGGCGATGCGCGGACTTGAGAAGTTGGACCTCTCCCACACCCGCGTTACCGACTTGGGTTTCTTGCACCTGAAGAACGCGAAGACGATAACGCATCTGAACCTCTACTACGCCGAATTAACCGGCGACGGGGCGCTGGCCATCGCCAAGAACTGGCCGAAGCTGCGGTGGCTGAACCTGCGCGGAACAAAATTGACTGATACCGGCCTGGCGCATCTGGCCAATCACCCGGAACTGGAGTGGCTCGACGCCGGGTTTGCAGAAATGACCGACAACGGGGTGGAGTACTTTACGACCATGCCGAAGTTGCGCCATTTGGCCTTCGGCGGGAACAAGATGACTGATGTGGGCCTGACGCCGCTTCGGTTGATCCCCTCACTCCGGGAATTAGACCTGGGCGGCCAGCAAAGGACCGATTCCGGGTTATGGAGCGTCGTCGTCACCGATCGCGGGTTGGAAACGCTCAGCGCCATGGCCCAGTTGGAGGCGCTCAGCCTCCGGAACAGCAAAATCTCCGACGCTGGCGTCGCGCATTTGACCCGCCTGGCAGGTCTAAAGCGGCTGGATGTGGTGAATACTCCGTTAACCGAAGTGGGATTGGCGCGTTTGCGCACAGCTCTGCCGGGGGCCGATATCCGGTCCGGAAAAGTCGTTGCCCTAGGCCGTTAACGGGCGGCGAGCAATGCACGGAGGTGGCGGGCACGCTCCGGAGACCGAAGTTGACGCAGCGCTTTGGCTTCGATTTGGCGAATCCGCTCGCGCGTCACGTCGAACTCCTGGCCGATCTCTTCCAGGGTATGCTCCCGGTCGCATCCGATACCGAACCGCATACGGATCACCTTCTCCTCTTTCGGGGATAGTGTTTTCAATATGTTAGCGGTTTCATCGCGGACGTTGGACTCGATCACGGCGTCCACAGGCGAGCCAACCCAACGGTCTTCGATCAGGTCGCCGAGAGCGGATTCGCCGTCCCGGCCAACCGGGGTCTCCAGGGAGACTGGATCGCGGGAAATGGTCTTCAGCTTCTGGACCTTCTCGACCGGGATGTCCATCCGCCGGCTGATCTCCTCGTTGGTTGGTTGGCGGCCCAGTTCTTTTTCCAGTTCGCGCGTGGCACGCAGGAACTTGTTCATCGACTCGTTCATGTGCACCGGAATACGAATGGTGCGGGATTGGTCGGCGATGGCCCTTGTGATGGCCTGGCGAATCCACCAGGTGGCGTAGGTTGAGAACTTGTAGCCGCGGCGGTATTCGAACTTGTCGGCCGCGCGCATCAGGCCGATATTGCCCTCCTGGATCAGGTCCAGCAGGTGCAGGCCACGGTTCACGTACTTCTTAGCGACGGAAACGACCAGGCGAAGGTTTGCCTCAACCAGGTCCTTCTTGGCGCGCTCCGCCTCAATTTCGCCAGCTCTTATTACAGAAATAGTATGACGGAGCTGAGCGATGGAGGCGCCGGCGAACTGCTCACGCTTTTTGACTTCGCGCTTCAGCTCCCGGATCCGGAGCTGATGCGACGGGTCCTTACGGCTTTCGAGCTTGCGCAGTTCCGAATCGAGGTGCGTAACCTCATCCACCGTCCGCTCGATTTCCTTGGCGAATTCGCGCCAACGGACCGGCAGGAACGGGATATTCCGGATAGCCAGGCTGATGTCCACCTGGGTGCGGGCTGCCTTCCAGTAGGCCTTACGGAAGGCCTTTCTCACCGCTGGATTCTTCTCCGTTGCCCGCGGGACCGGGGTTTCATTCAGTTTCTCGAGCGATTGGAGCTGCTTTCGATGCAATACACCCAGGTTCAGGACTCGCTCGGTGATCTCCTTGCGCATCTTCGTCTCGGCGGGCGTACCCTCCTCAACGTCGCCCAAATCGACCAGGACATCCAGTTCGATTTCGGCGCGCTTTAGCTGGTCGGCGAATTCGACGACACGGTTTTGAACGACGGCCGAACGGCTGATCGCCTTGAGCATACGCACCTTGCCGCGCTCCATGCGCCGGGCAAGATTGACCTCGCCCTCACGTGTGAGCAACGGAACCGCGCCCATTTCGCGCAGGTAAACGCGAACCGGATCATCGGTGTAGATCGACTCCTCTTGAGGCTGCTGGCCCTGAAATTCGTCGCCGTCGTGTACCTCTTCCGGATGGAAGAAATTTTGCTCTTCGTCGAAGGGTAGGCCTAGGGGCTCGGTAGAGTCTCCAAGGTACTGATCGTCAAAATGGTCCATTCAACCCGCTTCCCGCACACGAACCCGGAGTCCTGTACGGAATGATAATCTGTTATTCTCTGGAAATTTGGGCGGTGGGGCTAGCTTCGGTGGGAAAATGCCGCCCAAATCGATACCTGGACGGAACGACCAGGTAACAGGTGGCGCCACGACCGAGTATAGCACCCATCAGGTCTTGTGTTAAGACCTAATTTCACCCACATCCATTCAGATGGCAATGACGAAATTTTGTTGCATGTCGTGTCTCTCCAACAAAAAGAGTTTACGCTATACATGTAGTTTATAACAACTACATGTATACAAATATAGATTTCCGCCCCCTTCGAACACTAGGTGCGAATTGCCAAGGGATGGGATAGAGTAGGAGTTTCCATGCCGACCCTCCTCGAAAAACCAACGCGAATTGAAGCGGCGGGCAATAAGCCGAAGCTGATCGACGAATACTTTGGACGCGTGAACAGCGCCTCCACGGCCGTGTCCATCGCGCATATGCGCAGCCCCGGCGGCTGGGTGGAGCCGGGCCAGACGCCGGAGTTCGATGAATACACGGTCGTTCTGAAGGGCGCCCTGCAGGTCGATTTTAGCGGCGGGTCGATGACGGTGGCCGCAGGGCAGGCCGTGCTGACCCAGGCCGGGGAGTGGGTACGCTACTCGACTCCGGGCGAGGAGGGCGCCGAATACATCGCGGTCTGCCTGCCTGCCTTTTCGCTCGGCACTGTCCACAGAGACCCGGCATGAGCGCCCTGGACACCTATTTCGAGCGCACGATGGCGTTGCTCGGGACCCTCCGTGAGCGGGAAACCGAGACCATCCGGCGGGCGGCGGCGCTGTGCGCGGACCGGATTGCCAAGGGCGGCCTCGTGTTCCTGTTCGGCAATGGTCACTCCCGGATGATGTGTGAAGAGATGACGCCGCGCCAAGGCTGCTACACAGGTTGGGTGGCGCTGGCGGAACTGGCATTGTCGAATCACGCCTCTATTGTGGGCACCAACGGGCTTCGCGCGCCGCTCCACCTGGAGAAGTACGAAGGGTACGCCGAAGAATTATTGAAAAGTTTTCATTTTGGTCCGAATGACGCAATGATCGTCATCTCGACCAGCGGCATACGGCCCGTGATCGTGGAAATGGCCTCTGGCGCGCAGCGCCGCGGCTTACCCGTAATTGCAATCGTCGCGCGAAACCATTGCGAGACCGCCCCGTCCGGGCATAGTTCGGGCAAGAAGCTCATCGATTACGCGGACCTGGTCATCGACAACCAGTGCCCGCCGGGCGACTGCGTCGTGGAACTGCCCGGCCTGGAATGGCGCACCGGCCCCACTTCCACCGTCACCGGTGCGATGATCATCAACATGCTACGCGTGGAGACGGCCGAACTGCTGCTGGCCCAAGGAGTCAAGCCGGTTGTATTGCCGTCACATCAATTCGTCGGGAATACGTCAGCGAGCGAACAATTAGAAACTTTCTACGAATCGTACCGGAAATCGCTGAGGCATCTGTATGAGTAGGCCGGTGCGTGTGGCAATGCTCGGCTCCGGATTCGTCGCCGAGTTCTATATGCAGGGTCTGGCGAACGTAAATGGCCACGAAGTGGTGGTGAACTATTCGCGCACGCCGAAGCGGGCGAAGACATTGGCGGCCAAGTGGAAGATTCCAGAGCCGGCAACCAAGCTCGACGCGGTTATCGCCCGCGACGACATCGATCTCTACATCATCGCCCTGCCAAATGAGGAGCACTTGCCGGTCTCCCTTGCGCTGGCAGCGGCCAAGCGGAATCAAGTGTGCACCAAGCCGCTGGCCCGGAACCGAGGCGAGGCCAAGAAGATGTTCGACGCGGTGCGGAAGTCCGGCCGGCTGCACGGCTACGCCGAGACAGAGGTCTTCTCGCCATGCGTCGTGAAAGCTCGCGAGATGATCGAGAGCGGCGGCATCGGCCGGGTACTGTGGGTTCGTTCGCGCGAATCCCATTCCGGGCCGCATTCGCCCCACTTTTGGGACGTTGAGAAGACTGGCGGCGGCGCTATGAACGACTTGGCCTGCCACTGTGTGGAAGCGGCGCGATACTTCTTTGGCAAAGAGAATCCCGTAGTCGAAGTCATGGCCTGGGGCGCAAACCTTGTGCACGGGCCCAAGACGAAGGGCGAGGACAACGCGCTGCTGGTGCTGAAGTTCGCCTCCGGCGGCATCGGCCACTGCGAATTATCGTGGACTACCAAGGGCGGACTGGACCTGCGCAACGAGATTCACGGCTCCGAGGGATCCCTGTTCACTGACGTAACCCGCGGGACTCCCATCTCCAGTTTCACTTCGCAGCCGGCGGGCTATGTGATCGAAAAGGCCGACCTGGATTTCGGTTGGACCCGGCCCTTGCCGGAAGAGGCGTTCGCCTACGGCTACCAGGCCGAAATGCGGCATTTCGTCGAGTGTGTGCGCGACGGCGCCGCACCAAGGGAGACCTACGAGGACGGCTATATCGTGAACTGCATTCTAGACGCCGGGTACGAGTCCATGCGGAGGAAACGATGGATTCGCGTCAAATATTGATCACGGGGTCGACAGGCATCGCGGCTGCAACGGCACATATGGCGCGGGAGCGCGGTCACACTGTCCTGACGGTTGGCATCGGCGATTCGGCTGACGTGCAAGCCGACCTGCGTGAAGAAGAACAGGTGGAGCGCGCGTTTCAGGAGGCGCTGGACCGTATGGGCGGGCTGCATGCTCTCTTTAACTGCGCGGGCGCCTCGGGCCGGCAGTGGGGCGATGGCCCGATGCACGATTGTTCGACCGCCGGATTCGACGAGACCCTGCGAACCAATCTGCGGACGATGTTTTTGATGACGCGCTCCGCCTTGAACTACTGGATGACCCACGGGCAGCCGGGCGCGGTGTTGCAGATGGGCAGCGTCGTCGCCTTTCACCCGCAGCCGGACCATTTTGCAACGCACGCCTACGTCGCGGCCAAGGGCGCCGTCGAGTCGATGACGATATCGGCGGCCGCCTACTACGCGCGGCACCGGATTCGCATGAACGTGATTGCGCCGGGGCTGGTGCGCTCGCCGATGAGTGCGCGCGCGCAATCGGACCCGGCCATCATGGCCTACATCGAATCGAAACAGCCGCTCACCGGAATCCTGGAGCCGGAACAGGTCGCGCGCACGGCGCTGTTCCTGCTGAGCGACGAATCGACGCCGATCACGGGGCAGATTGTGAATGTCGATGGAGGCTGGGCGGTCTCGCCGTAGCCCAACATGCAGCCCATACCGATTCGCACGACCGTAATTGGCAGCTACCCGTTTCCGGGGTGGTTGGAGTTGGCCTCGGAGCAGTTGGACCGGTTCGGGCCGGACGATCTGGCCGAGTTGCGGGACGATGCGGCGCGGGTGGCGATTCTAGATCAGCTCGACGCGGGGCTGGATGTGATCACCGACGGTGAGCAGACGCGCTTCGATTTCAATCTCTCGTTCTACGGGTTTCTGGAAGGCTTGGCTCTGGAGACCAAGCCGGTGCGGCGCTTTGGTCCCCCTGCACACGATCAGCGCGGGAAGCACGGCATCACCGGCGAGATCCGCGCGCCGCGCGGCCTGGGTTCGGTGGAAGAGTTCGAACGCCTGCGCCGTCTGGCGCCGGAAGGGCCGGCGCTGAAGGTGTCCGTGCCGGGACCCTACACACTTTCCGGGCGCATTATGCCGGGCGGAGATTACAAGGACCGGTGGGCCGTGACCGAAGCGCTGCTGCCGGTCGTATCGGCCGAGTTGCGGGCTCTGGTCGAAGCCGGGTGCCGCGAGATCTGCGTCGACGAACCGTCCATGTCGTGTTACGCGTACAAGGAGGATCCAGCCCGGCTCGCTTCGATCTTTAACCGGACCGTGGCGGACTTGAAAGGGCGGTGCCGCTTGAGCACGCACCTCTGTTTTGGAAACTACAAGGCCCGAGCCGTCGCGCCCAGGCGCTACGCGCCCATGCTGCCCGAATTCCTGAAGCTGGAAGTCGATGAGGTGCACCTGGAGATGGCCAGCCGGGAGTTCGCCGAGCTGAAGGTTTTGGAAGCGTTCGCCGAGCGCATGGACGTGTCGGTGGGCGTAATCGATGTAAAGAGCTACTTCATCGAAACTCCGTCCGTCGTGGCGGCGCGCATTAAGCGATGCCTCGAGCACGTTCCGGCCGACAAGCTCTCCGTCGCGCCGGATTGCGGTCTTTCGCAGACTGCGCGCTGGGCCGCCAAGAAGAAATTGAAGGCAATGTGCGACGGCGCAAGGATCGCTCGGGGATGAGATGGGACACGAGCGGTGTGGACGGTGTGGCGCTCTGGTGGCTGGGCCAGAGCGGATACCTGGTTTACAGCGCCGGCGAATGGCTCTGCTTCGATCCCTATCTGTCCGATTCGTTGACTCGCAAATACGCTAACACCCCTAAGCCGCATGTGCGGATGAAACCGATTGTGGCGGCGCCCTCGGAGCTCACATTCGTCGATGTGGCCACCTCCACGCACAACCACACGGACCACTTGGACGCCGAGACGCTGCACGGCATCGCTCCCAAAAAATTGGTCATTCCAGAGGCAAACCGCGCGTTCGTTTGCGATCGTCTGGGCTGCGCCAAAGACTGGCCGCTCGGAATGCGGATCGGCGAGACTCGCCCGGTAGGAGGCTTTGATTTCACCGCCGTGCCGGCCGCGCATGAGTCTTTGACACCGGAGACAATCGGGTACGTGGTCCGGACAAATGGCGTGACGATCTATCATTCCGGCGATACGCTCCTGTACGAAAGCCAGGCTCCGCTTCTGCGCGGCTTCGATGTGGATATCGCGATCCTGCCGATCAACGGAAAGGTCGGAAACATGAACCACGCAGAGGCGGCGTGGCTGGGCAAGGCGATAGGCGCGAAGGTGACGATTCCGTGCCACTACGACATGTTCGAATTCAACACTGCCGACCCGGCCGGCTTCGCCGCCGAGGCCGCGCGTCTGGGAACGCCACACCGCATCCTGTCGCTCGGCGAGCGGTTTGTCTACTCCCCAAATCGCAAAGAGAACGATTCCCCGGCGGCATAACGGTGTTTGGCGGGGCCGGTCCAGTAATGCGCCGCCCCTGAACCCACAACCTTTGCCGTGCCATCTGCATCCATCAACACTGTGGTGCGCTCGTCGATGCCAAGACCGCGCGCCGTGCGGCAGCGGGGATAATCCACTTCGATTCGCCGCATGAATACTTCCAGCCGGCCTTCGCGTTTTCGCTCGGAGAAATGGCTGTCGGTGATGAGGCAGTGAAGGTGCGGAAAGCGAAGAAAATCGTGGCTGAGGGTGATGCGCGGATCCTTCGGATTGGCCTGCGCCTGCGCGCTCGTGATGGTGCCGTTTTCGGCGGAAAAGCCGAACTCGCCGAGGATGGCCAGGCCGGCGCTGGTGCCCCCGATGGGAACTCCCCTCTTCGCGGCGCGGTGGATCGCCTCCTCGACGGGAGTGCCTTTCCAGTAGCGGACGTAGTTGGCCTGATTGCCCCCGGCGAAGAACAGAGCGTCCGCCTGATCGATTCGCTGAATCACGAATGGGTCCCTTGACGCCTCCGCGTTCTTGAACACGATCGATTCGATGGAGTTGACTGAGACACCGAGCCGTTCGACAAGGCCATGGTATCCATTCGAGCCGGAGGCGCGGAGAACGACAATGTCACCGTACCCGCCTTTGGCCAGGAACCAGCGCCAGGCGTCTTCCACATCGCGGCAGCCACCGGCGAGAACAACTCCGGGTTTCGTATCCGCCTTTACATCGGCCGCATTCCCCGAAAGAAAGTAGTCGTAATCCGGAGATTGTTGCGCGGTGACTGTCACCGCAAGAAGAAGGAGAGCGCGCACTCGTTCCAGTAAAGCAAAAAACTCCGGCCCGCCCGTTCCGCGGCTCCCAAAGAGTGTCATCCGGTCCCAGCATTCCGGAAGCGATTCGATGCGCGGGAAATGAACACCCGCAAGCCGCGGCTGGAAACAAGCGCCTTGGCGGTGGAGTCGGGAAAATTAGTTCGCTTTTGGTGCGGTGCGGAATTCGTACTGCTGAATCTCGATGGCGGCGAGGCCTTCTTCGTATCGGGTCACGCGGCCGCGGGCCACAAGGCGCAGAGGCGTCTGGTTGTTGAGTTGAGCCGGCCAACTGATGGCGAGTTCCAAACGGCGTCCCGGCAGTAGCATGTGGTCCGTTGTAAACAGGATTCCCGTGCTGCTCATGTTGATTGTCCGGCCAAGGCCGGCCTCGTCTGGACTCTTCTTGTTTAGGACCTTGTAATGAACTTCACGCTGGATCGGGAAACGATCTGCGGTTCTGCGGTCTGTTTTTTGTAATGCACTATGCAACGCGAACCTCCAAAGACACAGCCTTCAACGCTAGGAATCGTCGATATTTTTCGATGTCC
>Ga0194119_10001150_pt1 | contig 49238 bp, 37 predicted proteins | sample TA2MahC100mmetaG_FD_148620 | JGI IMG/M metagenome (GOLD analysis project Ga0194119, IMG submission 148620) | Freshwater microbial communities from Lake Tanganyika, Tanzania - TA2015018 Mahale Deep Cast 100m | ecosystem: Environmental > Aquatic > Freshwater > Lake | place: Tanzania: Lake... | reverse complement strand
AAGTGTCCGAATTCAAATCGGAATCACTGTCCGATTTGGATCGGAATGACTGTCCGAAATGAATCGGAATCGGTGTCCGAATTAAATTGGAATCGCTGTCCGAATTGGCCCGGAATACGCATACATGACCAACTTCGTCTTCTTCATCGGCGTCAGCCATGCAGGAACGCTGATTTCCGCCATCTTGAGAGTGACCAACGCGGAGTGGCGCCGTTCGATCACTCGCATGGCCGAAGCGATCACGGTCTTTGCGCTGATGGTGGGCGCGCCGATGGTGATCATCGACATGGGGCGGCCGGATCGCATTTTGAACGTGCTGATTCACGGACGCTTCAACTCGCCGATTCTCTGGGACGTGTGCTCGATCTGCACTTACCTTTGCGGAAGCCTATTCTACTTGTATGTGGCCATGATCCCCGACTTCGCCCTGCTGGCGCCCCCTGCTCCGGTGTGGGAGCGCCGCACCTTGCGGCAGCGGCTCTATCGGTGGCTTTCCCTGGGTTATCGCGGGACCCCGGAGCAACGCCTCTTCCTCGAGCGGGCGCTCGCCACCATGGCGGTCATCATCATTCCGGTGGCGATTTCCGTGCACACGGTGGTCTCGTGGATTTTTGGGATGACTCTGCGGCCCGGCTGGCACAGCACGATTTTTGGCCCGTATTTTGTGATCGGCGCCATCTTTTCCGGCACGGCTGCGATCATCACGGCCATGGCGGTGTTCCGAAAAGCTTATCATCTTGAAAATTTCCTGACCGAACGCCAATTCCAGAATCTCGGCCGCTTGATGCTCGCGCTGAACCTGCTCTACATCTACTTCACCTTGAGCGAATATCTGACCACGTGGTACGGGGCGGAAACGGCGGAGAACCGGCTCATCGACGTGCTGATGGGGCGCGGTGCGTACGGCATCGCGTTCTGGTCCTGGGCCGTGTTCTGCCTCTTTCTGCCGGTCTTCATTGTCATGTATCCCAACCGGAAAAACTTGATCGCCCGCCTGGTTGTCGCCTCGATCCTCATCAACATCGGGATGTGGATCAAACGCTACCTCATCATCGTCCCGACGCTGCTGTCGCCCTACATCCCGGCTGAGGCGGCGGGGGTCGTTCCGAGTTACTTCCCGACCTGGGTCGAGTGGACCGTGACGGCGGGCGGCCTGGCCACGTTCCTTTTGCTCTTCACCCTTTTCGCCAAACTCTTTCCCATCGTCTCAATCTGGGAAACGGTGGAAGGAGTCCAGGAGGTGGGGGCCAAGAACATTGGCGTCGACGTCGTCGTGCCGATTGAACCGGCCAAACGGTCGCGTTTTCAACCGGCTCCCGCGTTATTGGTTGGAGCTCTGCTTCTCGCGCCTGGGATCCTCGGCGTCGCGCGTGGCGAACCGAATGACAAACCCACGCCGCAGGTCACTGTTAGTTCCGCCCTGGAAGATGACGAGAAGGTACTCGTGGCCGTTGTCAGACTCGACCGCCAACCGGTCAAGGACGCGGAAGTGACTTTCTTCGCCAATCGCCTCTTCGGAAAACTCTCGATCGGCACAGCCACGACCAGTGAGGAAGGCCGGGCGGTGGTCTCGTTTCCGGTGGACCTGCCCGGCGACGCGAACGGCGAACTGCGCCTCGAAGCGGAAATCACCACCCCTCCCGAATACGCGTCTGTCCGGGGCCAGATCACCTGTGAAGCGGGGCTCAAGAAGGAGAGGCAGATCGATCCGTTTCCACGCGCTCTGTGGTCGCCCAAGGCGCCCCGGGGCGTGGTGTTCACGATTTTCACGCTGTTGTCGATTGTGTGGAGCACCTACTCATTCGTGATCCGCCAGTTGATCCAGATTCGGAGAACGGCTCGGCCTGGAGCGTGAGTGGCAACGATCAATTGGTCAGCCGTGGCGCATGTCGAATGGCGCTTGAACTCACCGCATGAGACGGGGAGGTCATATCGGCCTCAAGCAGGCCACGAACCGCAGCTCGCCCCAACCGATCTCCATCGGATCGTAGCCTTCGGACTGGAGTTGTTGAAATACCTGGCTGAATCCCTTGAATCCAAGCTCGTCCTTCAGCACCGCCTGGTTAAACCGGGTGACCGTTACGAAGCGGCTGATTTCCGGGACAGGATTGAAGCCCGCTTCGCGCAGCATCTCGGTCAATTCTTCCGCAGTGTAGTATGGCCAAAACGTGGAGGCAGCGAGTTGCGCGAAGAGCTGGCTTTCCGGCGAATTGTCCCGCAAGCAGGGCATGATCCCCACAAGCCGCCCGCCAGGCCGCAGGCTGCCGGCCGCGCGTCCGAACAAGGCCTCTGGATCGAGCAACTCGACAATGGGTCCGGCGACCAGAATGGCTTCGTGCCGTCCGCCCAGTCCGTCCGCTGTCGCAACCAGACTGGCCTGGAGCAGTTGCAGCGCCGCGCTCTCTGTGGACCAATCGAGCCAATCCGCATTCGCGGTCTGTCCCCGAACGAATGCCTCTTGCGCGCCCAAATCTTCAGGGGACCAACGCTGTCGCGCATCGCGGGCATAATGCTGGAGGAATTCTGCCGCGGCGCCGGGCAAGAATCGTGTCATGGCGCGAGCAGAATCTCACGTCTGCGCCTTAGAGCATGTCTGAAAATTGTCTTCTGGGTGGAACAGGCCACCGGCCTGTTGCGGCGGGCTACCAGCCCGCCGGGCCTTTTGGCGGCAGGTTGCCGCCAAACACGGGCTGGTAGCCCGTTCCACCCATTTTTCAGACAGGCTCTCACGCTCCTCGGTAAACGCACCGCGCGGTGCAAGTCTCCGCCACGACCACCTCAACCAGCAAAGGCAATTGCGGTTTCAGCCGTTGCCAGATCCACACCGCGACGTTCTCGCTCGTCGGATTTTCAAGCCCGGTAACTTCGTTGAGGTAGCGGTGGTCCAGTTGCTCCCAGAGTGGCTTGAAGGCGTCGGCAATCTCCGCGTAATCCATCAGCCAGCCGAGGCGCGAATCGCACGCGCCCGCGACGGCGATTTCGACTTTGAAGCTGTGACCGTGCAGGCGCCGGCACTTGTGGTTTTCGGGCAAATGCGGCAACAGATGCGCCGCTTCAAATTGGAACGTCTTGCGCAGTTCGGTTTTCATGGTTCGCAACGCCTCATGTTTGCTCCCAGTCGGTCCAGGTCACCAAATCCGCCAGCGACGGCCGGCCATCGTGCCGCCAGGCGAGGGGCGGGTTCTGCATCTGTCCCGGCGGGCAAACGCGGCTGACTCCCCAATGCGCCAGTTCGCGCACGATGTCAGGCGCGCGGGACTCCGGTGCGGCCAGACCAACAGTCGAAACTTTGGTTCGGATAGAGTCGGCGGCTTGCAAAGCTTCTTTGAGATTCGCCACGCTTTTGACATAGATGAAGCGGTGGAGACACGACGGTTGAAAGCGCGGGTCGGCTTCATAAACCACGGACCAGGCCGTGGATTCCTTGCTGAACCAGCAGCGCGTTTCCGGACCGTGCGCGGCCCGCACTTCATAGAAAGCCCGCCGCGTCGCAATCGTCGCTGCGGTCTCCGTCGGCGCCGAGCCGCGCGGTTCAATCGCTTCGCGCTTTGCCAGTTCAACCGCGAGTGCTTCCGCGAATTGTTCCGGCGAAACCCGCCCGCCGCCTTCCACATAGATGACGTGCGGCGAAAGACAGCCGAGTTGATCCCACGCCGCCACGTCCGCGGCCGCATACGCGGCGAGGGTTGCGAGTTTGATGTGGCTTAAGACTTCGTGGGCGACATAACCGAAACTCACGCGGTGTCCGTAGCCTAGAAAACGAACCTGAATCGGCAACCGCGTTCTGAGGGCGGCCAGCGTTTCGTCCGCGCCAGTCGCCGTCACGCAATCCACTTCCCGAAACAACGCCGCTTCGAGTGAGTCGCAGCCACCGGGCCAGCCGGCGAGCTCCAGACACGCGCCCAGCTTTGGATCGAGCTCGTAGAGGGAGTGGGCAAAGAGACGCGGAAGCAGCGTCGCGCCCGACGCGCATTTCACGATCTGCGCCGACCGGACCAGGAATCCCAGCACGATGCTGAGCAGCGCCGGGCAGGGGATGTTCCCGGCGCAGATGTGAGCGATCAGGCCTGGGCCACGCGCCAGCGCGAGTCGCGAGGACTTTCTTTCGCTGGCGTTGGCGACGAGATCGTCGAGCCGCTGTTCGTGGCCGAGATCTTGCGCGATCAGGTTCTGAAGTTTCTCCCCGGTCAGTTCGGCAAAGAAGCGATCGAGCCCGGCGGCGAGGGTCGCTTGCGAAAAACCCGTCGCGGCCGGTCCGAGTTCCAGCGCCTTTCGCCGGAAGGGAAATTCGGGATGGAGCCAGCTCTGACCCAGTTCGTGAAAGACTTCGAGCAAACTCTCTGTGGAACGGCGCGCGAGGTACTCTTCGCGGTTTCGTTTCAAGTTCTGGCACGCTTCGGCCAGCAGTTCTGGACTTAGCGTGGCTTCGGGCGGCAGATCTGCCAGAAAGTAGTTCGGCAAGTTCATTTCGCCAGGAGCGCGGACATCTCGTCCGCGCAGGGTTTGGTCGAAATCCTGGAGATGCTTGCGGGCAAGCTGCCCGCGCTCCTTTCGCCAAGTTCAGGAATTTTGTGTGATTTCATTCCGAGGGGGGATGGATCTCCCGTTTGCGGATGGCGCGGAGGCAAGGCAGACCGGCAAGCGAAAACACCACCAGCAACGCCAGCAGCGTGTAGAGTGGATAGTACGCCACAGGGTCGGACGCTTCCGCTCCGAAACGCTTCACCCAGGCGCCCACCGCCCAGTGCGCCAGGTTTCCCACCGTTCCGCCGATGGTGATGAAGGCGCCAAAGACGCGCCCGCGCACCGAGTCGTGCACGGATTCCATTAACGCCGCCTCAATGATCGGATAGCCCGCCAAAAAGAAAAATCCGTACAACGCCAGCGCCGGAATCACCGCCGCTTTCGGCACGCGCGGGAAAACGGCGACCAGGATCGCGGAAACAATGAGGACAAAAGCGAGCCAGCGACTGCGCCCGCGGTCGCTCAGGCCGCCGAAGAGCGGATTGCTCACGATGCTTGCCAGAAAAATGCTGCTCAAGGCCAGTCCCGTGACGTTCAGGTCAAACCCGTGCGCCTTCTGCATGAACAGCGACCCCAGGCTGCCCATGCTCCACCCCGTGAAATCGCGCAAACTGAACGCCAGGCTCGCCCCGATGAAAAACAGCCAGAGCGTCGTGTTCGGGAACATTTTCTCGGCGGGAGCCGCGACCGCGGCTTGGTTGTTTTCCCAAGCACCCTCCTCCTTGTTGGTCATCGCGTTCCCCCTCACCCCGGCCCTCTCCCTGGGGGAGAGGGTGAATCGATGCCAGCGCTTAGCGAAGAGTTGCGTCAAGTTTGACCAGACGCTCCGGCCGGACTCCCTTTCCTTGGGGAGAGGGCTAGGGTGAGGGGAAAGGGACGCCAAATCAGCCGGTTGTTCTCTGATGCGCCGAAGACGCCCAAACCTGAAAATCGAGAAGGATCCAGCTTCTCGATTCGCGCGCGCCGCGCCATCTTCCTGCGCATACCGCAAAAAGATCACAGCCGCCGCGATTCCGAGCAGACCCAATTCCAGGATCGGAGTCCTCCAGTTTCCCGAAACCGCCGCGCGCCAGCCGGTATAGATCGGGCCGATGAAGAAGCCCACGCTTGCGCCCACCGCCACGAGCCCCAGCGCTTTGCCCGTGTTCGTCGGAAACGATCGCGCGACCATCGCGGTCGCAGCCGGATGATAAAAGCTGCCGCCCAATCCCGCCAGGACGACACACGCCAGGGCCATCGCGTAGCTGCTGCAAAAGGCCAGCCCGACGAATCCAAGCCCATTGAGCGCCAGACCGATTCCCAGGATTCTCTTGCGGCTAAAACGATCCGCCAGCAAACCCATCGGATAGCTCGGCCCGAAATACGCGATCATCATCACGGTCACGAGCATCGTGGCTTGATCGACGCTGGCCAGTTGAAGATCGGCCTGGATCAATAAGTACAACGGCAGCAACGCCACGTTGTAAAGATGCGTGAACGCGTGCAGCACGCCGCAAAGCCAGAGCGTCCGCACACGCGCGCGCTGTTGGGATTCGACTGTCAACCCGGACGGCGAAGCCGCGGAGTTCGCGCAAGGTTGAACCGGCAAAGTCATGGCAGGGCGGTTGACATCAGCGAACAACCGCGCGGTTCCGAAAACGCGGCGCGGCCCACCAACTCGAAGCCCTCGCCGCGCCGAATGCTCAAGTCCTCTGTCTGAACCGCGAGCACGGATCGGACATTGGCGAGATCGTAGATCCGGAGCAGGCCGGTTTCGCCTTCGCCCACTTCGCGCCCGGTCTCTGGAGACACGACCTGGACGCGAGCCCAGGGTGGAAAGCGGAAGAGCCGTTGGCCCATTTCAAATTTGAAATTTGAAATTTGAGATTCTGGAGCGCCCGCCACCCTATCGTAGGCCTGGGAACTCAATTCGCTCATGCCGTATTCGCAAACGATGTGCGTCGATGGGATGCCGAGCCGGCCTGTGATCATGGCGTAGAGTTCGGCTTTCGGCAACGCGCGCGTCCGGCCCTTGTAACCGCCGGTTTCCAGCGCGCGCGAGCCGGAAGGCAAGGAAAGCCGGAGCTGGTTCGTAAACATCCAGTCGAGCAACTCGACAAATGAAAAGGCGGTGCCCAGCAGAACGACGGGCTGATCGTTATCGGCTGCCTCGGCCAGAGATGCCCAGGCTCGGTCAGTTTGCAGTCTCCAGGCGTTTCCCATCATTCTGGTAGGGACGGATTCCACTCCGTCCCTGACTAAATCTCGACGGGGTGGCGAGTGGTCGAGATCCGGCGCTCCTTCGGAGCTTTGATCAGGGACGCGGTGGAACGCGTCCCTACCAACGGCGATGCTGCCCACAAACAAGGACTGACCTGGCGCGAATTCGCGGCGAACCATCTCGAACATATGCACGAGCGACGAATGGGGCGCCAGGGCTGGCGGCGGCGTCAAGATGAGGAAACGGAAGGCGGGTCTGCCCAACTGAAGTTCGGGCAGAACGTGCTTCTGAAACCAGGGCCGCAACGACGCTTCATAGATTTCGAGCGATTCTCTGCTGTGGAAATGGCGGCTGGGCTTGTGCGCCGTCGTGCCGCTCGAATGAAAGACCCTGGTGCGCTCGACTGGAGGCAGACTGGATAGATCGAATTCCTTGAAGGCCGAGGTTGGAATGGCCGGAATCTCTTTCCACGACGCGGCGTTTTGCGGCGTGACGCCTCGCGCTTCGCAGAAACGGCGGTAGGCCGGGACGTGCTCAAATTGCTGGGAGAACAGAGCCAGCGCGAGTTCGTTGAATTCTGCGTCCATCTCACAGGACCGGTAAGGACGCGTTCCACCGCGTCCCTGGAATTGTCTTTTCGATCGCGGAGTAAGGTCAGGGACGGAGTGGAATCCGTCCCTACCCGGTTCATGGGAAGGAACGGCTGGAGTGCCACGATCAGAATTCCGGCAGATGAATTCGCGCAGGCGCGCGGCGTAGTCTGAAAATGTCGAACGGTTTTGCATGCGGTTTTCTTTGGGCCGCCGAAGCGGTCCCGGCTGGTTTTCCGCCACAGCCGGCCTAGACGTGTAACCTGGAATCCTTCGCGGCGCAAGCCGCCCGTGGCTTGGCGGCTTGGCTCAATAGCCACGAACGAAGTAATCAGTTGTCAGTTGTCAGTGAAGTGACCGAGTGGCCCATTTAACCGATTTAACGATTTAACCTTGTAACGCTGCAACGGTGTAACGACTTCGGTCGCGACTTCGCCGCGAGCTGCTTTTGCCTGTGGTGGAATCTCTGCCTTCCAGGTCAATCCTCGGGCCGCTCGCCGTGCGGCGCCATCTTCACCAGCCTCGGATCGAACTGGCCGACGACCTTCACCAGATCATGCTGCGCGGCCATGACTTCGCGGATGTTCTTATAGACCATTGGCACTTCGTCGAGGCCCGCGGAAATCAGGGTGATGCCTTTTTCTTTGAGAAAGCGGTTCACGTCTTTCCAATTGAAAGTCTTGATCGCTTGCGTGCGGCTCATGACACGGCCCGCGCCGTGCGACGCGGAGTTCAGCGACTCCGAGTTGCCCCGGCCGCGCACGACGAAGCCGGGCGAGGCCATCGAACCGGGAATGATCCCCAGCACGCCGTCGCCCGCCGGCGTCGCGCCTTTGCGGTGGACGATCACGTCGCGTTGGACGCCGCCGATCACGTGGCGTTCCTTCCACGCGAAGTTGTGGTGGTTCTCCAAATCCAGCAGCACCGGCACGCCAAGGTTGCGCGCGATGTGTTTGTGGATGCACGCGTGATTCGCCGCGGCGTAACGGCCCATCAATTCCATCGCCGCCCAGTATTCCTGCCCTCCCGCCTCGTCGAGCGACAGCCACGCCAGGCGCTGTAGTTCCTTGGGCAATTCCGGATGTTTCTTCACTGCCAGCTTGCTGTAGTAATCGCACACCGCCGCGCCGGTGCCGCGGCTGCCGCTGTGGCTGAGCAACGCCACGTACGTGCCCGGCTCCAGGTCATGAATCCTCTCGTGCGCGGTAAACGTTCCGAACTCGACAAAATGATTGCCGCTGCCGCTGGTGCCGAGCTGCGCCCAGGCGCGGTCCTGGTTGCCTTTTGTAATCGGACTGACCGACCAATCCGCGTCCATCACATCGTGCTCGCGGCGTTGCTTGAAGGTCGCTCCGACGCCGAAGCGCGTCTCGGCGCCGATGGCGCCGGCGAGACGATTCTGCTTGCGGTCCAGATCATTCACGGGAATGTCCAGCACGGTCATTTTCATGCGGCAAGCGATATCGACCCCGACGGCGTAGGGAATCACCGCGTTGTCCGTCGCCAGCACGCCGCCGATGGGCAGGCCGTAACCGACGTGCGCATCGGCCATGAGTGCGCCGGCCACCGAGACCGGCAGCAAGCAGGCTTTCTCCATTTGCATGACGGCTTCTTCCTCCAATCCTTCGCCCCACTGCCGGTATTTCACTGGCTCCGCGCGTGGCGGCGGCGGGGCGGCGAGCAAGACTTTCGCAAATTCTCCCCGCAACGGATCGTCAGTGAAGGCTGGTGGATTGGAGAGGATCGCTTTCACTTCCTCCGCGATTCGCGTCTTGTCTCCGCCGCCAAGGACGAAGCGGCTGACGAAATCGGTTGCGCGCCGCATCGGTTCTCCCAGCGGCACGCCCAGGTGAAGAAGGGTTTTCGCGTTCATGAAAGTGAGCCGGTTGCAAGTCTCGCGCGAACTGTGGGCTTTTGCAAATCGCTGCATGTCCAAGGGCGCAATGGAAATCCTCAGATCGGGGTAGGGAGAGCGGTTTGCCGCTCCCCCTCCCGCCAAACCGGACAGGCGGTTTTCCCGCATCCAACCTATTTTGCGTCGTGGTGGAGAACCCTCACGGCTGGATTCTTCTATTGGCAGGCCGGAAGCCTGCCCTACTCTGGGATCCATTGCAGCGCCGGATTATTTGTGCGGCCTCGGTTGGAGACGAAATTCCAGTATTGGCTGTTTTGCAGCCAGCGCGCGTGACTGTCCAGAAACAGGAATTGCGCCCCTTGCGCGTGCAGATTCGTGTGGACGAAGGACCAGTAGCCGACCGCGGGCAGATTCTTCGAATCAAACAACCACGGGACTGCGCCGGGGTTTTTGATGGAGGAGAGCTTGACCGTCCGGTTGCCGCGTCCGGTGCCATTGACGTGCTCGTTGAGACAATAGTGAAACAGATTTCTGCCGTTGCTCCGCCGCGGGTTGGCCGGGCAAATCCACACGGATCGGCCCGGCTCAATGGCGGGATTGGTTCTCCAGGGCATGCGATGATAGGGGGGCACATTCAATTGCCGCGGCAATTGAATGTACCAGCCACTGTTGGTCGATCTTTCCGTGGGATTCGGGACGCCATCTGGCGGCAACGCGTCCAAGTTGTCTGCGGCGTAGAGCGACGTGGCGATTCCCCACTGCTTCAAATTGTTGAGGCAACCGATATCCCGAACTTTCGATTTCGCGGCCCGCAAGGCGGGCGCAAGCAAGCTCGCGAGCAGAGAGACGATCGCGAGGACGGCGAGCAATTCAATCAAACTGAATGCACGCAAGCGATTCATGATTTCGATGACGCACGATTTTTTCTTAAGAGGAGCAAACAGAGGTAACGGAGGCGCCGCCAATTTGATTCCCATTGCTCTCCGTTGCCTCCGTTGCCTCCTGTTAAGAATGTTCCCCTACGGAAGGCTGATTCGGTAGAACCGCGCGGTCTCGGCGTTCGATGGTTCCACCTCGTACTTTCCTGTTGCATCGGGGAAACGCAGGCCGGTGGCGAGCACGGAGAATGGCCCGGCCGGATTTTCTGCCTGGAGCACGGAGTAACTCTGGTTCCGCTCCGCGTTCCACGTCAGCACGGCTCGCGTGCGGCTTTCCAGCGTCACCCCAAGCCGGATTGGCGCAGGCGCCCGTAGCGAAATCTCGCTGAACTTTTGTCCGTCGTAGTGAAGCCCCGGCGAAGCCGGGTTCACGGATACGCTCGCGTGCGGCAGGAAATCGTCGTGTAACGTGGGAAATCGCGTCAGCGAACCATTGGTCGAACTGGCCGAATACACGATGCGGCTCACCATCCGGCCCTCGGCATTACGAAGGATGATCGTGTCGCCGCCGGAATTATTCAGACCAAGCCCGGTGGCGTTGGCGTTGGCCCAAATGGTGGGTGCAGGAAGCATCGGTGGAAAGCCAGTTCGCGGGCCGCCATAAATGACCACTGCCGCTCTGGCTCCCAGGACGAATGGCTCTTCGAACCGATGGCGCACGTGCTCGGAATCGAAAAGGGCCCAGCGGGAGAGATCGGCGTCGCGTCCCGAATCGTTGACCAGTTCGATGTATTCATCCTGCCACGTGGGATTCGGCGCAGGCTCAGCGCGGCGGAGTGGATTGAAATGCGGCGCCGCCTCGCTCGCCGCCGGATTCGGAAGAAACTCGCTGAGCACGATTTGCTGTTCCCGTTCGGTCGGAACATAGAACCACCACGAACTCGAATTCGTGCCGGCGCCGTTCCAGGCCTGAAGGCTGGCCACGAAGTTCGAGCCCGCTTCGCCGGCCGTGGGAGAGAAGCGGAAGGTCGCAACCCAATTCGTTCCCGTTGTTTCGCTGAGTTCCCACCGGGCCGAAGCCGGCAATCCACGAGTGTCCGCGGAAAGCCTGACCCCTTGTTCGGCCGGAGCCGACACACGGACTCGCAGGGTGAGAGATTCCCCGGGGAGCAAGGCGTGTTCGATGAAAGTGTTCGTGAGTTGGTCGCCCCGGCGGATCACATTCGCCAGGTAGTTGGTGAAAAGAATGACCGGCAGTTTGGCTGGATCAGGCAGGGGTTCCACGACGGGCAAGAGAACGGTGAGCGCGACCGGTTCACTTTCCACCGACCCGCCGCTGTTGCGCACGCCGACGCGGTAAGTGCCGGTCTGATTGGGTTGCACATTGGTCAGGGTCAAGGTCGATGCCGTCGCGCTGGCGATGTCAGCGCCATTGAAGCGCCACTGATAATCCAACGGCGCGCTGCCCGACGCCGCGACGGCGAAGCTGGCGGTTTGCGCCTGGTTAATCGTCAGGCTGACCGGCTGGCTGATAATCTGAGGCGGCTCCGGGCCAATCACCGTCAACCGCGCAGCGACGCTGGCGGCCTGGCCTGAGGCGTTCTTCACGACGAACCGATAATCGCCCTGCTGCGCGGGACTGGCGCTGGCAATGCGCAGGATCTGGTTCGTCGCCGCGGGAATGTCAGCCTGGTTGAACTGCCATTGGAAGCGCATTGGCTCGGCGCCTTGCGCCCGCGCATTGAAGGAAACTTCCTGTCCGGCCAAGACGGTCTGGCTTTCGGGTTGAACGGTGATGGCGAGGCCCACTGTGGAGGGCGGCGAAACCGGAGTGGGCGCAGGGGGTTCAACGATCACCGGTGCCGGCGCCGTCGGAGCGGTTTCGTGCGCGTCCGGCGGGGATGGCGAAGAAGCCGTTTCGTTCGGGGGCACCACGTCGCGAAAGCTGGTCCCGACCGCCAAATCGTCGATGGCCATCGCGCCGATGCCCGTGGCCTGTCGGAAGGCGAATGCCGCGACGGAAACGCCGCTGCTGGGTTCCGCCGAGACATGAGCGTCGGCCTCGACCACGGGATTGAGCCAGAGTGAAACCGCGGCGTTGCTCACCGCCAGGCTGCAAACAACTTTGTAACGGATTCCGGGCTGAAGGTCCGTGTTCAGGACCACGGCCGCGGATGAACCCGATCCCGAACTGATTCCCAATCGAAATGAACCGGGCGCGGCGCCGTTGGTCAGCGCCCAAATGCGGCCGCGAAAGCCGTCCGTCGCGTCTTTGAAGTGCGCGAAGTAAGCGCCCGTCCGCGACGGCAGCGTGGCCATCTTCAAATCGAAGCGCGCGTAAAGCACCGTGCCATCGGAGGGAGCGTAAGGTTGTCCGCTCAGGAGCGCGTTGACATCTTGGGTCTCCGCGCCCGTGAGATTGAGGGCGCCCTGGGCGACATCGACCTGGTTCGTCGTGCCGCTGTGGCCGGTCCATCTGCCGGATGACACGGTTTGCAGAACTCCGTCCGGGTATTCGAACGATTCGGACAAGATTACGGCGGCGCGGGCGTTTCCGCTCCACAGCGCCAATGAGAGCCCTACTGAGCCGACAATATTTCTGAACATAGAACCTCCTTTGGTTTGGCCGGCGAGAAAGCGCCTGGTGAGCGAGCGTTTGCGTGTCGCGCTTGTGTGATCGCCTCCCGTCGGCGTTTCGAGTGCGTGCTTACGCCTCTGAAATGGATTTGTCAAATCCGAATTGATTCACCGCGCGGAGGCACGGTAGGGCAGACCTGCCGGTCTGCCGATCTTACGTCGCCCCCTGCAGCGGCCTTGTCTATGGATCTCTTGGAAAGATCTTCATTTGGCCTGGTCGTTTCCAAGTCGCGGTGGAGCGGCGTATCTGTTAGCGAGGTAGGGACGGATTCCACTCCGTCCCTGGCTAATCCTGGACGCGTCTCCTGCAGGGAGAGACGGACAACGGAAAAACCTGAAGCCTCCGTTGGCCCGCCGTCTCTTCCTGGGCGGCGGTCTGCCTCAAGGCCTGACTTGGGACGGAGTGGAATCCGTCCCCACCAGGCTAAATCCGTACGGAGCGGCAGTTCCGCCCTGCCCGGGGAGGAATCTCAAAACCGCTGGAGAAAGTTGTCGAAACGAATTCGTGCCGTCCTGTAAATTCCCCTCTCGACAAACACATCCGACATCCCATGAAAACGCATTGCTTCCTCCTGCCTCTCCTGCTTCTGCCCTTGCAGCTCCAGTCTCAGCCCGGCGTCCCACCGTCCCTCGACGATCTCAAACGCGAAGCCATCGCCAAAGTGGACGACCTGCGCACGCTCACGCAGCAGATGGTCGATCAGATTTTCAGTTTCAGCGAACTCGGTTTCCAGGAGTACGAGACCTCGAAATACGTCACGGGGATTCTCGCCCGGCACGGGTTCGGCATCGAACACGGCGTGGCCGGGATTCCCACCGCCTGGATCGCCACGTTCGGTTCCGGAAAGCCAGTGATCGCTTTCATCACCGATCTCGACTGCATTCCACGCGCTTCGCAAAAACCCGGCGTTGCGTATCACGATCCGCTCATCGAAGGCGCGCCCGGCCACGGGGAAGGACACAATTCCGGCCAGGCGGTCAACGTCACGGCGGCGCTGGTCTTGAAGGAATTGATGCAAAAGCATCGCTTGCCCGGAACGCTCAAACTCTTTCCCGGCATCGCGGAGGAGCAACTCGCCACCAAAGCTTTTTACGTTCGGGCAGGCCTCTTTGCGGACGTGGACATTGTCCTGGGATCGCACGTCGGCGACAAATTCTCCACGGCGTACGGCCAGCCTGTGACCTCAAGCGGCCTGGTTTCGGTGCAGTATGTTTTCTCTGGCAAAGCCGCGCATTCGGCCGGCCGGCCCTGGGAAGGTCGCAGTGCCCTGGACGCCGTCGAATTGATGAACACGGCCTGGAATTTCCGACGGGAGCACCTCCGCTGGCAGCATCGGTCCCACTACGTGATTATCAATGGCGGGGACCAGCCCAATGTCGTCCCGTCCGAAGCCGCGGTGTGGTATTTCTTTCGCGAGCTCGATTACGCGCGGATCAAAGACCTCTACGACCTCGGCAATACCATGGCCAATGCCGCGACGATGATGACCGACACGAAAGTCACGCAGCGGCTGATCGGTTCCGCCTGGCCCGCACACTTCAACAAAGTCGTCGCGGAAACTCAGCAGAAAAACATCGAGCGCGTGAGAATGCCGGAGTGGAGCGACGCCGATCAAACGCTGGCCAAGGGGCTCCAGCAGGAAATCCGCGCCAAACCCGAGGGACTGAAACTCAAGGTTGAGCCGCTCTCCGAGCCCAAGGAATCCACCGGGGGAGGCTCGGATGATATCGGCGACATTTCCTGGAACGTGCCGACCGTTTATCTCTATTACCCGGCCAACATTCCGAATCTTCCCGGGCACAGTTGGGAGAACGCGGTCGCGATGGCGACCCCGATTGCGCACAAGGGTTCGACCGCCGGCGCGAAGGTTCAGGCCGCGACGGCGCTCGACTTCCTGCTTTCGCCGGAATTAGTCAAGCGCGCCTGGGCGTATTTCCACGAAGTTCAAACCAAGGAAACGAAATACGTGCCCTTGATTGGTCCGAGCGACCGGCCCGCGATCGAATTGAACCGGGAGAAAATGGCGAAGTTCCTTCCCGAAGTGAAGAAGTACTACTTCGACTCGGCGAAGCACAAAACCTACCTCGAACAACTCGGCATCAAGTATCCGACCGTGCGAAGGCCGTGACCGGGAATGGATTCGCGGATCAGTGGATTCTTGGAAGTTGCGGTTTCCGGCGGTGAACACGCTGCGATCAGCCGGACAACTGTACGTCTCGACGGTCTTGAGGTAAGGCGCGAAGGCGGCGCGTTTGGAATCGGTGAACGCTTCCGGATCGACGTAACCCGAAGTGACACCGTGGATCGTGCTTTCGACCCAATTGGCGCCATATCCGGAATTGGGCAAAGGACTGCCGCGAACGTTCGACGGGATCAAGCCATTATGGTCATCCTGGTACAAATGTCCAAATCAGGACCAATTGTTTGTGGTTGTGGAGGCACTTCGCGCGCCAGGCTTGCGATTTCGCTTTGGTCAGCGCCGGTAAAAGCAGCGCCGCCAAAATCGCAATAATCGCGACGACGACCAGTAGTTCGATCAGAGTGAATCCTCGCTTGGGCTTCTTCATCTTTGGTCGGTGCATCCGCATTTCTCCAGCAGTCCTTCGCGCCATTTTCTAATGCAATTCCCTGCCTGAGTCCATGCGATTCTTGGGGAGCGCACGCGCCCCGCGTGCCGTGTTCCGCGCCCTCGCGGAACACAAGAACGCGTCCGAAATATCCAGCGTCTTGCTATCCTCCTGCGCCTTCCTCCGGCCGGCGGGGGCGCCGGTCGGCACACGCGAGGGCGCGTGTGCTCCCCAATCCCATTATGGCCCTGCAACGCCACCCAGCGCTCCGGCACGCGCCCAGGCGTCGGCCTTCAGCACGTCCTCGAGCGACGGATGCGACACGAGCCGATGCCGGTCCATGGTCCTGCGCACCGTCTCACTGATCTGCGGAAAGCCGATCTTGCCCTGGCAAAAGGCCGCGACCGCGATTTCGTTCGCTGCATTCAAGACGGCTGGCATGGTGCCGCCGAGTTCGCCGGCGCGCCGCGCCAGGCCCAGCGCCGGGAACCGTTCCAGGTCCGGCTCTTCGAAGGTCAGCGTGCCCAGCCGCGCCAGATTCGTTTGCACGCGGTCGCTGCCGATGCGTTCGGGATAGGTCAACGCGTATTGAATCGGCAAGCACATGTCCGGAGTCGAAAGTTGCGCCAGCATCGAGCCGTCGATGAATTCGACCATCGAATGGATGATGCTTTGCGGATGGACCACGACCTGGACGCGGCCAATTTCGATGTCGAACAGCCAGCGCGCTTCGATCATCTCCAGGCCTTTGTTGAAGAGCGTGGCCGAGTCGATGGTTATTTTGGTTCCCATGACCCAGGACGGATGTTTCAACGCGCGCTCCAGCGTGATGCCGTCGAAATCCTCTTTCGGCGTGGTGCGGAACGGGCCGCCCGAAGCCGTGAGCCAGAGGCGGCGCACCGAATGCGCCGGTTTGTCCTGGAGACATTGGAAGATGGCGGAATGCTCACTATCCACGGCCAGGACCCGCACGCCATGCTGGCGCGCCTCGTGCATCACGGTCTCACCCGCCATGACGAGAATTTCTTTCGACGCGACGGCAATGTCTTTCCCGGCGCGAATCGCGGCCAGGGCCGGCGCCAGTCCGGCGGTTCCAACGATGGCGATCAAGACGATGTCGGCGGAAGGCAGAGTCGCCAAACGAATCAAACCTTCGTCGCCGCAGAAAACTTTCGTCGTTGTGCCGAGCGCGGCGCTGAGTTCTTTGGCGTCTCCCGGATCGCGCACGGAAACAGCTTCGGGCAGATGCTGCCGGGCTTGTTCGAGCAACAACTTGGCATTGCCGCCGGCGGCCAGGCCGAGCAGGCGAAGGTGATCGGGCAGGTCCGTCACGACCTTGATCGTGCTGGTGCCGATCGATCCCGTGCTGCCAAGGAGGACGACGTGTTTCATGCCAGGAATGAGGGAAGGAGTGGAGTGATGGAATGCTGGAGTGACTCGATCCAGTGTTTCGACCTCCAACAATGGATCCCCGTTACTCCAGGACTCCACCACTCCAATCTGAACCGATCAAGCGTTCTCATGCCGTTAAAACATGCCGGAGGTACACATACATCAGCGGGGCATTAAAAAGCAGACTGTCCATCAGGTCCAGCATTCCGCCGATGCCGGGAAACAGCCGCCCCGAATCTTTGACCCCGGCTTCGCGTTTGAAAAGCGATTCAATCAAATCTCCGACCACCGCCGCGCCGCCCAGGAGAATTCCCAAAATGATCGCGTGACCGAGGTTCATATGAACCAACTTCGCTTGCGCCGCTTGAAAGAAAAGGACGCTGGCCAGCGTCGAAACGGCGAGGGCGCCGGCGAATCCTTCCCAGGTTTTGCCGGGGCTGATCCGCGGACACATCTTGTGCTTGCCAATCAACGAGCCGACGACGTACGCGCCCAGATCGCTGAATTTCGTGACCAGAATGAAATAGAGCACGTAGTGCGCCGCGTGGATGTCGGGAAAGAACTTGATCTTCTGAATGAAGTTGAGAAGCCAGGGCACGTACATCAAACCGAACAAGGTGGTGGCGATCGCCGTGATCCCGGCAGGGTTCGTGCGCGAGACCAATTGGCGGAGGCAAAGACCGAGCACGAAAACGATCAGAACGCTCGTCTCAAAATCGTTCGCCTTGGCCGGGTGCAGATGGAGCGGAAAAGCGTCGGAGAGATACACGAACGTGCTCGTCATGAGCAGCAGTCCGCCGAATACGCCCAGGCCTTTGAAGCAAGCCAACTGCCGCCGCCCGACCAGATCGTAGAATTCCGCCAGACCAATTCCGGCAATGGCCATCATCGTGATCAGGAAGACGTAATCCGAAATGACCTTGTTCTTCACGAACAAGGTTCCGATGACGAGCGCCCACAACGTCACGGAACTTGCCAATCGCCGCAGCAAGACGTGGCGCTTGGACGGCGACAGTGAGGCAGCTTGCTGCGCTTCGGGCATGGGGGAGGAAAATAACGGGCTGAGTCGTCGTGTCTATCCTGAAAGCTGCACTGCCGCGGCTTCGGAGCCATGCGCACAGCCCTTGAACGGTAAGGACGCGTTCCACCGCGTCTCTGAAATTGCTCTTTCGATCGGTGAGTAAAGTCAGGAAAGTCAGGGACGGAGTGGAATCCGTCCTTGCCAGTGGGAGAGGGAGAGCATTGGACCCAGTTGAAGATTTACGATTGAAATATCGAATTTTCAATTGATCTGGCGCGGCTCGGAAGTTCACAATCCGCATCCGAAGCGAATGACCTGGAACCAGGATTACAATCCCCTGCCGCATTGGATCCTTTCCACGCTGGTTTCCGCCCTCCCGGTCCTGACTTTGTTCTTCGTTCTGCTGGTTCTGAAGAAGCGCGTCTGGATTTCAGCGTTGAGCGGCATGATCATGGCCGTGCTTCTCGCCGGCACCGTCTTTCACATGCCGGTGGCGCTGATTTCCCAGGCCACGTTGATGGGCTTCATCTTTGGATTTCTCCGCATTGCCTGGATCATCATCGCCTCGATCTTTCTCTACAACATCGCGGTCGAGACGGGCCAGTTCCAGGTCATGAAGGAGTCCATCGCCACCCTGTCTTCGGACCGGCGGATTCAAGTCATCCTGATCGCGTTTTGCTTCGGCGCGTTTCTCGAAGGCACCGGCGGCGGCGGCGCGCCGGTGGCGATTGCGGGATCGTTTCTGATCGGCCTGGGTTTTCCGCCGTTTCAGGCGGCGACCATTTGCTTGCTGGCGAACACCGCTCCCGTTGCCTGGGGCGGCGTCGGCAATCCGATTCGCGTTCTGAACCTGGTGACGGGTCTGCCGGAACATGAGTTGAACGCGATGGTTGGCCGAATTCTGCCGCCCTTCTCGCTGATTCTTCCGCTCTGGCTGGTGCGCAGCATGGTGAACTGGAAACAGACGAGCGAAGTCCTTCCAGCGCTGCTGGTGAGCGGCGCCTCGTTCGCTGGGATGCAATTTTACTGGTCGAATTATCAGGAAAGCGGACTGGTGGATATCATCGCGGCGATCTTTTCCCTGCTCGTCATGGTGGGCTTCCTCAAACTCTGGAAGCCGCGCAACCTGATGCTCGTGGAAAACGGGAAGGTCCAAATTGAAATGCGCCGCCATTCCTTTCTCGGCGTGGTGAAGGGGTGGTCGCCTTTTTTGCTGTCGTCCGTGTTCATCTTCGTTTGCGGCATGCCCTCGTTGAACAAGTATCTGAAGATCGCCGCGCTCTCGTTTCCTATGCCGGGCTTGCACAACGCGGTGATTCGCGTTCCGCCAGTCGTTCCCACGCCGACGCCAGAGCCGGCGATGCTGGACTTGAACATCTTTGCGCTGCCGGGAACGGCGGTTGTGGCGGGCGCATTTCTCTCCGCCATGCTGTCGGGGATGGCATTTTCGCGGGCGCTGGCGATTCTCGGACGGACCATTCGGCAGCTTGTCCCTTCGCTCCTGGCAATCAGTTTCATGGTCGGCCTGGCTTACGTGACGCGGTATTCGGGGATGGATACGGTGTTAGGATTGAGCCTGACGCACACCGGCTGGCTGTTCCCGCTGTTTGGCACGCTGCTGGGCTGGTTGGGCGTGGCGTTGACCGGCACCGACGCGGGTTCCAACGCATTGTTCGGCAACCTGCAAAAGGTCACTGCCGAACAACTCAATCTGAGTCCGGTCCTGATGGCCGCGGCCAACAGCGCCGGCGGCGTGATGGGCAAAATGATCGACGCGCAATCCATCGTCGTCGCCAGCACTTCCACGCACCAGGAAGGGAACGAAGCGGCGATTTTCAAGGCGGTCTTCAAACACAGCATCGTGCTGGCGGTGCTCGTCGGACTGGTGGTGATGCTCTATGCTTACGTGTTTCCGGGCGTGATTCCGTGATGTTTGTCCAATGAGTTTCATGCCGGTGCCGGTGAAGAACCAATGAATTTGCCTCGTCAGAGCGATGCACACTGGTTAGATTTTCCGCCGTTGCGACAAGGATAGCCAACGCGGAAATTCGACAAATGGCGTAGCGGATCGCGAAAGAGTTTAATCCGGAGCGGATCATCCTCTTTGGCTCCCATGCCTATGGCACACCTCGTCCGGATTCGGACGTGGATTTGCTGGTGATTCTGCCGTTTACGGGCTCGAACTCCGCAGGAGCCAGGGTGATTGCAACTGATCCAAGTTCGTGTGCCTGGCAGCCATTAACGAGAAACGCATTTATGACCAAGATCACAATTCTGGCGGGCTTGAGCGCCGCGCTCGCCACCGGTTCCATCATGTCCAATCGAATTGAAGCCGCCGAATCCGTCCCGGCTTCCGGCCGCGATGCGGGCGCCCTGACTTCACCCGATCCGTACCTGTGGCTGGAAGATGTCACGGGCGAGAAGGCCCTGGCCTGGGCCAAGGAACAGAACGCCGTGAGCACGCGGGAACTCGAAGCTTCGCCGGACTTCGAGAAGATTCGGCAGCGGCTGCTGTCCATTCTCGATTCGAAGGAGCGAATTCCCTACCCGGCCAAGCACGGCGCGTTCTACTACAACTTCTGGCGCGATGACAAAAATGTTCGCGGCTTGTTTCGCCGAACGACGCTGGAGGAGTACAAAAAAGCCAATCCCGCCTGGGAGACCGTGCTGGATCTCGATCGCTTGGCGGCGACGGAAAAGGAGAATTGGGTTTGGAAGGGCTACGATGCGCTCCATCCAACTTACGACCGCGCCCTGGTCTTCCTTTCCCGAGGCGGCGCCGACGCCGTTGTGGTGCGCGAATTCGACCTGAACACCAAAGAGTTCGTGCCGCAGGGATTCTCGCTTCCCGAAGCGAAGGTGGACTTGAGTTGGAAAGATCGCGACACGCTTTATGTGGGAACCGACTTTGGCTCCGGCTCTCTGACCAGTTCGGGTTATCCGCGGATTATCAAAGAGTGGAAGCGCCATTCGCCGCTCCAGGAAGCGCGGACGGTTCATGAGGGGAAGACTGAAGACGTCGGGATGCAGGTGAACGTCATCCACGATCACGGGCGCACCTACGAATTCATCGATCGGGGAGTCACCTTCTTCACCAGCGAGAGGTATTGGCGTCGCGGGGAGCAATGGATCAAGATCGAGAAACCGGCCGACGCGCGAGTCGAGACCTTCGGCGACCAAATCCTGTTCCGGCTGCGTTCGGATTGGACGGTCGGCGGGAAGACTTACGCGGCGGGAGCGCTGCTGGCGGCCAACTTCGAAGCCTATGTGAAAGGGGATCGCACGTTCGAGATTCTGTTCGAGCCGACGGAGCGCAAATCTCTGGCGAGCACCACGCAAACGAAGAATTATCTGATCTTGAACGAGCTGGAGAACGTGCGGAACAAGCTGTACTCGCTCAAGCGCGAGAACGGCCAGTGGAGGAAAGCCCCGTTGCCGGCGCCTTCTTTCGGCTCGCTGAATATCAACGGCGTCGATAAACACGAATCCGACAATTATTTTTTGAACGTCGCGGACTTTCTCACGCCTTACAGTTTTTATCTGGGAACCGTCGGCGAGGAAAAACGCGAGCTGCTGAAACAGTTGCCCGCCTTCTTCAATGCGGAAGGTCTGGAAATCAGCCAGCACGAGACGCCATCAAAGGACGGCACGCGGATTCCTTACTTCCAGGTCAGCCGAAAGGGGCTGGCGTTGAACGCGCAGAACCCGACTTTGCTCTACGGCTACGGCGGTTTTGAGATCCCGATGCTGCCCAGCTACAACCCGGCCGTCGGTTCGGCCTGGCTGGAGCGCGGCGGCGTGTATGTGCTCGCGAACATTCGCGGCGGCGGCGAGTTCGGACCGAAGTGGCATTACGCTGCCCGAAAGGAGAATCGCCAGCGCGCTTACGACGATTTCATTGCCGTGGCCGAGGACTTGATCGCGCGCAAGATCACGTCGGCGAAGCACCTCGGCATTCAAGGCGGGTCCAATGGCGGATTGCTGATGGGCGTGATGCTCACGCAACGGCCGGATCTTTTCAAAGCGCTCGTTTGCCAGGTGCCGCTCCTGGACATGAAGCGCTACAACAAATTGCTGGCCGGCGCGAGCTGGATGGACGAATACGGCGATCCGGACAAGCCCGAAGACTGGGCCTACATCAGCAAGTTCTCTCCGTATCAAAATGTCGTGAAGGGGAAAAAATATCCGCGCGTGCTGTTCACGACTTCGACGCGTGATGACCGCGTTCACCCTGGCCACGCCCGCAAAATGGTGGCGAAGATGAAGGAACAAGGCCATGACGTGCTTTACTATGAGAACATCGAAGGCGGCCACGGCGGCGCGGCGAACAACAAGCAAGCCGCTTACATGTCAGCTCTGGCCTACACCTTCCTGGTAAAGGAACTTCGGGAACCCTGACCGGGTAAGGACGCGTTCCACCGCGTCCCTGGATTATCCTGAGCGCGCCGGCCGAACCGAGAGCGAACGATGGGTACCCTGAGCGGCTCTCTGTTTCCATCGTTGCCTCCCTGGCAGCCGAACGCCGCCAGGTTCGATTTGGGACGCAGTGGAATGCGTCCCTACCGTCTTCATGGAAATCCGGCTTGGTCACGGGGCCATGCACACGGCTCATGAACCAGGTAGGGCGAGTCCGTCCCGGCGAGCCGCTCGACGTGCGTGGAACACGTCCGACTCGGCTCGCTGAGACAGGCTCGCCCTGCCTCTTCGTCATGGAATGCCAGGGGTAAAGATGGTTGGTTCGACGTTCGGCGTTCGAGGTTGGATGTTCAAAGTTTGGAATCTCAACATCGAACATCGAACGCCGAACATCGAACGCTGAACTTGAAGACACCAAGAAACGTTGAATCCGTGCCCGACCCGGGCCATCCCATTCCGCGCCTGGTTCCCGAGGAGCCATTTCCTGCCTATGCGTATGTTCCGGGCAAATCGCCGCATCCGACGCGCAACGCCGCGCACCGCGGTAGCGACAAACCTCATGCATCCCCTGCGCCACTCGATCCGGATCATTGGCGCGAATGCCGGCCGTATGTCCGGGGAATCGATCTTTTCAATCACGGCTATTACTGGGAAGCGCACGAAGCCTGGGAAAGTCTCTGGCACGCCTCGGGCCGGCGAGGGCCGGTGGCGGAATTTCTCAAAGGACTGATCGCGCTGGCGGCCGCAGGCGTGAAAGCCCGCGAGGGGCGGGCCGGCGGAGTCAAACAACATGCCCAGCGCGCGCGCAGTATTTTCGAGCCAATGAAAGTTCAACCCGCGTCTGGCCCCACACCCCGCTTCCTCGGCTTGGAACTGCGCACGCTGATCGACAACTCGACACGGATCGCCGAAATGCCCGAAAAAGTCCTGAACACCGCGGACTGTTCCGTGGCGATTGTTTTTGAGTTCCAGCTTCGCTTGGAGCCCAGCGCATCCTGAAGACCGGGGTTCGGATCACCCTCTTCCCCGGTAAGGGAGGAGAGGGCTGGAGAGGGGAGGTCCGTCTTTATGCGTTCCCCCTCTCCTTGGTCCTCTGCCCACTGGTGCCTCGTGGGGAGAGGCAGAGAACTCCAAAGAACTCCTTCACTCCGTCTTCGGGACTTGGGCGGCTGGTGCTCAAAACCCGGCAGTAAACTGCCGGGCTATTTTCAAGTCTCCCTCCGGGAGAGCTTCCGCGGTCCAACGTCCAATTTCTAGTGCAGGCAGCCGGCAATGCCGCGATAATCATTACAAATCTGCGCTGCCTGGATGAATCCTGAAACCAACCTGACATCGAGTCGGTCTCATTGCCTGAATTGAGCTATGAGTGAAGAGAAGCAAACCTCGCGGAGCGGCGATTCCGGCGCAGGCAGATTTCTTCCCGTGCTGCTCCTGTTCTTCGTCGGCAGCGGGTGCGCGGCGTTGATCTACGAGATTGTCTGGTTCCAGTTGCTCCAACTCGTGATCGGGTCGTCGGCGGTTTCCTTGGGCGTGTTGCTGGGGACGTTCATGGGCGGGATGTGTCTGGGGAGCGTGGTCTTGCCGCGGATCGTTTCCGCTAATCGCCATCCTTTGCGGGTGTATGCCGGTCTGGAGTTGGCGATCGGAGTTCTTGGCATTCTGGTTTTGCTTCTGGTCCCTCAAGTTGCCCGGCTCTATGTGGCAGGCGCCGGCCATGGCTTCACGGGCATCCTGCTTCGCGGGGTCGTATGCGCCGGGTGTTTGCTGCCACCGACCATTCTGATGGGCGCGACGCTCCCGGCCATGGCGCGTTGGGTCGAAGCAACGCCGCACGGTATTTCGTGGCTGGGCTTTTTCTACGGAGGGAACATCGCCGGGGCCGTGTTTGGTTGTCTGCTGGCGGGATTCTATTTGCTCCGCGTCCATGACATGGCGACGGCCACGTACGTCGCGGCTGCGATCAACGGAGCTGTGGCTCTGGGTGCCTTGGCCTTTGCGGCGCTGGCTCGTTACGAGCGCGACCAATCCTTTGCTTCGCGCAGCAGCCGACGCGAGGAGGCTCATTCTCTCAAATCCGAAATCCGAAATCCGAAATCCGAAGTGGATCAGAGCCTCCTGACGTCCGCGGCTACGAGTACGCCCGATTCCAGTGAAACAGGCTCTGCTGCTGATACCGCGGCTTCCTGGCCGGTGTATGTGGCCATCGCGCTCTCCGGATTCTGCGCGTTGGGCGCCGAAGTGATCTGGACGCGGCTCTTGTCGCTGCTCCTCGGTGGGACGGTCTATACGTTCTCCATTATTCTTGCAGTGTTCCTCGTCGGATTGGGAATCGGCAGCAGCGTCGGGTCGATCCTGGCGCGCGAAACCGTTCGAGCACGGCTGGCGGTGGGTGGCTGTCAACTGCTGTTGGCCGCCGCGACGGCGTGGACCGCATACATGCTGGCCAATTCGCTTCCCAATTGGCCGATCAAACCGGCGCTTTCCACCAATCCGTGGATCGGTTTCCAATTAGATCTGGCGCGATGTTTTTGGGCGGTGCTGCCGCCGACGCTCCTTTGGGGCGCAAGCTTCCCGCTGGCGCTCGCGGCCGTGGCCTCGCGCGGACGCGACCCAGGCCGGCTGGTCGGCGGCGTGTACGCGGCGAACACGGTCGGCGCGATCCTGGGCGCAATCGGCGCGAGTGTCGGCCTGATTCCATGGATCGGCACGCAGCATTCGCAGCAAGTGTTGATGGGAATCTCCGTGGTGGCTGCGGTGTTGGTTTTGACTCCTCTGCTCTGGGCAAGACGGAACAACGCCTCTGAAGCCGAAGGCCCGGCCCACTCCGCACTCCGCACTCCGCATTCCGCCCCCGGCCAAACCGTGCCAACGATGTTCGGCAGAATCTCGGGCTCTCTGGCTCTGTTGTTCGCGGGCGTGTTGGCCGCGTGGTTGATCTGGCACGTGCCCAAGGTCCCGTGGGGCCTGGTCGCGTATGGCCGCAACCTCGCGATTCAAGACGAGGTTTCGAAGCCGCTTTACCTGGGCGAGGGAATGAACTCGTCGGTCGCGGTCACCGAGTCCAGCGGCCAGGTGCGGAATTTCCATGTCAGCGGCAAAATCGAAGCGTCCACCGAACCCCAGGACATGCGGCTGCAACGCATGCTGGGCCACATCCCGGCCTTGTTCCATCCGCAGCCCAAATCCGTCTTGATTGTCGGCTGCGGCGCGGGCGTGACGGCCGGCTCGTTCATCGTGCATCCCGGCATCGAGAAGATCGTCATTTGCGAGATTGAACCGCTCATTCCGAAGGTCGTCGCTCAGTATTTCGGCAAAGAAAACTACAACGTCGTGAAAGATCCCCGCGTAAAGATCGTTTATGACGACGCCCGGCATTACGTGCTCACGACCGCGGAAAAGTTCGACATCATCACCTCCGATCCGATCCATCCCTGGGTCAAAGGCGCGGCGACGCTTTACACGAAGGAGTATTTCGAGTTGTGCAAACGGCATTTGAATCCGGGCGGGCTGGTGACCCAATGGGTGCCGCTTTACGAGAGCCGAATGGACGTCGTGAAAAGCGAGATCGCGACTTTCTTTGAAGTGTTTCCCCACGGCACGATCTGGAGCAACGATCTGGGCGGCGAAGGCTACGACGTGGTTCTGCTCGGCCAAAGCGACCCGATCAAGATCAACGTGGACGAGCTGGATCGGCGGCTGGAACACCACGAGGCCGTCAGCCAATCCCTCGGCGAGGTCGGTTTCAAATCGACGGTGAGTTTGCTCGCGACCTATGGCGGCCAGGGACCGGACCTGAAGCCGTGGCTGAAGGACGCGGAAATCAATCAGGACCGCAACCTCCGGCTCCAATACCTGGCTGGACTGGGACTCAATGCCAGCGAGGGTTGGAGCATTTTCGAGCAAATGATCGTTCACCGGAAGTTTCCGGAAAACCTCTTCATCTTCTCGGCGAGTCAGAGAGAGGCGTTAAGAGCCGCGCTGGAGGGAAAGGATTCGCAGTGAACAACAATGTAGGGCAGGCATCCTGCCGGCATCCTGCCTGCCCAGTGACGCGTCGCTAACGACCATCCGAAAACGCAACGCGATCCTGGACTGAAATTGGGACAGGCTGGAAGCCTGTTCTACGTTGAAATGCTCGCAATCACTCACATTCCTTCGCCGAAGCTGAGCCGGTGCGAACTGACTTTCGTTGCTCGCACCGCCATCGACTACCGCCGGGCGCTCCTTCAACACGAAGCGTATTGCCGGATGCTGCGCGAATGCGGCGCCGAGGTCCGCGTGCTGGACGTGAATCGCGATTTCCCGGATGGTGTGTTTATCGAAGACACAGCGATCATTCTGGATGAAGTGGCCGTCCTCGCCTCGATGGGCGCGGAATCCCGGCGCGCCGAGCCGGCCGGGATCGAACCGGTGCTTCGCAAATACCGGGAGGTCCAGAGAGTGGAATTTCCCGCAACCATTGAAGGCGGAGACGTAGTGCGCGTGGGGCAGACGTTGCTCGTGGGTCTGTCGTCGAGGACGAACCCGGCCGGGCTGGAAGCATTGGCGGCCATCGCGGTGTTCCACAATTACCGCGTCCGGGGCGTGCCGATCCGGGAATGTTTGCACTTGAAGTCGGCTTGCACGGCTTTGCCCGATGGACGGCTGCTCATCAATCCGGCGTGGGTGAATGCTCGAGATTTGGCTGGGTTTGAAACCGTTCCTGTGCCCGAATCCGAACCCTGGGCGGCGGACGTGTTGAGCATCGGCGATATCGTTTGCATGGCCGCCGTGTACCCGCGAACGGCTGAGGCAATTGCCAAACTTGGCTTCACGGTTCAAACAACGGATTTGTCCGAATTTGCCAAGGCGGAAGGCGGTGTCACTTGCTTGAGTTTGATTCTGGAGTCCCACTAAAATGACGACAACGGAAAGCTCGGACGGCCTCCGAGCCGTGCGCGCGGCTCTTGAGCTTATCGCTGGTAGGGCGAGTCCGTCCCGGTGAGCCGCTCGACGAGCCCGGAACACGTCCGGGGCGGCTCGCTGGGGACAGGCTCGCCCTACCTTGAAGTTCGTGGTCGCCGTTCTCCCGAACGGGTCGTTCGAAGATGGCGCGAGGTTCGTGGCCAAGAGGGATGACCAATGAGTACCTGTCGTGCACAATCTCTTTTACCTGCTCGCCGTCAGCGCGCTGGAACAAGGGCTTTCTCCGTGAATTTCGAGGCGAGGCCATGTCATTGCAAGGAGTCCATTATGCCAAAACTCAGAATCGCCTCATTTAACGCCGAATGGATGCCGAATCTGTTCGTCGGCAACGAAGCCAGAATTTACCCGGCCGAATCCAAGAAGGGCGGATTGGGCGGCAAACCCAAGGATTGCCCGGGCGTGTGCAAACGCATCGCGGGCGTCGTCAAGACCGTGGATTGCCACGTCGTGGGCATCGTCGAAGGCCCGCCGCGCAAGGCCCAGATGGAATTGTTCGTGAAAGAATACCTGGGCAATCGCTACAAGGTTTTCAGCGCGGAAAGCGGGCCGCAATCCAATCATCTCCTCGTGCGCGACGATTGCCCGGTGAAGGCGGTGCAAGTCCCCGAGACCAACGACATCTACAAACATCTTTCGCGCAAGGTGGAGTATTACCACTAGGACGAGGTCAAAAAGGCGACCCTGGAGAAGTTCACGCGCAAGCCCGCAGTCCTGCGCTTCAAAATCCAGACTGAGACGTACGAGCTGATGCTGTTCCACACCAAGTCGCAAATCTCCAGTCTCAAGCGGAAAGAGCATTTCACCCGGCGCGACAAAGAGGTCATCGTCGATGCGTTGCGTTCCCGCCAGAAGCTTTCGGCGGAGATGGCCGCGGTGCGCCGCTACCTCAGCCACGCCATTCTCAGCCTGCGCACCGACGGCTGCATTCTCATGGGCGACCTGAACGATGGGCCGCACCGCGATGTCTTCGAGGAGCATTTCCTTATCCACAACATCGTCGATGAATTGCGCGGCGGTTTTCATCGCGAAGCCGCGCTCATGCACCACGCGCTCCCGCAAGCTTATCTGGAACCCGACGCCGACCACGCTTACTCCGCCGAGTTCTCGGACCCGACGCGCGATGGGAAAATGATCCGGACGCTCACCGACCACATCCTGGTCACCACGGGCATTTTCAACGGCACGACCAAACTCAAATCGCTACGCGACGCCGGCAAGGTGGATCATCAAGCTTACGGGCAGCACGTCGTGAACAAGGGAAAAACTCGCGACGACCGCCCCAGCGACCATCGCCCGGTCGTGGCGGTGTTTCAGTTTTAGAGACCACCTGCCAAAAGCAATTTCCGAAACGTGGGGCAAACTTGCCGGTTTGCCACGACGGCATACGTGTTTGCGTGGTAGGGACGGATTCCACTCCGTCCCAAATCAAGCCTTGAGGCAGACCGCCGCCCAGGAAGAGACGATGGCCCAACGGAGGCTCCTGGTTTTTCCGTTACCCGTTTCCCCCTTCAAGAGACGCCTCAAGGATTAATCAGGGACGGAGTGGAATCCGTCCCTACCCACGCTAAACAGATACCGCCCGGCAGGGTGTCGGCCCCCTTTTCGGAAATTGCTTTTGGCAGTCTGACGGCTCGGAGAATCCCTGATCTCCAAATCCGGTTTCGCCGGTAGCGGTGGCTTTGGTATTCGTACCGTGGCACTCTGGCCGTTCTTCTGGCCGGGAAAGCTTAGCCAGAACCAGGCCGTCCGAACCGGGGAGCACACGCGCCCTCGCGTGTTTCGACCGGCGCCTCGCCGGTCGGATGGAACGCGTCAGAAGGCCACTCGAGGGCGACAGGTTGGACGGAACCCTTGGGTCGGCGAGGGCGCCGACCACGGCACGCGAGGCGCGTGCGCTCCCCTTCTTCACTGAATCGTTACGGCTTGCCCCCGCGACTCCGAATCTGATGAATCGCCCATTGCGCGTGCTCCGCGATGAGCGGTTCGTTCTCCCTCGCCGCGCGCTCCAAGGCCGGCAGCGCGCTTTGATCCCCGACGTTCCCCAGCGCGACGCATACGTTTCGCGAGAGGCCGCGGCGCTTGGCGCGGAGAATGGGCGTGTTGGCGAAGCGGCGTTTGAACGCCGCGTCGTCCAGCGCAAGCAAATCCAATAAGTCCGGCGCGGCCAGGTCTGGCCGCGCGTGTTCCCTCATCAGGTTGGCTTCGCGGGCGAACCGATTCCACGGACAAACCTCCAGGCAATCATCGCAACCGAAAATCCGCGCCCCGAGGGCGGGACGCAGTTCGACCGGGATCGCCCCGCGCAGTTCGATGGTGAGGTAGGAGATGCACCGCCGCGCGTCGAGTTGGAACGGGGCCACGATCGCTTGCGTCGGGCAGGCCGCCAGGCAGCGGGCGCACGAGCCACAAAGATTTTTGGCGGGGGCGTCGGGTTCGAGCGGGAGCGTGGTGAGAATTTCGGCCAGGAAGAACCAGTTGCCCAGTTGCCGGTTGATCAAGTTTGTGTGTTTTCCGATGAACCCCAGGCCCGCCCGTTGCGCGAGATCCCGTTCGAGCAACGGGCCGGTATCGACATACCACAGCGAACGGGTTCCTGGTCCGCCGAGGCTGTTGACGTGCTGGGTAAGCTGCTTCAAAGGCTCGGCCAATGCTTCGTGGTAGTCGGTGTAGCGGGCGTAGCGGGCGACAATTCCGGTGGGGCGGGGGGCGGGGGGCGTAAAACGTGAATCGTCAGGAGCGCTAGCAGAATCGCGGCGATTGGCGTAGTTGACGGCCAGGGTGATGATGGTTTTGGCTTCCGCGAGCACTTCTTGAGGGTTGACGCGTTTGGCGGCGTTGCGCTCCAGGTAAGCCATTTCGCCGTGGCGGCGGGCCGCGAGCCAACGGCGGAACTCGGCTGCGGCCAGCGGGGGATCAGCCGTGGTGAATCGGCAGGCGTCAAAGCCCAGTGCCAGCGCTCGGCTCAGAATGCGGTTTTTCACGAGGGCGGGCCTGGGCGGCCCGGAATTGATGCGCCACCTGGAGCGCGACCTCTTTGACGGACCGAATGTCGGTGCCGATCAACACGTCGGCCTGGCGGTAAAATCCCTCGCGTTCCGCCAGCAACTTGCGGATGGTCGCCAGCGAATCCGGGGTGTTGAGGAGCGGGCGATGGGCCTGGTGGCGGACGCGGCGCCAGATGACTTCCGGCGCGGCCCAAAGACAGACGACGAGCGCGTGCGTTTTCAGGCTGGCCAGGTTGGCCGGATGCGTCACCAACCCGCCGCCGGCGGCAATGACCGTCCGCCGGTAACGCGCCAATTCTTCCACCACCGCGCGCTCGTGCTCGCGAAACTTCACTTCGCCTTCTTCGGCAAAAATCGCGCTGATCTTCTTGCCGGTCCGGCGTTCGATCAGGACGTCCGTGTCCACCAGGCGAAAGTGGAGGATGCGCGCGAGCAGTTGGCCGACGGAAGTTTTCCCCGTGCCCATGAAACCAACCAGCGCGATGTTGTGCAGAGGCCGCGACTGACTCACGTTCTCTAATTAGCCGATCAGGGAGCGCCAGGCACGCATTTTAGCGAGCCTGGCTTAGCCGGAACGATTCAGTTGAACTGGGGAGCACACGCGCCTCGCGTGTGCCGACCAGCGCCCCGCCGGTCGGATCCTCGTTGAAACCGTCGCACTGAGTGGGACGGTTCAGTTCGATTGAATAGAGTCGGCGAGGGCGCCGACTCCCGGACGCGAGGGCGCGTGTGCTCCCCGTCCGATCTGAATCGTCGCTGCTTACTGCTTGGTCCACGGGATGGACGACAAAGCTCGTAGCGCAGAGTTGCACTCTGCCGTATCACAGAATTGTATTCTGCGGGGCGTCTCCCAGTCCGAGCCCGCTGGGACTGGCCGGCGCCCTGCCGATTGGAAATCGGCGATACAGCAGATTGAAAATCTGCGCTACGGTTCTCCGGTCGATCTGTCGTCAATCCCACGGTCTGCACAGTATTATTAGCTTGGATCAAGGCTGGCGATGGCGGCTTTGAGTTTGTCCGAAATGAATTTCTGGTATTCGGGAGAAGTGACCTTGCGGCTGTCGGCCTGGGACACGTAAAAGCTGTCGATGGCCGCGCCTTTCTCGGTGCAAATCTTCGCCAGGGCGATGTCGAGGCTCAAGTCTGCCAGCGCCTGCGAGATGATGTAAAGCAACCCGACCCGGTCCTCGGTCTGGATGTCGATGACCGTGTAGTAATCGGAGGTATCGTTGTCAAAATGGAGGACGGTCGGGATTTGCTCGCCTTCGAGCGCGCGATAGATCGGCACGGTCACTTTCTGGCGGGCGATCAGCGGCGAGAGATCCAGATGGCCGGTGAGCGCCGTTTTCAAGAATCGCTCGAACTTCTCGCGTTCCTCCCGGACCGGCAGCAAACCGGTTTTGGCATCGGTCACAAAGAACGTGTCCAGAATGATGCCATCCGTGCGTGAGAAGATTTGCGCGCTGAGAATGTTGAGGCCCGCCGCAGTCAGGCAGCCGGTGATCTTGCTGAAGAGGCGGGCGCGGTCCCAGGTGCAGACGTGCACGGCGGTGTAGCCGCGGTCCGGCTCGTTGTGCCAGTCGATGACCGGTTCGAGCGCTTTGTCCTCCTCGTGCATTTGCAGTTGCAGGAATCGCTGCTCGCGGTCCAGGTCGGCCATGATTTGCCGGGCGGAATGAATCTGGAAATAACGCGCGGGCAAATGCGCGAAGTGAGCCTGGAGTTCGTCTTCCCCGAGGTGAGACGACATCAGCTTGCGAACCTCCGCGGCCAGCAGTTCACGATGTTTTTCTTCGGCACGAAGAAAGTCCGTCCCGCCCGAGAGCAGGTTCATGGTCTTGTGATAAAGCGTCGAGAGCAGAGTATCCTTGAATCCGTTCCAGAGTTGTTCGCTGGTCCCCAGGGAATCGGCAAAGGTGTGCAGCAGGAGCATGTCCAGGTTTTCAGGAGACTGGACCAGCGCGGCAAAATTCCGAATCACCACCGGGTCGTCCAGGTCGCGGCGCAGCGAGATTTGAATCATGGCCAGGTGCTGTTCCACGAGCAGGCGCAGGGCGTGGGTGGTGGCGCTGTCCAGGCCCAGGCGCCGGGAGACGTTCAGGGTAAGTTTCCCGCCGAGCACCTCGTGCTTGCCGTCGTCATAGGCTTTGCCCGCGTCGTGCAGCAGCAACGCCAGATAAAGGACGAACGGCCGCTCGATGCGCTGGAAGATTTCGGTGTAACGGTTGAAGGGCGGTTGCTTCGCTTCCCAGACCTGGTCCAGCTTTTCGAGGCACATCAGTGTATGCTCGTCGGCGGTGTAACGGTGATAGAACTCGTGCTGGACCAGGCACGTCAAACGCCCGAACTCCGGCAGGTACCGCCCCAGCAGTCCGACGTCGTGCATGGCGCGCAGGATCGGCGCGACGTTTCCGCGTTGGTTGAGGATTTCGAGAAACGTTTCGTGAACGTGCCGGTCCTGCAGGAAGGTTTTGCCGGCCAGCGACAGATGGTTGCGGACGAGCTGCGTCAGGTCGGGGTGCAGCGTGAATCCGCGTTGCTGCGCGTAGAGAAACACGCGCATCAACCGCCGCGGCTGGTCGCGAAAGACGCGCGGCGTGGCGGCGTGAATCTCGCGGTCGATCAGCTTGAAGCCGTCGAACAACTGCTGCAGCGCGCGCTGGCGGCCGCTGCGAATGATCTGGCGCAGCGAAGGCAGCCGCTGCGGTTGCGGCAGCAGCGCCAGCCGCTGCTCCACCGTGCGCGTGATCAGGTAAATGTTGCGCATGTGCGAATACAGATCGCGCATGAACCGCTGGAGCCGCTTGCTCGGCGAACGGTCGGTGTAGCCCAGGTGGTGCGCCACAACCGGCTGCAGACTCCTGGACAGCGCGTCCACGGGCCGGTTGGTCTGGTAGTGCAGCTCGTTCCGGGTCCGGAGCAGGAAATCGTAAGCGGCTTCGAGTTGCTTGGATTCGCCGGCGCCGATCAATTCCCGCGTCTCCATTTCGCGCAGCGTGCGTACGCGGTATTTGAAGAAGGACATCCAGACCAGGTTCTGGAAATCGCGCAATCCGCCGCAGCCATTCTTGATGTTGGGTTCCTGCATGGTGGCGGAATTGCCGAACTTGGCGCGGCGAGCCTCCTGATCTTCGATTCGCGCCTTGATGTAGCTCGCTTCCGAACCCCGCACGCATTTGGCCAGGACGACGGCCTGCATGCGCTGGAACAACTCCTCGTCCCCGGCGATCAACCGCGCTTCGATCAGCGACGTTTTGGATTGCATGTCCGTGTTGGCAATCCGCGCGCAGTCATCGACGCTGCGGACGGAATGGCCAACCTTCAGTCCGATGTCCCAGAGCGTGTAAAGCAACCCATCCGTGAGGGCCGAGAGATACGGACGCGGCTTGCCGTTGAAAACCAGTTCCCCCGAATGCAGGAACATGATGTCAATGTCGCTCTGGGGATTGAGTTCGCCCCGGCCATAGCCACCGAGCGCGACCAGAGCAAAGGTTACTCTCCGGGCGGACGCATCTAGCGGCGCGCTGTTTCGGACGGCGTCCAGGAGGTAGCGCAAGAGGACATCGAGCACCGCGGCTTGCCCCTGGCAGACCGCGCGCCCGCCGGCGCCGGCGCGATGCTGCATCTTGAGGCGATGGCGTTCGACTTTGAGGAAGTTCTTGTAGCGCGCCAGTTCGCTGCTGGGCGCGCGGTTTTGCGGCAAGACCAGCCGCTGCGCGGCGTGCGCTTCGATCTTTTCCAACAGGTTCCGCATCCGACGCACGATAGGTCAGAAGTCCGCGAAAACGCAAGTGAACCTGAGAAGTCTTTCCAACTGAACACTCAGTCACCGGTATTTCCAGAGCGTGAATGAAACTGAAACTGACTTTTGACTTTGATCATCGCAGGAATCGCCCTTCCGATTGAACACCAACCGCCTCTGTGGCCGGAGGGGGACGAACGAGCCGGGTTCGCGTCACACGGAATAGTTCATCTTTCCCAAAACCGTGGAGAGGATCCGGAGGGCGAGAATGGCGCTTGGTTTCGTCCGGGATTCCGATCAGATTGACCCGCATGGAAAGCGCAACGGTCAGCGGGTTCCGTCGAGAGGCGCCGCCCGCCGCGCGAAAGCATGAAACCCATCATCTTCCACGCCGAAGCGGCGGGCGAATTCCGGCCTGTCGAATTGACGTTCGCTACAGAAGCGGAAGTCCGACGCGTGCGGGCTTGGCGGAAGATGACACCGGGAACGGACGCGGCGGAGTTCGCCGCACTCGCCGCCAAACGCTGGTTCTACTACACCCGTGAGGGCGCGACTGTAGCCAGTCTCAAAGACCTGCAAGCCGCCGTCCGCCGCAACGACCGCGCCGAACTTGCATTCCTCCTCGTCGCGTCCGCGGACTGGGCCAAGCGATACAAGTTCCTCGCGCTCGCCTACTGCCGCCGCACTTGGTGTCATCATCTTGTTCTGGACTTCCTCGCCGTCCGTCCAGGCTTGATGTTCGCGAATCAGCCCATTTCCGGGATCGGCACTGGAATGCTTTTCAGCCTCACGGGGATTGCCGCTTTCCTCGGCATCGAAATGATCTGGGGCGAGGCCACGGGCAGTTCCGCCCCGTTTTACGAAAAGATTCTGCAAACCCGCCCTGTGCAGGATTTGTTCATCATCCGTCGGGACACCATGCGCGGCATCCGGGATTACTACTTAACCGATCGGAAGCGCCGTCTTGCAAAAGCGAAACACTGAACGCACTCTATCCAATATGAAACGGAAGCTGACGCCGAAAGATTGGCTGGATGACCTGCTGGAATACGAGCGCACGCACGAAATCGCGTTCGCCTCGCCTCGCGCCTTGCTGGAAGCCCGCATGATTGCGGAAATGGACAAGGCCCGCCGTCCGCACCGCCGCGTCCACCGCAACGGCGTCGCCCGCCGCCGCAAACTCACTGCTCGCTGACTTTCGTCACAAGGCAGCACGGGCCTCCCGCTCACCCGCATCGCAGGACTTGCCTCGCCGACGCACGGTTACCATCGTCGTCATCCAGTCCAAGGACAGCGCGAAACAACGCGAAATCGAGCGCCAGAAAACGGAGAGCGCTGACCGTTCAAACTGAACACCAACCCGCCGTTGTGGCCAGAGAGCCACCGCGCATTCACGTCGCGCAACTTGATTCCGCCTCTCGCCGTCGAACGAGGACAGAGTCGGGTTTAGGAGCGCCGCTGATACGGTGGGTCAAATCAAGTTGGCCGTTTTTGTAGAGGTCCAAAAACCAACCGACGTCTTGTGTTGTCGGGCAGCGTTGCATAAAAGCCTTTCAATCTGGATAAGGGCCGAGAAACCGTTCCCCGTCGAAGTGAATCAAATGATCCGGAGCTTCAGCAACCCAAACTTCTGTCTCCCAGGAAATCAGCGGCAGAAAACTCTGCATCGCGCGCCGCGTCTCGAACGCGGTAACGAACACCAGGCCGGCCTTGCAGCTTTTGAAAAGGTCTTTGAGTTCATTCCGACGCTTCCAATCCACCGCCCCAGCGCTCGTGACAGCTTCAACCAACAGCAACCAGTTGCGCTTCGTGTCATGCACCACGACATCGGGCATTTTCGCCGACGCCGCAATCACACCCCTCAAGCCTTCGAGGTAGGCTGCTTCCAGATGCAGAAACTTGCTCTCGGCGTCGCCGATGTAAACAACTGTCGCGCCCGGCGCGAAGCGTGGACAAAACTCCTCGATGATTTGTTTAATGAGCGGATTCTGGCCGCCCGGCGAGATTGTTACCGTTTCGCCAGAAGGAAGCTTCACTGGAATGCGCGCCAGCTTGCGCTCGCGCTCGACAGATTCACGAATCTTTGCGCGATTCGCCAGATACTCCTTCAACTGCGCGGACCACGGCTTCGTTCCAAACGTGCGCACCAGCGCTAACGCCGTCGGTTCGATTTGATAAACGGTTTGGCCGCTGTTCGTGGGGCGGTTCGGATTGTCCGGGTTGCGCAGCAACAATCCCGCTTCGACGAAGTATTTGACGGCTTCGTCGCGAATGGTTTCGCGCGTGTTCGGCGCGTATCGGACACCGTAGGCTTTCGCAATGAACCCAATGATGGGCGTGATGCCACGGAGCGGATTTGAGGCGGCGCTCCACGGGGCGTTCGCGACAAGGTCGAGCAGCGCGAGGAAAGTGTAGGCCGCGACTTCGCTGCTCTGTCTCGGACCGAAGCCGATTGCTTTGAGGATTTCCATCGCTTCGCCCAGCTTTCCCTTCCTCGCTGCGGCGCTCGCGCGGGCATTGGCGGCGGCCATCAAACAAGCTCCCTTTCAACGAGCGCGTCCAACTCGGCCTGGTCGGGGAACGCATCGGCGATTTTGCGGCCAAGCGATTCGAGCTCCGCGCGCGTCGGGTAGCGCATGTTCCGCAAGTCGGTCGCGTTGACCTGTGTGTGACCATTGAACTGGCGGAAGTAAACATCAACCAGCGTTGAATTCAGGAAGGCGGCGAGCCCCTTCGCCACGTCCATCGGCAGCCCGCGTCCACGAGCATGGAAATAGTTCAGATGGTTTTCAAAGCCGACACGCTCTGCGCGGATGCGGTGTGGGTCGTAAATGCAAGCCACCACTCGCCGACGCTCCTCTTTCGACGTGAAGCGTTTCACCAGGACGTAAATCGCGCCCGGCACGAGCAGTTCCTGCGTGCGTTCGGTATCGCGGATGGCGTTCGGCTTCTTGCCGCCCGGCTTCGGCCAATGCACGAAGCCGCCGTTAAGGTGGCACGGGTAAATCAGCGGCGCGGTATCGTCCTGAGGCTCGCGAACGAGAAACTGCTTCGCGCGGAAATCTACGACGCGTCCCGTCGAAACTTCCAAGCCGAGCGTCGCGAGCGGAGCCGTGAATCTCCGCATCTTCTGGCGAACCGCTTCGTCTGACTCGGCAGCGACAAGGTGAATGAACTGCTCGGGGTCGCGCGGCGAAACAACCTCGCTGAATGGACAGGTTCGGGCCGTCATTTTGCCGCCGGTCTCGCCGCTGCTCGTCGAAATGACGACCAACTCCGGCTTCTTCGGCGACTTAACGGCATGAACGATGATGTTCTCCTGCAACACGTCATCATGTTGAAACGCCACCGACCGCGATTCGAAAACGTGGAGTCGGCGGAGCGACATCACCGCAAGGAACTGTTCGCGGAACGGACGGAAGTAAGGCCCATTGCAGAAACTGCGCGGGCAAATCGCCACCATCTCGCCGCTTTCGCACAGAAGTTTCGCGGCGAGCGCAAGAAAGCCTGTGTAGAGGTTGCTCGTTTCAATTCCAGTCTCACGCAGCAGCCGTCGCGCGTGTGAGTCGCTGTTGATCTTGCGATAGGGTGGATTGAGGATGACCGCGTTGAACGGTGTCTTGGATGAATCGAACAAGTCTTGGCGCGTGAGTGTAACCGCAGCCCCAATGAAATCTTCGTGGTGCAAGTCCGCAGTGAACGCGATTCCGGTTTGCTCACACTCGGTCCGGCACAACCGCAATGTCCGCTCAAGAGCCGGAAGGATTGCGTCGTCAAGCTCGTAGGCTGTCACGGCAATTCGTTTTGGCGGACGCCCGCCGCCGCATGACTGCTTCACAAAAGCAGCGATGAGTGCACCGTCTCCCGCGCCGGCGTCAAGCAGACGGATTTCGGCCGGGCATTTCTCGAATAACGACGCCATGAAAGCCCCGATAGATTCCGGCGTGAAGAATTGCCCCAACTCCTGTTTCCGTTCGGCATCAAACTCGACGGACGCCTTGGAACGGAGAGGTTCAAGGATGCGGCTTCGGGATGATTCAAGCACCTGCATTGCTGAAAGAAACTTTACTCGAGAGCGGGATGGTTGCGCAAGATGCCCTTTGTGGCCTTTGTGGCCTCCGCATTTTGGACGCACCCAAGCAGCTTTCCGCTTGCGTCCGATTGTTCAGCGCCCTGAAGAGCCCCGCGCGGGAAATGCGCTTTCATGGGGCGCATAAGCACGCAGCGCCATGATTGTGCGACCGAACTGCGGCAAACAAGCGTCAGCGGAAACGGCAAACCGCTGTTGAGCCGGCGACGTTTCAATCCGGCTCGCATCTTCGTCGAAAAGGACGCGGCGCGACGCCAAACACAGCAACCGAGACGGTCGCGCTCCCCAGCTTCATCAAAAGGCCGAGATCAGCAAAAATCGAAATCCTGAACACCTCCCAAAACTCTTCCACCCCGCCGGTGTTTGCCAAGGCTTCGGCTTAAGAGCCTGTCTGACAGGCTCTAACCGGCTTGTGCCAGAGTTGCGGTCTGTTACGTTGATACCCGATGGCTGCCAACCTCGATCCCGATGCCGCCCTGATGCTTCGCGTCAAACAGGGCGATATGGCCGCTTTTGAGGAACTAGTCGAAAAGTACAAGCAGCCGGTTATCAATCTTCTTTTCCGGACCCTGCCCGACGCGACCGAAGCGGAAGACCTGGCGCAGCACGTCTTTCTGCAGGTATTCAAATCCGCGCATCGCTATCGCGTGTCGGCGAAATTCTCCACCTGGCTGTACACGATCGCCCGGAACCTTTGCCTGAACGAAATCCGTCGGCGCTCGCGGCACCCGGCGGATTCTCTGGACGCGCCGCATCCAGACAACGAAGACCAACCGATCCGCCAGTACGAAGATACCAAGAACGCGCTCCCCCCTGATCTTGTCCTGCGGGATGAATTGACGCGTAAGATCGAAGAAGCCCTGGCGGACCTCCCCGAGAACCAGCGGACGGCCATCCTGTTGTTTCAGGAGGACGAAATGTCCTACGAGGAAATCGCCCAGGTCCTGGGCTGTTCGCTTTCCGCGACCAAATCGTTGATCCATCGCGGACGGGAATCGCTCAAACTGAAGCTCAAGCCGTATCTGCGGACTGGGGCCTGGGAGGCAACGAAGCAGTTCTAATTCCCCTTTGACTCGATGGGCGGCTTCGCTATGCTTCGCGCCTATTTCGCTTTATGGCCAGGTTAACCGTCCATGATCTGAACGTCCGGGGCAAACGCGTCTTCGTGCGCGTCGATTTCAACGTGCCCATGGAAGAGAAGGACGGGCAGATGATCGTCACGGACACCACCCGCATCAAAGAGACGCTGCCGACGCTGGAATGGCTGATCGAGAAGGGCGCGCGAATCATTCTCGCGTCGCATCTCGGACGTCCCAAGGGCAAACGCGAGCCTTCTATGTCGCTGCGGCCCGTGGCGGCGAAGCTGGCGGATTTGATCTGCCGGCCCGTGGCGTTCGTCGATGATTGCGTGGGCGAAAAGGTCGAGAAGACAATTGGGCTGCTGCAACCGGGCGATGTGTTGTTGCTGGAGAATCTCCGGTTTTACGCCGGAGAAGAAACCAATGATGCCGCGTTCTCCGAGCAGCTCGCGCAGCTCGCGGACTTTTACATCAACGATGCATTCGGCGCGGCGCATCGCGCTCATGCATCGACCGAAGGCATGGCGCGCGCCGTTGCCCGCCGGGGCGGTCCGTGCGCAGGCGGGCTCCTGATGGAACGCGAACTGCGATTCCTGGGCGACGAATTGGAAAAGCCGGCCCGCCCCTTTGTGGTCATTCTGGGCGGCGCCAAAGTTTCGGACAAAATCAGCGTCATCGACCGGTTGATCGAGCAAGCGGATTGCATCCTGATCGGCGGCGCGATGGCTTACACCTTCCGGCTGGCTCAAGGGCGCAAGACGGGCAAGTCTCTGGTCGAACCGGACAAGACGGACGTGGCCAAGACCGCGCTGAGCAAAGCGGCCGCGCGCGACGTGAAGTTTTTGCTGCCGTCCGACGATGTGATCGCCACGCCCGTGGACACCGGCAAATTGAACAAAAAAGGCAAGCCTGTGATCGAAATGCAAAACCCGCGCGTGAACAGCTCGGCAGATTTGCCGGAGGACGGCGCGGGGGTCGATATTGGTCCCGCGACAATCCGAGCTTACGGCGAGGCAATCCGGACCGCCAAAACGATTCTCTGGAATGGCCCGATGGGGATTTTTGAAGACAAACGTTTCGCGGAAGGCACCTTTGCCATCGCGCGCGCCGTCGCCGAAGCCACGAAACAGAACAGCGCCAAAAGCATCATTGGGGGCGGAGACAGCGTGAAAGCTTTGAACGCGGCGGGCCTGGGCGAACAGGTCACTTTCATGAGCACGGGCGGCGGCGCGAGCCTGGAATTTCTGGAAGGAAAAGAACTGCCGGGCGTGGCAGCCCTTTCGAGCAAGTGACGCGTTTGCAGATTCGATGAGTTCACAGTCCCAACAACGCATCCTTTCCCCTCACCCTGGCCCTCTCCCTCAGGGAGAGGGAATCTAGCCCCGGTCCCATGCAAAAGGAACGCAAGCTCATTATTGCCGGCAATTGGAAGATGAATAAGACCGTCGCCGAGGCGCTGGACCTGGTCCAGGGCTTGAAGCGGGAATTGGGCGCGGTCAAGGAAATCGACCTTGTCGTCTGCCCGCCGTTCACGGCGTTGGGCGAGGTTTCGAAGCAGATTCTGGACTCCAATATTCGGCTGGGGGCGCAGAACATGAGCGAGCAGAACGGCGGCGCGTACACCGGCGAAGTTTCGGCGGGCATGCTCAAGGAGTTCTCCGTCCGGTACGTGATCCTCGGCCACTCTGAGCGCCGGCAGTATCAGCAGGAAAGCGACGCGCTGGTAGCCAAGAAGACGCTCGCCGCGCATGCCGCGTCGCTGAAACCCATCGTGTGCGTGGGGGAGACGCTCCAGGAGCGCGAAGCCGGCAAAATGGACGACGTATTGAGCAAGCAACTCCGGGGCAGCCTGGCCGGACTGGCCAAAGAGCAAATGGCCGACACGATCCTCGCTTACGAACCGGTGTGGGCCATCGGCACGGGGCGCAATGCCACGCCGCAGCAAGCCCAGCAAGCGCACGCGTTCATTCGCAAAACGCTGGCGGAGTTGTTCGATGGAGCGATTGCCAAACGCGTGCGAATCCAATACGGTGGCAGCGTCAAACCGGGCAATGCCCGCGAGATCATGGGCCAGCCGGATGTGGATGGAGCTTTGGTGGGCGGCGCTTCGTTGGAAGCCCGGGGGTTTTCTGACATTGTGAAGAATTCGATTTAACCGAACGATGCTATGAGTTTAGTGATTGGTTTTCTGACGTTCATCATGGTGGTGGACTGTTTCCTGTTGATGCTGTTGATCCTGATTCAACTGCCCAAGAAAGAAGCGGGCGCGGGCGTGGCCTTCGGGGGAGGGGCGACGGACGCCCTGTTTGGCGCCGGGTCCGGCAACGCGCTGACCAAAATGACCAAATATACGGCGACCGTCTTTATCGTGTTGGCGTTCAGCCTTTCCTTGATGAATTCGCGCCATGCCCAGGCGGGCAAACGCCTCCTGGATGAGGAACTGCGCAAGAAGGCCGCCGCGTCCGACCAGTCCAATCCCATGAGAGACCTGAGCGGCGCGCCTAATCAGTCTTTGCCCGTTTCCCCGCAGACTTTGACGAATCTGCCCGCAATCACGGCCACGACAAGCTCGCCTGCGGCAGCGACAGCGCCCCCCGCGAAACCCTAGTGATGTGTCTCACGAATGGCTGGAGTTATGTTGCGCCCAAAACGGCCTGGGGCAAGGCGCGACAAGGGAGCATAGCCCCGGTGCTCTGCGACCGAGGAGCAACGCAGCCCCAGACCGTTTTCGGCGCAACCCTTCGGGCCGCAGGTCTTTTGGCCTCCCGCTTCGTTGCTCGCGCCTTACAGACCCACCAGGGGTATGCGCGTCGCTCGCGCCTCGCGGGAGGCCAAAATCCCTTGCGGCATAACTCCAGCCATTTGTGAGACACATCACTAGCGGTTTGGAAGTGCTCATCCGCAACGCCAATCCCTGGTGGCGCGGGGAAGCAATCTCGGACGTGCCTCCATTTCGCCGTTGGGCGTTTGACCCCGTTTTGGAGAGCCTGCTCAAAGGCATGACACCGGCTACGGTGCTGCGAGGTCCCCGCCAAATCGGGAAGACGACGCTGCTGGTCCAAGTTATTCAAAAGCTCCTGGCGGATGGCACTGCGTCCAGCCGAATTCTTCGGCTGCAATTTGACGACCTGCCGGAATTGAAGAAGCTAGCGATGCCACTCGTTGAATTAGTGGATTGGTACGCGAAGAATGTCCTCCACAAAACCCTCAACCAAGCCGCCAACGAAGGCGGCCCGCCTCTATTATTCTTGGACGAAGTCCAGAATTTGGCGGATTGGGCGCCGCAACTCAAACACCTGGTGGATATTGGCCGCGTGCGCGCTCTGGTGACCGGCAGTTCCGCACTGAGAATCGAAGCAGGGCGAGATAGTCTTGCCGGAAGGATCACGACTTTCGAGATGGGGCCGCTGCTTCTGCGCGAAATTGCAGAATTGCGGGGCTTTGGCCATGCGCCAGCCTATTTGCCCCACAACGGTCTGGGACCGCTCAAGGAAAAGAGCTTTTGGGAAGGCCTTCGAGAATTTGGAGAAACCCATGCGCGTCTGCGCCGGGACGCATTCAAAGCATTCTCAGAGCGCGGCGCCTATCCAGTCGCTCAAGTTCGCACGGATATGACCTGGGAAAAAGTCGCGGACTTCCTGAACGAGACGGTCATACGCCGCGCCATCCAGCACGACCTACGCATGGGGCCGAAAGGCCAAAAGCGAGACGAACACCTCCTGGAGGAAGTCTTCCGACTGGCTTGCCGCTACGTGGGACAGTCTCCGTCGCAGACCTTGTATTTGGAGGAGATCAAGCGCGCGATGAACGCCAACATCGGTTGGCAAAGAATCTTCAACTATCTGAAGTTCCTCGATGGCACATTGCTGGTCCGATTGGTCGAGCCGCTCGAACTGCGGTTGAAGCGACGTCGGGGCGCGTCCAAGATCTGTCTTTGCGACCACACACTTCGGGCGGCCTGGCTTCAAGAAAAGATTCCCTTGTCGCCCGAGGACTTGAACGCAGCCCCGCATCTGGCAGACCTGGCAGGCCGGGTTGCCGAAAGCGCCGCGGGTTACTTGCTCCGTTCCATCATTGGCTTGGATGTGGCCCATTTCCCAGAACGAGGCGCTGAGCCCGAAGTGGACTTCGTGCTAACTGTTGGCGAGCAGCGAATCCCAATCGAAGTCAAGTATCGCCGACGAATCGATTTCCAGGACACTCACGGACTACGCTCCTTCATCGAAAAAGCACATTACCATGCCCCTTTCGGAATTCTGGTCGCTCAAGGGGAAGAGGAATCCGTTCGTGACCCTCGAATTGTATCTCTTCCGCTATCCAGTCTGTTACTCATGCGGTGACAGGGAATCGATCGGAGTAACCCCTCAGTTAACGACGGTGGGGCAACGCTCCTGCGGAGCCTTTCTTCGATGGCATTGGCTCGGCGGGAGTCCTCGCCCCACCGTAACTACCATAACTGAGGGAAGAGATTGCCCGCGTCTCTGTAACTCATGCGCCCTGGCGAGCGTCTAAGCCTGCAATGGAATTGGCCCCTGCTCTGGTCCGTGCGCTCGTGCTGCTGGCACTGCCTTGTCTCAGCCTGGTATCCCCTCTCCTGGCGCAGCTGCAGGATTCCTGGGAGCGATTGCGCGGTTTCGACGCCAACAAGGACGGCAAAATTTCGCGCGACGAATTTCCCGGTCAACCACGCGGGTTCCAACGCATGGACGCCAACGCCGACGGTTTTATCACGCGGGAGGAAGCCGGCGCTCTCCGCGGGCGTTTGGGTCCCGGCCCAGGAGGGAACTTTGGCCCGCCAGCCGGAGGCATGGGCCTATTGATGCAACTCGATGCCAATGGGGATGGAAAGATTTCCCAGAAGGAATGGTCCGAGTTTTTCGAGAAAGCGGATGAGAACGGCGACGAAATCCTGCAACCGGAAGAATGGCAGGCCGCCACGAACCGCGAACGCCTCAACGATCCTGCGCCCGCTGTGGGCGCCAAAGCTCCTCAAGTCAAAGCCAAACCTCTCGGGAGCCGGCGCGAGACCGACTTGTCGACGCCAGAGCGGACCACGGTGCTGATTTTCGGCTCGCACACCTGAGGCCCGTTTGTCCAGCAGGCCGTGCGCTTGCAAGAGGTCTATGACTGCTTCAAAGACCGCGCGGATTTCTACTGGATTTACGTCCGCGAGGCACATCCCTCGGATGGTTTCCGACCCGCACGGCACGTGAGCATTGAGCAGCCGACGACTTTCGGTCGGCGGACGCAAGTGGCCAGCACTTGTTCCGCGGATTTGAAACTCACGATCCCGGTTTTGGTCGATGACATGGAGGACACGGTGGCCAAGGCTTACAATGCGTTGCCCGATCGCCTCTTCATCCTGAATTCGGAGGGGACCATCGCGTATCGCGGCGACCGCGGCCCGCGCGGATTCAAAGTGGATGAGATGGAACAGGCACTGGCCAAACTTGTGCCCGCATCTTCCGTGGCCCAGAGCAGCGCCTCGAAGGGTAACAAGAATCCGCGCAGCACTCGCCGGCCACCGAAGCTCCGGCGTTAGCTTCCAGGATTGATCTACCAAAGAACGCCTCCAGGCGCAGTCAGACTGCGACGTTGAAATAGTGAATCTCAACGACGGTGGAGTGAGGCTTCTGTCCGGCCACGCGTCGATGGCAATTGGCTCGCGGACAACAATTCTCAGTCGGACTTCGGTAGGGCGAGCCTGTCCCCGGCGAGCCGCGTTCAACGTGTTCCCAAGACTGTCGGACACGGCTCGCCGGGGACGGACTCGCCCTACCTTCACTGAGGGCGTGTTCTGAAAATGCGGACACAGGTTCTCCTCCTCGAAACGGCCCGCAATCGAGGACAAGGAGGAGGACGAGTCACAAGCGACATTCCAAACACGCTCTGAAGGATCAATGGAGAGTTTGCATTGTGGTTGCGCATTTCGTAAAACCACCGCCATGCGCCACGATCCATATCTGACGACAGCGGTCCGGTCTGAAGCCGGCTCCAAATTGTCGCTTCGGGCGCTTGGCCTGGACGCAGCCAGCGGGAAGCCGCAGTGGGACTCTGAAGTTTTTGGTTCGGATGAATCTGTCGCGATTCACAAGAAGAACAGCCACGCCAGCCCCACGCCGATCGTGGAAGGCGACCAGCTTTACGTGCATTTCGGTCATCAAGGCGCCGCGTGTCTGGACGTGAACGGGAAAATCATCTGGCGCAACTCCAGTCTGAACTACCCGCCGGTCCACGGCAACGGAGGCTCGCCCATCCTTGCGGACGAGGCGCTGATCTTCAGTTGCGATGGCGGCCGCGATCCGTTTGTCGTGGCGTTGAACAAGGCAAACGGGCAGGTGCTCTGGAAGATCGAACGCAGGACGGATGCCTCGAAGAAGTTTTCATTCAGCACCCCGTTGTTGATCACCGTGAACGGGCAAAAGCAGATTATCAGTCCCGGCAGCAATGCGGTCTGTGCTTATGATCCGAAAGACGGTCGGGAAATCTGGCGCGTGCGCTACGACGGTTATTCCGTGATTCCGCGGCCCGTGTATGGACACGGCCTGCTTTTTATCGGCACCGGCTTTGATCGACCGACCGTGATGGCGATTCGTCCGGATGGGCGCGGCGATGTGACAAAAACCCACGTGGCGTGGACGGTGACTCGCGGTGCGCCCAAGACGCCTTCACTGCTGCTCGTGGGCGAGGAACTTTACATGGTGGCCGACAACGGAATCGCCAGTTGCCTGGACGCGCGGACCGGACGCAGCCATTGGGAAGAACGAATCGGCGGCGATTGCTCAGCCTCGCCGTTCTATGCCGATGGAAAGATTTACACCCAGAACGAAAGCGGAACCGGGACCGTGCTCGTGGCCGGGAAAACCTTCCAAAAACTGGCCGAGAATGCCTTAGAAGAACGAACCCTCGCTTCCTGCGCCGTCGGCGACGGCGCAATCTTCATCCGCACCGAGACAAGCCTCTATCGGATTCAATCCGCGAAAGGTGGGCAGGCCGAGAGCGGACGAGCGGAGTGAAGGAGGGGTGGAGCAGTGGAATAGTGGATTTCGTGGATTAATGGATTCGTGGATCACGTCGATATTTAACGTTTAACGCCCGGATCCCAAACCGAACCCTGCCGCGAAGACCGTCGAAAACCTCAATCGCCGCGCGTCCGTCTCCGCCGATGGAATTGACGGTAAGTCGAACCTCGGACACGCCCTCGAGCTCGGCGAGCAACTCCCCGGCGCCGGCGCCGGAGCAACCGAGATTGTCGCCGATGGCAACCTGCGCGATGTCGCCGCAACGATGGACGGTGAACCATGAAGGCGTCATGCGATGACTCGCATGAACCTTGAAAACGCCGGTTGACCTGCCAACCCGCGCAACCGCAGCAAGACTCCGCTCTTGCCGTCCGGAAGTGTCGAAACCCTTGCATGCAGTTGAGCCAGGTCCATACCGTGCAGACCGTGGGATTGACGACAGATCGACCGGAGAACCGTAGCGCAGATTTTCAATCTGCTGTATCGCCGATTTCCAATCGGCAGGGCGCCGGCAAGTCCCAGCGTGCTCGGACTGGGAGAGGCCCCGCAGAATACAATTCTGCGATACGGCAGAGTGCAACTCTGAGCTACGAGCTTTGTCGTCCATCCCGCGGACCAAGCAGTAAGTCTTTCGCGCTCGCCTGGCGGTGCGTCGCAAACCCGCGAAAGCGAGAACTTCGCCAACGCGCCCTGCTTCGAGAGCGCTGTGCCGGGTTCGTCGTGGAACCCAGGACAGAGCGGCGCTTTGGGATCATCGCCCGCGGGCAGTGTCTCCAGATGCCGGCGCAGCGGCTTCGCAATCGGCGCGATCTGGATTCGGCCAGTCTTCTGCGTGCGGATCGTCAATTCGTCGCGCTCCAAGCCGGGGTTGGCCCAGGTGAGCGAAACCACGTCGCTGAGTCGCAAGCCGGTGTAGAGCGCAACGAGAATCGCCGTCTTCCAGTCCTGGCCCGCGACGGCCAACAGGTTCTTCAATTCGTCCATCGTGAAGGCGCGCCGCTCGCTCTTGCCCGCTGTGGAGAGATTCTCCACGAATTTGCGGGGTTCACGTCGAACACACGCTGCATGAAGGCCGTTTCCAAAGCCATCCGGAGAATCCTCAGATGCAGGTTGACCGTCGCGTTTGCAATCTTGCCCGCGGGGTTGTCGTACTCTCCGCCAGGTTTTCCACCCATACGCAACAACTTCATCTCCTAATTTGCCGCACTGAGTTGCAGCAAATCCGGTGGTTGCGGCGTGCGAGACGCGCTCGTCTGCTTCATAACCCCGCGTCGCTTGACCTTGGCGCTTCCCTACCGACCTCCCAGATGGCGAGGCACGCCTGCGCCGCTTCAGGATCGTTCAAGCACACGGCCCCGCTTCGGATGCGTGCAACCGGCGCGCCTTCCAAGCGCAGGGGCGCGCGATCCAGCAATGCGCGTGCATATTCCTGCAAACCAGTGAACCCATGCCTGCGCAACGCCGCCGTGTTTACGATGCGAAATAGCCCATGGCTACCCGGCGCCGTGTGTTTCATCAGTTCGGCCGCTATCCGCCCCATCGTGTAGCGAGGATTGATTTCCACAATCGGTTTCAGTCTGCTCATGCCCCCCGCGTCACGATAGACCAATGCGTCTATTCCGAGTGGTCCTTCATAACCAACCGCGCGAAGTTCCTGTTCCAGCGATTCCATCAGCTTCTCATACATCTGATAAATCTTCGGCACGATCTGCGGAGAGCCCGCGAAAGCACGGGTAACGGCAGACGGCAGACGCTTCGCGAAATTTGGCGCCGCAGTGTTCGCCCGAAACTGGCCTTTGGCATCATTGATCAAGCCCGTGTAACCGATCAGCTTCAATCCGCCGCCGGTCATCTCGAATTGCATTGAAAAGTCGGCCAGGCGCTCCAGCCACGGCTCCACGACGACGCCGCAGGGTTGCTGCACCGCGGATTCGATCCAGCGCCGCTGCGTATCCAGCAGCTCCGGTTCCCAAAGACGGATCGCATTGTGTCCCGCCAGACCCAGCGATTGTTTGATCACAACGCGGTGGTGGCCTCCGGCGCGAATCGCCGCAAGGGCATCCAGCGCTTCTTCGCACGTCCGGGCCGCCGTTCCGACAACCGAGGACGAACACAGCCACCTTGTCTGGAGTCGCCCGCTCTCACCGAGCATCTCCAGGAAGCGCCGGAGGAAGCTCGCGCTCCAGGCTTTTGAATACAGAGCGGCAACTCGCTCGTTGAATCGCTGCTCCGCGCTTCGTTGTTCGCCGTTCACGCTCGGGAACAATGGCGCCAACATCGCCAGGCTGTCCGGAGACCAGGCCCAAGGCCGGAGGCATCCGAGCTTGCGCGTTTTCAACTGCGTGGCTCTGGCCAATTCGACAAACTCCGGCAGGTGGAACCCGGCGTCTTTCAATGTGCTGAGGAACTGCGCGGAAGGTTTCGTTTGCACCAGCGCGATGTCGTCCTGGCGGCAGAGGAATTGCGGCAGGTTTTGCAGGTCACGCGCAAGCTGCTGCTGCTGCTGCACGGGAGTGAACGCATCGCCCTGCGCGATGTAAGCCTCGGCGAACGGGTTAAACACGAACACGCTCGGGGTGCGTCCACGAGACTGCGCAAACACATTCAGTTGAGCGATGAACTCGGCATCCAGTCCGGCGGCGCGGCGCCCTTCAACATTGAGGTGGGATCCCCCTTTGGCCCGCTGTGGAGATAACGGGAATCTGAGCTGACGGCAGAACGCCTCCCAGTCGCTCTCGTGCGGGTTCTTCCACTTGCGAAACCACTTCAGCCCGTAGGCCACGTGGGCGACCTCGTCGTGATAAACCCTGTCCAGCAACCGCGCGGATTCGTCGTCGCCTACCTGTTTGAAACCGGCCGCGAACTGCCGCGTAAAATCGAGGTTGGCCTGCTCAAACGTCAGGCTCAGTCCGGCCACGTAATCCATCGGGTTCTCCATCCTGGAAATGGCGCGCCAGAAATAGCCGCTCACGGGGAGATCTCCGAATTGCACGCCGCACGCGCGCATCCGATCGATGTACCATTGGGTGTGTTGCTGCTCATCCTTCAATGTTTGCAGCACCCCCCGGCGGAAGGCGGCGGGGGCATCTGGAAATCGCAGCAGCACCAGCGCCATCAGTTCGGTAGCAAGCAGTTCGTGATTCGCAAAGAAGTGCAGGAGACGGCCGCGGTGTTCGGAGTGTTCCAGCTCGTCAAGCCGCGGAAACTCGCGCGCGCCGCCCTGCGGCTTGAAGTGCAGCTCACGGGGACGTGCC
>Ga0194119_10001149_pt1 | contig 49246 bp, 46 predicted proteins | sample TA2MahC100mmetaG_FD_148620 | JGI IMG/M metagenome (GOLD analysis project Ga0194119, IMG submission 148620) | Freshwater microbial communities from Lake Tanganyika, Tanzania - TA2015018 Mahale Deep Cast 100m | ecosystem: Environmental > Aquatic > Freshwater > Lake | place: Tanzania: Lake... | reverse complement strand
ACTTCATTTTTCTAAAGCATCTATTTCAGGGAGATTTAGGGACTTCAACACGAACAGGGCTTCCGGTGATCCGAGAGATCATGACAAGGTTTCCTAATACCCTTGTTCTGGCGCTGGCCAGCATCCTCCTTGCGACGGTATTTGGGGTGACGATTGGAATCATCGCAGGGGTGAAACAGAACTCGAAATTTGATTATCTGAGCATGCTCGTTGCCCTGCTTGGCCTCTCGATGCCGGTCTTCTGGCTTGGACTGATGCTCATGCTACTCTTTTCAATCAAATTGGGCTGGTTTCCTGCGGTGGGTGCGGATAGCCTGAAACATATCGTCCTTCCCGCCATCACTCTTGGAGCCAACTCAACAGCGATCATTGCCCGGATGACACGATCGAGTATGCTCGAGGTGATCCGGCTCGATTACATCCGGACAGCGAGGGCAAAAGGGTTAGCCGAAAAAGTGGTGATCTCACGCCATGCCCTGAAGAATGCTCTCATTCCCGTGGTCACGGTCATAGGACTTCAGACCGGAACACTTCTGGGAGGGGCAGTGCTTACAGAAATCGTCTTTGCTTGGCCTGGCATTGGCCGGCTTCTCGTCGAGGCGATCCTTTCCCGTGATTATCCAGTTGTCCAGGGTGTTGTATTGCTCATTGCGACGGTGTTTATTTTTGTCAACTTGATTGTGGATATACTTTACTCCTATCTTGACCCGAGGATCAGGTATCATTAGAAGGCGTAAATTCGAATATCGAAATTCGAATTTCGAAACAATCTCGAATGCCCCAATTTCAAATGTTCTACACGAGACCGTTGTTAGGTTTGAGTTTTGAAAATTTGAATTTGTTTCGAGTTTCGATATTCGAATTTCGGATTTAAGCTAAATAACATTGGAGTTGACTAAGTAACCTGGGATCATTGATGGCAGAGCTTAATAAAAAATCGGAGTTCAAAGAAAGGGGTCCTCTCGGGGATGTGTTTCGGCGTCTCTCCAAGAGAGTGACGGCCATGATGGGACTGGTCATCGTAGTGATCTTTCTTCTTATGGCCCTCTTTGCACCTCTTCTTGCACCTCATGATCCGTTTGAACATAGCCTGGCCCATAAACTCGCTACCCCTACTTGGGACTATCCTCTTGGAAGGGATGAATTGGGCAGATGCATTCTCAGCCGGATCATCTACGGAGCGCGCATCTCCCTACTTATAGGGTTGATCGTCATCTCGATCGGCATCCTCATCGGCGTTCCTGTGGGCGTAGCCTCGGCTTACTTCGGAGGGAAGGTGGACTTTTTTGTCCAGCGTTTTGTAGATACGTTGTTGGCCTTTCCCGGAATATTGCTGGCGTTGTTACTCATCGCCATGCTTGGCGTTGGACTCCATAATGTGATGATTGCTGTTGGGATCTCGACCATCCCCATTTATGCACGGTTGGCGAGGAGTTCGGTTCTTGCCATCAAGGCAAGGCAGTATGTGGAAGCTGCTCGCTCGATTGGTTCGAGCCATTTGAGAATTATCCTTCAACATCTCATTCCCAACAGCCTTTCTCCGATCATTGTCCAATCCACGCTACACATGGCAACCGCTATCCTCTGGGCGGCAGGGCTGGGATTTCTTGGGCTGGGAGTGGCGCCTCCGACTGCAGAATGGGGAGCCATGCTCAACGGAGGAAGACTCTACATCCGGGTGGCATACCATGTCGCTACCTTTCCGGGGTTGATGATCTTTGTTACGGTATTAGGTTTTAATCTTTTAGGAGACGGATTGAGGGATGCCCTGGATCCGAGGCTTAAAACATAGATAACGAAGGATGAAAGACGATAGACGATGGACGATGAACTTTACCGAGGGTAAAAAATATAAATGAGTCTGCTTCAAGTTAAAGATCTAAAAACCTACTTCTACACAGATGCGGGTGTGGTTAAGGCTGTGGATGGAGTTTCCTACGATCTCAGCCAAGGAGAGACTCTGGGCCTCGTGGGTGAAAGCGGCTGCGGAAAAAGCGTCAGCGCTCTATCCATCCTCCGCCTGATCGCCTATCCACCGGGGAAGATCGTAGGCGGAGAGATTTTCTTTGAGGGAAAAGACCTCCTTAAGATCTCCGAGGAGGAGATCCGTCAAATCCGTGGAAACCAGATCGCCATGATTTTTCAAGAACCCATGACCTCGCTGAATCCTGTTCTTACCATCGGACTCCAGATCGGAGAGGCCCTTGAGCTTCACAGAAATATGAATAAGAAAGAAGCCAGGGAAGAGATCTTAAGGCTATTGAAGATGGTAGGCATTCCGGATCCGGAGCGGCGAATCGATGATTACCCTCATCAGTTCAGTGGAGGTATGCGTCAGCGGGTGATGATCGCCATGGCCTTGAGCTGTAATCCGAAGCTTCTCATTGCGGACGAACCCACCACCGCTGTGGATGTGACGATCCAGGCACAACTTCTGGAGGTAGTCAAAGAGCTGACCTCCCGACTCGGAACTGCTGTGATTCTGATTACGCATAACTTAGGCGTGGTGGCAAGACATGTCAACCGGATGGCTGTCATGTATGCTGGGAGAATCGTAGAACAAGGTCCGGCCGCCGAGGTCTATGCCCATCCGCACCATCCCTATACCATTGGATTGCTTGCCTCTGTTCCGAGGCTCGATCAACCCAGAAAGGAGAGATTGGTGCCAATTGACGGACAACCGCCAAACCTGATCTCTCTTCCTCCGGGATGTTCTTTTGTGCCGAGGTGTTCTTATCGAATGGAGATCTGTTTTAAAGAGAGACCTGAGCTCAGGCCTGTGGGTGACAGACATTTCACTGCCTGCTGGGCAGAAGTAGTCAAATAGTCTCATCGTCTGATAGTCGAATAGTCGTTTGACTAACTGACTATCCGACTAACGGCGATAAATTCATACGTAAAATTTGTGGAAATTTCTCTCACAAATTTGAAAAACAAAAAGTTGTCATGCCGAACTTGGTTCGGCATCTCGTTTTTTCCTAAACCCCAGATCCTGAAACAAGTTCAGGATGACAAGTCTGAGAAATTTTAAATATTTTTTGTTTAGGGTTTTGGTTGAAGATGCCAAACGATATTCTGATCGATATTAAGAATCTTTCGATGTATTTTCCCATTACTAAGGGAATCATCCGCCAGCAGAAGATCGCCGAGGTCAAAGCCGTAGATGGGGTCAATTTTTTTATCCGTAAGGGAGAAACCCTTGGCCTTGTAGGTGAGAGCGGTTGTGGAAAGACAACTCTGGGAAGATGTCTCCTCCAGCTCATCCGCCCTACCTCAGGAGAGGTCTCTTTTGAAGGAAAAGATCTCTGCAATATGGAAGGTGAAGCACTGCGATCTATCCGGCAGAGAATGCAGATCATCTTTCAAGATCCCTTTGATTCCCTTGATCCAAGGATGACGGCTGGAGAAATCGTGGCCGAGCCGCTGCGGGTTCATACCCGGATCAGAGGGAAAGCATTAATGGAAAAAATTGGGGAACTTCTGAAGATCGTGGGTTTGGACCCAACGATGGCAGACCGCTATCCCCATCAATTCAGCGGGGGTCAACGACAGAGACTTGGAATCGCCCGCGCCCTTGCAATAAGGCCAAGTTTTATTGTCTGTGATGAACCCATCTCAGCGCTCGATGTCTCGATTCAAGCCCAGATCATCAACCTTCTTGAAGACCTCCAGACAGAGTTTGACCTCACCTACCTCTTTATTGCTCATGATCTTTCTGTTGTCCGTCACATCAGCCACAGAGTTGCTGTCATGTATCTTGGGAAGATTGTCGAAGTGGCGAACCGGGATGCCCTCTACCGGGTAGCCAAACATCCCTATACAATCGCCCTCCTGTCTGCCGTGCCGATTCCCGATCCGGTCGTGGAAGCCACCCGTGAGCGAATCATCTTAAAAGGAGAAATCCCAAGCCCGATTGCACTCCCACCCGGATGCAATTTTCACCCCCGCTGCCCCATTGGAATTGAAATATGCCAAAAAGAAATCCCCCCTCTTCGAGAAATCGAAGAAAATCACTGGGTCGCCTGCCATCTTGCCTAAGGCATTATTATTCTAAAGCCATGTATTTATTGTTAATTTCCGTATATATTCACTACATTTAAATTCCAATCTATTTCTGAATAAATATTTTATTTTAAAAATATATTTATGTATAAAATCCATATTTTTTAAAAAATTTAATGTTTTTAAGTAATTATAATCTTTTTTCTCAAACTTGAAACAATGATCGTATAATTAAAAAATTTTTCGAACAGTAAAAGAAAGGTTCAGGCAATAGGTTGTAGCAATTTTAGTTAATATTATCAATGAGTTATAAATTATTTTAATCTTGGCACGAGAAATGCTAAGTATAGAGTGAAAATCAAAGAGAGGAGGAAACGAAGATGGAAAAAACAGCAAAAGGATTAAAAGTTGGGTTGATGGTTGGATTAATGACTCTGATGGCTTCTCCGGCGTTTGCAAGGTCAATCAGCCTTAAAGAGGCAGGACCGGCTCTCTGGGTTTTTGTCATCATCGGAGCCGTCATCATCCTTCTTCAACTGATCCCCGCAGCCATTCTCTTCTTCAGCTTCATCGGAACGGCCACGACCATGGCATTCAAGAAAGAGAAGAAGGTTGAGGAAGAAGTGGTGCTTCCCAGTGTTGAGCCCGTGGCTGTAAAAAAGTAAATGGATTGAAAATCAAAAAGAGGTGAAAAACAATGTCTAAGAGCATGAAGAAAATCCTAAGCATTCTGAGTCTGGTCCTGGTTCTGTCAATTGCAATCGGTTCTCTGGTAGTTGCTTATGCAGGGGGGATCAGGGGAATAGGGCTTCTTGGAGTCTGGTTCTTCTTGACCTTCGGAATCATTGTCGTGCTGGCACAGGTGATTCCCGCAGGAATTCTTCTGACTTCCTTGATCGGATCGGCGTTTACTCCTTATCGAAGGGCTGAAGTACCCATTCATGTAATATAAGGGTTTGAGGAGGGGTTGCCATGCAAAACAAAAAGATACTCATCGCATATCAGGACGATTTATGGGTCAGGTCGATGACCACCTATTTTCACGGGAAAGGGTACCGGGTGGAGACAGCCAAGGTTTTGAGCGAGATGATCCGGAAGGTCCAGAAAAATCATTTTGAGGTCCTGCTTCTGGATGATGAGATCGAAGGATTAAAGGCCTGCGATGTCGTTTCCCTCTTGAAAAAGGTCAATTCGAAAATTCAGGTCATCATGATCTCATCAGAAGAATCCCTCAGCTTGGTGAGACGGCTCCGGGGTGCCGGGATCTTCTATCAGGCGATGAAACCCGTGGACATGGAGGAGATCCGCTCCGCGGTGGAGTGCGCCTTTGAGAAGATCGAACGGGAGAACGAGAAAGAAGGGTTCTTGTCCTTCTTGATCCCCAAACTGTCTCCAGCTTAATCGAGGAAAGAGAGAGGGTCTAAAAAACCTTCTGGATATAGAGGATAAAAAGGGGGGGTGGTAAAAATAGCCGCAAGAAGTTGCGGCTATTTTTTTACTCCTGCAACTCTTTATAATTCCAACCATCCTATAACTACGAAAAACCCCAGAAGAAAGAAGAGTGGAACCAGATGTGAGAGGGATATTTTAGAGAGATGAATGGAGAGGTCATCTCGGTAACCACGGGCGGCGAGAGCGAAGGTGACTTCTTCGACCTCAAGAAGGGAGCGCCTGAGAACCGGTAAAGCGAGAAGTTTTGCTTTACGGAAAGGATTTTTGTTTTGATCGCCCAAGCGTGCCTGATGAGCAATGTTGACCTCTTCAACCCAATCGAGCGTGCGTGAGAAGAAACGGAGAGTGAGGGAGACCATCAGTCCAATCCTTCGCTCAGGTAAGAAAGGAATGGGTTTTAAGATCCAGATCAAAGCATCTTGAAGTTCACGGGGCCGTGTCACCGCCGTAAAAAGTATTGCATAACCAAAGATCAAACCTAGTCGCCAGCAGGTCAATCCTCCCAGAAGAACCCCCTCCTTACTGACAGGTAGCCAATGAGATGAGTGAAAACGGGTTCCCGGAGTCAGAAGAACCTGAAAGAGAAATAGGATGAAGAGGAAGATGGCCCAGAATCTCAGCTCACGGAGTAGCTGTTTGAAAGGAAATTGTGAAAGGAAAAAAAGAGCGACGAGAAGGAGCGAGTCGAAGATGAATAATGAGATATTCGTCTGAATCAGGGTTGCCGTAATCATGAGGAGTCCGAAGAATTTACAGCGTCCATCCCATTGGTGGAGAAGAGAATCTCCGGGAAAGTAGTGAAGGGCTATTCGAGCCATGAGATTTTTTCTCCTCCAAGAATCACATAACAGGGAGGTCGGACCCCAAATTGCGGGAGTTCTTTGACCAGATGGTCAGGGAGGCCTGAGGCTTTAATTTCCCCTTTATGGATGATGGCTATTCGATCAATATGGGCAATCACCTTTTCGACATCGTGAGTGGTCACAATTAAGGTGTGTCCTTCTTGATGTAATCGGGTCATATACTTCAGAACTTCTTGAATGCCGGGATAATCCAGATGGGTAAAGGGCTCGTCAAAAAGAATCACTTCCGGCTTCATGGCCATCACACCAGCAATGGCAAGCCGCCTCTTTTCTCCTCCGGAGAGCAAGTAACAGGATTTTTCTGAAAGACTCTGAAGGCCCATCTTTTCAAGTGCCCAATCCACACGTTCTTTTATCTCCTTTAAAGAGAGTCCTAAATTTTCAGGACCAAAAGCAATATCTTCTCTTACTGTTTCTCCAACAATCTGGCTGTCAGGGTCCTGAAAGATCATCCCCACAATCTGTCTAACTTTCCAAGGTTCTTTCACAGGGTTGAGACCATTTATAGAAATGGAGCCTTCTGTTGGTTTCAGAAGACCGCTCATGATACGGAGCAGGGTGGTTTTACCGCTTCCATTGGCCCCACAGATGAGAAGAAATTCACCCTTTGAGATCGTGAGATCAATTCCTCTTAAGGCATAAGTCCCATCGGGATAACGATGATGGAGGTTATGGAGTTGGATCATAAATAAAGAACACGAATAAGACGAATGTTAACGAATGGTTCGAATATTTCGTCAAATTCGATGTCATTCGTATCATTCGTTTATAAATTGCCTGTTTAACATCGGTCTCACTGCACGGGTCAAGACAATGGCAACGACAGCTTTCACAGCATCTCCGGGAAGAAAAGGAATCATTCCTACCATCCAGGCTTTGTTCCATGACATATTGGCGATCATTTTGAGCCAGGGAACTCCAAAGCAATAAACGGAGAGTGAACCGATGATGACACCCATAATCCCTCCGATTAGCGAGTGGCGGGATCGTTCGGAGATAAAACCAGTTAACCAGGCGGAGAAAGCAAATCCGAAAAGATAGCCACCCGTTGGGCCAAGAATATGAGCCAATCCTCCCTTGCCACCGTAAAAGACAGGCATGCCGATGGTTCCGACCAGAAGGTAAAGGCCTACACTGGCAAGTCCCCAGCGACTTCCAAGCAGGAGACCCGAAAGAAGCACGAAGAGATTGGTCAAAACAATGGGCACCGGCCCAATAGGGATGTGGATGTAGGCTCCCACAGCCATTAAGGCTGCCATCAGGGAGGCCAGGACGACCATTCGCAATTTTTCAATAGGCATCATAAAATCCTTTCTGTAGAATATTTTTTAGTATAGTTGTTAAATTTCAAGCTCCAATTTACAAATTCCAAATAATATCCAATCCCCAATGACCAAAAGAATTTAAGTTTTTTTAAGAAACTTCGGCCATTCCGCAATCCGCAATCGAAATGATTGTCAACCAAAATTATGAATCAGGTTAACAAATAATATTAATCCTGTCAATGGCTTGGGACAGGTACAAACCGGAATCATCGGCCTTGACATCTTGAACTAATCGATACATGATGGCCAATAAAGAGAAGAGGAGAATGGACATGGTTCAAAAGGATTGGATAGGTGTCTCAAAGTGGGAACTGGATACTCCGTGCCTGGTGATCGATGAGGAAATTCTTGAGGAGAATATCAGAACCATGCAGGGACATGCGGCATCGTTTGGCAAACAATTGCGGCCTCATGTCAAGACTCACAAATGTTCTCATATTGGCAAGATGCAAATCGAGGCAGGATGTACCGGGCTCTGTGTTGCCAAAGTTTCAGAGGCTGAGGCCCTTGTAAAGAATGGAATTCGAGGTACCCTCATCACCTCACCGGTTGTCACTGGCTTTAAGATGGAACGGTTGATGGATTGTTTGCAGGAAGACCCGGAACTGATGGTCGTTATCGGTGATTCTGCCAATGCAAGAGATTTGGATGCAGCAGCCAGGAAGAGGGGAGTGAAGCTGAGTGTCCTTGTGGACCTTGACCCAGGGAGTGGCCGAACGGGTGTCTCCTTCAAGGATGGGCTGTCCCTGGGACGATTGATTGAAACCCTTCCCTCCCTTCGTCTTTGTGGCGTTCAATGTTACGCAGGCCAAGTTCAACATATCGTTTCATTTGATGAGAGATATCAGGCTTCATTGCATTGGATGGGACAGGCAGCGGAAGTTGTCCGACAATTTCGTCAATCTGGACTGCCCTGTCATATCTTTACCGGCGCAGGAACAGGGACGTATGAAATTGACTGCAGGATTCCTGAGCTCACCGATCTCCAGGTGGGCTCTTATACCCTGATGGATGCCGAATATTTGAGCATCGCGTCCTCTCAAAATCCCACCCGCTTTGAAAAATTTCCACCCGCCCTGACTTTGCTGACCACGGTAATCAACACAAACCACGATCATTTTGTTACGGTGGACGCAGGGCTGAAAGCCCTCTACCACCACGGAGCGACTCCTTATGTCCTTCATCCACCTGACTCGGGTTTCGAATATGATTGGTGGGGGGATGAACACGGAAGGATTGCTTTATCGCATCGATCGAAAAAACCACACATAGGGGAGGTCCTTGAATTGGTCGTTTCCCACTGCGATCCGACCGTTAATCTTTTTGACCAATTGTACTTTACGAGAAAAGGGAAGGTTATTGGTATATGGCCTGTTGACCTCCGGGGAAAATGCCAGTGAGATCGGTCCCCACGGGGATAAGATATTTAAAAATTCAAACGATTCCAAGAGGGAGGGATTATGTTTTTAATCGTTCGTTTAATCATCAACATGGTAGCCATTTTGATCATCGCCTATCTTTTCCCAGGGTTGATCGGAGTGGATAGTTTCTGGGCGGCTTTGGTGAGCGCTTTTATTTTAGGGATTGTCAATACCATCATCAAGCCCATACTGATCTTTTTCACTCTTCCCATCACGGTCTTAACCCTTGGGTTCTTCCTGCTGGTCATCAATGGATTGATGCTCTGGTTGGTCTCAGTCCTGGTAAGGGGATTTCATGTCTATGGCTTCTGGGGGGCTGTGATCGGGGCAACCCTCATCAGCATCGTAAGCTGGATTTTATCCAGATTTATTCCAAAGTAATCCTACTATATTCCATTCTTATAACTCCCCCTTCCCCCTTAAATTAAGAGGGGGAGAGTAGAGGGAACGTTAGAGGGGGGGATGAAGAGGGGGTTAGTCTATGCGCCGTCAAGGGTGTGGTGTTCCATTTTTCGGAACCAGGATTGTGGGTCAATGAAATATTCTTCGGTATCCTTGAGAGAGAGGTAGTGTTCGTTTTCCATCCGGACAAGGAGATCGAAGAACTGTTTCTCTTTGGGATCAGAAGAGGCGTCCCTTATTTCAGCATAGAACTTTGCACCCTTGGCTTCAAAGTCGAGGGCGATCCGGACCGCCTCTAAATCGCTTGAATCGCCTTTGGTTTTTTCAGCAGCTTTCTTTAAAAAGTCCAGCAAAATGTCTTTGACAACGGTATCATTCACTTTGAGAGGAACCGTCTCAGGCCACTTCTCCTGTTTGGTCCATTTTTCATGGAGTTGTTTGAGCCTTTGGTAGTGCTCCAATTCGTCATCCCCGATCTGCTGAAACATCTTCTTGCCGAGAGGATTGGCTGTCCTCTCAGCGTTTTTAAGGTAGAATTCTCGCTCCCTCATCTCGTTATTAAGAGCAACCTCCAGAGCATTTAAACGATCTTTCTCATTCATTCCTATTCCTCCTTCCAAGGATTTTTTTAATGCTATCCCACTTTTTTCTATCAATCAAGAAGTCGGTGTGAAAGATAATGAGTTATCCCCTTATTCTCCGGAGTTCCATGACCATGGGATTGAATGGATCTGGGCAGGCGATCGTGGTCATATCTTTATCCTCTTCCCATGGGAATTCTCCTCCGTGGCGGAGCACGCGCCATGAGGGAAAAACCGCATGAAATGCCGAAGGACAGAGGGTTGTCTTTTTTCCTGATACTCCAAGAGTGAAATCCTGGCTCAGATCAAATTCCTGGCCCACATAGTGTCCTGCAGCGCAGGTCCCTTTGACCGAAACAATCTTTAAAATAACCTTTTCCGGATTTGCCATGAATCAAGCCTCCTTTCTGGTTTTATACGGATCAACAGGATCATCTTTTAAATATCATTTCTAACGGCCTTAATCATATTGCCACCATAGCGTTGAAATTGACGAAGTAGGAAGGGTTATAATCTAACGCACCCATCCATCTTCCCCCTCTTAAGGTAAGTCGAATAGACCCGACCACGGGAGGGGAAAGGGGAGGTTATGAGATAGGTGGTGGTTACAAAATCTCGATCTTTTACTGCAACCTCGCTTCGGCGGTCTTCCAGTGGATATTTTTAAAGAAGGCTTCAATGTAATCCGCTCTTTTAAGGCCGTAGTCAATCATAAATGCATGTTCAAAGACATCCAGTATGAGGATGGGCGCACACCCAGCGGGGTGGCCAACATCGTGTTCGTTGACCCAGAAGTTGATGAGCTTTCCTGAAAGTTGATCCTGATACAACACTGCCCAGCCAATCCCACGTATCATGCCTGTAGCCTTGAAATCTTTCTCCCATGCTTCGACACTACCAAAGTCTTCTGATAATTTTTTAAAGAGTTTCCCGGTCCTATCCAGTCCTCCCTTACCTCCGAGGTTTTCGAAGTAGAATTCGTGAAGTCTCATGCCGTTGAATTCCCATCCCAACCTTCTCTTCAACTCAGCATACTCCGTGGAATTCATTTTTCCATCCCTGAGCATTTGACCGAGCGTATCCAACAATTTATTGGTGTTGGTGGCATAGCCCTGGTAGAGGGCGAAGTGGTTTTTGAGGAGGGTTTCGCTGAATCCTTCCATGCCCAAAAGTCGGGTGTAATCTTTCGCCGTATAAGCCATTTTCACGTCGCCTTTTGCCTGAGCGAAAGAGCGTCCGGGCAACCCGGACAGAAGTCCAATGCTCCCAAGACCTGAGAACATTAAAAACGTACGCCGGCTTAAAATCCATTTATTCAGAAATTCTTCTCCCAATTTTCTCTCCAGCGATTCGGCCTTAGCCTAAGGCCAAGATCAACCCCACAACAGCGCCCAGCGGGACACTGACATAGGGGTTGCAAGTTAAGGCTCAGGAACTTCCAATACCACGGGTGAGGTAGCTTAGAAGAAAACCAGCCAGGCCGCCGATGATTAAACCTAAAAAGATTCTTAAAATCATAAAGTCCTCCTTTTTTAAGGGTAGCATTGAAGTAGGATTTTATCAAGGAAAGTTGAAAAGAAAGATAGGGTGATGGGAAGGTTGGGAATGGGAGATGGTGTGATTTTTTTCTCCTCAACGCCCCATCTCCTTATCTCCCTATCTCTTTTTCGGGGAGAAAGCGTAAAAAATGACGCTGGCACTCATCCCTATGAAGCAGATGAGAAAAGCAAGGTGATAAGCCTCAGCCGGATAGGCATTGTTCATCCGTGGAAAGGATTCGATCACTTTTCCAAGGGCTGGCATGAAGAGGGCCGCCCCTGCCATCGTGAAGAAATTGACATACGTCATCACCGTCCCTGAGATCGAGATGGGAAAAGAATCTTTGGCGTGAGCGTAAATCGACATCACAGAGCCGTGGAAGAAACCGATAAAGAAGAAGATGAGACCAAACAGAAAAGGATGTTCAATTTTCCATAAACCGATGAGGGGAAAGAGGCTGATACAGTAAAGACTCAATCCCACCATGGCAACGCCCTTGCGCGATTGAGCGTAGCGATCCGAAAGACGCCCTCCGATTGGACTTCCCAGAATAACACCAATAGCTAGCAGGATCAGGAGATTTCCTGTCTGCACAGGGGAAAACCCCCTGATATAGATCAGATAAGGCCCTAACCATAAACCCTGAAGGCTGACAAAGACACCATATCTAAAAAAAGCGACTACCCCGAATTGCCAAAAGGCAAGGGAGCCGATGATAAGGCGAATCGATTGAAAAATTCCCATCTCTGGTTTATCGGAAGAAGAGGTGATTCTGCGGTTCTGCGTCTTTTCCCCCCTTAAGATCCAGAAGACCAGGAAGCCGAGAAGTATGGTGATGAATCCGGTGATGATAAACGTCATTCTCCATCCTATGGTAGACGTTAGATAGGCGAGGGGAGAGGCGGCGAAGATATTCCCTGTGGTTCCCACAGCAGAGATCATGCCCACAAGGGTGGCAAATTGCTCCGGAGGATATCGAAGGGTAAAGGTTTTAAATGCACCCATCAACATTGGAGCCATTCCAGCCCCGATCAATACTCTTCCCAAGAAAACGGCATAAAACGTGTTTCCAAAGGCGAATAGAAAGGCTCCAAGGGCTCCGACGAGGCAGGAGAGAGACATGATCATGCGAGGACCGATTCGGTCGAGCATCGGTCCCATGGGGATCTGGAGAAGGGTAAAGGCATAGAAGAATGCGCCTCCGAGGATGCCCAACAGTTCTGCGTTCAAGCCGAGATCCTGGATCAGATTGGGGGCCATCACTGCACTGGAGACCCGATAGAATTGAGAGAGGGTAAAAAGGGCTGAAAGAATAAAGAAGAGGAGAAAGTGGTTTGACGTTTGAGAGGTTCTGGCCATGAGGATTCTATTTTAGAAGTTTGATAAAGAAATCATTAAAAAAACTCTAAAAGAAATTGGTGACTCCGTCAAGGAGGATTTGGGGCCAAATTTTTGGATTTAAATCAACCCTTTCGACTCCCCGGTCTTAAGCCCGGAGTATGCTCAGGGTTGATACTGAGCGGTGCTTTTTACCCCGATTTGAAAATCGGGGTTTGACGCCGTCGAACGTATCAAAAAGTTATAATTATTATAATATTTCGACATTTTTCTCTTGACAAATTGGCCTCGCTATTATAAATTTTGCGTTCAGATGTGATTCAATGTTCTCCTGTTTAAGAAAGATTCTCAAGTTTAACATGTCAGAAAAAGCCATCCTATTTCCAAACCTTCATCTAAAAATTAACTAAAAGGAGGAATGTGTATGAAGACAAAGAAAGGGATAATTTTCGTTTTTTTGTTCATGTTTATGCTGAGCATGGGCCTGGCCAGCCATGTCTATGCCCAAAGGGTTGACAAGATAAAGATAGGACTGATGTATGGATTAACCGGTGCAGGCTCACCGATTGGTCCAGTTCAGATGGAAGGTTCGAAACTTGCGATTAAAGATATCAACGAAGCAGGGGGAGTGAGGATCGGAGATAGAAAAGTTCCAGTGGAGTTCGTCCAGCGGGACGATGAGACAAAGCCTGATGTGGCCCTCCGAAGACTCAGAGAGTTGGTTTATGAGGATAAGGTCCATGCGGTTGTGGGATCGACCTTTGCTGCCATCTCTGCCGCCCTGAACAAAGAAGTGAAGAAAACGCCTATTCCTTATTTCTCGGTCTGCGTTGCCCCGATGACCATGTTCAAGAAGGATGAGCTTGCCGACACGACCTTTGGCGTCCACGGAGGAGCCTATGCCATCGGTTTTTCCGGAGCGGCTTACATCATCAACAAACTTGGGTATAAGAATATCTACTTTTTCGCCCCTGCCTATGCCTTTGGTTGGGACCAGAAAGCAGGCGCTAAAGATGCCATTGAGAAATACGGGGCCAAGTGGGAATATGCAGAATCGCCGGTTGGGACCCCGGATTTCACTCCCTATCTTTTGAAAATAGCCGAGAAGAAACCGGACATCGTCATGATGGCCCACTGGGGAGTCGATGCGATCAATGTTCTGAAACAGGCCCACGAAACAGGACTGAAGAAACATACCAAGATCTGGTTTAACTGGATGACGAACGTTTTCGGAGGCGGTATTCCACCCGAAGCGCTGGAGGGAGTCAATTCCTTGATGTCCTGGTATTGGAACATGACAGGTTTCAATGATCCTGCCATTGTGAAAGCGGCTGATGAGTTCGTTAAGAAATATGTCAAAGAGTATAATTATCCGCCCGATCCTTACGCTGCCAATGCCTACATCGGGGTCAAAGAAGCCATCCGGGGCATTGAACTTGCCAAGTCAACCGATCCGATGGCTATTGCCAAAGCGCTTAAAGACAACCCGAAATTCGACTCCATGAGAGGCCCGGGGGTCTGGAGAACCGACCACCAACCCCTTTTCAAATACGGATCTTTCGTCGTCGTTGGAAAATCGCCTCAGGAGAAGAAAGATAAATGGGACCTCGTCAAAGTGCTCGGGGCATATACTGGAGAGGATTACCTCCCACCTTTGAAAGAACTGGGATATTAATCAGATGAAAGGGACAGGGGAACTCTTTCCCCTGTCCTTCCACAGGTGTCACTTGTCAGGCAACATCCTTATTCAAACAAAGAATCTCTACAAGAGGTTCAATGGCCTCACCGCGGTCTATGACGTCAACTTCGAGTTAAAAGAGGGAGAAGTCGCTGGCATCATCGGACCCAACGGAGCCGGCAAATCAACCTTTTTCAATCTCTTGACCGGCTTTTTTCCCCCCAGTGAGGGGAAGATCTTATTCATGGGCCAGGATATCACCATGGTCCCTTCTTATCACAGGGTGAGAATGGGGCTGGTGAGGACCTTTCAACTCGTATCCGTCTTTGAATCCCTTACGGCCCTGAACAACCTTGTCCTCGCCAAGATTCGTTTCGATAAAAATTACGACTCGAAGAGCAAGTTCTTCTTTAAGGATGCCCATCACGCTGAAACCGTGAATGCCTGCCTTGAAGCATTAAAGACCGTAGGGATCAGTGATCGGGCAGACGTGAAGACGTTTGAACTCTCCTATGGAGACAAAAGAAAATTGGAGATTGCCTTGGCCTTATCGCTGAATCCTCGCATTCTTCTGCTTGACGAACCCCTCTCCGGATTAAGCGATGTTGAAATCAATGAGGTCTTGGACCTCATCCGGCTGGTGAAAAAGAATTTTACACTCATCCTGATCGAACATAAAATCTCACGGATTCTTGATCTGGTGGAACGATTGAGCGTGATGCATGAGGGGAAACTGATTGCCGAGGGGAAACCGCAGGAGGTGCTTTGTGATCCCTTGGTCAGGCAGGTTTATTGGGGAAGGGAGGAAGTGGTATGCTCCTTACCGTAACCGACCTCGATGTCCACTATGGTCATGCCAAGGCCCTGCATCACATCAACCTCCACCTCTCCAAGGGAGAAGTGATCTGTATGGTGGGCCGCAATGGGGCAGGGAAGACAACGCTGTTAAAAACGATCGCGGGTTTTCTCAAACCCACCCAGGGCTCTATTCTCTTTGAGCAAAAAACGATTCAAGGACTTGTCCCCGAGAAGGTTTCCATGATGGGGATTCGATATGTGTTTCAGGACAAGAGGGTCTTCGGAGAACTGACGGTGAAGGAAAATATCGAACTGGCTGCCTACCCGACGAAAGAGAAGGTTTCCGATTCCATCGACAGGATCGTCAATCTCTATCCGAGGATGAGCGTCCTGCTGGACTCCAAGGCAAAAGGTTTGAGTGGTGGCCAGAGGCAGATTCTTTTGATTGGGAGAGCGCTCATTGGAGAGCCGAAACTTCTGCTGATCGATGAGCCCACGGAAGGATTATCTGCGGGCATCATCGAAGAGATCGTCAATGTCATTGGAAGGATGAAGGGGCAGCTCTCCATGGTGATCGTGGAGCAGAATCTTTCAGTCGTCTCAAGAATGGCCGATCGTGTCTACATTATGAAAGAGGGGAGTATCTTCAAGGAGATTATTGATCGGGCGGTGATCGCACAATCGAATGCCCTCGAGGCTTATCTTTAAATTGACCTTTCCAATGAAAAGGGAGAAGAGGTGACATCAAAGATTCGAGATTCAGGAGGACTGGGGGTTATCCTGATTGCCCTTGGATTCACCATTTTGGGAACAGGGACCTCCATCCACAGGACGACAGACTTCATCATCTTCTGTATCTTTGTCCTTGGGTTCGACCTCCTTTATGGACACATGGGAAGGCTCTCCTTTGGCCACATGCTCTTTTTTGGCTCCGGGGCTTATGCGGCTGGGTTGCTGGTGCGATACATCACCCCCCATCCTCTTCTGGCCCTCCTCGCTGGAATCTGTGGCGGGGCGCTGGTAGGCGGGATACTCGGGCCTGTCGTGGTCAGGGCAACCGGCGCCTGCTTCGCTCTCATCAATCTCGCCTTTAATCAGGTCGGGCACTTTTTAGCCCTTGTGGCCTTTGCCAAAGTTACAGGCGGTGAGGACGGACTTTCACTCACTTTTTCAAAGATCCCCTTCCTGAACATTTCCAACCCAAAGGTCTTTTTTGGATTCACCATCTTCTGTCTCTGCTTGGTCTACTATTTTCTGAAGAGACTGACTTCTTCTCCTTACGGCATTCTCCTGAGAACGATCAGAGAGAATGAGACGCGCGCCCAATTTATTGGATACAATACGTTTCAATATAAATGGATCACGTTTGTGATCTCTTCATCCATCTCTGCCTTTGCAGGGGCTCTCGCCACCCTCAATTATGGCTATGTCAATCCAAGTTTCATCGATCCGACAAGAAATGTGGAGGTCGTCTTTGCGGCGTTGATCGGAGGCGCGGGAAGCCTTTACGGCGCCATCCTTGGAGGCGTCTCTTACATGGTGATCAGCAACTATCTGGCAAGGTACATTCCGAGATGGGAGATCTTTCTCGGGCTCGCCCTCCTGCTCCTCGTCTTCAAGTTTAAAGAGGGGATCTGGGGCAACATCCTCGCGGTCTGGAAAAGGCGAACCCAAGCCCGGAGCGTGAACAGAACATGATAAGCACCCTGATCTACGGTTTGACGATCGGAGGCATCCTCTACATCATCTCCATCGGATTATCTCTCACCTTCGGGAGCATGAGAATCGTCAATTTTGCTCACGGGATGGTCTACACCACTGGCGCATACATCCTGATTGCCGCCTTGCCTTTCCTTCACAACAATTTCTTCGCAGGAGTCCTAGTCGCCATTGTCGTGGTCATTCCACTCAGCTTCATCATTGAGAAGTTCATCATCCGGCGTCTCTATGGAGAATCGATCGACTACGCCATCATTGCCACCTATGCTGTCCTGTTGATCGGAGTCGATCTGGTCAAGTGGATCTGGGGAACGAGCCCAATTCCCTTGAGCGACCCCGTGGGCAAGAGCGTCACGTTCCTTTCCATAGAGGTTCCCCTCTACCGGCTCATCATCATCGCTATTTCTTTGACCCTCTGTGTTGGCCTCTGGTTGTTCTTCAAGAAAACCATTGTTGGAAAGATCATCATCGCTGGTCTTCAGGACAGGGAGGCCGTGAGAAGTCTGGGGATCAGCGTCGACAAATATTTCTCCCTGGTCTTTGTTCTGGGGAGCTGTCTGGCTGCCTTAGGAGGCGTGCTCTATGCTCCGATCACAACTGTACATCCTTATATGGGTTTCCACATCCTGCTCATCAGTTTCGCTGTGGTGATCGTAGGAGGGCTTGGAAGTTTGAAGGGCACGACGATCTCCGCTTTTGTGCTGGGCATGGTGATGGCAATTACCGGAAGATTCTGGGGACCAGCGGCAGAGGCCATGGTTTTTGCCGTGATGGCAGTGGTCTTAATCTATAAACCCATCGAAGTGTAAGATAAAGTGACAGGAGGACAATCGATGAGGTCGAAACAAAGTCTTGTATGGCCCAAGCGACTGCACTGGGATAAATACTTCCGCCCACAAAGCATTCCTGAAGCGCTTCAGATATTAGGAGAGTTTCAAGGGAAGGCGAAACTTCTTGCCGGAGGCACTGACCTTATCCTTCAGATCAGGAATGGGGAGATAGCACCCAAGGCCCTGGTGGACATCACCCGTATTCCTGGCCTAGATCAAATTACGTTGGAGGGTGGGGTGATTCGGATCGGTCCATTGGTGACGCATACCCAACTCTCCCAATCACCTCTGATCAGAGAGAAGGCTACCGCATTGAGCGAAGGGGCTTCGCAGCTTGGGTCTCCCCAGATACGAAATCTCGGGACGGTTGCCGGCAATATTGTGAGCGGTCAACCCGGTGCAGATACGACAATACCCTTGCTTTCCCTCGATGCAAAGGTGAAGGTGGTGAGCAAGCAGGGAGAGCGGACGGTTCCTTTGACCGAATTCTTCCTCAGCACCGGCAAGACGGTTGTGGATAGCATGCGTGAGATGGTGACGGAGATCTATTTCTCTCCTCTGGCTGAAGATGAATCGAGCGTTTCCCTCCGGCTGGCGAAACGGAAGGCGCTTGCCTTACCCATCCTGACCGTTTCCGTCGTCGTTTCAGCAAATATGAAGCAGAGGAAGTTCAATCGCGTAAAAATTGGACTGGGTCCTGTGGCACTGATTCCCTTCAGACCCAGAGAGGCAGAGCAGATGTTTGCTTCTGCGCCCCTCACTGACAAGGTGATCAAGGGGGCAGCGAGGAAAGCTGCTCAGGAAGCCAATCCCAGAACGAGTCTGTTGAGAGGAAGTGAAACATACCGGAGGGAGGTTGTTGCCAATCTGGTGGAACGGGGGATTCGTCAGGGGATAGAGCGGTTGGAGGTAAAACATGGCTAAGGAGAAGATCCAATTCGAAGTGAACGGGAAACATGTCAGACTGGAGGTGGAGCCGGATGAGCTTTTGATCGATGTGCTCCGGGATCACTTAGGGTTAAAAGGGACCAAGGCAGGATGCCGGGCCGGGGAGTGCGGCGCCTGCTCTGTCATCCTGAACGACAAAGTCGTCACTTCCTGTCTGATCCCGGCAATGAAGGCCGATGGAGGGAAGATCAAAACCGTGGAGGGGCTTGAGACCGATGGAGAACTCCATCCACTTCAGAAGGCCTTTGTTGAGAAGGGAGCGATCCAGTGCGGTTTCTGTACTCCGGGGATGCTTCTGTCTGCAAAGAGCCTTCTGGATCAAAATCCTCACCCCACGATCGAAGAGATTAAGGTGGCCATTTCCGGAGTGCTCTGCCGGTGCACAGGATATCAAAAGATCATCCATGCGATTGATTATGCAAGCAAGGCCACTCCAAGCAAAGAGGCTTAATCATGGAGAAAGAAAAGACAAAAAAGAAGGTCCTGGTCAAAGAGAAAGTTCTGGAGATGCCTCCGGTCATGGCCGAACTGAGTACAGTTGGGAAATCGGTGATCCGGGTGGATGCCTATGATAAGGTGCGGGGCAAATTGCAGTACGGAGCGGATATTGACTATCCAGGCGCTCTCCATGGAAAAGTGCTCAGGAGTCCTTATCCTCACGCCCTGATCAAAAAGATCGATACGGAAAAGGCAAAAGAAGTACCCGGTGTGGTCGCTGTTCTGACAGCGAAGGATGTTCCAGGAAGAAACGGTTTTGGAGCAATTGTACCTGATCAGCCTGTTCTATGCGGAGACAAGGTCCGATTTGTCGGAGACGGAGTCGCTATGGTCGCAGCCATTTCCGAAGACATCGCCTTCAAGGCTATTGAACAGATTGAAGTGGAATACGAGGTTCTCCCGGCTGTGTTCTCTCCGATCGAAGCACTGAAACCGGACGCTCCCAAGATCTACGATAAAGGCAATCTCTTGACCACCAGCAGGGTTGAAAAGGGAGACATTGAGAAGGGATTCAAAGAAGCAGACATCGTATTGGAAAGAACCTACACTGTTCCGATCCTGGAGCACGCCTATATCGAGCCGGATGTTGTCATTGCCATCCCCCACCCTGACGGGACGATCACGGTGAAAGGTCCGATGCAAGCCCCTTTTACAGTTCGAAGAAACATTGCTCCTGTTTTAGGAATTCCCATCAACAAGGTTCAATGTGTTCAAACTCCGATCGGAGGAGGATTTGGAGGGAAAGAGGATTCTCCCATTGATATCGGTGCCCGCGCAGCTGTCCTGGCGTGGAAGACCGGAAAACCGGTCAGAATGGAATTCGACAGGGAAGAGATCACTCTCTCCACCTGCAAGCGCCATCCCATGATCATCACGTGTAAGATTGGTGCCAAGAAAGATGGTACCTTTGTGGCCCTCGAAGGGACCATTTACAATGAGCAGGGGGCTTATGCCTCTCTGGGACCGGTCATCCCTCCAGCGGGTGGCGTCCATGCCCATGCTGTGGTCATGCTTGCTGGCCCCTATATGATTCCGAATGTGAAGATAGAGGGTTACCTGGTCTACACCAACCATCCCTATGGTGGCGCCATGAGGGGATTCGGAGCGCCTCAGGTCAATTTCGTCCATGAGTCGCTCATTGATGAACTGGCCGCTCTGATGAAGATGGATCCATACCAGCTTCGGATGAAGAACTGTTTTGAGCTGGGCTCAGAGACAGCCACCGGCCAGGTTCTGGACCAGAGCGTTGGTTTGAAGGATACTTTGGAGAAGGCGAGAAGCGAATTTCATTGGAACCCAAAATGGAAGCCAGCGCCCCCCGTGAAAGAATTGGAGAAAGCCGATAAACGAAAAGGAGTTGGCATGGCCATCGGGTGGTACCGGACGAGTATTGGAACCTATGGCGATGGCTGCGGCGTGAACCTTCATCTCCAGGAAGATGGTTCTGTGCTCATCTTCCAGGGCCTCACCGAGATGGGCCAGGGGATCTGCACCGTCCTTTCGCAGATTGCAGCGGAAGCCCTCGGCACAGCCCTCGAAGATGTCAGGATCGTCACTCCTGATACGGATGTGGCTCCTGAATCAGGGCCCACTGTGGGCTCCCGTTCCACCACCCTGATGGGGAATGCCATTCTGCTCGCAGCAGAACCCATCCGGAGATCTTTGCTGGAATCAGCCTCTGAATTGCTGGTCATCCCGATGGAGAGGCTGGTCATCAAGAACCGCCGGGTCTACGACAGGGATGATCCGAATCGATTCGTTGATTTGAAAGAAGCAGCCCGCCGAAGCATGGCCATGGGAAGAAGAATGATGGGCCAGGGTTGGTATGCCCCGCCGAAACCGTCCTTTCACCCGGAGACAGGACAGGGATCCCCTTACTTTGTCTACACTTACAGCACCCAGATGGCTGAAGTGGAGGTGGATGTGAAAACAGGCGCAGTCGAAGTCCTCAACCTTGTCGCTACCTTCGATATTGGCAAAGCCATTAATCCGCTGATGGTGGAGGGTCAGATTGAGGGGGGAGTGATGATGGGACTGGGATACGCGCTGATGGAAGAAGTTGTGATGAAGGACGGAATGATCCAGAATCTGAATCTTCAGGATTACATCATTCCGACCGCCTTGGATATGCCTGACATCAAGCCCATCTACGTGGAATACCTAAATGCTTATGGCCCTTTTGGCGCTAAAGGAATTGGCGAGATGCCCAATATCCCGGCTGCGCCGGCCATCACGAATGCCATTGCCAATGCCGTGGGAGTTAGGATTTATGACCTTCCAGCCCATCCCGAACGGGTTTATACAGCGATCAAGAAAAGAGTTGCGGAAGGAACCTGAGCACCTCGAAGGTTTTTAGGATCGGGAGATTCACTTCATCCGGGTTGGAATAAGGAGAAACCCATTGATGTTCAATTCCGTTAAGTCCAATAAGGTTTCCGAACACATCGTCGAGCAGATTCGCAAAGCGATTTTTGGGGGAACCCTGAAGCCGGGCGATAAACTTCCCCCTGAAAGAGAATTAATAAACAGTTTTAAAGTGAGCAAAGCGACCCTTCGGGAGGCGATGCGCTCGTTAGAGGTTCTAGGATTTTTAGACATTCGGAAGGGGGTCTCCGGGGGAGCCTTTGTCACTGAAGTGGACATGAAAAAGGCAAGAGACTCCTTTATCAATTTCCTTCATTTTAAACACCTCTCTCTGAGCAACCTTACCGAGGTTCGCCTCATCTTAGAGTCTCATATTGCAGAGAAAGCCACCCTCGCCATCACGGAAGAGGATTTAAAGGGATTGAAAAAGTTGATCGAGGAATGCGAGTACGTCCTCAAGCATGATATCCCCATTGAATCCCGAAAAAATGAGATTGAGTTCCATCGAATTATTGGAAGCGTCACAGGCAATCCCATTCTGATGTTTATTCTCGATTTTGTTGAAGATTTGCTCATTGACACGAAAGAGATTCTTCAGCCAGGAAAGGAGTTTTCAAAAAAAGTTCTCAATGCCCATAAACGCATTTATAAAGCGCTCCTCGAAAAGAACAGTAAGAAAGTTAGGCAGGAGATGGTCAAGCATATCAGAGAAGTGGAAAGGGATCTCATGACCATTCAGAAGGCAAAGGGCATTGGAGGTTCCAATCTGCAAAAGCTCCAATTCTGAGGGGGAATGCGTGAGGAAGGAGGTGGTTGCGGGCGGAAGATCATGGGTAGCAAATGGCCATAATTTAATTCATGGAGGTGAAAAGGATGAAAAGAAGACTATTACTATTTGTCGCCGCAGTTATTTTTATTAACCTCATTCTGATTGCAAGTTGGGCGCCCCCTGCTCCTGCCGCCGCAGCCAAATGGCGATACCAGAGCATGTGGGTTCCCTCCATCACCCTCTGGAGGGGTGACAAATATTTCGGAGATCTGATGAATGTCCTGGCCAAAGGGGAGTTAGAGATTCAATATTTCCCGGGCGGCACCCTCATCACCAGATCCGATGAGATCTTCGATGCCGTCTCAAAAGGCACTCTCGATATGTCAACCGACTGGCCAAGCTATTGGGAGGGTAAAAATACCGCCTTTGGTCTGATTACCTCCACCCCCGTATGGTTTACCCCTAGCGACTATATGCTCTGGTTCTGGCAGGGAGGGGGCTTGGAATTATCACAGGAACTCTATGCCAAGTATGGAATCGTCTGGTTTCCTCATTCGGTCACTGGTCCTGAATCAGGCCAGCGCTCCAATAAGCAGATTCGCAAGGGAGATGACTATAAGGGCGTGAAGATGAGACAGTGCGGTCGCGTCCAGGCCAAGATTCTCCATGACCTTGGCGGAGCAGCCATCTTTATGCCCGGAGCAGAGATCTACTTAGCCCTTTCAAGGGGAACCATTGATGCGGGCGAATTTTCCGTGCCGGAGTGCGACTGGGCCATGGGATTTCAGGAAGTGACCAAGTTCTGGGTCCTTCCGGGATGGCATCAGCCAGGTCCGGTTTCAGGAGTGATGATCAGCAAGAAATCGTGGGACAAGTTATCCGACCGGGTGAAATTCATGTTTAAAGAGGCAGCCATGGCCACCATGATGTGGAGCTGGACCTACTTTGAATACAGTTCGGGCGAGTATACGAGGAAATTTAAAGAAAAGGGGACGACCTACTCCATCCTGGACAAAGCCACCCTCGACAAGATCCATGATTATGCCTATAAGTACCTGCTGGAAGATGCAGAGGCGAACCCAGACCATGCCAAGATTGCATTTTCCCAGGCGAAGTATTTTAAAGACCTTCATGAGTGGCGCACGATCCAGGAACCCTTCACATTCGGCCGGACTCCTCCAAAGATGGATGAGATTTATTCAAAACTGGAGGCGATTGCAAAGAAACATAAGGTTTATGATTCGGTGATCGCTCTTGAGAGAACGGTTCGGAAGAGGATGGAAAAGCAGGATTTTTGGAAGGAAGGAACTCCGTATAAAGAGAATCCCATTACTCCTAAGTAATCAACCCATACAAAGCTCTCGGGAGGCATCGCTGCCTTCTGAGAGCTTTCAATGTGCGGAGGTATTTTGTGGAAACGATCAGGGCAATCGTCAACCAGATTGAGAAGATCTCCGAATGGTGCGGACGGATTTTCAGCTGGTTTATCGTCGCCGTCATTCTATTGTCGCTCTTTGAGGTATTCACAAGAAGAATTCTCGGAAAGCCCACCATCTGGACTCATGAGGTCCTGAGCTACCTTTTCTGCGGGGCCATTATGCTGACCATGGGTTATGCACTGAAATATAAGACGCATGCCAATATTGATATTTTTTATGAAAGGCTTTCTTCGAGAGGGCAGGCAATGGTCGATACCATCACGTTTATTTTTTTTCTCGGTTTTTTCTCTATTATTTTTTTATGGAAAGGAGTCGTTTTTGCCGCCACCTCTTGGGCGATGCTGGAAAGGACACCGAGCGCCTTCAACTTCTATGTCTTTCCTGCAAAAACACTGCTTCCCGTCGGGGCTTTCTTATTACTTATCCAAGGCCTGTCTGACTTTATCAAAAACATTGTCTTTCTGATTAGAGGAGAGCGATTATGATAGAGATGTCTCCTGAAATTTCAGCCATTCTGATGTTTGCTGGAATAATCGTAGGGCTCTGGTTAGGGCATCCCATCGCCTTTGTCCTCGCCGGGCTTGCGGCGATTTTTGGTTTCCTCGGATGGGGACCTGAGGCCTGGTATATGTTTATGGGCCGGGCCTTCGATGCGGCAACCAATAACATCCTCATCGCCATCCCCAACTTTATTCTCATGGCCTCTTTTTTAGGAAGAACAGGCATTTCCGACGGATTATTTCGCGCCATGATGTTCCTATTCGGTCCTATGAATGGAGCCATCGCTTTGGCAGTCATCGTCATGTGTGCCATTGAGGCGGCCTGCACAGGAGTCATTGGGGCTAGCGTGGTGAGCATGACGATTTTAGCCATGCCGGTCATGTTGAAACACGGATATGACAAACACCTTTCTTGTGGGACGATCGCTGCCGGAGGGACCTTAAGCATCCTCATCCCGCCCAGTATCATGTTGGTCATGATGGCCGATCAGGCCGGAGTTTCCGTAGGAAAACTATTTGCAGGCGGCTTCCTCCCCGGACTGATTTTGACATCCTTGTTTTTCATTTACATCGTGATCGTCACTCGTTTGAATCCCGAAAAGGGTCCGGCCCTCCCCCTTGAGGAGAGGACGGGCCTTTCCGTGCAACAAAAGATCAGATTTATCCTTGTGCACATGGTCCCACCCATCTTCCTTATCCTCGGGGTTCTGGGCACCATCTGGACAGGAGTGGCAACGGCAACCGAAGCCTCCGGAGTAGGCGCCTTCGTTGCTTTCATTATGATGATTGCCTACGGTAAGTTCAGTTGGAAGACATTGGCAGAATGTATCTGGTCGGCGGCCAGGACGAACTGCATGGTCATGGCTATCATCATCGGAGCCTCGCTCTTTACGGGCGTCTTCCTTGGCCTGGGGGGAGGGAAGGTGGTGACCGATATCATCATGGCCTTCGATTTTTTGGGTAAATGGGGCATGTTGGGAATCATGATGTTCATCGTCTTCGTCTTGGGGTTTCTCATCGACTGGATTGCGATCGTCTATATTTCTTTCCCTATTTTTCTTCCGATAGCCACCCAACTCGGTTTTGACAAAATCTGGTTTATCATCCTGATCGCTGTTAATTTGCAGATGTCTTTCCTAACCCCTCCTGTTGGTTATGCATTGTTCTATATGAAGACGACGGTTCCACCCGAGGTAAAGTTGATCGACATTTACAGGGGCATCATTCCTTTCGTTATCATTCAAGCGATAGGTTTGATGATCTGCATCCTTTTCCCAGCGTTAATCACATATATCCCGAGCATCGTTATAAGATGATGTCAAGAAGGGAGGGTTAGATATGTTGCCGACAAGAACTTTTTTAATTCCGTCTGTATTAGTTACTGGATCTGGTTCATCCGAAAAAGTGGGAGAAGAGAGCAAAAGATTGGGGGGGCGAAAGGCGTTGATCGTCACCGATCAGGTGATGGTCAAATTGGGAGTCGTTGAGGGGACGAAGAAAGCGCTTGGGCAGCATCAGGTTCCGTTCATCATTTACGACGCGGTTGCCACGGAACCCACGGTCGATTATGTGAAGGAAGGCCTCAAGATATTCAAAGAAAGCGGGTGCGATTTCTTAGTTGCGGTTGGAGGAGGAAGCCCGATTGATACTGCAAAAGCCATCGCCATTATGGCGACCAATCCTGGCTCGATTGAGGAGTTTAAGGGATTGGGCAAGGTTCCCAAAGAGGGCGCTCCCCTCATAGCAATTCCCACGACAGCCGGCACGGGAAGCGAAGTGACCCAGTTTACAATCATCACCGATACCCAGACCAGCGTGAAGATGCTGATCGGCAGTCCTTTCATCATGCCCAGGGTGGCCCTGGTAGATCCGTTGCTTACCCTCTCATGTCCGCGGGGACTTACCGCAGCCGTTGGAATCGATTCATTAACACACGCCATCGAAGCCTATGTTTCACTCAAGGCCCAACCCATGAGCGATATCTTCTGCCTCTCAGCCATTGAACTCATCTCTGGTAATTTGAGGCAAGCCTGGGCTAATGGAAATAACATCGAGGCAAGGGAAAAAACGATGCTGGGCGCCCTTCAGGCGGGCATTGCCTTCAGCAATGCCTCGGTCGCTTTGGTCCATGGCATGTCGAGACCGATCGGAGCCTATTTCCACGTGGCCCATGGCGCTTCGAATGCCGCCCTTTTAGGAACGGTGACTGAGTTCAGCCTGATCGGAAATCCAGGCCGGTATGCGCAGATTGCAAGAGCCATGGGAGAGAATGTCGGAGGGCTTTCCGATCTGGAAGGCGCCCAGTTGGCGGCAAAGGCAATTAAAAGTTTAATCAAAGATATTAAGATTCCCTCGTTAAAAGATCTGGGAGTGGATCGAGCGAAATTGGAGCAACTGGCTCACAAGATGGCTGAGGATGCCATTGCCAGTGGTAGCCCCGGAAACAATCCACGGCAGGCAACCAAAGAGGAGATCGTTGAGCTCTATAAGATTGCCTATTCACAATGATCACTCATTTCACCTTGAAGGGGAACAGAAGGAAAGATAACTCAATGGAGGGGACTCACATATGAAAAGGGTTAAAAATTACATCAATGGAGAATGGGTTGATTCGAAAACAAAGGAGTACGGGGACGTCTGGTGTCCAGCCAGCGGCGAGAAGATCGGGGAAGTCCCTTTTTCAACGGCCGAAGATATTGACAAGGCGGCTCAAGCGGCCAAGAAGGCCTACTGGGAATGGCGATGCACTCCTCCGCTCACGCGAGCCAGATACTTTTTCAAACTGAAGGATCTCTTTGAGAAGGCCTTTGAAGACATTTCCCGAACCCTGGTCACCGAGGAGGGGAAGACGCTGGATGAATCGAGGGGCGAGGTGCGCCGGATGATTGAGAATGTGGAGCATGCTACAGGCGTGACCACCCTGATGACAGGTTATAATCTCGAAGATATTGCCCAGGGGATCGACTGCACGGCCGAACGTCAGCCCATCGGTGTCTTCGGAGTCATTGCTCCATTCAATTTTCCGGCCATGGTACCTTGGTGGTTCTTGCCCTATGCAGTTGTCTGCGGTAACACCTATATTGTGAAGCCCTCGGAACAGGTGCCCATGACCCAGACACGCATTTTCGAGGTGATTGATGAATGCGGATTTCCGGAAGGCGTGATCAATATGGTCCATGGAGCAAAAGATGCCGTAAACGGAATGCTTTATCACCCGGATATCAAGGGGATCTCCTTTGTGGGCCAGAGTTCAACAGCCCGGTATGTTTATAAGGCCTGCGGGGAGACGGGAAAGCGAGTCCAGTCCCTCGGCGGAGCGAAGAATTTTGTCCTGATCATGCCGGATGCGGAGCTGGATAGAAACATGCCATCCATGATCACTTCCTTTTATGGCTGTGCAGGAGAGCGCTGCCTTTCCGGTTCAGTGCTCGTAGCGGTAGGAGATGTTTATAAAGAATTGAAAGAGAAATTTGTTGCCGCAGCAAAGGCCCTTAAAGTCGGCAATGGCCTGGAAGAAGGAATTCAGATGGGGCCTGTCGTTTCAAAGAAGCATAAAGAAAAGGTTCTCGGTTATATTGAAAAGGGAATTCAGGAGGGCGCAAAACTGATCCTCGATGGCCGAAATATCAAGGTTGCAGGATATCCAAATGGATTTTACATTGGCCCAACCGTCTTTGATGAGGTTTCTCCAGAGATGGCCATCGCCAAAGAAGAGATCTTCGGACCTGTTGTTTCGCTTGTTCGCGTTAAGAATCTTGACGAGGGTCTGAAATTGATCGAGAACAGCGAGTACGGGAATGCGACCTGCCTTTATACGACCAACGGAAAGACCGCCCGGGAATTCAAATACCGCGCAGTTGCCAGCATGATGGGAATCAATCTGGGGATTGCCGCACCCATGTCCTTCTTCCCCTTCGGCGGAGCCAAAGGCTCTTTCTTCGGCGATATCAAAGGGCATGGCCGGGAGGTCTTTCAATTCTTTACCGATACAAAGGTGGTAATTCAACGCTGGACATAACTCCCTCTCTCCCTCTCCCCAATGGGGAGAGGGGAAGGGTGAGGGGAAATTTCGAATATTTTGTTTAGTAGCATTAAGGATATTACAGAAAAGAGGTTTGTTATGAGTTTGAGCACCTTTGGAGCAATCATGGGATTTGCCACAGAAATGGTGAGCCAGTCCGGGAATATTTACCAGAGCCTGGCCCACCAGGCCAAGGACCATGGCCTGAAAGAGACATTACAGGCGTTATCAGCAGAAGAGACTAAGAACCATTCCCTGATGGAGCAGACACGGCGGGAGAATGTGACGGAGATGATCCTGGAGCCTATTGCCGGACTCCAAAAGGAAGATTATGAAATCAATTTGAAAGAAGAAGAGCGCATGGAAGATGGAGATCTTGTCAGGATTGCCCTGGCCCTGGAGAAGAGGGAGAAGAGATTCTTTAGTGATGCTTCCTCAAAGCTTCCCCTTCCTGAGGTGGCAAGGATTTTCAGGAAAATTGCCCAGAGGAAACAGGAAAATATTACCAGACTCCAGGACCTTGGATTCAATCAAACGTTAAAGAGAAGCATTTCAGCTTAGGGCGTCCGATTCTCGCTCCCCGGCGAGTTTGAAATTCATTCAAAGGAGAATCACACATGTCAACCAAACCGAAGATGCCTCACCCCGAACATGAGATACATCTCTGCTTCCTTGAGAATATTGGCTATTTGAGATCACCGGAGTTGCTCGAAATCGGAGTGGATCGAAGAGAAGAGTACAAGAGACTTGTCAGAGGAGCCAAATTCCTCTGTAAAAAATGCGGTCGTGCTGCAGCGAAAAAGAAAAACCTTTGTGAACCCGAACCATTATAATTTAGGAAAGAAGGGCTGGATTCTCACGGGCGGTGTGTTTCTCACTTCTTTCAGCCTGATTACCTTTGAGATCACCCTTTCCAGAGTCCTTTCGGTCTTACTCTCTTACCATTATGTATTCATCGTTCTCTCCTTAACCCTCCTTGGTCTTGGAATAGGGGGCGTCTCAGTCCATCTTTTCAGATCAAGTATTTCGAAAGAGCATAATCGGTCCTTTGTTTTAACCTTTTTCGCCTCTCTCTATGCGCTTGCTATTTCTTCCTGCATCCTCTGTCTTATATGGATAGGTTATCTTGACAACATCCTTTTCTATTGTCTCATCCTGTTCATCCCTTTTCTTTTCGCCGGAATGCTTCTCGCTACGATCTACGCCAGATTTTCTGAAGCAAGCGCAAGGATTTACGGTATGGATCTGATAGGAGGAGCGGCAGGCGCTATCGGCGTCATTCCATTGCTAGATCTTTTGGGCGGGATAAGCGCCGGCCTTCTTCTTGGTGTCGTCGCCTCTGTGGCTGCAATACTCTTTGCATTGATGGAGACAGAAAGTGGGAAGAAAGGGAGGGTACTTTCAACAGGAGTTTTTTTAATTCTCTCTCTTCTGTGGGGAACAAATCTTATTGGCATCTTTCTGCCTGCCTTGCCCATCGGTGATAATCCCGGGAAGGAGATTCACGATGTTCTTTTCAGACCTTCCTCACCGGGGAAAATCATCGAGACGAAGTGGAGCGGTTTCGGTCGGACAGACCTTGTCTCTTTTGGCAAGGACGCTGACCACATGGACCTCTACATTGATGGGACAGCCGGCTCCCCCATGTATCAATTCAATGGGAATCTTAATAGCCCTGACGCTGCGGTCAACGCTCTCAGGACCAGTTTTCCAGGTTACGTTCCATTTCTCCATCTCCAGGAGCCCGACAAAGACCACATCCTCATCATCGGGCCGGGCGGGGGAAGGGACGTGCTTCTGGCACTCATGGCCGGTTTTCAAAAAATTACAGCGGTGGAAGTGAACAGAGATCAGGTAGACATCGTCCGGAAATACTCAGCCTACAATGGCGGGATCTATCGAGACACGAATCGTGTGAGAATTATGATTGGCGAAGGAAGGCATTTCCTCAGACGTCGGGCAGAACGATATGACATGATCCTGCTTAGCCTTCCTGTGACCCATACCAGCCGGAGCCTTGAGGGATATGCACTCACAGAGAATTTTCTTTTTACAACGGAGTCCATCCATGACTACCTGGAGCATTTAACGGAAGAGGGACGGCTGGTGGTCGTGGGCCATAACGACGCTGAAGTCTTGAGGCTCCTTTCCATCTCTCTTAATGTGCTGAATCGAAGAGGGATCGAAACGGTAGAAGCGATGAAACAGGTTTACATCTTAGGCTCTGATCTTTACCCTGTATTCGTCCTCAAAAAAACCCCATTTGAGGCAGCGGAAATGTTGCTTACATATCAAGCAATGGGTCAATTCGAACTGGAACCGAAGACCTCTTACCTTCCATCCCTTGGCCAGGTGGGAGCGCTCAACCCGGCCCTGATGCGTCTTGCAAGTGGGGAATTCATGCTCGAACGTTTTATCTCTATGGTGACAGAGCGGGGTTACGATATCAGCCCGGTCTCGGACAACCGGCCTTTTTTTTACAAAATTGAGAGAGGCATCCCAACCCCTGTCATCCTGGTTTTCTGGCTATCCATATTCATATGGCTTTTCATTATATCCATACCCTCTCTCTTCTGGAGAGAGTCGGTGTCCCGGAAAGTGAAGGGGGCAGGTAGTCAAAAAAGATTCGCCCTGAGCAAATGGCAGTCCATCACCTTCTTCTCGATGCTTGGGATGGGGTTTATGTTATGCGAGATCTCTTTGATCCAGAGGTTTACGCTCTTCCTTGGCCAGCCTACTTTCACCCTGGCACTTTTAATCTTTTCCTTACTGGGATGGGCGGGATTGGGCAGCTTATGGAGCGGGCGCTTCGGTCCGGAGAGTATCAGGAGAGGAATCGCCATTTCCTCCTTAACCGTCACCATCCTCCTTTGCCTCTATGCTTTTCTGCTTCCTCCGCTTCTGGACCAATTCTTAAAGCATACCCTTGCTCTGCGGGGATTGATTGTTAATCTGATACTGGCTCCTATAGGCTTTTTCATGGGACTGCCTTTTCCCCTGGGCATCAGATCGCTTAAAGAGATGGGGATGGAAAACCATATTCCCTGGATGTGGGGCGTGAATGGGAGCGCTTCGGTTTTGGGGTCGGTGATGACGATCCTGATAGCGATCAGCCTCGGATTCACCGAGGCGCTTTTAGTCTGCGCAGGTTGTTATCTGATTGTATTTTTAATATTTTTTAAGAGAGGTTGAAACATGATGATGGAGTTTAAAGGAAAGCATCCGAGGATTGACCCGACGGCATTTATCGCAGAGAATGCAATGATCATAGGCGATGTCGAGATCGGGCCGGGAAGCAATGTCTGGTTTTACAGCGTCGTCCGGGGAGACATGAACTATATCAAGATCGGATCAAATGTGAATATTCAGGATGGTTGTATCCTTCACATCGATAAGCAGTTCTATCCTCTCGTCATCGAAGATGAAGTGATCCTGGGCCATCGGGTTGTAGCCCATGGGTGTACGATTAGAAGAGGTTCGCTTATCGGAATAGGGGCCATTGTTTTAAATGGAGCTGAAATCGGTGAGGAATCGATTGTCGGTGCAGGCTCAGTGGTGACACCCAATACGATCATCCCGCCGAGAACCATGGCTTTAGGCGCTCCAGCTAAGCCCATCCGGTCTCTGAAGGAAAAAGACCTCGAGATGATCAAAGACACCCTCCAGGACTACCAGGAGTTAAAAGGCATCTACCAATCTCTTTCACACCATAAGGATTCTTAGTCTGTTTGTAACACTTTAGCTCTTTGAAAAACGTTATCTAATCCCCCTTTATTAAAAGTAGGAGATGTTTTACCTCCCTTTGGAAAAGGGAGGTGGGGAGGGATTTTAAAAACTTTATTCAAACAGCAAAATTATTACGTTTGTTTATAATTTTATATTTTGCGTTGCCTATGTATACTCCCCAATCTCGAAAATTGATCTATCACCCCTCTCCAATAGAATTTGGGTCATCGCATTTTAAAATGACAGTCATTATTTAAATAGTTGCCTTGACTTAAGAATCTGAATATAATGGCAGAAATTTGTCGTTATGGTTGAAGAGTTCTTTACGATTTTTATCTTTCTTACTGGAGCTATTGCTGAACATAAAGCTATGTACTGTGTTTACGTAATCCCATAGACCCAGGGTGTAGACTGCAGACCACAAGAGTCGGATGAGTATCAGAAACGAAGATGTCCAATAAGGAGACAAAAGAATGGTGAATGAACGAAGCTGGAATGCAGGTCAACTCTCCTTCGATGAAATCGGCTACTGGACAGAGATCAAACTGGATATCGTGAAGGACTATGCGAAGGAATACTCGACTATTCTGGCTAAGAAACCTTTTCAGTATGCTTACATCGACGGGTTCGCGGGATCAGGGGTCCATCTATCGAGAGATACTCAAGAGTTTGTTTTAGGCAGTCCCTTGAATGCGCTGAAAATAAAACCACCTTTCCACGAATATTTCCTGGTCGATCTGGATGGAGACAAAGTTGAGCAGCTACGGAGTTTCCCGGAAATTAAAGATAGACCTGAGGTCCACGTAATTCACGGCAACTGTAACCAAGTCTTATTGGAAGAAGTTTTCCCCAAAGTGAAGTTTGAAGACTATCGGCGTGCTTTATGCGTCCTCGATCCATACGGTCTTCAACTTAATTGGGAGGTTATCGAGGTTGCCGGACGAATGAAATCCATTGAAATTTTCCTTAATTTTCCTATTATGGATATGAACCGAAATGCTCTCTGGCGGAAACCAGAGCTGGCGAGCCAGGAGGGACGGGTTAGGATGACCGCATTTTGGGGGAACGAATCCTGGTTGAATGCAGCCTATCAGCAGCAGACAACCCTTTTCGGCGACGACGAAGCCATTAAGCTGGGGAATAAGCAGGTTGTAGATGCATTCAGCGATCGCCTCAAAAAAGTGGCTGGTTTCAAATATGTTCCTGAACCTATCCCTATGCGCAATTCCATGAATGCTGTGATATACTATCTCTTTTTTGCAAGTCAGCAACCGGTTGCATCGACCATTGTCGACTACATTTTCAAGAAATATCAAAACCGAGGGGCCTAAGATGGCTAAAACCACAATCGAATGGACTGAGTCCACGTGGAATCCTGTAACGGGGTGCACAAAAATCAGCTTGGGCTGTAAAAACTGCTACGCAGAGCGGATGGCCAAGCGATTAAAAGCTATGGGACAACCAAACTACGATCGGGGCTTCCAGGTGACCGTTCACGAAGAGACGCTGGGATTTCCCTTAATGTGGAAGAAGCCGCAAATGGTTTTTGTTAATTCCATGAGCGACATCTTCCACGAAGATGTCCATGAGGGCTTTATCAGGCGTGTTTTTGATGTCATGTGCCGTGCTTCCTGGCACACCTTTCAGGTTCTGACAAAAAGAACCAAACGAATGGAATGCCTTGCTGATGATATCCAGTGGCCGGCGAATGTGTGGACGGGAGTGACCGTAGAAGCAAAGAAATATTTGTATCGACTGGACCATCTCAAGAAGGTCCCTTCACGCGTTCGATTTATCTCATTTGAGCCTCTCATCGAACCAGTGGGTGAGATAGACCTCTCCGGAATTGACTGGGTCATCGTTGGAGGCGAATCCGGCCCCCATGCGCGTCCGATGGAGAAGGGCTGGGTGGTGGAGATTCGGGACCAATGCTTAAACGCTCGAATTCCATTCTTTTTCAAACAGTGGGGTGGACCGAACAAAAAGAAGAGAGGCCGCCTCCTGGATGGCCGGACGTGGGACGAATTACCCAGGATGTAGGGGGTAGAGGGTGGAGAACCGCAGAGTCCAATCAATATTCTGCTATGTGTGCTCAATGAGACTAAGACTGGCAGGGAGAAAACAATCGGAGATGCTACGGATCACACCCACAGTCACGATTGAACGCCTAACGCCTTACGATAAAAAAGGAAAGGTTCCTGAGAGAAAAAATAAGTGATAAAAGTGAACAACGTCCGCCAGATTAGGCCTGACACCTAAGAAGTGGGAGAACAAAAATTAATGGGAAAAGATACTTCTTTCACCGTTCACGATCTTCCAAAACCAGAGAGGCCTCGTGAGAGGCTTCAAAAATTTGGGGCAGAGGCACTCTCTGCGCAAGAACTCTTAGCTCTGGTTATTGGCCGTGGTATTCCAAAAAAATCTGTAATGAATATCGCGCAAGAATTACTGGCAAAGTTTGGTAATATCAAGGCAATAAGCGAGGCAACCATAGAGGAGCTTTCTCAAATAAAGGGGATTGGTCTTGCCAAAGCAGCCCAAATCAAAGCATGTTTTGAGCTTGGCAAGAGAGAGGAATTGGAACCAGAGCTAAAGAATTTCGATATCAAAGACCCTGAAGCAGTTGTAAAAGCTGTCCGGGCAGGCATCAAGGACAAAGCCAAAGAGTATTTTAAACTCATACTCCTCAATCACCGCAATAAAATTGTTGGTATCTCTACCATCTCCATTGGTACACTGAATGCCAGCTTAGTACACCCCAGAGAAGTATTTAAGGATGCAATAAAGCATAGCGCCGCTTCAATAGTTTTAGCTCATAACCACCCTTCTGGCGACCCTGAGCCCTCAGAAGATGATTTAACGATTACAAAACGATTAACAGAAGCGGGTAAGATTTTCGGAGTCGAAGTTATAGATCATATCATTATTGGTAAAGACCGATTTTTCAGTTTCAAGGAGAAGGGGATAATATAGAAAAGAAGCAGAACAACTGGTATCACAAAATGTGATACCACACAAAAAGTATTTGACGGATCCGTAAGGAAAGAGAAACATGCCCATAAAAAAATCTGAACTCTACTCATCCCTCTGGGCCAGTTGTGATGAGCTTCGCGGCGGCATGGATGCCTCGCAATACAAGGATTATGTCCTCGTCCTTCTGTTCGTAAAATATGTCTCGGACAAAGCTGCAAGCCAGAAAGAATACCTCCTGGATGTTCCAAAGGGTGGCAGCTTCGAGGACATGGTCGCGCTGAAAGGTGACAAGGAAATCGGCGACAAGATGAACAAGATCATCTCGAAGCTCGCCAAGGCAAATGAGCTCACTGGAATCATAGATGTGGCGGATTTCAACGACACAGACAAATTGGGCAAGGGCAAAGAAATGGTGGACCGCCTCTCCAACCTCGTCGCCATTTTCGACAATCCATCCCTCGACTTTCGGGCTAACCGCGCCGAGGGTGATGACCTGCTTGGCGACGCCTACGAATACCTCATGCGCCACTTTGCCACCGAGTCGGGCAAGAGCAAAGGGCAATTCTATACACCGGCGGAGGTTTCACGTGTTATGGCCATGGTCGTCGGTGTTGGCAGCGCCAAGAGCGAGAAGCAAACCATCCACGATCCCACCTGTGGCTCCGGTTCACTCCTTTTGAAGGCGCATGATGAAGCCAAGGGACAAACAAGCCTCGACCTCGCGCTCTATGGGCAGGAAATGGATAACGCTACTGCTGCATTGGCCAGGATGAATATGATTCTCCATGACTGCCCGACAGCGGAGATATGGAAGGACAATACCCTCTCAAGCCCACACTTCAAAGACACTGCTGGTCACTTAAAGGCCTTTGATTTCGTCGTTGCAAATTTTCCTTTCTCCAACAAAGCCTGGAGCACTGGCTTCGATCCGGTCAATGACCTCTATGGCCGCTTCGCATTCGGCATTCCACCAAAGAAAAACGGCGACTATGCCTTCCTCTTGCACATCCTCACCTGCCTCAAAAACACAGGCAAAGGCGCAGTCGTCCACCCGCACGGCGTTCTGTTTCGGGGTGGTGCAGAGGCCACGATCCGCCGCGAGATCGTCAAGCGCGGATATATTAAGGGCATCATCGGGCTCCCAGCCAATCTTTTTTATGGCACGGGTATCCCTGCCTGTATCCTGGTTCTCGATAAGGAAAACGCCCATGCCCGGAAGGGCATCTTCATGATTGATGCCTCCAAGGGATTTATGAAAGACGGTAATAAGAACCGCCTTCGTTCCCAGGACATCCATAAGATCGTCGATACGTTCAACCGGCAGATCGAAATCCCACGGTATTCACGCATGGTGCCTTTGGCGGAAATCAGCGATCCGAAGAATGACTACAACCTGAACATCCCGCGTTACATTGACAGCACCGAACCAGAAGATTTGCAGGATATTGACGGCCATCTGCGTGGCGGCATCCCTGACCGCGACGTTGATGCGCTCTCAGATTACTGGCAAGTATTCCCTTCTGTGCGCCCGCTTCTTTTTGAATCTGCAGGGCGTCCTGGTTATAGCCGCCTGAAGTTGCCTCTGACCGAACTCAAGTCGGCTATATTAGGCCACGCGGAGTTTACCGCCTTCAAGGACTCCATCAACACGCTCTTTGCGAAATGGCGGAAAACCCACACCCCACGCCTCAAAAGCATTTCCATCGGCGACAGACCGAAGGAATTGATTGAAACACTCTCAGAGGACCTGCTGAAAACATTTGGTAAGGCACGATTGCTTGATGCCTACGACGTTTACCAACATCTTATGGATTACTGGACCGAGACGATGCAAGATGATGTCTATATGCTTGTTCAGGAGGGCTGGAAGGCTATTCTGGAGGGCAAGCCTAACACCGACCTCATCCCACAGTCGCTAATCATCACACGCTATTTTTCAACCGAGCAGATGGGTATTGAAAAACTCGAAGCTGACTGCGATGCCATTACCCGAGAAATGGAGGAACTCGACGAAGAGCATGGAGGAGAAGAGGGGCTTCTGGCTGACGCCAAGACTGACAAGGGCAAGCTCACCAAGGCCAGCATTAAGGCTCGGTTGGCACAGATCCAGAACGACAAAGAGTCCGATGACGAGCATAAGTTGTTAAAGGTATATCTCGCTCTTATCGAAAAAGAGTCTGAGGCAAACAAGCGGGTGAAGGACGCCCAGAAAGAACTGGAGATAAAGGTTGTGGCGAAGTATGGCAAGCTGACTGAAGAGGAAATCAAATCACTTGTAGTGGATGATAAATGGCTCGTTTCTCTCGCTGCCGCCGTTCAATCTGAACTTGACCGAGTTTCTCAAATACTTACCGGACGCATCCGGCAATTAGCCGAACGCTACGCGGCACCACTGCCGGAGATCATCACAGAGGTCGAAACCATTGCTGCCAGAGTTGACGAACACCTCAAAGAAATGGGGGCGGTATGGAATTGAAGAAAGGCTTCAAGCAGACGGAGGTAGGGGTGATTCCGGAGGATTGGAACGTAAAACCTCTTAAGAAAGTCAGTTCGATGAACGGGCGAATCGGTTGGCAAGGATTAAAACAAGAGGAGTTCACTGATAACCCTGATGATCCGTTCTTGATCACAGGTATGAACTTTAAACACGGGGAAATCAGATGGGAGGAAGTTTATCATATTCCACCCAAAAGATACGAAGAAGACACAGCAATTCAAATTAAAACAGATGATGTATTGATGACGAAGGATGGAACAATAGGTAAATTGCTATACGTCGATTCAATTCCTCACCCAGGCAAAGCCTCATTAAATAGCCACCTTCTCGTTTTCCGGCCGTTGGACAACCAGTATGTTCCGAAGTTCTTGTTTTATCAGCTACACTCGAAAGCTTTCACAGAGTATATTGAGTTAAATAAATCTGGTTCAACCTTCTTCGGTTTAACTCAGGAGGCAACCGGTAATTACAAAACTTTTCTTCCACCCCTCCCTGAGCAACACGCTATTGCCAAAGCATTGGGGGATGTGGATGTGCTGCTCGTGGCGCTGGAGAAACTCATTGCCAAGAAGTGTGATCTCAAGCAGGCTGCCATGCAGCAACTCCTCACCGGCCAGAAGCGCCTGCCTGGGTTCCACGGCGAGTGGGAGGTAAAGATGCTGCAGGAAATCACAGATTGCTTCGATAATGTGCGCGTGCCTCTTAACGAAGCTCAACGAGAAAGAATGAGGGGTGACTATCCTTATTGTGGCGCGAACGGTGTGCTCGATTTCGTTGACGGTTATGTGATCGACGATGACATCATCCTGATTGCGGAGGACGGCGGGTATTTCGATGAGTATGCCTATAGACCCATCGCATATCGGATGATCGGCAAGTGTTGGGTGAACAACCACGCACACATACTGAAGGCGAAACCTGGCTTTGACCAAGGTTTCGTGTTCTATTCGCTGGTTCACAAAAACATTCTCAATTTTTTGGCGAGTGGCACTCGGGCAAAGCTCAACAGATCTGAGATGAACAAGATTGAAGTTAGATTGCCCTGCGATGAACCGGAACAAGCTGAGATTTCTGGTGTGCTCTCGGACATGGACGCAGAGATTGGGGCGCTGAAACAGCGGTTGGCTAAAACCCGCGCCCTCAAACAAGGCATGATGCAGGAACTATTGACAGGGAAAACCCGACTGATTTGAGGTTACTATGAAAAGCTATTACCGAGTTATGTTAGGCAGGAAGAGCATTTATGCAGATGAGTGCTTCGCCGGGAACTTCATCGGTGTTGACTTCGGAATTACCGAAGACCTCACCGGAAAACTTCCAGACGAGTGGCGGGCCTTTAACAAGAAGTTCATTCCGGTCTATCTGGCCACACATCCAGACAAGACCAAGGTCGCTGCTGGGCTGGCATGTGGCTTCCTTTGGACAGTGTGCAAGGGCATCAAAAAGGGTGACATCATTCTTTGCCCAGATGGGAGCGGCACTTATCGTGTTGGGGAGGTTACTGGCGACTATATTTACCAACCGGGCGGCATGCTGCCACACCGGAGACCAGTAAGCTGGCTGGCCCAAACCATTGATCGCGCCAATATGAGTGAAGCGTTACGGAACTCTACAGGGGCGATTGGCACGGTCAGCAATATCACCCGACACCAGGAAGAGATTGAGAAGCTGATCGGTGGCGCTCGCCCGCCTACGCTTATTTCCACTGATCAAACAGTCGAAGACCCCGCCTCTTTTGCTCTGGAAACACACCTGGAGGATTTTTTAGTTCAGAACTGGCCACATACTGAGCTTGGCAAGGAATACGACATTTACGAAGAAGAGGGGGAGCGCGTTGGCCAGCAATACCCCACTGACACCGGTGCGTTAGACATCCTTGCTATTAGCAAAGATAAGAGGCGACTGTTGGTGGTGGAGTTAAAAAAAGGCCGGGCAAGCGATGTGGTTGTTGGCCAGATTCTTCGTTATATGGGTTACGTTCAGGAAGAACTGGCAGAGGAAGGCCAGACTGTGCAAGGGGCGATCATTGCTCATGAGGATGACCAGAGAATCCGTCGCGCACTGGCAATTGTGCCAAATATTGTTTTTTACCGCTACCAGGTCAGCTTCAAACTGTTGAAAATCTGATATGAGCACTGTCGGTGAAATCGAAAAGAAAACCCAGCAGCGAGTGGTAAAGCTGTTTCACGAAACGCTCAAATATGACTACCTTGGCGACTGGAGCGAACGCGAAGGCAACCGGAACATCGAAGAGGATTTACTACGAAAATTTCTCGGCGAAAAACAGCGTTACGATGAGGCCCTAATTACAAGGGCGCTTTATGATCTTGAAAAGGTGGCGGGCGATACAAGCAAGAGTCTCTACGACCGCAACCTTGCCGTCTATGAACTGCTGCGCTATGGCGTGAAGGTGAAGGCGGAGGTAGGCGATAACTTCCAGACCGTCTGGCTCATTGATTGGCAGAATCCAGAGAATAATGATTTCGCCATCGCAGAGGAAGTGACTCTGGCCGGAGCCGATACCAAGTCCCACGGCAAGCGGCCTGATGTAGTGCTCTATGTGAATGGCATAGCGCTTGGCGTGCTGGAATTGAAACGCTCTACTGTATCGGTAGCTGAGGGCATCCGGCAGAACATTGACAGTCAGAAGAAGGTTTTTATCCAGCCCTTTTTCTCTACGATGCAATGGGTGATGGCGGGCAATGACACCGAGGGCCTCCGCTATGGCACTATCGAGACCCCTGAAAAGTATTACCTCAAGTGGAAAGAAGACAGCACTATTGAGAATCCACTGGACCGGGCATTAACCCAACTTTGTGACAAGTCTCGCTTCCTTGAATTGGTCCACGACTTTGTCCTTTTCGATGCAGGGGTTAAGAAACTATGCCGCCATAACCAGTATTTTGCTGTCCGTGCATCACAGGAATTTGCGAAGCACCGTGAGGGTGGCATCATCTGGAATGCCCAGGGCTCAGGCAAGAGCCTCATCATGGTGTGGCTCGCCAAATGGATTCGGGAGCATGTCATAGATGCCCGCGTTCTGATCATCACCGACCGGACCGAATTGGACGAGCAGATCGAGAGGGTTTTCAATGGTGTGAGAGAAAATATTTATCGCACGAAAAGCGGGGCAGACCTGATCGCTACGCTCAACGCCACGAAGCCGTGGTTGATGTGCTCGCTGATCCATAAGTTCGGTGTAAAGGAAGAAGGCGAGGAGGTTGGTGACATCCCCGGCTATATTCAAGAACTGAAGAAAGCACTTCCTCCTGATTTTTTTGCCAAGGGAAACCTTTTTGTCTTTGTAGACGAATGCCACCGCACACAGTCCGGTGAGTTACACAAGGCAATGAAGGGGATATTACCCAATGCTGTTTTCATCGGCTATACCGGCACCCCACTCCTAAAGGCTGACAAGCAGAAGAGTATCGAGGTCTTTGGCCGATACATCCATACCTACAAGTTTGACGAGGCTGTGAAGGACGGTGTCGTGCTTGACCTGCGCTACGAGGCGCGAGACATCGACCAGCGCATCACCTCTCAGGCAAAGATCGACCAGTGGTTTGAAGCCAAGACCAAAGGCTTGACCGACCTTGCCAAGGCGCAGCTCAAGCAGCGCTGGGGAACGATGCAGAAGGTGCTCTCCAGCCAGTCACGGCTGGAGCAAATTGTTGCAGATATATTGATGGACATGGAGACCCGCGACCGATTGAAGAGTGGACGCGGCAACGCCATGCTCATATCGGGCAGTGTCTATCAGGCGTGCAAGTTCTACGAGCTGTTCAACAAGACTGACCTGAAGGGCAAATGTGCAATTGTCACCTCATATAGACCGACTACGACAGACCTGAAGGGTGAGGATGCCGGTGAGGGAGAAACAGAAAATCTTCAGAAGTATGCCATCTACCAACAAATGCTTGCCGACTGGTTCAATGAAGCGCCGGAAGAGGCTATCAAAAAGGTTGAGAAGTTCGAGATCCAAGCAAAGCAGAGGTTTGTTAAAGATCCAGGGCAAATGAAGTTGTTGATCGTGGTGGACAAACTGCTCACCGGTTTTGATGCGCCGCCTGCTACCTACCTCTATATCGATAAAGAGATGCGCGACCACGGCCTGTTTCAAGCCATCTGCCGGGTGAACCGACTCGACGGTGATGATAAGGAATATGGCTACATCATCGACTATAAGGACCTTTTCAAGAGCCTCGAAGGAGCAGTTCATGACTACACCTCTGGTGCGCTCGACGGCTATGACAAAGAGGATGTGGCTGGATTGCTTGAGGATCGTCTTGAAAAAGCCCGTGAGCGACTGGAGGAAACCCGCGAGGTTGTGAAGGCGCTCTGTGAACCCGTTGAACCGCCCAAAGACTCGGCAGCCTACTTGCGTTATTTCTGCGCTAAGGATTCCGGTAATCCCGAGCAGCTCAAGATTAACGAACCAAATCGTCTCGCTCTCTACAAGCATGTCGCTGCATATGTGCGGGCATTCGCCAATCTCGCCAACGAATTGCTGGAGGCCGGCTACTCTTCCGCTGAGATTGAAGCCCTGAAGTCTGAAGTTAACCACTACGAGAATGTCCGTAATGAGGTGAAGTTGGCAAGCGGTGACTACATTGACCTCAAGATGTATGAACCAGCAATGCGGCACCTGATTGATACCTACATCCATGCCGGGGTGAGTGAAAAGGTGTCTGCGTTTGACGATATGTCGCTGATTCAACTCATCGTCGAGCGTGGGGCTGATGCGGTGAAAGAGCTGCCGGATGGTATCCGGAAGAACAAGGAAGCTGTGGCCGAGGTCATTGAGAACAACGTCCGCAGGTTAATCATTGACGAGCAACCAATTAACCCGAAGTATTACGAGAAGATGTCAGAACTGCTCGACGCTTTGGTTAAGCAGCGCCGGCAAGAGGCACTGGATTATCAGGCGTATCTTGCGAAGATAGTCGAACTGACGAAGAAGGTGAAGAACCCGGAGGTGGGAGGGAGTTATCCATCGGCGATCAATACCCCGGGCAAACGTGCGCTTTACGACAACCTGGGGAATGATGAGGCGGTCGCGCTGGCCGTTCATGATGCTGTGCGCAGTAGCCGCCAAGACGATTGGCGGGGCAATCCCTTCAAGGTCAAGAAAGTGAAGAACGCGATCCGGGCTGCGCTGGGGGCGGCGGGGAGTCTGTTGCAAGATAGCCCTGAAGTTGACAAAGGCGGTTCCGTTGGAGATCCGTCGCCTGGTTATGGTAAGGAATTTGTGGAGTTATCGGAAGAGCGCGTTGAGAGAATCCTCACGTTGGTAAAGAACCAGGATGAATACTAAAAAAGTCGAGATCCGGGTGGGTGGATTGGCGGTTCACGTCGTCCGTAAGACCATAAAGAATCTGCATCTCGGGGTTTATCCCCCGAATGGACGGGTTCGGGTGGCGGCACCTATGGCCCTCACCGATGATGCAGTGCGGCTGGCAGTGATCAGCAGGCTCGGCTGGATCAAGCGTCAACGGGCAAAATTTGAAGGGCAATCACGTCAATCAGAAAGGGAAATGGTAACCGGTGAGAGTCACTATTTCTTGGGTCGGCGGTATCGCCTCCGTGTCGTCAACCATGACGGGGCAGCAAGTGTCACAATACGCAATAACAAAATCATAGAACTTCATATGAGACCTGATGCAACGTGTAAGGGCCGCGAGCTCGCACTGCAACGTTGGTATCGTCAACGGTTAAAGACATTGATCCCCCCTCTAATTGAAAAATGGCAAGACAGGTTGGGGGTTCAGGTTGCGGATTGGGGCGTAAAGAGAATGAAAACCAAGTGGGGCGCTTGCAACGCCAACGCACGCCGCGTCTGGCTGAATCTCGAACTGGTAAAAAAGCCGGTGCAGTGCCTTGAGTATATCGTTGTTCATGAATTGATCCACCTTTTGGAGCGACATCATAATGACCGGTTTACGACGGTCCTGGAAAAACTTTTACCAAGATGGCGGGTTTGGCGTGACATGCTAAACCATGCTCCTTTGGCTCATGAAAATTGGAGCTATTGAATAACACGTAAATCCACAAACCCAGGTAACTTGAAAGGATGTGTTGCTTGTTCGACGGAGTGAATTTTCTTTTTAAATACCGCAGCTTTCTTTATTCGGGCGATAAGGATCATACAAGAATGCTGTCACACAATGAATTGTTTTTTCCATCTCCCAATTTATTTAATGACCCTTTTGATAGCAATTTCCCTTTTCATTATGATGAGTTCACTCGTGAGGAATTTATTAAGTATTGGACCGATCGTTTTAAGAGTGAAAACACACAAATTTCGGACAGTAAAGCAGCAAAGCGAGCACTCGATCTTTATGGTGAGTGTCGCACACCGGAAGGGATAAAGAAAATCATAAAATGGCAGGAAGATATTCTACAAGAATTGAGGGGCAATAAGATTGGCATTTTCTCGATGAGTGGAAATTGTAGTAGCATTCTATCTTGGGCACATTATTCACAATCCCATGAAGGATTCTGTATTGGCTTTGATAAAGAGAAGCTTACACATTTTGTTAATTCTGATTATTCCTTAGATTTAGGAGAAGTCGAATATAAAGAAGATTATCCTATCATAAATGTTTATAAGACGGATGAGCACGAGAAGATAACAATGCTATTCTGGAGAAAGTCAATTGAGTGGAAATACGAAAATGAGCATAGAATAATCTGGTATGACGGTGCAAACAAGACCTTGTTGATTGATAGCGGGATTATTAGTGTAGTAATTTTGGGATGTCGAATCAAACAAGAAAATAAAGATAGAATTATTTCGGTAATCAAGAGTCGCCCAGTGGCCATTCCAATTTTTCAGGCAAAGATTAAGAAGAATTCTTTTTGTTTAGAATTTGAGGAAATAGTTGGGTGAAGTCTCAGGAAAGAGGTAGCTGGGACGTGGTTCAAACCTATCATAGTTGCCTATGAACGTCCTGGGCTACTTAACAAACCTTGGAGAGGTTCGTGCGGAGCGTGCCTGCGGCAGGCAGGGATTTCAGATTTCGGAATTAAGTAAAAAACAATTGGGGACGGGTTCCTATTTTATCAAGTACCGCATGGGTCTTGGGGGAAAAGAAACTGAAGAGGTGGATGATTGACTCGAGAGGAACTTTTTGAACTGATCGCTGAAGTCCAGCGACACCAAAGTGAACTAGACGATGTTGAAGTAAAATCAGCCCGAGGTGGAACACCGAAGCGACTGTTTGCATCACTCTCTGCATTTGCCAACCGTTCAGGCGGGGGTGTCATGTTGTTTGGAGTGGACGAAAAGCAAGGTTTTAATGTCGTTGGTGTTGGCAATGCAGATCAGCTTCAAAGAGAAATGAGTGACCTTGCATCCTCTGAAATGGAGCCTCCTTTACGGCCTGAATTTACTGTCGAAGATATCAATAACAAAACAGTGGTCGTTGTTGAGGTTTCAGAACTTCCTACAGATCAAAAACCATGTTTCTATAAACCTGCTGGCTTGAAAAATGGCGCATACATTCGTCTGGGGAATACAAACCGTAAGATGACTGATTATGAAATATTTGGATACACAAGTGGACGCACTCAGCCGACCTATGATGAAGATATTGTCCGTGATGCTACCTTAGAAAACCTGAATCGAGCGAAATTGGAAAGCTTCCTCACAACATTGAGGAACACTCGCCCTGGAGCAAACTATTTATCCCACCCATTCGAGGAAGTACTAAAGCAAATTAGAATTATTCGAGAAGTGGATGGTATACTTCGTCCGACATTGGCTGGTTTACTGATGTTTGGTAAATATCCGCAGGAATTTGAACAGCAGTTGGTTATGACATTTCTTCAATACTACGGTACAACCGAGACCGAGAAGACACCGCGCGGTGAACGGTTTTTAGATAACCGTAAATTCGAAGGAACAATCCCTGAAATGGTTGAAGGAGCGGTTAACCACGTTTTAGCCACTATTCGAAAAAGCAGTTTGATCGAAGGGCTGTATCGGCGGGATATTCCGGAATATCCTGAAGAAGCTATTCGAGAAGCAGTAGTTAATGCTGTGGCTCATCGGGATTACAGCGATTTCGTGAGAGGAAGTTACATCCAGATTCGTCTGTTCGCTGATCGTTTAGAAGTCCAAAACCCAGGAGGATTATATGGTAATGTGTCTATAGAGACACTTGAGGAAGAACAATCCACCCGTAACCGTGTTTTAATGCGGTTGATGGAAGACCTACACTTAGTCGAGAATCGAGGAAGTGGCATTCGAACCATGTTATCCGCAATGCGGAATGCTAACCTGGAACCCCCGAAATTCCAAGATAAACGGTCATCCTTTTGGGTGACGTTTCATAGTCATACACTGATGAATCCAAAAGCTGTTGAATGGTTGAATCAGTTTGCCGACCGACCACTTAATGACCACCAAAGGCTATCTCTTCTTTTTCTACGCCACCATGAACAAATGACAAATAGTGACTACCAACGACTCAACCATGTTGATTCAGTAATTGCTAACCGCGAGCTGCATAACCTCGTCCAATTAGATTTAATCCAGCAGCATAGCACTCGGCGCTGGGCCTATTATACTTTGAATGTCCCTGCTGAAGTAAAAATCATAAAACTACCTCAGACTGATGAAGAGAAGATTCTTGCATATGTGTGGGAGCATCGTTTTATTAAACGATCGGATTGCCAGCAGTTACTGGGAGTAAGTGGAATACAGGCAAGATATTTACTTCAAAAATTGCGAAAAAGAGGCCTTCTGCGCCTTGAAAAGAGAGGGAGAGGGGCAAGATATATTCCCCCTAAATAAATGTTAGATTTTGTTTGTCCATTTCATTGTCCATTTTGTCCATTTTATTGTCCATATTTATGATAAGTATTGAATATTATTAGGAATAAAAGTTGGATTACTCGAAATGACGATTCCAGACAAGCCGCGAAGTTCAAAACAGCGCTACCGGACGACCGATCTTTGGCGTAAAATGCTAGGCGAATGGAGTGGAGGAAGGTAGGGTTCAAAGATTGGGAAAGCAGATAGCCAAACTGTTTTTCCTGGGGAAATTTAGCTGAGATAAACAATTTGGAAATCTTACATCTTGAACAAAGTGATTTAGGTTATCCTTCTGCCTTCCAGAGGAAGGAATAACTGTAATCCGTAAGTTTCACTCCCCCAATGAAGAGCGAACTTTAAATCGAAATAAGATTCAATCTAAAGCCCTAAACCTTCTCAAACATATCTTTGGGGGCGCCGCAGGCCGGGCAGACCCAGCCATCAGGGACTTTAGCAAAAGGGGTGCCGGGGGATACCCCTCCATCCTCGTCGCCTTTTTCCGGATCGTAGATGTAACCGCAAACCGTACATTTGTATTTTTCCATAATTTTCTCCTTGAACTTATAGATTCCGTTAAAATCTAACCCCCCCAACCCCCCTTTAGCAAAGAGGGGAGGAAGAGGGAATTTCCTATTTTAATATCTCATCATCATAAATTTTTTCGAGTTTCAGTTTGTGTTTGGCTTCCTCGTTGGCAAGCAGGGTGAAGAGTTTCTTTAAATCCTCGTCCGTGTTCGATTCCTTCATGTCATTATAGAGTTTAAGGGCCTTTTCCTCTCTCTTCATGGCAATCCGGAGCATATCGGCATAGGAGAGATCGGGTTTCATTTCCACCTCGACCATATAGTCGCTGATTTTAAGATCAGGGACCTTTTCAATTCTCTTTTGTGCAACCTTTTCCATGTTCAGGTTTTGTAGTAATTTTCGATGTCCTTCTTCGTCTTTGGCGAGTGATAAAAATAACTCCTTCCCGCCGGAATACTTGGTATTCTGACTCGCTTCCGTATAAAAATTGAAAGCCTCTACCTCCTTGTCAATTGCAAATTTGATGATCTCCTTAAATTTGTTTTCGTCCATAAGCGCTCCTTTGTATTTTTTAGTCGGCCTCATTTTAAAGAAAGTAATCTTTAGGGTCAAGATAAATTTTGTCGCATAGTCGATTAGTCTTTTCGTCGTATAGTCCTTACAGTGGAGGCGAGAGACCATGAGACTATCAGACCAGGAAACTATGTGACTACTGTCTTCTCAGTAGCCTCATTGAGTTGAGGATGACCAGCAGGGAGCTGGCCTGGTGCATTACGGCTCCGAGGATCATGGTGACCCATCCCTGGGCGGAGAGGAGAACCAGCGTCGTATTAAAGACAAGGGCAAAGGCGATGTTCTCCTTGATCACCCGAAGGGCCTTTCGAGAGAGGCGGATCGTTACAGGAATTTTTTCAAGCTCATCTGTCATTAGGGCAATATCGGCTGTTTCAATAGCTACATCCGTTCCCGCGCCACCCATAGCGATCCCTACATCCGCTGCAGCCAGTGCAGGCGCATCATTGATCCCATCGCCGATCATTGCCACTGTCTTAGCCAGCTTTTTCCATTCCTTCACCCTCAGGACCTTCTCTTCGGGAAGAAGGTTTGCCTCGAAACTTATTCCCAGTTCTTTCCCGATCCGTTCGGCTACACGGGGACTGTCACCGGTTAGCATCCAGATTTCTGAGATGCCTTCCTTGCGAATTCGATCAATCGTGGCTCCTGCCTTACTTCTCAAGGTATCTGCAATCGAAATCAGGCCGAGAAGGCGATGATCCAGCGACAGGAAGAGCGAGGTGGCTCCCTCTAACTCTTTTTCTTTTAAAACTTCCATGGCTGATTCAGGAAGGCTTACTTTTTCCTCCCTGAGAAATTGGGCGCTGCCTAAGAGAATGGTCTTCCCACCCCATTGAGCCTTGACCCCTTTACCTCTCAGATTCTCAAATGATTCAGGATGTGGAATGAGGATGGACTTCTCTTCGACTCTTTCCGCAATCGCTTTTGCCAGAGGATGTTCGGACCGCTTCTCCGCAATAGCGGCCCAGTAGAGGATCTCTTCTTCACTCAATCCATCCAGCCGACTGATCCCAACCACTTTAGGCTTCCCATAAGTAAGGGTGCCGGTTTTATCCATCAAAAGAGTCTTCAATTTTCCCATCTGCTCGAGGTAGAGTCCCCCTTTGATCAGAATTCCCTGCCGGGCCGCATTTCCAATGGCAGCCACCACAGCGGTGGGCGTCCCCAGAACAAGGGCACAGGGACAGGCTACAATGAGGATGGTAATTGCACGGATGGCATCTCCCGTAATAAGAAAGGTTGCAAGTGCAATGAAGAGAATGGCCGGAATGAAGTAGCGGGCAAAACGATCCATCACCCTTTGAGTAGGCGACTTTTCTGCTTGAGCCTCAAGGATCAACCGCTTAATCTGAGCCAGCTTTGTATCCTCGGCGACCTGAGTGGTCTCAATCTCACAGGAACCCGACTCGTTAATGGTTCCGCAGTAGACCCGTTCCCCGACTCCCTTATCAATAGGAATCGACTCACCGGTTAGCATCGACTGGTTGATCGAACCGCATCCGGAGACGATCTTCCCGTCCACAGGGATCCTCTCTCCGGGCTTGACGATCACAATCTCGTTAGCCTTCACTTCCTCGATGGGAACACGAATCTCTTGCTGCTCCCTTCTGACCCATGCGGTCTTTGGAGCAATCTGAATCAGAG
>Ga0194119_10001148_pt1 | contig 49291 bp, 33 predicted proteins | sample TA2MahC100mmetaG_FD_148620 | JGI IMG/M metagenome (GOLD analysis project Ga0194119, IMG submission 148620) | Freshwater microbial communities from Lake Tanganyika, Tanzania - TA2015018 Mahale Deep Cast 100m | ecosystem: Environmental > Aquatic > Freshwater > Lake | place: Tanzania: Lake... | reverse complement strand
AACGTCAAATTCCGCAGGCCGACGCTCTTGGCGAACGAGGTGAAGTCTTCCCGGATTCGCTCGAACACGCTCTGGCTGAATTCCACTAGATCCATCTTGTTGACGGCGACTGCGATGTGGGGAATACCCAGAAGCGAGGCGATGAAAGCGTGACGCCGAGATTGCGGCAGGACTCCCTTTCGCGCGTCGATCAGGATAATCGTCAATCCGGCGGTCGACGCACCGGTAGCCATGTTGCGCGTGTACTGCTCGTGCCCGGGTGTGTCTCCGATAATGAACTTCCGCCGCGGAGTCGAGAAGTACCTGTAGGCGACGTCAATGGTAATTCCCTGCTCCCGCTCGGCGCGCAGACCGTCGGTCAACAACGACAGGTCAATCGGCCCCGTCGAACGGTTCACGCCGGATTTTTTCACCGACGCCAACTGATCTTCGAAGACGCTGTTCGTCTCCACCAACAACCGCCCAATGAGTGTCGACTTGCCATCGTCCACGCTGCCCGCCGTGGAGAATCGCAGAAGCTGCATGGCGCTCATCTAGAAGTAGCCCTCGCGCTTCTTCAATTCCATGGAGCCTTCCTGGTCGTGGTCTATGATTCGATTCTCGCGTTCGGAACGGCGGAATTCCAGGAGCTCGTCGACAATCTCCGGCAGTGTGCCGGCCTCGCTGCGAATCGCTCCCGTACAGTAGGTGCAGCCAAGCGACCGCATACGGCTCATCACGCGCTGCGGTACTTCCCCTTCGCGCAACGGCATATTGTGCTCGGTCGGGATCAGTTGGTTGTCACGAATGACGAATTCGCGCTCCTTGGCGAAATAGAGCGGAACAATCGGAATTTTCTCCAGGTGGATGTAGTTCCATACGTCGTTCTCCGTCCAGTTCGACAGCGGGAACACTCGGATCGTCTCACCCTTCTCGATCTTTGCGTTGTATATGTTCCAGAGCTCGGGGCGCTGATTCTTCGGGTCCCACTGTCCGAATTTGTCGCGGAACGAAAAGACGCGTTCCTTGGCGCGAGACTTTTCCTCGTCCCGGCGTGCGCCGCCAAACGCCGCGTCGAAACCACCTTCGGCCAGCGCGTCGAGCAACGCCCTGGTCTTTAGCAACGCACAACACTTGGACGTACCCAGTGCGAACGGATTCGCGCCGTCCTCAATCGCCTTCCGGTTTGTGTGGACGATCAACTCAGCGCCGATCTCCTTGCAGAACTGATCCCGAAATTCAATCATCTCGGCGAATTTGTATGTAGTGTCCACGTGCAATAGCGGGAACGGCAGCTTAGCGGGGTAAAATGCCTTTTGTGCGAGGCGGACCATCACCGAGGAGTCCTTACCGATCGAGTAGAGCATAACCGGCTTGGCGAACTCGGCGACGACCTCGCGCATGATGTGCATGCTTTCCGCTTCCAGTGCGCGCAGATGGGAAAGGGTACGCGAATCCATGTTTCCATTCCAACTTAGCAAGCTAATCACCCTATTGTCCATAGGAATTATCGTATTTGCCCAGGACCCCGCGGAGAGAGTGAATCAGCATCGGGTATCCAGCCCGCGAAGTCCTGCGCCGGAGCCGGACGCCGAGAACGTCCCGCTGGCGCGCCTCGCAACCTCGAAGGAGGACTGGCAGAAGACGCAACGGCCCCGCCTGGTAAAGGCCTGGCGTGGGATTCTCGGCAAATTGGAACCCAACAAGAACGACAGGCAATGGTTTTTCCCGGCGCCGCCGATGCGCGAGATTGAACGGAGCGAGACGCCGCACTACACCCGCATCCACATTGAGATTGCGCTGGAAAAAGATTTCTGGCAGCCGTCGCTGCTGTTGCTGCCCAAGAACTTTCCGGGGCGGCGGCCGGCCGTAATTGCGTGGACCTCCACATCACCGGATTGGAAGAAACCCGAAGAGTGGTGGGGCGCCTGGCTCGCCGAACGCGGTTATGTGGTGCTCACCGGCTGGAGCCATATTCGCAATTACAGAGGTTCTTCGTCATACCGGAACCAGGTGAGCGAAGTGGTGTACGAACGGTTCGGCCGCTGGGCGGGAATGAGCCGGATGGTTTGGGACGTTCGTCAGCAGGCGCGGTTCCTGTCGGCTCGAAAGGATGTCGACCCCCGGCGCCTCGGGTTCATTGGAATGTCGCTCAGCGCGAAAACCGCGCTCTACGTCGCGGCTTTCGCGCCGGAGATCGCGGCGACCGTCAGTGTCGACCCCCACATCGCCCTAAACGGAGCCACGAACTACTACGCACCCTGGTACATGGACTGGACTCGCAAGTTCGACGATATTCAAACACCGGAAAAAACGGTGCTCAGCCTGCTGAACACAGATCCGGGCCGTCCCGGCCTCGAGCACGATCATCACGAGATCCTGGCGCTGGCTGCGCCTCGCGCCCTTCTGGTCATCGGAGGCGCCGGCGACCGGGAGGACAACGGCGGCGACTCCGACGACAGGCAGAGCTGGGGATACGCGAATCGCGCCGCCGAAATCTACAAATTTCTGGGCGTACCGGAAAGGTTCAAGTTCGAACTCACCACCGACGGCCACAAGGCAAACGGACCGAATATCGATAGGGCTTGGCAGGCGTGGTTCACGCGCTGGCTTTCTTCTTCGCGCTAGCCGGACGAGGGCTCTCGAACTTAGGTTGGACCAATTCCGAGTTCCATCGATTCAACCGCTCCTCCATCCTCCGAACCACGTCCGGGCGCGTGCCCGCCTGATCGGACTGCTCACCAACATCCGCCGAAAGGTCGAAAAGCTCCGCGGCTTTTCCCTGAAAACGCACGAGTTTCCAATTGCCACTTCGCATGGCCCAGGACGCGCCGCCGCCCGTGCGCCAAAACAACGCTGTGTGCGGGTCGCCCTTTCGCCGCTTTGTGAGGAAGGGCAGCAGGTCCATGGAATCCATCGCGCGATCTTTCGGGAGGCTCGCGCCGGCGGCCGCGCAAGCAGTGGCGAAGAAGTCGATGGAGCAGACGGGCGCGTCGAACCGTGAGCCGCCCTTCAGTTTCGCCGGCCAATGCACCAGGAAGGGTACGCGAATGCCGCCTTCATACACCGAACCCTTGCCGGCGCGATAGGGGCCGTTCGAACACTTGGTCACGGTGATGGGTCCGCCATTGTCGCTAATGAAAAACAGCAGCGTATTTTCGGCCAGCCCCGTCTCCTTCAGTGCGGTCATCAATTGGCCAACGCCGTCGTCCACAGCCGAGATCATCGCCCCATAGCGCCGCCGGCCGTCATCGGGAATGTGGGCCAAACGGCTCAGGTAGCTCTCCGGAACCTGGACCGGCGTGTGTGGCGCGTTGTACGTGAGATACAGGAAGAACGGCTCGTTGACCTGCGCGCGCTTCACAAACGCCGCGGCCTCATCCGAAAGCCGTTCCGTCAGGTAGCCCTCAAAACGTTCCGGTTTACCGTCGCGTTCCAGAGGGATCAGATACTCACGCGGATTCCCTTCGGTTTCCGAAAGAAAGTAGTCGTGCCCGCCGCCCAGGAAGCCGTACATCTCACGGAATCCCCGCCGCATCGGATGCATCTCCGGTGTGGCGCCAAGGTGCCATTTGCCGGTCAGTCCCGTTCGGTACCCAGCTTTGGCCAGGACCTGCGCGAGCGTCACCTGATCCAGCGGCAGGCCGGCGGTCCGGTCCGTGCGATCGTAACGCGGATTGTTCTCGTGTCCGAACCGCTGCTGATACCGTCCCGTCATCAGCCCCGCGCGCGTGGGGCTGCAGAAGGGATGGGACACGTAGCCGTTCGTACAGTACACCGAAGCCTTCGCCAGCGCGTCGATATGGGGCGTGGGTATGTCCTTCGCGCCCGTGAATCCGAGATCGGCGTAGCCAAGATCGTCGACAATCAGGACGACGATATTCGGGCGAGCCGCGTTGCCTTGCGCCGCCGCACCCAGCGCGGCCGCCAGCCAGCTTCGTCGAGTCAACATGAGTAACATGCTAACGCGGCTACACTGGGGACATGCGATTGTTCCCGGCCGTTTGCCTGTTTACCGCCTCGCTTTCCGCGCAGGACTCCATCACCTCCGAGCGCATCCGGGCTCACGTGAAGTTCCTGGCCAGCGACCTGCTGGAAGGCCGCGGCGTGGGCACGCGCGGCGGCGACCTGACCACCGAATACATTGCCTCCCAATTCGCCGTGGCGGGTCTGAAACCGGCGGGTGACAACGGCACCTATTTTCAGCGCGTCGACCTGGTAGGCGTGGAGCCGCAAACGAATTCATTTCTTGGCGCGACCAACGGCAAACAGGACCTCGCCTTTCCCTGGATGACCGGCTTTGTCGGAAACACGATGCGGCAACAATCGACAAGTTTCGACGCGGAGGCGGTCTTCGTCGGGCACGGCATTACGGCGCCGGAGTTTCAGTGGAACGATTACAAAGATGCCGACTTGAAGGGCAAGATCGCGGTGCTTTTCACCAACGAGCCGCAGAGTGAAGATCCAGGCTTTTTCGGCGGGCGCGCGCTTACCTACTACGGCCGCTGGACCTACAAGTACGAAGAGGTTCTTCGGCAGGGAGCGGCGGGTGTGGTGATTATCCATACCACTCCAACCGCCGGCTATGGGTGGGAGGTCGTCAAGAGTTCCTGGAGTAAGGAAGACCCTCAGGTGAAACTGGATGGAGGCGAAGGCGCACTGGCCTTTGCCGGATGGATTTCGCGGCAATCCGGCGACGAGTTGATGAATCTGGCCGGGCAGAGCGTCGACGACCTGCTAAAGAAATCGGCCGAGCGCGACTTTCGGCCCATCCCGCTCAACCTGCGGATTCGCGGCCGCGTGGAAGCGAAGGTGCGAAACATCCGCGCGGCCAATGTCGCGGGAATTGTGCCCGGCTCGGACCCGGCGCTCGCCAAGCAGGCCGTTGTTTTCAGCGCGCATTGGGATCATCTCGGCGTCGGCATTCCGGTGAATGGCGACAGCATCTACAACGGCGCGGTGGACAACGCCTCCGGCTGCGGACTCCTGATCGAACTGGCGCGCGCGTGGGCGGGACTGAATAACCGGCCCCGCCGTTCCGCGCTATTCGTGGCAGTCACCGCCGAGGAGAGCGGTTTGCGCGGCGCCCAGTTCTACGCCGCCAAACCCTACGTACCGATGGGCCAAACGGCGCTGAACCTCAACTTCGACTCTTTTTTTCCATTCGGAAAAGTGCGCGACGTGGTGGTCAACGGCGCGGAGCGAACCAGCGTCTTCCCGGTGGTCGAGAACGCTGCGCGCCGCTTCAACTTGAGGATCAAGCCCGACCCGCGCCCGGAGCAGGGCCACTACTACCGCTCCGATCACTTTGCGTTCGCGCGCGCTGGGGTGCCCGCGTTTTCCATCAACATGGGCGACGACGTGATCGGCAAGGAAGAAAACGCGGGTGCGCAACTCTTCTACGAATACAACGCGAAAAATTACCACCAACCCAGCGACCAGTACAACGAAACATGGGATATGGGCGGCGCTGAGCAGATGGCCAAATTCGGCTTCGCCATCGGCCTCACCGTTGCCAACCAGCCCAACTTGCCCACGTGGCGTGAAGGCGACGAATTCCTGCCCGCCCGCCAGCGTAGCCTGCGGCTACCCTAGGTTTCGATAGCCGCTGTATTTCTTCGGTGCGCCGCCGCGTCATTGTCACACTGCTCTGCTACGATTCTCTCGTGCGATCATTCATTGTACTTCTGCCTCTCATGGTGAACCTTCACGCGATCGAAGTGCACGGCCATCGCGGCGCGCGCGCCGTTCTCCCGGAGAACTCGCTCCCGGCATTCGCGTATGCGCTGGAACAAGGTGTCGACGTCCTGGAACTCGACATGGCCGTTACGAAGGACGAGGTCGTGGTCGTCTCCCACGACGCGGTCATGAACCCGAAGCTTTGCACGGGCCCCAAGAACGCAGAACGGGCGATTCACAAGCAGACCTGGCGGGAATTGCAGCGTTGGACCTGCGGAACGTTGCCCCATGCCGACTTTCCCGACCAACGCAAACAGGCGGTCAAGGTTCCGCGGCTCGACGACGTCTTCAAGCTCGCCGCCAAGACGAAGGTGCACTTCAACATCGAAACGAAGCTCTCTCCGAAGACACCTGACCTCGCCCCCGGGCCGGAGCGATTCGCGGAATTGGTGTTGCAGGCCGTCCGGAAGCACAAGCTTGAGTCGCGGGTAATCCTCCAATCCTTCGACTTCCGAACGCTGCACGCGATGAAGAAATTAGAACCGCGTGTGCGCCTGTCCGCGCTGTTCCCCTACGACACGGCACAGCGCGGCGCCGATTATCTGGAAATTGCCAAGGAGTCCGGTGCGGGAATCTTGAGCCCGCATTTCTCGACCGTTACTCCCGAAAAAGTCGCGGCGGCGCACAATGCCGGCTTGACCGTCGTGCCTTGGACCGCCAACACCCCTGATCAATGGCAAAAGCTGGTAGATGCCAAGTCCGACGCCATTATCAGCGACGATCCTGCCGCCCTTATCGCTTGGCTCAAGTCGAAGGGCTTGCGCTGATTCTCACTTCTTCTTGGCGGCGAAGTCTTTCAGAATCTGATCCACGGCGTTGATATGTCCGCCCGCAGCCCAGGTGTCCTGAATTCTCTTCTCTTCCCACCCAGCCGTCCGCGCCAGAAGGATGAATCCCGCCAGCGAGTGGCCCAGCGATTTCCAGCGCGCCATATCCACCATGGAATCGAGCGCGCGCTCCTTCAACAGCGACAGCGTCGTCTCGTCGCGGGTCTCGGTCAACGGCACGAGCGCGAAAGCGGCCTTGTTGCGATCGCTCCAAAGAATCGAGTTCATCTGTTCGATGAACCATGTCGGGCTGATTTTCAACGCTGGGTCTTTCGATAGATTCGCCAGGACGGTGACGCCAGCGAGCGAACGCATCGCATTGTTGCGAACTCCGTCGTCGGGATCGCGCATCGCATAGAGCAAGTCGTCCAGAATCTGCTTTTTGTCTGGTGCGTAGGCGATGACGTAGGCGGCGATGGCGCGCTCGGTCTCATCGACGCTCTCCCGCAGCACGCGCTTGATCGGAACCAAATGTGTCTTCACGAGCGCCGGAAACTTCTCCTGCTGTTCCCGCACCGGGGCAAACTGCAGCAGGCTGTGCCCTTTCGTCAAATCCTCGGCGGCTTTTCCGGCGGCCACCGCGGCCGTGAACTGTTCCATGAACGCCTGCCAGGTATCGACAATCTCCTCTGGCAACTTCACGTTCTCGTTCTGTGGCCACTCCCGGTACTCGAACGTGGACGCGCCCTTTTCCAGAATGCCCACGTACAGGACCGCTTTGCCGTCCTCGCAGCAAACGGCCTCCAAAGAGGCGCGAACCACGCCATTCACCAGTTCGATCTGCTGCTCAATCTCGCCCTTAGATTTGGGCAGAGGGTCGCCAACCTTTACCTCCAGCGCCTTCATAATGCGGGCCTTGTCCACCTTGCGCAGTCCGTAGAAGTCGATGATCCCGATATTTGGAATCGAGACTGGCTGCTGCGCAGCGAGTGCAATGGTCGCCAGAAGTAGTCGAAACGGCATCACTTCCTTTGTGACGCAAGCCGGACGGAAAAAGCTACGCCTGTTTTTCGGCCAGGTCCCCGATCACCGGAATCTTGAAATGTTCCCGGTTGTACGCCTTATACATCAACAGGATCCAGACGCCGAAGAACGCCATGCCCACGGCCGCCGACATCAGGCTGACGATGAACCACAGGCCATAACCGAGAATGCTCCGGAGGATGCCCGTAAAGATACTGAAGACGATCCAAAACACAGTCGCGCCGACGTTGAAGAAGATCGACTGAAACGCATGGAACCGGATCGCTTTGTTCTTGTTGTAAGGCTCAACGACGAGAAAAAAGACGCCCGAGAGCCATCCAAGCGCATAGCACAGCGCCGAAGCCATGTTGTCTTCCAAACCCGCCGCGGAGGCCGCAGGGGGCGGCTGTTGGCTCCATGCCTGTTGCTGCTGCTGCGGTTGCTGAGGAGCCTGCTGCCCCCCCAGGTTCGCTCCACACTTCATACAGAACGGTCCCTGGACCGGGGCGCCACAGTTCGGACAAAAGCTCATCGTCGAATTGTCTCCTCTCCTCGTTAACGCGGATACCGTAGGAAGAGAGTATCAGAATTTAGAAAACAAAACGAACGCTGAACTGGGCGCGGCGGGCGTTGGTGCCGTCCGGGAAGCCCTGGCTGGCCGAACCTTCGCCGAGTCGCGGAGTGACCGAAAGAACTTGGTTGGCGGCCTGATACGCCTGTCCATTTACAGCCGTGAATGAGACGTTGTTGAACACGTTGAAGACCTCGAAGTTCAGGTACATCTGGTAGCGATCTGTGAACGCTAAAATCTTCGAAAGGCGCGAGTCGAGCCGGACAATCTGGTCGATATCCAGGCTGGCGGCGGGCAGGAAGGGCACTCGCGAGGAGCCCCCAAAGCCATTCAGCGAGGTATTGAACGCCGCTCCGGCGAAGGGGTTTCCGCTGACGAAGATGGTAGGGGTCGCCGGTTGCGCGCTGGCACCGGTGAAGATATTCGAGAGTTGCCAGCCGTTTACCAGGTACTTCGAGACAGCGCCGGTCCTCGACGTGAATTTCGGCGTGATCATCGCCGTGCCGACAAAACGATGGCGCTGGTCAAGCGAAGAACTGGATTTGTCCGCGGCGTAGTCGCCGTTCCAAAGAGATCGAGGCCGCCCGGAGTAGAAGATGTTGTTGTTGCCGCCACCCTGGTTCAGGTCAATCGCATGGGACCACGTGTAGGCCGCCGATCCTTCCCACCAATTCGAGAAGCGTTTCCGCATCTGCATCACCATCGCATCGTAGTAGCTGCGGCCACCGTTTTCGATCTGGTTCACCGAGCGCCACCGGGTATCGACGCGGTTCGCCAGGCGGTAGGTCGGCGTAGAGTACGAACCCACCTGGTTCCCCCCGGCGTCGTTGATGCGGTAGGTGACGGCGGGGCCAAGCGGCCCGGCGTTCAGATCGCGCACGGCGTAGAGCTGCACGCCCCGGCTCCACAGATAGCTGACTGTGAGGCCAAGGTCTCGGGTCAGTTCATGCTCCAGGCCGATGTCGCCCTGTTGCGTGTACGGGTTCCGCAGGTTGGCGTCCGGCACCGAAATATCGATGGTCCCCGGAGGCGGCCGGCGGTCCAGATTCGCCAACTTCGCCGGGAACACAGGGCCAATCGCCAAATCGGCCGCGATGGCCGAGTTCAGACTCAGCGGCCGCTGCACAACGCCGTTCTCAAGATGCAGCGTGTTGACCAGGCCGCCGGGCGTGCGCGCGTAGAAGACTCCATATCCCGCTCGCAACACCGTCTTGTTGTTGTTCATCGAGTACGCAAAACCAACGCGCGGCGCGAAGTTTTTACTGGCGCTCGGGATGTTCCCCGTCTGGGCGGGGTAGTCCGGATTCACTTGACGGGGCTGCGTGAACCACTGCTTGTCGTAGCGGAGGCCATAGTTCAGGGTCAGGCGCGAGGTTACGCGGAATTGATCCTGCACGTACATGCTGAAGTCGCGAATGGTCGTGTCGACCAGCGGATTCCCAAAGCGCTGAGAAAAAGTCTGCCAACGCTTGGCGCCCGTCGTATTGCCGGTCAGATCCTGGGCGAAAGCGGTGAACGTCGGGTACACATATGTGCCGTTCTGGTTGCGAAGAATCACGTTATAGTCGCGAGCGTTGACCAGGTCGCCGCCGAACTTCAACGTGTGCTTGCCGACCGTCCACGTCAGGTTGTCGGCGATCTGGTGTTTGTTCTCCGACGGGTTCAGACGAGGGTAGGCGTCGGCGACGCCAAGGTTCGTCTGGCCCTGCACCGTAATCTGTACGCGTCCGGTCAATGCCGGAATGAGCGATTCGGAGACGTCGTCGAACAAGCGGTCCTTAAACCAGCCGTAACGAAGCTCATTGACGATCGTGTTCGTGGGGATCGAAGTCCAGGAGGCGCGGCCGTAGCGGGTGCGCACCGTGGAGTTCGCGTTGTTTCCCACGCCGTTGCCGTTATTCAGCACGGCCTGTGTCTGAATTCCGTTCGGCGAGATCCAGCGAAGGTAGTTGAACGACATGCTGAAGGAGTTGCGTTCCGTGGGCCGCCAGTCAATCTTGCCAAAGCCAAGCTCGGAGTTCGCGGTGCGGTCCAGCACCTGGAACTGCCGCTTAAGAAAATCCTGCGCGGCCGCGCACTGGGAGGCCGTCGCCGTGCACGTGCCAACGAAAGTTCCATTCGGGTCGAATAGCGGAGGCCGGGTCAAGGACGCAACGAGTGGGAAGTTCCTGCGCGTCGCTTCCGCGTTGAAAAAGTAGAAGAGCTTGTCCTTCTTGATCGGACCACCCAGCGAGCCGCCAAACTGATCGCGGCGCTCCTTCGGGTTCACCGTCGAAAACGGATCGCGCGCGTTGAAGTCCTGGTTGCGGAAGAACCAGTAGCCCGTGCCATGGACATCGTTGCCGCCGGAGCGGGTCACCGTATTGATCACGCCGCCCGAGGCGCGTCCGAATTCGGCCGAGTACCCGTTGGTCAACACCTGGAACTCCTGTACGGCGTCTTGCGATAGCTGCGTGGTGATGCGCGTACGGCCCGCGTTTTCGTTATAGAAGTTGTTCGTCGTATCGTTACCGTCGGTCAGGAACGCGTTGCCTCCGGCGATGCCGCGGAAGCTCACCAGCCCGAAAGTTCCGTCGGAAACGACGGCGGGCGTCAACAGGACGAAGGCGTCCACGCGGCGTCCGTTAATCGGCAGGTCCTGAATCTGCTTGCTGTTCACAACCTGCGAGATTCCCGTCTTTGTCTGCTCGACGATCGGCGCGGCGTCGGTAATGTCCACTTGGGTCGTAGCGCTGGCCACAGAGAGCGTGGCGTTGATGTTCACGTTTTGGCCTACCTGGACCTCAATGTCCTTTACGTCGAAGTTGCGGAAACCGTCCTTAGCCACGCTCACGGCGTAGCCGGGCGACGGAACAAGAGCGGGCGCGGAAAACACACCGGCGTCGTTGGACGTCAACGTGCGGCGGATGCCTTTGGCAGCGTTTTCTACAATGACATTCGCACCGGGAACTACGGAGCCGGATGCATCCCGTACGACGCCGGAGATTCCACCGAATCCCGCGACGGCCTGGCAATACAGAGCAGCGCTGGTAAGCGCAGAGAGGAGAAAAAACCTGGTAAGCATGGGTTCTGCTTGATTGTAACAGCCCCATTGTTTGGATTTCGTTAATTTCGTGGGCTGTTCTGCTAGGATTGGAGAAAAGGAGACAAGGGGATGAGCCGCACAACAGCAGCCGCGCTTGTATTTTCATTGACCGTGGCTGCCCAGGAGTACCGCTCGACGATTTCGGGCCGGGTCCTGGACCCTACCGGCGCGGCGGTCGCCGGCGCCAAGATAACCGCGGTTGAGAAGAATACAGGCGCGAGGTATGAAACGGCGTCCGGCGGCGAGGGCGAATACTCGCTCCCCTTTCTTCCGCCCGGCCCATATCAGCTTTCCGCGGATCACACCGGCTTCAAGAAATACACCCAGGAGGGCATTCAGCTTTCGACGAACGTGCGTATCGCAATCGATATCAGCATGCAGATCGGCAGCCAGGTGGAATCGATCACTGTGGAGGCCGACGTTCAAATGCTCCAGACGAATACGGCATCGGTCGGGCAGGTCATCACGGAGAAACAGATCTCTCTGCTCCCAATGAACGGCCGGACTCCACTCACACTGGCCCAACTTTCCTACGGTGTCACGCCGTCGTCGGATCCGCGCTTTACGCGGCCGTTCGACAACGCCGGCCCATCAGGCTTTTCGATGGGCGGCGGCCAGTCCCAGTCGAACGAACTACTTCTCGACGGCGCACCGGACATGACACGCAACCGGCGCGTAGCGTACAACCCGCCGGTCGACACGGTCGCGGAAATCAAGGTTGAGGCCTTTCAGCCCGACGCCGCCTACGGCAATACGGGCGGCGGGACGGTGAACGTCGTCCTAAAGGGCGGCACTAACGAATTCCACGGGGCGCTCTACGAGTTCCATCAGAACCAGCGCCTGAAGGCCACTCCGTTCTTCACCAATGCCGCGGGCGGGAGAAAGCCCGTAACGCGCTTTAATCAATACGGCCTATCCTTCGGCGGCCCGGTGATGATTCCAAAACTCTTCAATGGCAAGAACAAGCTGTTCTTCCTATTCTCCACGGAAGGCATTCGCCAATCCGAGCCGGAACCGACCTTCTCCACCGTTCCGACCGAAGCACAGCGTGGCGGCGACTTTTCGCAATTGTTGAACGTCAACTCCATCTACACGATCTACGATCCCAACACGGCCGTAACGGAGGGTTCCCGAATCCGCCGGACGCCATTCGCGGGCAATCGCGTTCCGGCCAACCGGCTCAGCCCGGTCGCGCGCAACTTCTTCCAGTTCATCCCGGGTGAGAACTTCACCGGCTCCCAACGCGGCGCCGACGGCACCAATAACTACTTCAATAACGCCGTGCGATCCGACGTATTCTCTTCCTTCTCCGGGCGCGTCGATTGGAACATTTCCGACAAGCATAAAATGTTCCTTTCGGGGCGATTCAACGACCGCGTCGAGAATCGGGGCAACCGGTTCTCGAACATCGCAACGGGCAACAACCTGCTCCGGCAGAACTGGGGCGTCACTTTTGACGATGTCTACACGCTCGCTCCGACGCTGTTCCTCAACACCCGCCTGAACTGGACTCGCTTCGTCGAAGGCTCTATTCGTCCGCACGATGGTTTCGATTTCACGACGCTCGGCCTGCCCGCCTCATTGAAAGCGGCATCCACCAAACTGGTTCTCCCGCGCGTCGATTTCGGCAACTTCACGGACATCGGCGACTCCGGCGGAGACCGCACGCCGTACGACTCCTACCAGATCTTCATGGCGGCGACGAAGATCGCCGGGCGCCACACGCTGAAGTTCGGTACGGACTTGCGTAGCCAACGCGAAAGCTCGAACGGATTCGGAAACTCGTCGGGCAGCTACGCATTCGGATCGAATTGGACCCGGGGCCCGCTGGACAATTCCCCGACGGCTCCGCTTGGCCAGGACATGGCGGCGTTCCTTCTGGGCCTTCCCACAGGCGGCAGCTTTGATGTGAATGCACAACGCACCCAAAGCGCCCGCTACATGGCCTTCTTCGTTCAGGACGACTACCGCGTCAGCCAGGCGCTCACCTTCAACCTTGGCATGCGATACGAGAACGAGGGCGGGACGATTGAACGATGGAACCGCACAGTACGGGGCTTCGACCGTACTGCGAACCTAAGCATCACCGCGGCCGCAAAGGCTGCCTACGCCGCGAGTCCTCTTGCGCTGCTCCCGGCGGCGCAGTTCAACCCAGTTGGCGGCATTCTCTTCGCCGACGGCAACAACCGGGCCATCTACAATCCTCCGAACAACGCGTGGAGCCCGCGTTTTGGCATGTCCTGGTCGCCCAAGAAACTCGGCGGACAGACGGTCCTCCGCGCCGGCTACGGAATCTTCTACAGTACCTTCGGAACCTTCGGCATCCAGCAGCCGGGTTTCAGCCAGAGCACGCCGCTGGTGGCCACGCTCAACAACTTCCTGTCCCCTGCCGCCTCCCTCGCCAATCCGTTCCCGAACGGCATCCTGCAGCCGGTGGGCAACGCAAACGGCGTCAACACCTTTCTCGGACAGGGTGTGAACTACGTGAACCCGGATATGCGGCAGCCCATCACGCACCGTTGGAATCTAAACCTGCAGCGGCAGATCTTCAACAACATGCTGCTTGAGGTCGGCTACATGGGTTCCTCAGCCCGGAATCTCGGCGTCAACCGGGACCGGAACTTCGTTCCTGAGCAGTTCCTGTCGTCGTCGGCGTCCCGCGACCAAGCGACGATTGACCGGCTCTCCGCCGTCGTTCCCAACCCTTTCCGTGGCCTGCTGCCCGGGGTCGGACTCAACGGAGCGACGACGTCCGCCACACAGTTGCTGCGCCAATTCCCGCAGTTTACCGGTGTCGGCGAGGATACGGAAACGGTGGGGTACTCAAACTTTCACATGGCGCAAATCCGGCTGGACAAGCGATTCTCGAACGGCCTGCAATTCCTAACGAACTTTCAATGGTCGAAGTTCCTGGAAGCGACCGGCCGGCTCTACGCCGCTTCTCCCAACCTTGAATATCGCATTGCCGGTGAGGACCGCCCATTTCGACTTGTCCTCTCCGGGACATATGAGATGCCTTTTGGCCAGGGCAAGAAGTTCGGCGGCAGCGTTGGCCCTTGGGCCAATCGCCTGATCGGTGGCTGGCAGATGGGCGGCATCTTCTCGATCCAGTCTGGCGCACCTGTGGGCTGGGGAAACAGCATATACCTCGGCGGCAACCTCAACTGGGAGGCGCGAAACCTGGTGTCAGCGTTCGACCGTTCCCGTTTCGTGACGGATAATCGGCTGCAATTGGAACAGAACCGGCGGGCCTTCAACACCGGTTTCTCGCAGTACCGTTCCGACAAGATCAACAACATTGACCTGTCGATCATCAAGGACACCCAGCTCGCCGAGAAATGGAAAGTTCAGCTGCGCGCGGAGGCCTTCAACCTGTTCAACCACGCGATCTTCAACGGCCCCAACACCGACCCGACCAACGCCAACTTCGGCCGCATCACAGGCCAGTCGAACCTGCCGCGGACGTTCCAGCTCGCCCTGCGCGTGACGTTCTAAGCCTTACAGATCCGCCAATCGCGTGGAGGCGTCACCAAACTGAGACGCCTTCACGTCCATCCGGTCCATCAGCGCCAGGAACAGGCTGCACATCTTCCGGTTCTCGTCGCCGGCCTTCAGGTAATCGAGGGTCCGGCCGGTCTTGAGGGTGCCGCCCAATCCGCCGGCCAGCACCAGCGGCAGCCGCTTATTGTCGTGGTTGCGGCCCGACCACAAATTGTTCGTCCACATCAACACCGAATTGTCGAGGACCGACGTGCCGTTTGCCTCGGGCATCTTGTCGAGCTTCTGGGCCAGGTATAGAAGCTGGCTCAGGTGGAAACGCGTGATGCGTTCATATCCGTCGCTTAGGTTGTTGTGGGAGGCTGCGTGATGGCCTTCCTTTACGTCCAGGAACGGATAGTACATCGCCGACAAATCGCGGCACAGCAGCAGCGACGCCACGCGGGTCTTGTCGGTCTGGAAGGCGATGGCGATGATGTCGCACATCAGCCGCGCGTGCTCCCGCACGTCGCCGGGAAGTCCGTTCGCGGGCCGGTCCATGGTCCACGCGGGACGACTCTTGCCCTTTGCGCTGTCGTCGGCCGTTTCCTTATGCTTGCGTGTCGACTCGATGCGCTTCTCCACCTCGCGCACGGAGTTGAAGTACTCGTCGAGCTTTGTCTTGTCGGTGGACGAGATTTTCGATTGCAACGCCTGGGCGCGGTCCTTCACGCGGTCCAAAATACTCAAATTCCGAATGCTGCCGCGGTTCTCGAACAGGCTGTCCCAGGCCAGCGACGGATAGACCTCGTTCGGCACCGGTGAGTCGGGGCTTTGCCACGAGATGTGCGAGCTATAGGCCATCGAGAAATTCGTCTCGTGGTACCCCGTCATAGGCTGTTCGCAGGCCAGCACGAGGCTCTGCTGCGCCGTCTCCTGCCCCACGTGGTTCGCGATCATCTGATCGACCGTGATCCCCGACCGAAGAATAGGCCCGCGCTGAATCGCGGCGCCAGACAACATCGCGCCGGTCTGGGCCGGATGGATCCCTTGGCCAGTCGCGCGCTTCTGAAACAGACCGTCGATCACGTTGATCTTGTGCTTAATCGGTTCCAGCACGCTCAAGGTCTTCGAGAGCTTCATGTCCGCGCCGTTGCCGGACGCATGCCACTGTTGTTCGTTGACGCCATTCCCCATGAACAGCACGGCGAACCGTTTGGGCGGCTGGACAGTGGCAGCCTGCGCCATCGACTCCAGCCACGGCAGACCCATCGTCACTCCGGCGCCATGCAGTGCGGTTCTGCGGGAAATTTTTCGCATCTCAATCACCTCGACGTCTGTTGCTGAACTGGGGACTCGTCACGATCGTTTCGATCAGTGGCCCGAACCGGTAGCCGCTAGCGGCCAAACGGGTCCGCATACGCTCAATTGTAATCTCATCGGAAAGCATCAGGGAGCGTCCCAAACTGTAGGCCAGCAGCTTACGGCACAGGTTCTCCACAAAGTCCTTTTCCCGGTTCGCCCGGATATACGCCTGCACGCCGGCCGGGCCCGCGCCCTGCTTGCCTCCGGGGAACTCCGCTTTCGGATCCACGGGCCGCCCGCCCAGATCCACGTCACGCTTCTCGCCGGCCGGTCCATATCCTTCAAAGGCCAATCCAAAACCGTCAAAACGCGCGTGGCAACCGGCACACGCCGGGTTGGCCCTGTGTTGCGCCAGCTTATCGCGCAACGGTAAGTCGAGCTTCGCTTCATCGGCAGGCAGTTCCGGCACCGACGGCGGCGGGGGCGGAATCGCTTCGCCCAGCACGCGCCGGGCCACCCAATAACCGCGCTTCACGGGACTGGTGCGCAACCCGGGCGAGTTGTTAGTCAGAAAGACCGACATCGCCAGAATTCCTCCACGTCCAAAGATGGCCGCGTCGTTCACGCGAGTCCAATCTTTCACCTCGGGCATGCCGTAATGTTTCGCCAACGGTCCGTTCACGAACGTGTGTTTGCCGTAGAGCAGTTCGAGCACGCTTCGATCGTTCCGGACCACGTCTTCCAGGAATCGCACCGGCTCCTCAAACATCGCCTGGCGCAGCTCGTCGGTGAACTGCGGAAATCGCCCGCGGTCCACGGCGTTGTGTTCTTCGAAGCGCCGGAAGTCCAGCCAATGCCCGGCGAATTCGGTGGCGAAACGCCTTGTCCGCTCGTCTTTCAACATTCGCCGTGCCTGTGCCCGCAGCACCTGCGGCTGGCTTAACTGCCCTGCCGAGGCCACGCGCAACAACTCCTCGTCCGGCTTGCTGGCCCACAAAAAGTAGCTCAGACGATTGGCCAGCGCGTAATCGGTCAAGGGCAGGTGCTTGCCGCTCGAAGTCTTCGTCGTGTCGACGCGATAACAAAACTCCGGCGACATCAGAATGCCGGTGATCGAATCGCGCATCGCATCCTCGTGAGACATCAGGCTCTTCTCGCGCAGGTCCTTATAGTAGGCCGTCAAATCGGCGGCCTCGGCTCCGGACAACGGCCGCCGGTAGGCCTTCTCCGCGAACGCGGCCAATGCCCGCAGATGGAGCGGCTCGGAATCGGCGCGCGCCTTCTCGACGGCGCGGATCGCTGCGTTCACCATCGGAAAATGCTGCCGGATCGCCTCGATCGCCAGCGGACTGTTCACCGGATCCGACTCGGCCTTCTTCAAGTAATCCGCTTGCAGGCCCATTATGATACCCTCCGCGGTGATCTCGTTGTCCGAAGGGCGAAAACTGCCGGACTCACGGCCGTTGCCCATGATCTCGCCGCTCTGGTTAAAGAAGTACTGCACGTAGGTGCGGATCGTATAATCGGCGATCATGTCGAACTCCAGCCACAGCCGCTCCAATTCGGCAATCTGCTTGGCGTCCAGAATGAGTTCCCGCAGCGGCAGATCATCGCGGAAGTAGCCCATCACGTTGTGATATCCGGCGGAAAGGAGCCGCCCGGTGTCTTGCGTAAGGTCGGGAAAGAACCGCCCGCGCTCGCGTATGTAGAAAGCGTCGGGAAAAACCTTTCCGAAGCGGCCGAACGCGGCAGAGTACTCCGGCTTTTTGCCCGCCGGAACTTTCAACGGCTCCGGATCCGCCAGCCGCTCTTTGATTAGTTTCGCCAGCGCCTGCCGCGCCACAATGTCGTAATTACCGGGCGCGAAGAACGTTCCCTGTTTGGGCGCCTCCGGTATCACGGGCAGCGGCTGCCCCTCCTCCATCAACGCGTTTTCGTCAAACTCCCGCCGGTTGTTCGCGAACTGCCGCAGCTTATAGTTCATCAACGGTTGCGACGTAGCGCTCAACCCGCGCACCATCGGACTCTGATAATGCTTCGCCGTGAGCCGGCGCACCCGCACCACCCACTCGCGCATCTGCAGGAAATGAGCGCGTTCGGGCTTGGCCGGCAGCGCCCGCCACAGTGCCTGCAGCTTCGCGCCAGGCCCAACCGGTTCCTTGGGACCCTCCAGATAATTCCAGACAAGCGGCAGGTACTTGGGACTCACGTTTCGCTCTCTGGCCACTTGCGCCAGCGTCTTTCCCGGCGAGCGCTTGAAATGCCAGGCCGCTTCGAAATAATCGGCGTAATCGGTTGGCTGTGCCGCGTAGAAATTCACAATTCGCTGAATCGTGTATTTCTCGCGATCCGTCTCCACCAGCGTGGGATGCGGCGCGAAGTCGAAACCGTCAGGCGTCAGTACCATGTGGTTGGCCACTTCGCGCGCCGCCTGCAGATACTTGTTCAGCAGCGCGGGCGACATGGACAGCGATTCGCCGGAGTTGTCGAAACCCTCCGGATTCGCCGGGTCGACGGGGAACTCGCGCGCCGGCCGGATGTCCACGCCAGTCAGGTCGCGAATCGTGTAGTTGTACTCGGCGTTATTCAGGCGTCTCGCTAGCACCGGCCCCGGATCCCCTGCGTTGCGGCGCGCTTCGGCCTGCAGGACGCCATCCACCCACGCGGTCATCTTCTGCCGCTCCGATGCCGGCGGCTGTTTCATTCCCTTCGGCGGCATCTCGCCGGACTTCAACTTTTCGGCCACCAAATGCCAGCGGCCGTGATCCTTCACCACGGAGGCCAGGCTGTCGTAGGGCGTTAGGTCGAACTGCGCGGCGGCGTTCGCGCCGCTGTGGCAACTGACACAGTACGTTGAGACGAACGGCCGGACCATCGACGCCACATCGTCCGCCCGCAAAGCCACGGGAATCAGCAAAAAAAGAAACTTCATGAGTTCGTTACACCGATTATATTGGTAGGCGTGATGGGACTGCGCGCCGTTACGCTCCCGCTGGCGGCTTTACACGCGCTGGCGCAGACCTACGCCGGCGCCGATCGCTGCGGCGAATGCCATCCGCAGCACTTGGCCACCCAATCGGAGACGGCGCACGCCCACGCGCTGGCGCCGGCAAGTCAGCATCGCCTGCAAATGCCGTTTGCCGGAGTCGAGGCGCGGCGCGGCCAGTTCCGCTATCGCTTCGACGGCCTCACGGCCCGCGTTGACAACGGCGTCGACGTATTGGCCGTTCCGCTCGAATGGGCCTTCGGCAGCGGGGAACAAGCCGTCACGTTCGTCTCCAAGGCGGATGACAAACACCACCTGGAGCACTACCTCAGCTACTACAAGGCTCTCAAGAACTTCGGACCCACGCCCGGACACCGTCAACTCCAGCCGAAGAGTCTTGCCGAGGCGGCCGGCCTGCTCTACAAGACGAAGGACCCTGCCAACGGCATCGACGGCTGCTTCGACTGCCATACGACGGGCAACCGCTCCGAGAATGGCGTCCGCTGCGAAGCCTGTCACGGTCCGGGCGCGGCTCATGCCGATTCCGCGGGCATGGCGAAGGTCCTGGTGCCGCGCGAGAAGCAGAACGAATTCTGCGGCAAGTGCCACCGCCCTCCCGCTTCGGACCCCGCGAGTATCGATTGGAATTATGCGTGGAACGTGCGGCACCAGCCGGTATACCTCAGCCGGAGCAAGTGCAATGTCACCTGTTCCACATGCCACAACCCGCACCAGAAGCTCGCCGCGAATTACGATGCCGCGTGCAGGAATTGCCACGCCCGGACAACGCCGGAATGCAAGCCCTCCAACTGCGCGGGTTGCCACATGCCGCGAGTCAGCCCGGAGCCGCCGCTGCGATTCACCAATCATTGGATCGGCGTCTACAGCGGCGGTTCGAACCTGAAGCCTCGGACTAGAAAATGAAACGCAGCGCGAGCTGAACTTCGCGAGGCTTCGGATTGAAGGCTTGCGCCGTGACAACTCCAAAGGTAGCCGTGTTGATGGCCCGTCCGGGTTCGCCAAACGTCGGAGTATTGGTCAGGTTGTAAGCCTCGGCACGGAACTGAACGCGCATCCCCTCGCGAATCTGGAAGTTCTTAAAGAGCGACAGATCCAGATTGTAGAGACCGTCCGTGTGTACATCCGGCAGCGTCCTGGCGACGGTGCCCCACGTGAAGGGAAGCGGATTGGAGAACGCCCCGGTGTTGAACCAGCGGTCGATACTCGGGCTGTCCAGCTTCGCCTTCTGCCCGGAGACCACGTCGGGCCGGTTGCCGCCGCCGGCAACGGTCGCTGCCAGGGAGAGCGGCGTGCCGCTCTCGATGGTCTGGATCGCATTCATCTGCCAGCCGCCCGCAATGAGGCGATAGGCGGCGTGACCGTTCTTGGCAAAGGGCATCTCCCACAGAACGCTGAGTACGGCGCGCTGCGGAACGTCCTGCGCGCTCTTGCTGCGTTCGGCACGAAGGTTGCTCCAGTTTTGCACCGTCGTCGTCACAGCCGCGCCCGGCCGCACCTGCCCGGAGTTCGCGCCGTCGTCGATCAGCTTCGAACCGGTATAGGCCATCAGGAACGACAGACCGTTGGACATGCGCTTCTCCACCTTGATGGCAAGAGCGTGGTAGATCGAATTGTTCAGGAACGAATATCCGCCGTTTACGCCGGTGAAGTGCGGAAACGGCAGCAGGCTCTGCTGACGCGTGATCGTCGCGCCGCTCAGCGGGCCAGACGTGATAATGCCGCGGAACGGGTTCGCGACCGTCTGTCCCAGAGCAGAGCCGAGCGCGAAATTCGCCTCGGAGATCTGATTCAGGTTCCGTCCGTCCGCAAACAGGCGCACGCCGCGATTGCCCACCCATGCCGCCTCCACGAGCCAATTATTCCAAGGCTCGTGCTGCACCGTGAAGTTCCACTGCCCGGTATAGCCGCGCTGCGCGTCACGCAACTGACCGGCGACTGCCGTGCCAACGCCCGTCAGCAGTCCCTGACTGGCGCCCGTCGGCGGCGTCAAACCCTGCGGAAACGGATTGCTCATCCGGTCCTGAGGGGTCAAGCCGCCGTCGATGCTGGTGACCATCGGAGTATCGAACGTATAACCCGTGCGAGCGAGCGAAACGGTGATCGGAATATACATCAGGCCGAACCCGCCGCGAACCACCGTTTTCGGAGCCATCTGGTAGGCAAAACCGAAGCGCGGGCCGTAATCGTTGTAGTTGGGTTGGCGCTGGAACCGGCTGGCGCCGCCGACGCCGGGGAACGTCAACCCGCCCACCAGGTTCATTCCCGGAACCCGGAGCGGAGAAGTCACCGCCGGATCGAACGTCGAGAGCACGTTGTATCGATCGGTGGGTGGAGCTTCGTACTCCCACCGCAATCCGAGATTCAGCGTAAACTTGCGCGAGAGCTTCCAATCCTCCTGTACGAACAGCGCCTGGTACTTCATGCTCGCCGTACCGTCGGTCTGCAAGCGGGCGAAACCGGACGCGGGTGTCCCCAGCAGAAGCGACGCGACACCGAAGCCGGCGTTCGGCGACGCCTGCTGCGGATTCGGCCCCTGCGTGAAACCACGATTGAAGGAATAGGTTCCAACTGAAAACTCCCGGCCATAGTCGTTCACCGCATAAAAACGGTGTTCGTAGCCCATCTTCAGGGTGTGCTTGCCCGTGATCTTCGTAAGCGCCGCGCTTGTGAGAGTTGAAACGGACGGGCTCCCGCGCGATGCGATCGCGCCGAAATTGGCGGCGTCCGCGACGTTAAAAGTCGGGAAACGTCCCGTCGCCGCGCCCTTGCCCACGTATGCCTGCCGTTTGAACGCTTCCGGCATTCCAAGCGAAGCGATATCGAAGCCTTCGGAGGGCGTGAAGAAATTCTCGTGCTCCCGGCTGAAGCCGGTGCGCGCTTCGAGCAGGATTGTCGGCGAAAGGTTGTCCGTGTAGTTCAGCGACGAGCTATTGCGGGGGATGAACACACTTCGACCGTCCGGCTCGGCAGCCGTGGCCCAAAGCTTCGCAAATTTCCAATCCAGATCGTCCCACGTGTACCGTCCCGCCAGCCGGCGGGTCGGCGTGATGTTCCAATCGCCTTTCGCGGTGATCGCGTGACGGTTAATCGGCGCCGGGCCCTGCAGGAAAAGGTTCTGCGCACGTGTATTCGCGGCCCCAGGCAAATTCGGCTGCGGGAAGTGCGTCAGAGCGTTGCGGCCCACCGGATCGATGCGGTTCGCCGGAATCCGGTTGCCGGGAAACGTGTCTCGAATAAAGCCGCCCGCCGGATTGGCGCGGGTCGTGATGGGATCGTAAACGTTGATCAACTGCCCGTTGGCCATGCGCGTGTCCGAGAAATCGCCTCCGCGCTCCAACGACGTCGGCGAAGTGATAATCGCCTGGCCGGCCCGGCGCTCGAAAAACGCCTCATAGTTCGCAAAGAAAAATATCTTGTTCCTCTTCACCGGTCCGCCGATCGAGCCGCCGAACTGGTTGTAGGCGAGCGGCGCCACCTTCCGTCCGGCGCGGTTGGCGAAGAAGTCATTTGCGTTCAGATTGTCGTTGCGAAGGAACTCGAAAAGGTTGCCGTGAAACTCGTTCGTGCCGCTTTTGCTAACGATCGAGATGATGCCGCCGGCGGTGCGGCCGAATTCCGCCGACATGTTGTTAGTCAGAACCTTGAATTCCTGCGTGGCGTCAATGGTCAAAAACGTCTGCGTGCCCGCGATGGTCAGCTTTTCGCTGGCAATGCCGTCCACCAGGAAGCCATTCGCCAACGGAGGTCCGCCGCCAATCGAGATCGCCGCCAGACGCCAACTGGAAAGCACTTGTCCACCGAAGAAACCAATTCCCCGCACGGTTGGGATCAGATTCGCCAATCCCAGCGGATTGCGCCCGTTGAGCGGCAACTCGGTCACCTTGCGGGCGTCCATGACGGTTCCAAGAGAGGAGGTATTCGGCTCCAACAACGGCGCGCCGCCTGTGACTTCGATCACTTCGGTCACCGCGCCCACTTCGAGCGTAATCGGCACCGCCAGCGAACGGTCGGCTTCAACGACGATTCCGTCCCGCCGCGCGGCCTTAAACCCGGTCTTGGCCACGTCCAGTTTGTAGATCCCCGGAGGCAGCACAAGGAAACGAAAATCGCCGCTTTCGCCCGTCGTCGCCGAACGGCCCAGGCCTGTCTCGGTGTTGAGGATTTTCACTTCGACGCCTGGTACTGCTGCGCCGGTCGTATCGGTCACGGCGCCCGTGACCGTGCCCGTCACCTGTTGGGCGTAGGCGAACGGAGCGCATAGCAAAGCGGTTAGAATCGCAAGAATTCTCAAAGAAAAACCCTCCCTGTGTAAGAGTATATGCTGGATCGCATGAATCGAAGGACGCTCCTCCAGACCCTGGCTGGCATTCCGGTGATGCCCGCCGCCGCGCAGCAGCAGGCCGATCGCGCCACACGGGGCCTGCCGCCGCTCACAATCAAGGACGTCAAGGTCATCACCACGAACGGCGGCCGCCGCTACCGCTGGGTGTTCCTCAAAATCGTCACCAGCGAACCCGGCTTGTATGGCGTTGGAACGGCGAACAATAGCTATCAGACCCACGCCGTCATCGCCGCGCTGGAAAAACACCTTGCGCCGTGGCTCATCGGCAAGGACCCGGACCGCATCGAGGACCTCTGGCAAGCGGCGCACTACAAGACCTATTGGCGCAACGGACCGGTCAACAACAACGTACTGGCAGCCATGGACATGGCGCTTTGGGACATCAAGGGCAAACGCGCCGGTATGCCCGTTTATGAACTGCTGGGTGGCAAGGCCCGCGACGCGGTGCCCTGCTACGACCATGCCGGCGGCAAAGACAAAGAGCAGGCCGCGGAGTCCGTACAAAAGTCGCTGGCGACGGGCTACCGCCACGTGCGCGTGCAGTATGGCGCCTATGGCGGCGGCGGCTTCATTCCCGCCGGTCAGGGTTCACGGCCCGAGAACGGTTACTCGGGTCCGGCCTTCGACGAGGACGCCTATCTCGACTACGTGCCGAAGGCATTCGACTACGTTCGCTCGAAGGTCGGGTTCGAACCCAAGCTGCTGCACGACGTGCACTCGCATTTAAGCGGTATCAATGCCATCGAGTTCTGCCGGCGAATGCAACCGTACCAGATGTACTTCATCGAGGACGTTCTCGCGCCGGAGCAGATTCACTGGTACAAGCAGATTCGCCACATCTGCTCCGTACCCCAGGCCGTAGGCGAGGTTTTCTCACACCCGTACGAATTTTACCCGCTGATTCAGGATCGCGTCATCGACTTCGCCCGCTGCCGCGTCGCGGCCATCGGCGGTATCACGGCCGCCAAGAAACTGGCTCACTTCTGTGAATACTACGGCGCCAAAACGGCCTTTCAGGAAGGCGGCGAGAACGACCCCGTCAATCAGCTCGCGGCCTATCACGTCGACATTTCCAGTACGGCGTTTGGAATTCAGGAAGAGAACGGCTTCCCGGAATCGGCCCGCGAAATCCTGCCTGGTACGGCGGAGATCCGCAAGGGCTACCTGTATGGCAGCGGAAAGCCCGGCTTAGGCATCGACATCAACGAAGCGCTGGCGGCCAAGAACCCGATCGGCAACATCGCCAACGGCGGCGGCTACGGCACCGATCGGGCGATGGACGGGAGCGTCGTCCGGCCCTAGAGCCGCGGCTGCGGCGGCTTCAGCACCGCCCAGGAAACAGTCCCCTTGCGAAGCAGCGGCCGCTTGAATACGGAGTCGCCCGCCGTCACGTACAACGTCGATAGGTCCGGGCCACCGAACACAACGTTCGAGAGCGAGCCGGCCTGCGGCTTGGCGAGCATGGCTACGACTCGGCCCGGCTGGTCGCATATCTGAACTCCAATCCGTGTGGCCACATACAAGTGGCCCTCCGTATCCACCGTCATGCCGTCGGCGCCGCTCTGGCTATTGGTGTCCCAGGTTTCCAGCCGGTGATACGCCGAACCGTGCAGCAGCGATCCGTCCGCCTGCACCTGGAAGGAGTAAACGAAGCGGCCGCGTGAATCGGCGACCATCAGCAGCGTCTGATCCGGACTCAACGCAATGCCGTTCGGCCTCTCGATCGCGTTTTCCGAGACGATTCGCTGATTCCCCTTGGCATCCACGAACCACACACGCTTGTTATTCGGATCGGTGAACCAGATCTCACCCTTGGCGTTGATGCACAAGTCGTTCGACTCCACCTCGGCTGCGATCACCGCCTCGCGGCCGTCCATCGTGTAAGCCACGATCCGCTTGCGTCCGTTCTGGCAGGCGTAGAGCCGCCCATCCGGCCCGAACATCAACCCGTTCGCCGCACCGCTATCTTCCTTGAACACGGAGACCCGTCCGTCAAGATCGATCTTGTGAATCCGGTTGTTTGGAATATCTGTGAAGAAAACGGTGCCCGCCTTGTCCACCGCCGGGCCTTCCGTAAAGCGATAACCGGAGGAGACGCGCTCCCAGCCCCGCCCCGTCACCAGTGCGCCGTTCAGCCAGTGCTTGTCACTCTTGTTTACTGGAGTCGCAATCGGCTTTTGATGGTCCTTCCACAGCCAGCGCAGCGCATCGGGCAGAATCGCCGACCCGTGCTTGGCGTTGTGCGCCTCAGTGCCCGTGACGAATTTCGAATCGTAGCCGGCCCACTCAAGAGAGCGCGCCATGTCCTGGTTGGCGATCCACCAGGAGCCGCCATAGATGTCGTTATCGTTCGATCCGTCCTGCAGGAACACCTTCAGCGGCAGCGGCTCCATCTTGAGGATCATAGTCGGAAACGCCTGCCCGCCACGAAGATTGACGAAGCTGCCAATAAAGCTCAACACGCGCCGGAATTTGTCGGGACGATGCCACGCCGCGCCAAACGCGGCGATACCGCCGCTCGAGGATCCGGCAATCGCGTAGTGGTCCGGATTCGCCGATAGCCTGTATTTCTTCGCCACCTCCGGCAGGATCTCTTCGACTAGGAATCGCGCGTAGACATCGCCGACCGCATCGTACTCTAGGCTCCGGTTGTAACGGCCCATCGATTCTGCGTTGGCTGCGGGAAGGACACCGGGGCTCACGAAAATTCCGATGACAGGAGGCATCTCGCCCTTGTGAATCAGATTGTCAAACACGACGGAAACCTTGTACCCGGCCCCGTCCTCGCGGACCATCCCCGCACCGTCTTGCCACACCATCACGGGCGCGGGCGTGCCAGCCTTATACTGTGCCGGAACGTAGATAAAATAGTCGCGAACGGTGCCCGAATAGATCTTGCTGGTCCACGTGTACTTCGTCACGCTGCCCTTGGGAACCCCCTCGTGCCGGAACGAATCGGGACCCTGTTTGTACTGTTCTTGCGCGGCCAGCGGTCCGGCAGCGGCGAAAACGGAAATGAAATTGCGGCGCTTCATATATCTGAGTCATGCTATCGCAATGACCCGAAGAGAATTGTTCAGCGCAGTACCCATGTCGATGCAGGTCCGGCCGCGGCCCAACGTATTGCTGGTTCTCAGCGACGATCACAGCTTCCCCTACCTCGGCTGCTACGGGTTTCCCATGAAAACACCTCGCTTCGACAGGTTCGCGGCTGAGGGTCTCATTGGGGAGCGCATGTTCACCGCCGCGCCGCAGTGTGTGCCATCGCGCGCTTCCTACATGAGCGGCCGCATGCCCGTAGCGATCCGCATGGGGCGTTTCTCGTCACCACTGCCTCCAGACGTCGTCACGCTGCCCGAACTGCTACGCGCGGCCGGCTACTTCACCGGCGTCTGCCGCCGCAGCTACCATCTCGACGGCGGCTCGCGGGACAAGGATGTTCTGAGCGTCTACGACAAGTACGAAATGCGGCACTTCGGCAAGAGACTCGACTATGTCGACGCCAACTCCCCCCGAACGCAGACCGCGGCCAAGATGAACGAGTTCTTCGACAAGAAACCGAAGGACAAGCCCTTCTTCCTCTGGGTCAACTTCAACGATCCGCATCACGTCTGGGACGCCCCTCCGGCCTACGACCCGGCGAAGCTGCCCCTGCCCCGCCACTACCCGGACCTGCCTGGTATGCGCGAGGATTTTGCCAAGTACCTGAGCGAGATCACTCGCGCAGACGAGGAGTTCGGCACTGTACTCGATACGCTCCAAAAGCGCGGCTTCGCCGGAGACACGCTGGTGGTCTTCATGGGCGATAACGGCATGGCGCTGCCCCATGGGAAGGGTTCGCTATACGATCCCGGCTGGCACGTTCCGATGCTGGCTCGCTGGCCCGGCGTAATCCAGCCGGGACGAAGCACGAAGGAACTCATGTCCGGGGAGGACTTCGCGCCGACCGTGCTGGAAGCCTGCGGACTCAAACCGCACAAGGACATGTCCGGCAAGAGCTATTTGAAGCTGCTGCGCGGCGAGCCGTTCGAAGGACGCAAGTACATCTTTGGGCAGCGCCTTCCGCACGGTGGTACGCCGATGTCGCCATCGGCGAAGTCCAGCACATTCGACCTCTCCCGGGCCGTCCGTTCGTCTCGCTGGAAGTTAATTTATAACTGCACGCCCCACATGGAGTACCAGCCGGTTGACTCGGCGCGCGATCCCGGCTGGAGGCAGATGGTGAGTGCGAACGCCTCCGGGGCGCTCTCGCCGGAGTTGAGGAAGGCCTACTTTACGCTTCCCCGGCCGGTTTGGGAGTTGTTCGATCTGGAGAGCGACCCGTCCGAGCTGAACAACCTCGCCGGGCGGCCGGAACACGCGGCTGTCCAAAAAGAGTTGACGCTCGCGCTGCAGGAGAAGATGATCCTGGACTACGATTTCCTGCCGCTGCCCGTCGTGAACGAGTAATGAGAGCCGCCCAACCATGACCCAGGACTTCCGGGTTCCCGAGCCCGGGCCGGACTGCTCTCCCTTTCGTCTACGGACGCGGCGAAGGAACGGATTCACGTGACGCGCCGGGCACTTCTGTTTTGGATGACGGCCGCCAGCGTTGTGAACTACGTTGGCCGCACCGTCATGGCCATCGCAGGTCCGGACCTGGCCCGCGAATATGGATTCTCGGAAACGGAACTCGGCCAGATCTTTTCCTCGTTCTGGCTCGGCTATGCGATTTTGATGTGGCCCTCCGGCTGGCTGGCGGATCGTTTTGGCGCCGCGCGCGTTCTAGCCCTTTGCGGATTGGCGACGGCCGCGCTTTCCGCAGGAACGGCCTACGCGTCGACGTTGGCCGGGTTCCTAATTCTGCGGTTTCTGTTCGGTGCGGCGTCCGCGGTTTTGTATCCAGCTTGTGGCAACATCACGACCCAGGCGTTCCGATCCGAGAACTTCGCCAGCGTGCAGGGTCTGGTTGTTGGGGGCAGTTCCTTGGGCACGGCGCTTACACCGCTGCTCGTCACGGCGCTGTCCGGCTGGCGCAGCTCCTTTCTGGTGGCTGGTCTGGTCACGGCGGTCTTCTTCGGCCTCTGGGGCCTGCGTGTCGTCAACTCCGGAGCGGCTTCCAGCACCACTCCATTCCGGCTGCACTCGGCCACGCTGCTATTGGGCATGCAGTCGTTTTGCGTGGGTTACTACTACAACTTTACCGACACTTGGTCGTACTACTACTTCAAGGAGGTGCGGTCGTTCGGCGCCGGTGAGAGCGCTCTGTTCACATTCCTTTTGCAACTGACCGGCGGCCTGGCAATGCCGCTGGGCGGCTGGATCGCCGACCGCATCGCGCCCCATTTTGGTCGGAGGGTCCCAGCGGTCGCCGCCCTTCTTGCCGCCGGCCTCTGCGTCGCAGCCGGATCGGCGGCCACGGTTCCGTCGATCGTTCTGGCGCTGATTACGGCTTCCTACGCGTTGGTTGTGGGTGTGGAGGGGCTTTATAGCTGGGGCGTCCTGGCCAGCACACCGGAGAGCCCCGGCGCCGCCTACGGCTTCACAAACATGGCCGGCAGCGTCGCGCAGTTCCTGGCTCCGCTTACGTTTCCCTGGCTCGCCGCGCGCAGCGGTTGGACCATGAGTGTCTGCACCGCCGCCGGAGCGTTGGGCATCGCGGCGCTGCTTTGGTATGTGGCGGCGGGAAAAATCAGAACTTACAACGATCGTTCGCAGCCTTGACGAAGTACTTCTTGAAGTTCTTCGCTTTCGGATCCATGCACCCTTCCAGGTCCAGCAGCTCCACCTTGCGGAAATCCACCGGGTGGCTTTCGCTCTGCAGGGAAATGGATCCCATCGTCAGCAGCTTGCCGTCCTGCTTCACAGAAGGATCGTGCTTTGAAACACTTCCGCCGCCGACTTGCGGCTTATCGTAGGCGAGGACGACCTGTCCGTCGATGATGTGCTCCACCCGCTCGTCACCCAGAACCTTGACTTCTACCCGCACCCAGTCCTCCCCATCATAGGTCTTGGAGGCGGAGCTGAGGCAGTGCGGGGTGAAGAGCTTTCCATCCCGGACTACGTTGGTTCCCGGTGTGCAAAGATTCGCTGTTGTCCGTGGACCCTTGCCGAGCCCGCCCAACAACTGCACTTCGATCGAGATGGGAAAATCCTGATCCTTGCCCATCGTCTTCGGGTCCTGCCCGTGGACCATAATGCCGCTGTTACGGGTCGCCCAGCCCGGGCCGCCCTTCGCCTGCTCTCCAACGAAGCGGTACTCGGCCGCGATGACGTAGTACGAATACGGGTTCTTGTAGAAGAGGTGCCCGAACTTGCTGGCGAACTCGTCGTATCCGTCGTAGCGAACCTGCAGCAGCTTGTCCTTTACCCGGAAGGTGTTGGCGTAGTTCTCACCCAGAGCATACCCAGTGATCTTTGGCGTCCAGCCTTTCAGATTCTTGCCGTTGAAGAGCTGAAGCCAGTCCTTCGGCGTTTGGGCGGAAAGGCTGGCGGCCACCAGGAGAAAGAGAAGGGTTCGCATAAAGTTAGAGTTCGACCAGAATCTTGGAAATGGATGCCGGGGCCGCGTACCAGTCTTGCAGCGCCTTCGGCACATCGTTCAGGGCAACTACGCGGGACACCATTTCGTTGAGCGGAAACTGTGTGGCGCCCAGCATCTGGATGACACCCTCGAAATCCTCCGGAAGCGCGTTGCGGGATCCGAGAATATCGAGCTCCTTTTGCACAAACAGCCGGCTGTCGTAGTGGACTTCGTCTTTTGCGTAGCCGATGTAGACGACGCGACCCGTAAACGCCACGAGTTCGACGGCCTGCCGGAACGTCTCCGGTGTACCAATCGCTTCGATCACGACATCCGGCCCCAAGCCCGCCGTAATCTTTCCTAAACGTTCGGCCATTAGCTGGCTCTTGGAGTTGATACTGGTCACTGCGCCAGCCCGCTCGGCAATTTCCAGCTTTTTGTCGTCGACATCGACAGCGGTCACATTCGCCCCGGAATACGCGGCGGCCGCGATGGCTCCCAATCCCACCGCTCCGCAGCCAAGCACCAGAACGTTCTCCCCCGCGCCAACCCGGCCGCGCCGAACCGCGTGATAGCCCACCGTTAACGGTTCCACCAGGCTCAGTTCGCGTAACGAAAGCTTCTCGGCCACAATCAGCTTGCCGTGAGGCACACAGATGTACTCGGTCAAGGCCCCGTCCCGTTGAACGCCCAGAGTTTGATTGTTCTTGCAAGCGTTCGGGCGGTTTCGTTTGCAAGAAGCGCACTGACCGCAGGCCGTGTAGGGCGACAGGGTCACGTTCATTCCGGGCCGGAAACCAGAAGGGACGCTGTCACCGACCGACTCGATCGTGGCCGCAATCTCGTGGCCGGGAATGCGCGGGTAGGAAACGAGAGGGTTTTTGCCCCGGTAAGTGCTCAGGTCGGAGCCGCACATACCAACGTACCGGACGCGAAGCAACACATCACCGGGGCCGGTGCTGGGAGCTTCGAGCTGCCCAACGATTGCGTCGAGCGGTTTCTGGATATAGACGGCCTGCATGCGTAAGCGGTCCTTCGATTCTACTCTTGTGCGGCGGTTGGCCAGACATCGGGAACGTAGAGTGGCCGGCCGGCCGGCCACTCTACCGGTTGATTGAGCTCGGCGACGGTAGAATTGCGAGGATCATGAACACGTTACCCAACCGGTGGCTCATGGCGGCGGCGGCCGTCTTAATGCAGGTCTGCCTGGGAATCATCTACGCCTGGAGCGTCTTCCGCGGGCCGCTCGAACAGCACTACGGATGGTCGAAAACCGAATCCATCGCGCCGTACCGCTGGTCCATCCTCTTCTTCACGCTGGCGATGATTCTGGCCGGTTTCTGGCAGGACAAGAAGGGTCCCAAGCTGGTCGGCTCGGTTGGCGGTGTGCTGCTTGGCCTTGGCTGCTTCCTGGCGGCCTCTGTCGGCGACACGCCCCTAGGACTTAGCTTCGCCTACGGTGTGGTGGCCGGCTTGGGTGTTGGCTTTGCGTATGTAACGCCGATCGCGACCTGCGTGAAGTGGTTTCCGGACCGGCGCGGCATGGTCGTGGGGTTGGCCGTAATGGGCTTCGGCATTGGCTCGCTCGTCTTCGCCCCGCTCCTGGAGGCGCTGCTCGGGAAGGATCCGGCACGCTACGCCGATACGCTGCCGAATACCTTTCTAATGCTGGCGGCCCTGTTCCTGGTCGTAGTCACCGGGTGTGCCCGGATGTTCCGGGTTCCGCCGGAGGGCTGGAAACCGGAGGGTTGGAACCCGCCTGTCGCTTCCGGCGGCGCACGGGTGGACTTCGGACCGAAAGAGATGCTGCGTTCGTCCTCGTTCTGGGTACTCTGGGTCGTTTACTTCCTCGGCAGCTCGGTGGGGCTCACGGCGATCGGCGAATCGGCGCCGCTGGTCCGCGAGTTGGCGGGAACGGCGGCGGTAATGTCCGGCGGCGTGGCGCTCGGTGTGATGTCGCTCTTCAACGGCGTCGGCCGGTTGGCCTGGGGTTCGGCGTCGGACAAGATAGGCAAACAGACGGTGGTCTATGCGATGTTCGCCATCTCGGTGGCCACCTGTGTCTTTTTGCTGCCGGGCACCCGCGATTTCTGGCGAGTCTTGGCCGGGCTCTGCCTGGTTGGGTTCTGCTACGGAGGGCATCTGGCGCTGATGCCCTCCCTGTGCGCCGAATATTTCGGGGCGAAAAACGTCGGAGCCAACTACGGAATCCTCTTTACGGCGTGGGGTGCGGCGGGGTTCACCATCCCGCGCTACATCGCCGCCATCCTCGAAGAGCAGAAAAAAGCCGGCGCGGTGGCCGATGGCTACAACCAGATGTTCTATATACTGGCCGGAGTCGCCGCCGCCGGCCTGGCTGCCGGGTACTTCCTCAGACGGCCGCGCGCGTAGGGTCTATTTCTGCGGGGCAGGCTGGGGAGTTGAGGCGTTGGGAGACGGAACACGTATAGCGGATTGGGTCTCGCTCAACTTCTTCATGTTCGCCGCGTGAACTAGTAGCGCCGAAACCAGAACTTTGCCTGTGCTATTCATGTGTGCCTCCTCTAAGGTGTTCACCTTATCAAGCGCGAAAACCGGTCAAATCGCGTCAAAAAATTCTGACGTACGCGCGGCTGACCGTCCGGTCCGGGTAACCCAAGTAACGAATACCAGGAAGTAGAGGACGGATTGGAGCCACAACCTCAACACGGAGGAATTCGTCTTCACGGCTCACTTTCAACTCGAGGTTGGCAAGATTGGCAGCTTTTTTCGCGGTTTTGAGCAACTCGTCCGGCCGCGAGGCGACGCCCGCGTCCTGAAGTATGGCATGCGTCGCATCGTGGAGGCCCAACTCCACATAGATTTGCTGATGAAAGTAGAGGCCAAAGTCCATCAGCCCGATAAAGAGGCTAACGACAAACGGCAGCGCCACCGCTACCTCCACCAGCGCGGCTCCCTTTTGGCGCTTCATGGCTTGGTCTCCACGCGAACGGCCACAGTCACCGGCGTCTGTCGAAACAGGGTCATGAAAAAGACATCGGCCGGGTTTTGAACGGTCAAGCCGTTCTGAATTTCCACCCGCGCGTTCGGTAAACCGTTCTTGACGAGGACCTTACGAGCTTCCACCTCACCCTGGCCGGGATTCCGTCGAGCCGCGTCCGCCGCAAGTTCGGCCATGGTTTGCAGCCGGGCCTTGGCCGCCAGCAAGGCTACCGTGTCGATGGCGAGTCCGCAGACTAGGGCACCGGCGACGGTTGCCAAGAGAGTAAAAAGGAGCGCGCTGCCCCGCTGCCGTTTCGATGGGCGCATGGAGGTTGCCAAGTCAATCTATCGGCAGATGGAGAGTGGCCCTTTACATTCAGAAGGACAGTCTGAGCATGAATTGCAACTGCCGGGAGGTCCCGGTACCGACAGCCTTATCGTTGGCCGTGTTCTGAATGATGCCGAAGTTCGAAGCCGAAAGATTCGCCTGGGGCTGGCCGAACTGGGCCCGGTTGAACAGGTTAAAGGCCTCGACACGAAAATCGAGCGCGACAGACTCTTTCAGGGGCGTCCGCTTGGAAAGGGCCAAGTCCGCCTGCCACAGGCCCGGTCCATAGATTGCGTTACGCGCCAGGTTGCCCCACGTCCCGGCCGCCGGGGCGCGGAACGCCGCCGGATTCACAAAGCGGCTGGGCGTCTGGACATCCGGCTTCCAACTGACGCCGGGAACTGCGTCCGGCCGCTGCCGGGTGGTGCGGCCGTCCGGCGTCGCCGCCGCGGCGCGCTCAACTGTGACGTTGATGGGCCGTCCCGTGCGAACGGTAAAAATACCGGAGAGGTCCCAGCCGCCGATCCAGCGATTGCCCCGAGCGAACGGCAATTGATAGACGCTGTTGAGCGTCATGGTCTGGCGGATATCGAAGTCGGAGTTGCCCCGTTCGCAGGTCCGGCAGGAAGCGTTTTGCGGTTCCTGCCCTTCGCCAGAGCCGGCGCTGTCGTCCAGAACGTGGCCCCACAGATACTGACCCTGGAACATCCAGCCCTTGGCGAAATTGCGGGTCAGGCTCGTCTGCAAGCCATGGAAATTCGAATTGCCGTAGTTGTCTTTCGAATCGAAATCGTTAAACGCTGGGAACGGACGGACGCGGGTAGTTGGGTTCAGAGTATTGTGGCGGTTTCGCGTGAACAGCTTGGTTCCCTTGTTGCCAACATAGGCCGCCTGGCCCACGAAGGACTTGGGCAACTGCTGCTGGATCGAAAACGTCCACTGCTGCACGTATAGGTCTCGCCGGTCGCGTTGCACCATGCGCGGCGATGCCCCGGTGGAGCGCGCCTGCGTTAGAAAACGATCGATCGGGAACGACAGGCCATTGTTGGGCACGTCGACTGAAGAAAGCTGAAAACGCTCGGCGTAGGAATCGATCGCGGCGGTCACGTCATCGTTCTGGCCGGTGCCATAGTAGATGCCGTAGCCGGTCCGGATCACGGTCCTGTTCGAGAGCCCCCAGGCCAGGCTCACCCGCGGCGCCAGATTGTTGTTATCCGGGAAATACCATTGGGCTCCGTCCGGGCAGAACCCGCCGCAGCGGATCAGGTCCATCACCCGGCCGCGGCCGTTGACCTCCTTCGACACCGTAAAATTCTCGTACCGCGCTCCGACGTTCAATGTCAGGCGGCTGGAGATCCTCCAGTCGTCCTGCACGTAGCCGATCCAGTAGGTCCGGCGCACGCCCATTGCCGGAAGTTCGGTGTTGTAACGGAAGCGGTCCAACCGGTTGAGCAGGAGGTTCGCCTGGCTGGCGTAGCGGACGTCGAAATCGATGCCGTCTCCGACGTTCAGGTGGATCCTCCGCACCTCGCCGCCAATCTTTATGGTGTGCGCACCCTTCACCCAGTTCAGTGAATCGACCAGAGAGTAGGACGTTGGCTTCTCGAGGTCGAAGCCGGTGTTCTGGGTTGTGGTGAAGCCGGCGATCTCGACGCCTTGCGGCATCAGGCCGGCCACGGTGCGGGTCAGCGCGGACCGGTTCACGCCCAACTTGGTCTCGTGAATCATCGCCGGGCTGATGACTCGCTGAACCTGGAAGGTGGAATTGGTGGGACGAATGCGGGACTCGCGCGGCTCCAGCAGCGCGCTCCGATTTTCGTTCAGGAATCCGTCGGTGGTGTTGAACCGGAAAAACAGGGATGTCTTGCCGGAGATGCGATGATCGACGCGGACCAGACCGCTGTCTTCGCGCACGCGGTTGCGAAACGTTCCGAAAAAGCGGTCGACGCTCGGGTTCACCGCCCCGCCGTTGCCGGCCGGATAGCCGTCCATGATGGGACGGAGGCCCGGCTGTGCGGCGATGGCATTCTGCCGGAAGGCGGCGCTGGGCACCAGGCCGCCGACCACCGATTGGCTCAGCACCTGACGAATGCCCTCATAGCTGGCGAAGAAGAAGGTCTGGTCGCGAACGATCCTACCTCCAAGGCTGCCGCCGAACTGATTCAGCCGGAACGGAGGAACCGCCGCCGGGTCGAACGGGCGGCGGGCATCCAGGGCCGAGTTGCGGAGGAACTCAAAAGCGCCGCCGTGAAGTTCATTGTTGCCGGTCTTAGAGACGATGTTGACCTGTCCGCCGGCGCCTGTTCCGCTCTCCGCGCCGTACAGCGCGCTGTTCACTTTAAACTCGGCGATCGACTCCATGGAGATTACCAGCCGCAGGTTCCCTTCCTGGCGCGGGTCTTTGATTCCGGTCGCGTCGACACCGTCGAAAGTCCAATTGTTCTCGTCGCGGGCGCGCCCGAAAAAGCGGATCGAGTTCTGCGTGCCGTCGTCGGTATTGACGGCGCCGGGAGCGAAGGCCATCAGGCTGGCCCAGGTGCGGCCGTTCAAAGGCATGTTCTTCAGCTGCGATTCGCCAATCACCTGACCGATCTCGGCGTTGGTCTGCTCCAACGGCGTCGCGAGCGCTGTGACTTCGATGGCCGTTTCCACCGTCGTGGGCTGCAGGACAACATCCAGGGTTCGAGCCTGACCCACAGCCAACGGGACTTTTTCAAAGGTCAGCTTCTGAAAGCCGTCCCGGCTGAATACGAGGTCATACGCGCCGGCCGCCAAGCCGTTGGCCTGATAGGACCCGGATTCGGATGTCACTACCTCCCGGCGAAAGCCGTTCGACTTGTTCGAGACCAGAATCCTGGCCCCTTGGAGCACGGCACCAGATGAATCGCGGACAACCCCATTCACTGCCGTGCGATCTACTTGTGCAAACAACGCAACGGAGCCCATCAAGGCAAGAATTCGGTACATTCGTCTCGAAGCGTAGCAACGGTATGTGACAAAGCCGCTGTAGCAGAGTGAATATTTGGTTACGGCCATGCAGATTCGCTAGGCTGGTGGGTGCATGCTGTTCTCTTTCGTGTTCGCGGCGGCGCTAACGCCGGTTGTTACATCCGAATCGGTTCCGCACAATCCCGACGATCCGGCGATCTGGATTAACCGGAGCCGGCCGGCGGAGAGCCTGATTCTGGTAACCGATAAGGCGCCGGAAGGCGCGGTCTACGTGTTAGGGCTGGACGGCAAAATCCGCGAGAAGTCGGCTGCGCTGGCCCGCCCGAACAATGTGGATGTGGAGGGCGATATTGCCGTTGTGACGGAACGGCTGAAGAATCAACTCCGTGTCTTCCGGGTATCGGCAACCAAGCCTCACCTTACCGACCTTGGTGCAGTGCCGGTCTTCGAAGCGCCCATGGGCATCGGGCTCTACCGCAGCCGCGGCGGCCGGCTGCACGCCGTGGTGAGCCGGAAGTCCGGGCCGGACGGCGCCTATCTGCATCAATACGAAATCTCGATAGCTGACGGAAAAGCGAGCGGCCGGAAGGTCCGCGAGTTTGGGCGGTTCTCCGGCGGCGCGGACAACGAGATCGAAGCGATCGTGGTGGATGACAAACGCGGGTTGATCTACTACGCCGACGAAAGCTGTTGCCTGCGCCTCTATCATGCCGATCCCCGGAAGGGCGACGCGGAGATCGCCGCCTTTGGGCGGGACGAGTGGAAGCGGCAGCGCGAAGGGCTGGCAATGTATGGGGCGGATCTGATTGCCACCGACCAGATCTCCGGCGCAAGCGAGTTTCGCGTCTATGGCCCCTCACGAAAGCTAAAGGCCGTGTGGACCTCCACGGCCGATTCCACCGATGGAATCGACGCCACCGATGTGCCGCTCGGGCCGAAGTTCCCACATGGCCTGCTGGTTGTGATGAATAGCGGCCCGAAGAACTTTCTGTTCTACGCGCTGCCGTAACCGAGACCGCGGACAATCAGTTCGACGCCTCGATCGATGATTGCCTCTTCGCTCGGCCAAGGCATGCCGTGTTTGCCGTGGTCCGTGATGATGACACTCGTGACGCCGTGAACGCACATCCACACAACCATGGCGTCGGAGAGCGCGTCTCCGGGCGCCAGATCGCCCGAACGGCGGCAGCGGTCGATGCACCGGGCGAGAAACTGGAGCGCCTGCAGGCCCAGCCCGTTGGCCTCCTGCATCTCGTGCGAATGATCGTCGGGAAAGGGATTGTTGAAAACCAGCCGGTATTGATGCGGGTTTTCCAGGCCAAACTTTATGTAACAGCGTAAGCCGCCCTCCAACTCCTCCATCGGCGCGAGGCCTCGCTGTTCGAGTTCGCTCAGCCTCTCGATCAGAATCTCGAAAGTATCGGTGCAGATACCGGCAATGAGTTCGTCCTTGTTCTTGAAGTAGAGGTAGATGGTGGAGGCGGCGTACTCGATGCGGTCGGCGATCTTGCGCATGCTGACGGCTTCGAACCCCTCGTTGAGAAACAACTCCGACGCCGCCGAAAGGATCTTCAGGCGGAGTTGGTCCTTCTCCCTGGCTCTGCGTTCGGCGATACCCATTCTTTGTTGCCCCTATTGTTTCGAGACGCAGAGGGGGTTGTCAATTCTTGTCGAAAGTCAGCGTGGTTTCGGCGCCGAAACGCTGGTAGTTGGTGTATTCGACGCGCATCCGCAAGCGAAGCGGACCGGTGCGAAACGGCAGCGTATCGTCGGCGACCGTCAGTACCGGGAACCAATACCCGTCCGCGGTCCGCTTGCGAATCGTGCGAAACCGGACAAAGAGATTCTCTTCCTTCGTCGACATGATTTGCGGCACGGCGCGGCCTTCGCTCTGCACGACGGAGTAGTCATCCTGGGCGATCCACAACAGGCCTTCGAAGAGCCTTTGGCCATCCAGCAACTGCCGTGGCTGAATGCGAAGGACCCAACACGGGATGCCGTTGATAACCTCCTCGCCGCGATACTCGGTGGTGTAGAGTTTCAAGCGGTCCTTGGTGAGCAGCAAAGGTTGAATTTCGCGGAGATCGCGGAAGTCCTCCGGCGTCATGCGAAGGCGCTCAAAGTGTTCGACTGGTTTGCCCAGCAGCCGCTCGGTGCGGTCGCCGGAAGGCGAAAAAATGACCTCCCTACGCTCGCGGTATTGGCCTACCGCAACGCCCTTCGAGCCGATCTCCTCGACGAGCAGATTTTGCTGGTAGGCAAAGCGCGACCGGAACTCTTCGCTCGCGGATTCGCGCTCCGCCGCGCGGCGGGCGAGCCCCGGCGGCGGATCGGCGGCGAACGCATTGACGGATACTAAGACAATGCAAGCGCTCGCGAAAAGCTTGGGCGTCCTTTTACCAATGCTGGCTGCCGGTGGCGCGGCGTACATCATTCGACAGGATATCCCGGTTCTGGAGGGCGCGCGGCTGCTGGTGGCTTTGCTCGTCGAAGCGGTACTGTTCTTCGCGGCTGGCTCGGAGGGATTCCGGTCGTTCGCCGGCGCGATGTCACCCCGTCGGCTGGCGATGCTGCTAAGCTCCACGACCGCCGCAACCTGGCTCTTGGCCGGCAACGGCCAAATTTTGCAGGGTATCGTGGCTGTGGGGACCGGCCTTCTATTGGCGTATTGGTACGTGCTGCTGCCCCGGACAGCGGTGTCGGATATGGCGCTACTGGCGCTGTATGGAGCCGTGGCGTTGGGTAAGCTCTCGGCGTGGTGCTACGAACCGTTTTGGCTGAGAGCGCCCAACTTTTTGATCGGAGAGCTGGCGTGGCTCCGGACAATGCTGATCGTGGTTCTGGTGTTCCGCCGTCCGGACGGCATGGGCTTCGGCTTTCTTCCTTCGAAGCGGGAGTGGATCGTTGGCGTCAAGTGGTTTGCGTTGTTCGCGCCCTGCCTTATCTTGTTCACGCGGACAAAGCCGCTGCCGGACGATATTGGCAAGCTCGCGCTGGCCGTCGCCGGGACCTTCCTGGGTCACTATGTCTTCGTCGCGCTGCGCGAAGAGTTCCTATTTCGCGGCCTGCTGCTGCCCAGACTGCAAGGCTGGCTCGGAGCACGGTTGGGTCTAATGGTGACCTGCTTGGTCTTCGGGTTGGTACATCTGCCAATGGGGCAGTTTCCGAACTGGACTTTTGTCGCGGCGGCAACGCTGGCCGGCTGGTTCTACGCTAAGGCCTATATGGAGGGCCAAGGCATCCGCGCCGCCATGGTTACGCACGCCCTCACCAATGTGATCGTCCGCGTCTTCGTCGCCACCTAACACAGTCAGAGTCACACCTGCCAGGAGTGGCGGCACCATGGGCATTCACAGGTGTGACCGTGCGGCGACGGTCTGCATCAATGAACGCAGAGACTTACGCGCTGGCCTTCGGATTGCATGCCTGCTGCCATGCGCTATCCACCGTATGCATCCAGCGCCCTCGTACACCTGGCGGTGATCGCCGCCATCTTTCTGTTCCGGGTCTCCGAGGAGATCCTCCCGGCTCCGCTCTCCCCAGTTCAGCCGCCTGTCCGGCTTACGCTTGCCGCACCGGCTCCATTGGCCGGCGGCGGTGGCGGAATGGAGGCCCGGCCTGCTTCGAAGGGTCGAACCCCGCGTGTGGCCGATCTCGTTTTCATACCGCCAACCAGTCATGCGCCGTCGCTCGATCCCGCGCTGCCAATCGAACCGGCCGTGCTCGCAATTTCCACCCCATCGGCCTGGATGCCGTCGCTCGGCGCTCCCGATGGGCTGCCTGGCCCGCCTTCGGATGGTCCCGGGCGGCGCGGTGGAATCGGCCCCGGCCCAGGCGGTGGAGGCATTGGCCCAGAAAGGGGTGGAAATGCCGGAGGGTCCCAAGCGATCCTGGGCGTTTCGACACCACCCCAACTGATCTACCGCGTCGAACCAGAGTATTCGGATCAAGCCCGCCAAGCGCGTTTCAACGGCTCGGTTCTGCTGCGCATAGTAGTCGATGAGCAGGGCCGCCCAAGGGACATTGAAGTCGTGCGCGGCGCAGGCCTAGGGTTGGATGAAAGAGCCATCCAGGCCGTCGAAAAATGGCGTTTCCGGCCCGCGCGCCGGGGATCGCGGACGGTGCCGGTTCCGGCAACCGTCGAAGTCAACTTTCGTTTGTTATGAGGAGAATTTATGAAACTCGCCCTGTTCGTATTGCCGGCGGCGCTGCTGCTCGCCGAGAAAATTTCCCCGCAACTTTTGTCCAAGATTGAGCCGCAGTTCAGTGAAGAGGCTCGCAAAGCGAAATGGGCGGGCGGCACGGTGACTGCAAAAATCCAGATCGACGAAAAAGGCAACGTCACCGACGTGCAAGTCGTTGAGCATCCAGGACTTGGAATCGACCGCCAGACCGTAGCAGCAGTCAAGCAATGGAAGTTCAAGCCGGCCATGGAAGGTGGAAAACCGGTTAAGACCCACGGGACGGTGACTGTACAATTCAAAAGCTGGTAAACTGAAGGAGTCTAGACACGCTTAGTCGCCTGGCTCCGACAGAAACACCGCTTTCACTGAATGACAGATTTTTCGCAACTCGAACTGTGCCCAGTCGTTAAGGGCAACCTGCAAAGGAACGGTCTCGTCATCCCGACGCCCGTTCAGGCCAAATCCATCCCACCCGCCATGGAAGGTCGCGACGTAGTCGCCACCGCCCAGACCGGAACCGGCAAAACACTCGCCTTCGCATTGCCGATCGTGGAGGCGCTCATGCGCACCACCTTGCCCGTGAAGGCTTATGCTGTCATCCTCAGCCCCACGCGGGAGCTGGCGATGCAGATCAATGAGACTTTTAAACTGTTGATTGCCCACACGGCGATCAAAACGGCGGTGGTTGTCGGCGGCGTCGACGAACAGCGTCAACTCAAAGCAATCCGCGGCGGCGCGCACGTGATCATCGCCACGCCCGGCCGGCTGTGCGATTTCATCGACCGCAAACTGTTTAAGTTGACCGGCGTCAAGACGCTCGTGCTGGATGAGGCGGATCGCATGCTCGACATGGGCTTCCTTCCTTCCATCAAGCAGATCATCAACTTCCTGCCGGTGGAGCGCCAAACGATGCTCTTCTCGGCGACGATCGAAAAGACCGTCGCGCATCTGATTGACAGCTACGTCAAGAATCCGGTGCGCGTTGCGATCGGATCGATGACGCGCCCTGTGGAACAGATCGACTTGCACCTGTACGAGGTCGACCACGACCGCAAGCCCCAGATGCTGCGGCACCTGCTGGAGGAGCAGGACGGTTCGTTTCTGGTCTTTTCGCGAACCAAGCACGGCGCCGACCGGATCGCGAAACACCTTTCTCGCGACGGCTTCGACGCCGCCCGCATCCACGGCGACCGCACGCAGAATCAACGCAACGCGGCGCTGGACGGATTTAAGAAAGGCGACTACCGCGTCCTGGTGGCCACCGATGTCGCCGCTCGCGGCATTCACGTGGACGGTATCGCGCACGTCGTGAACTACGACCTGCCGCAAGTGCCCGAGGACTTCATCCACCGTGTCGGCCGGACCGGGCGCGCGGGCGCGCGCGGAGCGGCCTCCACCTTTGCCACCCGCGATCAACGCGGCGACGTCCGGCAAATCGAAAAGATGATGAATATTCGCCTGGAGCGCCGTGAGTTGCCGGATCTGCCCCCGGCGCAACCGAAGGTTGTCGTAATGCCGCGGCCGGCCGCCGCAACGCATTTCAAGCCCAAGGCACACGCGAAATTCAAACGCGCACGTTAGAATAGGCGCGATGCCTATCCGCCTCGCGCTTTTTGGATTCACACTCAGCTTGATTGCCCAGCCCGTTCGGGAACTCCCGAACGGCTGGCGCATTTCCCCCATCGGCAAAGCGGTTCAAACCGAGGACCTGCTCCTGCGGATCCTGCCCGCGCCAGATGGCAAAGCGCTGGTAGCGACTCATGGCGGTTACAATCCGCATGGGCTCGTAGTGTTGGACCCTTCAACGGAGGAGGCCGTGCAACGCATCCCGTTGCGCTCGGCGTGGCAGGGTCTGGCATGGTCCCACGACGGGAAACGCCTGTTCGTCAGCGGCGGCAACGCCGCGCACCGGCGGGATGCCAAGGTGGCGCCGGTCTATGTGTTCGATTACGCCAACGGCCGGCTCAGCGAGACGCCCGTAGCCGAATGGCGCGATACCCAGCCCGCCGAGAAGACCTACTGGTCCGGCATGGCGCATCATCCGTCGAAGCCGATCCTGTATGCCGCTAACCGGGGCAACGATCCGTTGGCCGGCTACATCGCCGTCATCGACACAGCGACGGGCCATATCGCTCATCGAATCCGCGTGGAGACAGCGCCCTACGACGTAGTGCTGACTCCGGACGGCGCCACGATGTACGTTTCGAACTGGGCGAGCGATTCGATTTCGATCATCGACACTGCGTCGGCCAAGGTGGTAGGCCGGATCGTCGCCGGCGACAATCCGAACGACATGGAGTTGTCCGCCGACGGGCGCCTGTTCGTATCGAATGGGAACCTGAACACAGTCTCGGTCATCGACATCAAGAAGCGCGCCGTGATGGAGACGGTAAATGTCGCGCTTTTCGCCAACGCACCTCCGGGGGCCACGCCGAACGCACTTGCGCTGGACAAGGACGCGAAATTGCTGTTCGTTGCCAACGGCGACAACAACGCCGTCGCGGTGCTCAGCGTCGCCGAAAGAAACGAGACACAAATTCTGGGATTTCTGCCGGCGGCCTGGTATCCGTCGGCACTGGCCCTGCTGCCTGGCCCGCGCCTGGTGGTTGGGAACGCCAAAGGCCTGGGCGGCTATTCCAACCTCACCGGTCCCACCAGTTCTCTCGCCCCCGGCGGGAAGACGACGCACATCGGGGCTCTGCAAAAGGGAACGATTCACTTCGTTCCGCTCGCCAACATGAAGAGCGAACTGAAGGCGTGGACGCAGCGAGTCTACGACAACGTACCATTCCGCGACGGGCAACTGCAGCAGGCCGCCGCGCCGGCCGAGCCGACCATCGTCCCAAACAAAGTGGGCGAGGGCTCGCCGGTGAAGCACGTCATCTACGTCATCAAGGAGAACCGGACGTACGACCAGATGTTCGGCGACATGAAACAAGGGAACGGCGACCCGCGGCTGGCGATTTTCGGCCGCCAAATCACGCCGAATCATCACAAGATCGCCGAGAACTGGGTGCTGTTCGACAACCTCTATTGCGACGGCGAGGTGAGCGTCGACGGACACTCCTGGTCGAACTCGGCGATTGCGACCGACTTTAACGAGAAGCTATGGCCGGCGAACTACGGCGGACACTCCGCGGGGCGTTCGACGCTTGCCAACGTGCCCAGCGGCGGTCATTTATGGGACCTGGCGGCCAAGGCGGGGTTGACCTACCGGAGCTACGGCGAATATGCGTCGCGGTCGAGCGACGGCACCACAATGGAAGCGTCGCCTGGCGTTGGCGGTCTGGTTGGCCATGTCGCGCCGAAATACAAACTGGCGGGCATGCGCGACACCGATAACGTTCGCGCCTTCATTGCCGAATTCAATGAGTACGAGAAGAATTATGCGTCACCGGACCCGCTGAAGCGCTTGCCGAACTTCATCGTCATGAGCATGCCGGAGGACCACACCAACGGAGCCCGCCCTGGTTCATTCACTCCGCGGGCGATGGTTGCAAACGCCGATTACGCGCTTGGAATACTGGTGGAGCGCGTCTCGAACTCGAAGTACTGGAACGAGACGGCGATCTTCGTCATCGAGGACGACGCGCAGAACGGCCCGGATCACGTCGACGCGCGCCGCACCGTGGGCCTTGTGATCAGCCCATACGTAAAGCGAGGGATTGTGGACTCCACGCTCTACACCACATCCTCGATGCTGCGGACGATGGAGCTTTTATTGGGCCTGCCGCCGATGACGCAATACGACGCCGCGGCCACACCGATGTACAAAGCGTTCGGGACAACACCGGACCCGCGGCCGTACAAGGCTGTGCCGCCCGAATGGAACGTCAAGGAAAAGAACACGGCGCTGGCCTGGGGCGCGAAAGAATCGATGGCCATGGAGCTTGACGAAGTCGACCAGGCGCCGATGCACGAGCTGAACGAAATACTGTGGAAGAGCGTGAAAGGCGCGCAGTCGCCCATGCCGGCGCCCGTGCACCGCTTCTGGTTCCGCGGCGGGGATGGGCGGTAGGGCCGGCTCGTCACTACTTCAAACCTCCCCCGCCATGTTACGCTGACGCGAATGGAATCGCTTCCGCTTGGGGCGGAGATTAATGCCTTCTGGGAGACTCTGCAAGCGCACAAGGCCGCCGAGCCGGACTTCCCCTGGTACCCCTACGATTCGCTCGGCGGCCTCTATGAATTCGAGCCGCTGCTCGCCGGCCGCTGGAATGAATTGACGGGCGGCGGCCCGGTGCTCGATGTTTGCGCGGCCGATGGCGACGTCTCGTTCTTCCTGGAGTCGCAGGGCTGCCAGGTTACGGCCATCGACTATTCGCCCACCAACTTCAACGGTATGCGCGGCATCGCCAGGATGAAGGCTCTTTTGGCCTCTCCGCTCCGCGTCGTCGAGATGGACATCGACTCTCGCTTCACGCTTGGCGAAACGTATCGCTTCGCGATTTTCATGGGCGGGCTCTACCATCTGAAGAACCCGTTTCAAGTGCTGGAAACACTGGCGCGTCATTGCCGCTACGCGATTGTCTCGACGCGGGTGGCCCGCTTCACGCCGGACCGTTCGCTCGAGTTAAAGGACTCGCCCGTTGCCTATCTGCTCGCCGGCGACGAGGCCAACGCCGACCCCTCCAACTTTTGGATCTTCTCTGAAACCGGATTGCGCCGCCTGCTGGAGCGCTCCGGTTGGCGCGTGGACCGGTTCACCACAATGGGCTGCGCCGACTCCGATCCGGCGAGCAATGCCAACGACGAACGCGCGTTCTGCCTGCTGGAAAGCCTCTGCGCCAATTGGAAAGTACAGCCGGTATCCGGCTGTCACGCCCCGGAGTCCGGCGGCTGGCGCTGGACCGAGCGGCGTTTCTCACTGCAAGTCGTCGAAGCCGGTCCCGGCCGACTCCGTGTGAAGTTGGCCTGGCCGGAGGCGCTCGCGTCGCGCCTGGGCGCCAATGCGGTGACCGTCTCGCGGCCTGGAGTGCCTCCGCGGCGAATCGAAATGCCAGCGGCGGGCGAGTATACCGTCGAAGTGGAGTTGGACGGCGGAGCGGAAACGGTTTTCGAATTGGACCAGGCGTTAACGCCCGACGCAGGCGGCGACCAGCGCGAGCTCGGCGTAGTCCTCTTGGAAGCGGCCGCCGAGTAGACTACAATCGACGCTTGCGCCTTCTTTTTCTTTCCTCGTTCCTCGCACTTGCTCAAGTACCCTACACGACCTGGAGGGACTACGGTGGCGGCGCGGAGAGCGCTCAATTCTCAGGCCTGAAGCAGGTGAACCGCGAGAACGTTGGCAAGCTGCGGCGCGTGTGGTCCTTCCCAACCGGCGACAATCAGCGCTACTTCTTTAACCCGCTCGTGATCGGCAACACCATGTACGTGTTGGCTCGCAACAACTCCCTGGTGGCGCTTGACGCCGCCACGGGCCGGGATCTCTGGACCGCGAAGCCAGATCCGGACGTGCGTGTCATCACGACGCGGGGCTTCAACTACTGGGAGTCCGCCGACAAGCGCGACCGCCGCCTGCTTCTGTGCGTCAATCAAACGCTGCGCGCCTACAACGCCGCAAACGGCGAAATGATCCGTACCTTCGGCAAGAACGGCATGGTGGATCTGAAGGAGGGGCTGGATCGCGATCCGGCCGGGCTCGCCATCGTGCAGTCAATGACGCCGGGCCGTGTGTTTGAAAACCTGATCATCCTGGGCTCGGCGACGAACCAGGGCTACGGTTCGGCGCCAGGCGACATTCGCGCGTTCGACGTGCGGACCGGCAAGCTGGCCTGGACCTTCCACACCATTCCCAGGCCAGGCGAATACGGCTACGACACCTGGCCGAAGGACGCGTGGAAGACGGTGGGCGGAGCAAACGTCTGGGGCGAGATGTCGCTCGACGAAAAACACGGCATTTTGTTCGCGCCAACAGCGTCCGCCAAGTACAACTTCTACGGCGTGGACCGCTCAGGCTCGAATCTCTACTCCGATAGCCTTCTCGCCTTGGACGCGCGCACGGGCACGCGGCTATGGCACTTCCAAATGGTGCACCACGACATTTGGGACTACGACGACGCCACGGCGCCCAAGCTGCTGACGCTGCATGTGGACGGCAAGAAGATCGAGGCCGTGGCGCAGGTGTCAAAACAAGGGTTTGTCTGGGTCTTTAACCGCGTGAACGGCGAACCGGTCTGGCCAATCGAGGAGCGCCCCGTGCCGCAGTCCGACATGCCCGGCGAGAAGACCTGGCCCACGCAGCCGTTCCCCACCAAGCCCCCGCCGTTCGCGCGGCAGAAGTTCACCGTGGACGACTTGAGCCCGTATCTAAGCCCCGCCGACCGCGCGCGCTTCCGCGACGAAATTTTATCCGCTCGCAACGAAGGCCTGTTCACGCCGCCCGGCAGGCGGCCGACTATTCAAATGCCGGGCAACAATGGCGGCGCGAACTGGGGTGGCGCGGCGGTGGACCCCACCCGCGGCTGGCTCTATGTCGTCTCGAAGGACCTGCCTTGCCTGTTGAAGCTGGAATCGGAAGAGGTGCTGCAGGCGCGTGCCGGCGACTCGCCAGAGCAGCGCGGACAAAACCTCTATGTGCAACAGTGCCTGCAGTGCCATGGCGCGGACCGCGCGGGCAAGCCGCCGGTCATGCCGCCGTTGACCGACGCACCGGTCCGGCTCACCCGCCAACAGATCGTGAATTCGATCCGGAACGGCCAGGGACCCATGCCGGCGTACCCCAAGTTGACCCAACAAAACATGGACGACCTTTTGGCGTACCTGTTCAATCCGGCGCGCGCGGCGGCAATCGTCCCCACCGGCGCGGTGTCGTCGATCGATCGCTTCTACTCCGGCTTTGGCTTCATGATCGCTAGCGACGGCCTCGCGCCCATCAAGCCGCCGTGGTCCACGCTGACGGCCTACGATCTGAACAAGGGCGATATCGTGTGGCAGATTCCGCTGGGAGACGTGCCCGCGCTGGCCAAAAAAGGAATCACCAACACCGGCTCGCACTACCCTAAGCTGGGACCGGTGGCCACGGCGGGCGGCCTGCTGTTCACCGGAACGCGCGACAAGAAAGTGCGCGCATTGCATTCCGAAACAGGCAAGGTTTTGTGGGAGGCGGAGTTGGACGCCGCCGTCGAAGGCATTCCCGCAATCTACGAAGTGAACGGGCGGCAGTACATTGTGTTCTGCGCGGCGGCCCAGGCGGGGCTGACCCCCGCGACGCAAGTGAAGATTCCCGGCGCCTACGTGGCCTTCGCCCTGGAGAACGCGAATTAGGTCTTTCGGACCACCATCATCGTAACGTCGTCGACCGGTGACAGCTCTCCGAGAAACACGCGCAGTTGGCGTGCGATCTCCATGAGCACCTCATCCGCGCTGCGGTCCCGGCAGGCGACGGCGATCTCCGCAACCGTGTCCTCGCCGAACTCGTCGCCCTTCGCGTTGGGCGCCTCCGACACGCCGTCGCTGTAGGCAACCAACAGGTCACCGGGATACAGACGGGCGTGCCCGCCGGCATAGGGAATATTCGGCAAAATCCCAAGCACCGGCCCGCCCTTGGTGAGCAGTTCCACGACCCCGGACTGCCGTACGATGACGGGCGGATTGTGGCCGGCGTTGGAGTACTCCATCTCGCCGGTCGCAGGGTCAATGGCCGTGAAAAAGCCCGTAATGAACTTGTTATCCGGCGTGTTGGCCTTCAACGAGTGGTTCAGCCGGCTAACGAGCTTTGCCACGTCCGTTTCCACTTCGGCCAGCGCTTGCACGCGCGCCTGCAGACTCGACATGAGAATCGCCGCGGCCAGTCCCTTTCCGGAGACGTCCGCGACGATCGTTAACAGGCGTCCGTCTGGAAGAAAAATATAGTCGAAGTAATCGCCGCCGACGGCGCGGCAAGGCAGGCTGCGGCCGGAAAGGTCCAGACCCGCGACGGCCGGCGGGCTCTGGGGGAAGAGGCTCCGTTGGATGTCGGCCGCTTGATCGAGGTCGTGCGTCATCAGCCGCTCTGTGTGCTCCACCTCCACCAGCCGTGCGTGTTCGATGCGGATCGCGGCGATGTTGGCGAATACCGTGAGCAGGCTCAAATCGTCAGCGTCAAAGGGGTGAACGATGTTGGGCGAGTCGACATACAACAGGCCAATCACCTGCGTTTCGGTTTGCAACGGCACGGCCATTAGACTACGCACACGCTGTTGCACGATCGTTGCGCTGGATTTCAACAGCGAATCGGCCGATGCGTCCTGAACCAGCAGCGAAGATCGCTCGCGCATCAGCCGGTCGCGCACCGCCGTGGAGACGCGGAAGCCGTCGCCCCGGTTGGCGCGGGAAACGAGCTCGCCGCTCTCGATCGTCATCAGCACGCCGCGCTTCGCGCCCACCGAATCCAGCGCCAGGTCCAGCACGACTTCGAACAGTTCCGTGAGTGACCGGAACGACGCCAATTCCCTGCCCGCCCGGACCAGCGCCTCCATGCGCTTCTGGGCGCGATCAAGCTCGGCCGGCGCGCTGCCCACCACGGGCTTCGCTACAATCGACGCGTTGTCCAGCCGGATGACGAACGTAGAATCCGGCTTCAATTGCGGCTCGTCCTCGACGAATACCAGCGGTGAATTGCGCGCGCCGCCTTCGGCCGCTTTACTCTTCTCGAACTCCAGCGTATGCCGGCCTAGCACGACCATATCGCCGGGCAGCAGCTTATGTTCTCGAATGAGCGGCTGTCCGTTGATCGCGGTGCCGTTCTTACTGCCCAAGTCGCGCACCTGCCAGTAGCTGCCCGTCCATTCAAACGCACAGTGCTGCCGCGAAAGCATCGTGTCGGAGGGCATGGAGAGCTGCACCGTTTCGGCCCTGCCGATAATGAACGGCGAAGCGTCCAACCGGATTTTCGAGGGAGCCTGGTCGGGCCCGGTGAGCAATACTTCGGCGGGTATGATTTCAGCCATGGCGGCGCGGCTATACTGTGAAAGTATCTCACGACAACGAAATGCCTCCGAGTTGGTAACGATCCCCCGGCAGAGCCGGGGGCCTTCGTTCGTGAGCCGCTCAAAGCGGCTGGTTGGGGTCGCTGGCGCGGCCCCGTGGTTT
>Ga0194119_10001147_pt1 | contig 49303 bp, 39 predicted proteins | sample TA2MahC100mmetaG_FD_148620 | JGI IMG/M metagenome (GOLD analysis project Ga0194119, IMG submission 148620) | Freshwater microbial communities from Lake Tanganyika, Tanzania - TA2015018 Mahale Deep Cast 100m | ecosystem: Environmental > Aquatic > Freshwater > Lake | place: Tanzania: Lake... | reverse complement strand
GAGAAGTATTCCTACGACGGGCAATGGTATGAGGGCGAGCGTCATGGCCAAGGCACATGTACGTATCCCGACGGTTCAACGTACGTAGGCGATTTTTTTCAAGGCAAGTTCCACGGCACCGGAACCCGTCGACTACCGAACGGAAAAATCTCTACGGGGCAGTGGAAAGGTGGACAATTTCTTGGATAGTGAACAGATGAAGGTTTAGTGACCGAGGTGTTGTCGTTCTAAGCTACATACACGGTTGAATAGCGTGTGCCGAGCACGCCGTCAAAACCAAATTCTCGCACTCGCGCCACTTTCTTTGATCTTTGACTAAGCTCTCTGTGCGGACGTGTTTTCGCAGACGAATTCACCTGTCAAAAACCCGATATTTACTTACACATTCTCTTACACACTACTTATTGACACGCGTAAGTCATTGACGGCCAACAGGGATTGCTGAGTCCAGTCTTCTCATAATCCCTTGGTCCTTGGTTCGAATCCAAGCGGGCCCAGTCTTACAAATCCGTCCGTTTTTCCCCCAGCCCTCGGATCAACTCAATAACCGACAAAAAGGCTGCCTAAACTAACTTCAACACTGGACCAATCAAAGCGGGCTGGACAGGGGGCCTCGAATCTCTATGACTTCGATGCCAGAAGCGCGCGCTGAGTGATTTTTTGCCACGGTCAAGTTTGAAAATTCGGTGGGTCTATGCGCCGGGTGTGGGTCATGAGTTCATTTTGAAGGGAGATGCACATGCGTAACGAAATCGAAAGTCAGCCCGACTTGATGATCTAAGGTCGATTCACAGGGACGCCCCTACCTCCTGATGGGCGAGCGCGTTGATGAGCGCTTTCCGCCGCCACCCCATCTTCCGGTTCGGGCCCGCAGGCGGTGGCGCTCAATGGTTGAGGCCATAGCTGGCCCCGCAGGAGACCCCGCGATGGATGCGAGACTATTGCGCTTTCTACGCGATCCGTTTTAGTTCGCGGTAAGGGTATTCATCTTCTTGCACTCCGAGACGTTGGCTCTTCGACCGTGCCGTCACGAATCTCCTTAAAGACGCCTGTTGCTCGCGGTCTAGATCCTGTCGCCGATCAACACTGGCCTGTGGCGCGTGATGAGAGCTCGAACGCGCAGGGGGTGATCAGGGCGCGAAATCTCGCGATCCTTCAATCAGTCTGGGCTGAAAATACTGGAGCCCGTCAACATCGGGTGATTGAACTCGACTCGCTCGCCGGCACGGCGGCCGGGCACCAAAAGCAGTCGCGCAGAGAGCGGCTTCGAGTAGCGTACCGAGAGTGCGGCGACGTCGCCGAGAATCCGGGCGATGGCGTCTACAGGCAAATCGCCTGGCAAGGGCACGACATCGAGGCCGGTGCCGCAAACAGACGAGTAGAGCAGCAGTTCAGACAGGCCGTACCGCCCCTCCGACGCGCGCTCTGCCAAAACTTTGTCTTCGACCACCGGGAGCATCAGACCGGAATACCCGCAAGTTTTGACCTTGAGGGTTTTCAACCCTGAGGTGATCGCGGCACAGGCCGCAAGCGTGGATGCTGACCCGAAGGGTTTACCCGTGAGCGCCTCGATAGCTTTGCCAATGCTGGCATCGAGACCGGGCGCGGGGGACGCATCGATCCCTGCGTAGCGCAGACGGTGAACGTCGGCTAATTCGCGAGCTTTTGACTCAATGGGTAACAGCGCTGCGTCGAGTGAGGCCTTGAGACGTGTGCTCGCGTCGGCGATGTCTGCTGAATCCGAAAAAACCTTACTCAAAAGATTGGGTGTCTCGAGTCCGATGCCGAAACTGTCTTCTCCCGAATGCCAGGCCGCAGGAAAAAACGGTGTGTCGGCGGGTATGCAGGCACTCGCCACAAATCGGAAGTTGTCCTGTCCGCTGATGCTGCCGCGAGACAGCGCTGCCATGACCTCGGCAGCGGTCAGGATCGCTTTGCGGTGTATGCCCGTTCCCGCTGAGGCTACCGCCACCGAGAAGTTCGTTCTCGCTGTAGCTCCGATCAACTTGCGGGCCCACTCCGCCATCGCCGCAACACTTTCATCGCGGTTGATCACGGGGCCGAGCGCGAGTCCAACTCCGTTTTCGACAGCGAGTGCATCAAGTTTTACGAGTGCCGCAATCGATGAGTCGCTTTGCCAATCCGGCAAATATTCGGCGAGCGGCTGCGTGGCAAGCCGCACGCTCTGAACGATGTGTCCGCTTGCTTCGAAAGCGGCCTTGATGCGCTTCAGGGTCTGCAGCGTCGCGCGAATGCGAGCAACATCGTGGACTGAAGACAGCGAGATTCCCGCGGTGATCGTTCTTATGCGGAGAAGCGGCGGCTCTGCCGATACCGCAATGGAATTGGCGAAACCGAGCGAGGCGGCTGTTCCGCCAAGGGCGATGAAGTGTCGCCGAGAGAGGCGCGTCATTGGGCGCCAAACTTGAACTGGGTGGCCGCGTAGGCGATCGCCCCGAAGAACGCCCAAGCGATCACGATCATCCATTCCATCGGGATGAGCGCCGAGGGCGACCCCGGGAGGTAGAGAAGCCCTAGCGCCGCGCAACAACCGACACCCAGCCAGCCGATCGCAAGTCCGAAAGGCTGGAGTCGAAAAGGTCGCGGCATTTCGGGCTCGCGATACCGCAGACGCACGAAGGACACCGCCACCAGAAGATAGGCGATGACCGCACCGAAGCTGCCCGCATTCACGAACCAGGTCAGCGCATTGCGTCCGAGCAGGGGCGCAAGAAAGGTCAAGATGCCGATCAAAATAATTGCGGCATGAGGTGTACGGTAGCGCGGATGCAATTTTGCAAGGAACTGCGGCAGCATGCCGCTTTGCGCCATGGCGTAGATCGCACGACTGCCACCGATAATGAAGGCGTTCCAGCTGGTCACGATGCCCGCGATGCCACCGATCACGATTACCGCGGCTCCCGATTTGCCGAGCACGTTCGCGGTCGCATCGGCAGTGGTGAGTTTCGAAGATTGAAGAGTTGCATCGTCGGCGAGGAAGGCGACGCCGGCCACGACCACGCAGTACCAAACGATGGCCATGCAGACCGAGAGAATCGTCAGCGTGCCGAGTTCACGGTGAGGCAGGTCGACTTCCTCGGCAATTTGCGGGATGACGTCGAACCCGACAAAGAAAAAAGGCAGCATCGTCACGACGGTGATGACGCCCGCCACACCCGAAACGAAAAAAGGATCGATGTTGGAAATCGAGCCGCCAATCGAGGCGCCTGTGATCAGCACGAGGCCGCTGGCGACGATCATCAAGGTCACCACGATCTGCACTACGGCCGATAGCTTGATGCCGATGACATTGACTACGGTCAGCAACACTGCGGTGACGCCACCGACGAGGGCCCAACCCAGATAAACATCATATTCGGCGACCCGCCAAAGAAACAGGTGCGACAAATTGATATCGAAGTAATCGACAACCGAGGCAAGCGCGACCGCCTCGAAACAGCAGATCGAGATGTAGACGAAAACGATGGCCCAGGTACAGATGAATGAGCCGGTACGTCCCAAGGCTCTGAGACTGTACACATGCTCGCCACCCACCTCGGGCATCGCCGCTGCGAGTTCAGCGTAGAGCAGGGCGACGATCAGCATCACTGAACCGGCGATCACGAATGCGAGGATGGACCCCAAGCTGCCGGCGCGCAGGATCCATGTGCCCGAGAGGGCGACCCAGCCCCAGCCGATCATAGCGCCGAAGGCCAAAGCCAAGACGTCCTTGCGCGTGAGTACGCGGGCTAAGCCCTGATCACCGGACATGATGCACCACCCCCGTTCGCTCGACAGTCTGAGCGAGCGTAACTAATATCGTTGGAGTTCTCAAATATCGTTTTTTAAAATACTATTATATGCAGTGTAATGTATTGCATCAGACGATTGGAGTGTGCCTGATCATGCCGCTAAAAAATTTTTCTATTCTCCTCCTGATCTTGGTATGCGGTTTGGCCGAGGCGGCCAGCGAGACACCGCAGACTTTTGAACACAGCAACATTGCGGGCGTGACCGAGCGATTCCGCAGTCTTGATGTCTACGCCGAGGGTCGTCCGGAGCGATCACCAGTCGTTGTGTTTGTTCACGGGGGCGGGTGGGTAAACGGCAACAAAGACAGCGTGCAGCGCGCGCCTCGATTCCTGCAGCATTTCAGGCAGGGCAACATGGTGGTGGTGAGTGTCGGTTTGCGCCTCGTGAACGATGCAGACTCGCCAGGCACAAGCTTCCGCGAGCAAGCGGCGGACATCGCTGCGGCGTTGAAGTGGGTCAGGGACAACATCGACGAGCATCGGGGCGACCCTGAGAAAATTTTCCTGATCGGTTATTCGGCGGGGGCGCATCTGGTCGCCTTGGTCGGCACCGATGCCACGTACTTGCAGGCGCATGGGTTGGCGCCTTCGTTCCTGCGGGGAGTCATCTCGCTCGACGTGAACGCTTATGACATCCCTGCTGCGATTGTCGAAGGGCCCTCGCTCGGCGTACCGGTAAGTCCGGCGAACCTGCGCCGCGTGTTTGGTTCAGATATCGAATCGCAGAGGGCGGCCTCGCCCATTTTTCACGTGGCGCCCGCACGGAAATATCCGCCCATGCTGATCACCTATGTCGGCGTGTTCGACACCAGTCCCGAGGGCGTCTTCAATCAGACTCTCACCCAAGTGCAGTCGGAGCGGTTTGTCGCAGCGCTGAGAAAGACTGGCGCTGATGCAGAGACCTTCGGGAACCTCGCGCAGTCGCATCGCGGCATCATGCGCGACCTCGGTATGCAGGGTGATGGGTTGACCGCGGCAATCGATCGCTTCATCGAGCGACTCAAAAAGTGATCGATAGATTGCCTATTCCGCGAGTACGCGGCTCCGGCATTTCGCCAAAGATCAGGGCTCTCGCCGCCGCGTTCGCCATCGGTGTGGCCTGCGCATCGGCGAGCGGTGCTGAAGCCGCCGAGTCACCTTCTCCTGCCGACGCGGTTTATCTCAACGGGCGTTTCTACACGGTCGATGAAACACTCAAGTGGGCAGATGCTGTGGCCGTTCGCGGCGGCCGTTTCATTGAAGTGGGTGGCCGTGATGCGGTGCTGCCCTGGATTGGCAAACAGACACGGGTGGTCGATCTTGGCGGCCGAATGGCCATGCCGGGCATCCATGACCTGCACATCCATGCGCTCGACGGGGCGCTGCCGATGCGGTTTGCTTGTCCCTTTCGCGCCGAAAACCTTGAAGAGGTTGTCGCCAAAATCAAGGCGTGTACCGCGACCCAGCCCCCCGGTGAATGGATTCGCGGCGGATTCTTCAACGTCAGGCTCCTCGACGCACGACCGTCTGTCGATCGCGCGCTTCTCGATGCCGTCGCACCGAATCACCAGATCGTTCTGCGCAGTGCCGGCGGCCATGCGTCGTGGGCGAACAGCGCTGCATTGCGGGCGGCGGGCATAGACCGCAACACGCCCGACCCCGTCGGCGGCGTTATCGGTCGCGATGCCACAACGGGTGAGTCCAACGGGCTGCTCTTCGAAGCGGCGACGCAACTGGTACAGCGCGCCATTCCCGACTACACACCGGCGCAGAATGTGGAGGCGGTGGCGGCGCTGGCGCGCGACCTGAACCGACGCGGGGTGACGTCGATCAAGGATGCCGCAGCGTCAGAGAGTGAACTACGCGCCTTTCTCGCCACCGATCATCGCGGTTTGTTGACGCTACGCGTCGCGACGGCCCGTACGCTGCGTACCGGCTTGGGTTCGATGGATGAGCAACTGGCTGAGGTTATCAACCGGGAGCAATACCGCACGGCGCGCATCAACCCTGACTTTGCAAAGATTTTTGTCGACGGCTCCGCGGGCGCAAGACGCGCGGCATTTCTGGACCCGTACGAGAACGATCCGCAGCAGAGAACCGATTATCGCGGCGAGTTTCTCGTGCCCCGTGAACTCCTCAAAGAATATGTGGCTCGACTCGACAAGGCGGGTGTTTCGGTCAAGATGCACTGCGGTGGTGACGCCGCACGACGAGCGGCGCTCGACGCCATTGAATACGCACGCCGAACCAACGGCGATTCGGGGATACCGCATGAGATCGCGCATCCGGCGCTTTTGCATCCTGATGACATCCCGCGTTTTCGATCGATCAATGCGATTGCGGATCTGACGCCTGTCGCCTGGTACCCGAACGCCATCATCGCGCAGCTGACATTCGCGCTCGGTGAGGAACGGGGGCGCAGGCTCTGGCAAATCAGGACGATGGTCGAAGCCGGTACAACCGCCGTGTATGGCTCTGATTGGCCCGGCGCCGGACCAAGCATCAACCCGTGGCGCGCCCTGGAAGCCATGGTGACTCGACGTAATCCCGACGAGCAGCCGGGCGCACCCTATTCTGCGGACGAGGCGATCGATCTTGCGACCGCGATCAAGATCTTTACCCGCAATGGGGCCGAGGCCATGCGTCACGGCGATCGCGTGGGCACGATCGCGACCGGGAAGCTTGCGGATTTCATAGTGCTGCGCGAGGGCCTGTTCGATATCCCTCCTGAGCGCATCGATGCCACTGAGGTTCTGCTCACGGTTCTCGAAGGTGAGGAAGTGCATCGGGATCCCCGTTTGGCAGCGCCTTAGAGACAATTTTTTTGATCTCGATTTATTCATGCTCTACATACCGGTGAAATGATCATGTCCATCCCTGCTCTCACAAGTCCCGATCCCCAGTCCCTGCAATCCTGGTGGATGCCGTTCACCCACAACCGACTGTTCAAGGCCAAGCCTCGCCTCATCGTCGGCGCGAAAGACGCTTACTACACGTTGGCTGACGGTAAAACGGTTTTCGACGGCATCTCGGGCCTGTGGTGCAGCCCGCTCGGACACTCGCCTCAACCGGTGGTGGAGGCTGTCCGTCGGCAGGTGGGTGAACTCGATTTCAGCCCCACGTTCCAGATGGGGCATCCGGAAGCGTTTCGACTTGCCGCGCGAATCGCTGACTTCGCAGGCAGACCCAAAGACAAAGTATTTTTCGTCAATTCAGGATCCGAGGCGGTCGACACGGCTCTCAAGATTGCGGTTGCCTACCATCGCGCCCGCGGCGAACCGACGCGAACTCGCATCATCGGTCGCGAGCGCGCTTACCACGGCGTCGGCATGGGTGGGATTACGGTGGGCGGCATCCCCGCCAATAGACGGGTCTTCGGGCCGCTGATGTTTCCGGGCGCCGATCATCTGCCGCACACACTCGATACCTCGAAGATGGGGTACTCGCGGGGTCAGCCCGAGTGGGGTGCGCATCTTGCCGACGAACTCGAGCGATTGGTGACGCTGCATGACGCCAGCAATATCGCAGCTGTCATCGTCGAGCCCATGCAGGGTTCTGCTGCTGTCATCGTTCCTCCCGTCGGCTACCTCAAGCGTCTGCGCGAAATCTGCACCAAGCACGGGATTCTTCTGATATTTGACGAGGTGATCACCGGGTTCGGTCGTCTTGGCGCACCGTTTGGTGCCGATTATTTTGATGTCAAACCTGATCTGATAACCTTTGCCAAGGCAGTCAGTAACGCGACCGTGCCGCTCGGCGGAGTGATCGCTGCCGAGTCGATTTATGACGCGTTCATGACGGGGCCTGAGCACCTCATCGAGTTCTTCCACGGCTACACCTATTCAGCTCACCCGCTGGCGGTTGCCGCCGCGAACGCCACGCTGGATGAGTTCAGTCGAGGAAAACTCATCGAGCGCGCTGCAAGTCTCGCCCCCGTGCTCGAGTCCGCCATTCACTCCTTGCGAGGCGAGCCACTCGTTTCCGATATTCGCAATATTGGGCTCGCTGCTGCGGTGGATGTGACACCTTTGCCTGGGACCCCGGCTTTGCGAGCTTTCAAAGTATTCGAAGACGCCCTGCAACGCGGTTTGCTATTGCGGTTCACGGGCGAGTCGCTGGTGTTTGCGCCCCCGTTCATCTCTACCGAGGACGAAATCCATCGCGCGGTGGCAGTGCTGCGCGAGTCACTGCACGCCTGCGCGTGAGGCCCGGATGACGGCGACAGACAGAAGTCGATCTTATGGCTTGCGAACCGAGTCGAATGAGGGGCCGCCAACTCGCGCGTTCAAGCGACCGCGGTTCGCGATGCAGAAAATGATGACGATTTCATCAGGCTGCGGAGACTCGGGCAGCATCAATGTCATGCCGTCGTAGTGAGACCTGACGTAGATCTCGTCCTTGCAGTTCATCGGTACGTCGATGATCGTCCCGGGCACTCCCACTTTCGTCATCGATGAGATCCAGGCTTCACCGCCGCCGAGGGCCGCTCGAAGCGGATTGGCGAAGGTCGTCGTCAGTAACGCGTTTGCATGTTCCTGCTCGCCGGCGATGCCGACGATGCCGGCTTTTCCATAACTCTGTGCTTTTTCCGGCGCCATCGCGCGAGCCGCTTCAATGCCGAGGAATTCTCCCAGGCTGGCGCTCGCTTTGATGAGCGGCGACAAATCTTCGACGAATGCTCCCGCAAAGGGGTTCTCGACAACGGCAGCGACGGCAACCTTGCGCAGAGCGTGCTCTGCGAAACGACCGCCATCGAATTTTTTGTCGTCGATAATCGTATGCGTACGGCGAACAACCAGTTCCATCTGCATGTCCTCAGTGTGCACTTCCCGAAAAATCTTGTAGAAGCCGCGTCTGCGCCACTCTGACCCGTTTGACGGGAGCCGGGGTGTTACGGCTCCGGCCGACAAAACGCGGGATGCCCGCCGTGATCACCGCGGCAACGGCCGGGATATCGCCGTTGCGCAAGGCATCGAACGCGTTGGCTTGTGAACCGCCGACACAGGCGTCGAGAATGACGACATCTGCATCGCGACCCGGCTGCAGAAAACCGCTGTTGAGTCGATAGACGCGGGCGTTGTTCCCGGTTGCAGCAGCCAATGCCCACTCGACCGGAATATTGCCGAGGCTTACCAGGTGGCTGATGGTGTAGAGCATGCCGAGTGGCATGATTCCGCTGCCGGTCGGGGTATCTGTCGCCACCAACAGTCGGTCGAATTGATCGCTTTTTCGGAGCAAGTCAGCGACCCAAAGCAGCGTACGCAAATTTCCGGCGGTACACACTTGCAGCGCCACGCGACACTCCTCGACCACCCTCGGGAAGTCTGCATCGGGCATGGCGACGGGACCGCCATTCACATGAAACGAGACATCCGGATTGATGGCAATAACGTGATCACCCCAAATTCCAGCCGAGCCGGGGATCGAGGACCCACCCGTGTGGAGCGTGGAGATCATTCCGCAATCCCTTGCATGCTGGACGAGCGGGACATAGTCATAGGCTGTTTTGACCGCACCGAAACCCGCCTTGACCAACCACACGCCTCGAGAAGAAACCTCCTCGAAATCAGCTCGTGTGAGGCCCGGTTCGAGGATCATCGAACCTGCCAAGACCCGCATGCCACCGGGTCGATAGTCGTCGAAACATTTTTTTGCTGCGATCGCCAGTGCCTTGACGCCCTGCGGATCTTTTGGCCGCCCCGGCACATGAACTTCCGACGCACTGATTGCTGTCGTGGTGCCCCCGTGCACGTAGCTTTCGAGAAAGCCGACCGTTTTCTGTCGCGGGGTGTAGTCGCCGAAGGTGTTGTGGATTTGCGAGTCTATGAGCCCCGGGATCGCAGTGGCCCCGTCTGCATCGATCACGACATCGCAGGCATCGAGTTGGCTGGCGGACAAGGAGCCGATGAGTTCGATTTTGCCGTCGCTGAGCATGATCGAGTCTGCTGTCGCGAAAGGCTCACGCCAATCGCCCGTGAAGATCGCGCCCAAGTTGATGACTGCCGTGCGCATCGAAACCTCGACGATAATAAAAACGATAATCTATAAATAAGTCGATAGTAGTTATCATATCGATGATATCTTGGCAACTCTGCGACCTTGACGTAACCTTTACCCTCGACAATTCCAAAGATGGAGCTGCTTCTTCATGCCCACGGAAACGCAATCAGCGAAGGGTGCATCAGAAACTTTGAGTGGTACGGCTTACGAGTTGTTGCGCGACGACATCGTCGCGGGGCGCTACGAGCCTGAAACCAAGCTTCGAATCGAGGATCTGTGCAAGACCTACAAGATCGGCGCAAGCCCGATGCGCGAAGCTCTCTCGCGTCTCGCCGCGGGGAATTTCGTCACCTCCGAGCCGCAGCGTGGCTATTGGGTGGCTCCGGTATCGCTCGCCGAATACCACGATCTGGTCAACCAGCGGTTGAACCTGGAGACCGCTGCCCTGATCGATTCGATCGAGCACGGCGACGTGGAATGGGAGTCCAACGTAGTGGCTGCCTACCACCGACTAGCGCGAGCGCACGCCAAACTGGCTGATGGCACGCAGGAGAGCTTCATCGCATGGGCGCGCGAAGATCGCGCCTTTCACTTTGCAACGATCGCCAACTGCTCATCGCCTTGGCTGAAGCGTTTTTGCCAGTTGATCCTCAATCAGCTCGCCCGCTATCACCGCCAGCGCTATTTGAGCGGCGTTGCCCCGGGAGACCAGACCGATCAGGAGCATGCGCGGTTCATGCGTGCCGTGGTCGAGCGGGACTCGGAAAAGGCTGCCAACATGCTCAGGAAGCATATTCGGGCAGTCGCGCGCAGACTGGCTACCGACCACCTTCCCGAATCGGCTTGAGACCGTGACCATGCGGCGACAGTTTTGTATCCGGCGCTCGCGCTTCACGATCTCGACCGCAATTATCTTGATCGGCGGCCTTTTGGGCTCGATTCCAATCGCGTCGGCCAAAGAAGATCCTCGTCTGCGGCCTGATGTCTACGTGGTTGGAACCGAAACGCTGCGCGCTGACGAGATGCGAGTCATTGCGCTCGGCACGGGGGTCCCCGCAATCACGCAACGACAAGCGGCAACTTCTTTCCTTGTGCAGCTGGGCAACGGGGATAACTTCATTTTCGATATGGGCACCGGCGCCATTTCGAATCTCGTCCAGCTACAACTATCGTGGAATAGCGTCGACAAGGTTTTTTTGAGTCATCTGCATTTTGACCATATTGGTGACCTCGACGCATTGCTGATCGTGGGTGTTACGCACGGGCGAAACAATCCCTTGCGCATCTGGGGGCCGGATGGCAAAACCCCGGAGTTAGGCACTGCCTACGCCGTAGCCCGCCTGCAAGAAGCCTACAACTGGGAATTGACCTCCAAGCGAGGTGTCGTCCCAACCAAGGGGTATCAACCGATCGTTCGGGAGTTCGACCACCGCCGAACGCAAGTGGTCTACGAAGAAAACGGCGTCAAAATAACGTCGTGGCCTGCGGTGCATGTGATGGATGGGCCCGTCAGCTATGCACTCGAATGGAATGGTCTGAAGTTCGTGTTTTCCGGCGATACAGTGCCCAATAAATGGTTTCTCGAAAATGCCCACGACGCCGACCTGTTGCTCCATGAGGTGTACATCCCCCTGCAAAAGCTGGTCGGACCGTATGGCCAATCACCCGAGTCTGCATGGACTGTAGGTACGCGGGTACACACCCAGCCCGCTTCTGCAGGGAAACTCTTTTCGATGCTCAAGCCGCGAATGGCGGCAGCCTTTCATTTCATCAATGGCATCTCCAGTGGTGAGGAGGTGCGCGAGGAAATCCGTTCGACCTATGACGGTCCGCTTACTCTCGCGCGTGATCTCATGGCCTGGAACATCACCAAAGACTTCATCACGGTCCGAGAAACCGTGGGTCGAGAGCTCGTGTGGCCGTCGCCTGACAAACTGGTGGGTGCCGAGATCGAGCGAGAAAAACGCACTCAGATGTCCAAGTGGTTGGAGGAGGGGCGCCTCGAAATGAAGGACATTGATCGCAGATTGTTCGATCAATTGGACAAGTCCGCCCAGCAGCAGATCATCGAACGGATCCCCGGCGTAAAAACTCAGCTCGGCAGAGAGTGAACTCCGGTCGAGGCTGATCGACGACGCCAGCCGACAGTCTGCTTGCCCCACAATACTTCATAAGTATAATATTCAGTACCGTTGGTACTTTGGCACTCAACCAATATGAAACGCATCGTCAGTTTTGGCGGCGGTCCTGCCGGTCTCTACGCGGCCATACTGCTCAAGAAGGCGAGCCCTCGGACCCAGATCGAGGTGTACGAGCGCAATCGCCCGAACGACACATTCGGTTGGGGGGTGGTTTTCTCCGACAAGACCATGGAGGGGTTCCGCAGCATCGACCCCGAATCGCACGATGCCATCGTTGCCGACTTTCGCCACTGGGACGACATCGATGTGCACTACCGTGGCCAAACCCTGCGTTCGGGTGGGCACGGGTTTTGCGGCATCGGGCGCAAGCGCCTGCTGAATATTTTGCAGCAGCGAGCCGAGGCGCTCGGTGTCCGTCAACACTTCGAACACGAGGTCGATGACGACTCACTCTGGCACGACGCGGATCTCTTGATCGCCGCTGATGGCGTCAACAGCAAAACCCGAACGCGAAACGCGGCGATCTTCAAACCGCATATCGATGTACGCAAGTGTCGCTTTATCTGGCTGGGTAGCACGCGACCTTTCGATGCGTTCACCTTCGCTTTCGAACAAACCGAGCACGGGTGGTTCCAGATCCACGCGTACCAGTTCAGTGCCGACCTCTCTACCGTGATCGTCGAAACACGCGAAGAAACCTGGCTCGCACACGGGCTCGACCAGCTTTCGACCGAACAGTCGATTGAGTTCTGCGAGACATTATTTGCCAAATATCTCGATGGTCATCGGCTCGTGAGCAACGCCAATCATAGGCGCGGTTCGGCCTGGCTCAACTTTCATCGAGTTCTCTGCGAGCGCTGGCATGACGGCAAGCGAGTTTTGATTGGCGATGCGGCGCATACCGCTCACTTCGGCATCGGCTCAGGTACGAAGCTCGCCATGGAAGATGCGGTGTCCTTGGCGCGTCACGTGACGGCGGCCTCCGAGGTCACCGAGGGACTGGAGCGTTACCAGCAGGAGCGCTCGCTCGAAGCCCTGAAACTGCAAAATGCGGCGCGTAATCGAATGGAATGGTTCGAGAACGTCGATCGCTACGTGCACTTGGAACCATGGCAGTTCGCCTACAGCCTGCTGACCGGCAGCCAGCGAATCGGCCATGCGAACCTGCAAGTACGCGATCCGCGCTACGTCAAGCGCGTCGAGGCATCACTCGCGCAAAGCAGCGGAATCAGCGAGTCTCGACCGCCGATGTTCATGCCGCTCACGCTGCGTGGCATGACGCTGCAAAACAGGGTGGTGGTGTCGCCGATGGCGCAGTACTCCGCTACGGAGGGCCTGCCGAGCGATTGGCACCTGGTGCACTACGGGGCAAGAGCCGTCGGCGGCGCGGGTCTCGTGTTCACCGAAATGACTTGCGTCGCTCCCGAGGGGCGAATCACGCCGGGCTGCACCGGGTTGTGGAACGAGCCGCAGCGCGATGCGTGGCGTCGAATCGTCGATTTCGTGCACGCCAACTCCGCTACAAAGATTTGCCTGCAACTTGGGCACGCGGGTCGCAAGGGCTCGACGCAATTGGGTTGGGAAAAAATGGATCACCCATTGCCCTCCGATAACTGGCCGCTGCTTGCGCCATCGGCGCTGCCTTACCTCGAGGGCATCAGCGCGACACCGCGAGCAATGGACAAGCGCGATATGGCGCGAGTCCTCGATCAGTTCGTGCATTCAACAGAGCTTGCAGCACAGGCGGGCTTCGACATGATCGAGGTTCACATCGCGCACGGCTACTTATTGGCTTTGTTCATTTCACCGCTCACCAATGTGCGTGACGACGAGTACGGCGGCGACATCCACGGTCGCATGCGCTTCCCGATGGACATCATTCGCGCCGTGCGCTCGCGATGGCCGGATGAGCGTCCCCTGTCGGTGCGAATTTCCGCCACCGATTGGGCCGAGGGCGGGCTCACCGAAGCCGATCTTATCGTATGGGTTAAGGCGATGCGCGAGCTGGGTGTAGACATCATCGACGTGTCGACGGGGCAGACGGTTCCGCATCAATCACCCGTGTATGGACGCATGTGGCAGACACCGTTTTCCGACTTGGTGCGCTCCGCAAGTCGATTGCCGACGATTGCGGTAGGCAACATTCACGAGGCAGATCACGTCAATACCATCATCGCCGCAGGTCGCGCTGATCTTTGTGCGATCGGACGACCGCATCTTGCCGATCCTTCGTGGACGCAGCGTGCGGCGGCGGAGCAGCAATACGCGGCTCAACACTGGCCCCGGCAGTATCTCTCTGGCCGCAGTCAGTTTGAACGCAATCTGCAGCGCGCTGCTGCGCCGTTGGGGCCGGTATGAGTCGTCACGCCATCATCACCGGCGGCTCGCGTGGCATCGGCTACGCTATTGCAAAAAAATTGCAGCAAGACGGTTTGCGAGTGTCGATTGTCGGGCGCGATGCCGCGACGTTGGCTGCCGCTGCAACCTCGCTCGGTGCCCACGTTTGTTACGCAGTCGCCGATGTCACCGACGCTTCGGCAGTGGCTCGTGCATTTGCCTCGCTCCAAGAGCAGCAGGGTGTCCTCGCCATTCTGATCAACAACGCCGGGGCAGCCGAGAGTGCTCCTTTCGAACGGACTGACCAAAATCTTTGGCAGCGCATGATCGATGCCAATCTGACATCGGCATACCACTGCATTCGGGCGGCGACGCCGGCGTTGTTGGCGATGAGCGATGCCCGGGTGATCAATATCGCGAGCACAGCCGGACAAACAGGCTACCCCTATGTCGCCGCCTATTGCGCCGCGAAGCACGGCGTGGTCGGTCTGACGAGAGCGCTGGCTCGAGAGTGGGCCGGCAAGTCGATTACCGTCAATGCGGTGTGCCCGGGCTTTACCGACACCGATCTCGTGCAAGCGTCCGTCGAACGCATCCAGCGAGCGACCGGTCGATCGGCCGAGCAAGCGCTCGCCTCATTGACTGCGGGTAATCCGCAGCGTCGCTTGATCGAGCCGGCAGAGGTCGCGCATGTCGTGTCGTGGCTCTGCGATCCACGCAGTGGCAGCATCACAGGTCAAAGTATTTCCGTCGCGGGCGGAGAAGTGTTGTGAGCGGCGGTGCGACAAAAGCTGCGGCGAGCGTCGCCGAGTGGCCGTCGGTCGAAGATCACGCTGCACTACGGCTGTGGTTGAACCTGCTAGGGACCTCGCAGGCCGTGAAATCCGTGATCCGTTACCGACTGCATGACGAGTTCGACACCAGTCTTGCCCGCTTCGATTTCCTCGCTCAACTGCACCGCTCGCCTGAGGGCTTGCGCATGCAGGAGATTTCCGCTCGTCTCATGGTTACCGGCGGTAACGTCACCGGACTCACCGACTCCCTCGAGCAAGAGGGGCTCGTCAGGCGCCTGGCTGATCCGGATGACAGACGGGCGTTTCGGGTGTCGCTGACCGCCGCTGGCCGGAAGCTGTTCACGGCCATGGCAAAGGCCCATGAGGAGTGGATCATTGCCATTTTCGGTGCAGTCTCCAAGCGTGAGATGCAGCAGATTCAAGAGCTGCTATCGAAGATCAAGCAGCACGCGCAACGCGAAGATCGGAGGTAATCAGTGTCGCTCGAACCCTTTCAGCAATTGGCCGACTACGCTGCCCAAAGTTTTCTTTGGCGAGTCGAAAATCGTGTGGGGTATATCACGCTCAACAGACCGGAGCGAAAAAACCCGTTGACCTTCGAATCCTATGCGGAATTGCGCGATCTTTTCCGCAAGCTCGCCGAAGTGGATGACGTGCGGGCCATCGTGGTTCGAGGAGCGGGCGGCAACTTCTGCTCCGGCGGCGATGTGCACGAGATCATTGGTCCGCTGACTGACATGGCCATGCCCGAGTTGTTGCGATTCACCCGCATGACGGGTGATCTCGTGAAGGCGATCAGAGCCTGTCCGCAGCCAGTCATCGCTGCAGTGGAAGGGGTTTGCGCGGGCGCGGGGGCGATCATCGCCATGGCCGCGGATTTGCGCTATTCCACGCCCGAATCAAAGACAGCATTTCTTTTTTCGCGTGTGGGTCTTGCCGGTTGCGACATGGGCGCCTGTGCTTTGTTGCCGCGTCTGATCGGACAGGGTAGAGCTGCCGAACTGCTGTACACCGGTCGCTCGTTCTCGGCCGAGGAGGGCGAGCGTTGGGGTTTTTTCAACGGCATCTTCGACGCCGCCGAGCTGGGCGCGCGCAGCACTCGCGTTGCCGAAGATTTGGCAGCAGGACCGTTTTTTGCCCATTCGATGACCAAACGAATGCTGCATCAGGAGTGGAATCTCGGCATCGATCAAGCCATCGAAGCCGAAGCACAGGCGCAGGCGATCTGCATGCAAACCCAGGATTTCACCCGCGCTTACACCGCATTCGCTGCGCGACAGCAACCTGAATTCCAGGGCGACTGACCGTGTCCATTCCCACCCATCTCAGTCTGCCTTTCTTTGAGAACCGTCATCATGACGTGGCGGCGGAAGTATTGGCGTTTGCCAGTCGGCATCTCGCCGACCCCGCGCACCCAAGCTCTGGTGCCGAAGTCGATGCCTACTGCCGCTCCCTTGTCGGGCGCATGGGTGATGACGGTTTGCTGCGGCACTGCGTGCCCCGCAATCTCGATGATTCCGGCACCCTCGACTCGCGCACACTTTGCCTGATCCGCGAGGGCTTGGCCTGGCACGATGGGCTCGCCGATTTTGCATTTGCCATCCAGGGGCTAGGCAGTGGGCCCTTGTCCTTGGCGGGCGATGCCTCACTACGTCAAAGATATCTGGCCACCGTGGCGAGCGGCAAAGCCGTCCCCGCGTTCGCGCTCTCCGAACCTGACGCGGGTTCGGATGTCGCGGCGCTCACCTGTTCGGCACGGCGTGAGGGTGAGCACTACCTGCTCGATGGCACCAAGACCTGGATCTCCAACGGTGGCATCGCCGATTTTTATTGTGTCTTCGCACGCACTACTCCAGCCGTGATCCGCAATGACGGGTCGGCGGAGGCGAGAGGCATCACGGCGTTTGTGGTTGAACCCGGCGATCCGGGTTTTCAGGTGCAGAAGCGTATCGAGACCATCGCACCCCATCCGCTCGCGACCTTGCGCTTCACGAACTGTCGGATTCCCGCCGAGCGTCGAATTGGTGCCGAGGGTGAAGGATTCAAAATCGCAATGCGCACGCTCGATGTATTCCGGGCGTCGGTGGCTGCGGCAGCGCTGGGCTTCGCGCAACGTGCGCTCGATGAGGCCGTGCAGCATGTACGTCAGCGTCGGATGTTTGGCACCACGCTCGGTGAGTTCCAGTTGACCCGAGCGACCCTTGCCGAGATGGCAACCGATCTCGAGGCCGCGAGATTGCTGACCTATCAGGCAGCATGGATGCGCGACCTCGGACACCCCGTTACACGGGCGGCCGCGATGGCCAAGATGACGGCGACCGAAAACGCGCAGCGCATCATCGATCGCGCGGTGCAGTTGTTTGGCGGTCGTGGCGTCGAGAGTGGCGAGATGGTCGAGCGTCTTTACCGCGAGATTCGTGCGCTACGAATCTATGAGGGAGCGACCGAAGTGCAGAAGTTGATCATCGGCAGGGAGTTGCTTAAATGAAAATTCTTCAGCCAGGCGGTTGGCCGCGACCCAAGGGCTACTCGAATGGCATCTCCACCCGTGGCCAGCAAATATTTTTGGCCGGCCAGATCGGCTGGGATAGTTCGCAGCAGTTTCCGGTTGGAGGCATGGCAGCGCAAGTTGGGCAGGCGTTGCGGAATATCGTTGCGGTGCTGGCCGAGGCGGGCGCGCGCCCTGAACATATCGTGCGTTTGACGTGGTTCGTGACCAGTCGCGATCAATACCTTGCCGAACTGCCGCAAATCGGTGAGGCCTATCGCGCGGTGATCGGCAAACACTTTCCCGTCATGTCGGTAGTCGAAGTGTCAGCACTCGTCGAGTCTGCCGCCAAAGTAGAGATCGAAGCGACCGCTGTCATCCCCGACGATAACGTACAGTAGAGAATCGTCAACGTGGCGATGTGGCGCCCGCCGGAGCGAATCCGACATGACCCGCAACCGGGTCAGTGGCCGACTGCTGAAGAGGCGGTACGCTCAAAATTATTTTCGCCAATTCGTGTCGGCAGTACTTTGCTTTCGAGCAGGACCTGGGTTCCTGCCATGGTTCCCTGGCGCGCCTCTGAATCGGGAGAGGTGACCCCGGCTGTCCTTGATTGGTATCGCCGCTTTGCCGAGGGCAGACCCGGCGTTATCGTGATCGAAGCTACCGGAATCGCCGATGTGGCGAGCGGACCCTTGCTGCGCATCAGTCATGACTCCCACATCGAAGGGCTTGCGAGCATCGTTCGTGCCGTACGCGAGGCGAGCGGCGGCGAAACGCGTGTGCTCATTCAGCTGATCGATTTCCTGACCATACGCCGCCGACCGGAGCCGGCTCGTTTCTTTGAGCAATTTTTGACAATCACTGACGAACACAGGCGGCACCTCGATCTGTTACACGCCGATGAAGGCCTTGTGCGTGCGCGACTGCGCGAGCTCCCCGATGAACATCTGCAACGTGTTTTGACTGCGTGCGAATTCAACGACTACTCGATGGGTTATCGCGAGCGCGTGACCGATATGCAGCTTTCGCGCATCCGTGATCTGCCCAAACGCTTGCCTGCCGACTTTGCGGCGGCCGCTCGCCGCGCACGGCAAGCGGGGTTCGATGGTGTCGAACTGCATTACGCTCATGCGTATACCATGGCCTCGTTTCTCTCCAAGACCAATGATCGTGGCGATGGTTATGGCGGATCAGTGACCGAGAGATTACGACTGCCGCGTGAAGTTTTTGCGGCGGTCAGGCGCGAAGTCGGATCGGACTACACCGTGGGTTGCCGGTTTTTGGCTGATGAGTGCATCGAGGGTGGCAGCGATCAAACAGATGCCGCTGCCTTCGCCGTGGCTTTTGCAGCCGACGGCTTCGATTTTCTGTCACTGTCACGTGGCGGTAAATTCGATGACGCGCGCCAACCGAAGATCGGCGAGGCTGCGTATCCGTACACCGGCCGCAGCGGCTACGAGTGCATGCCGTCGTACTACTCGGATGAAAAGGGCCCTTTCGGGCGCAATCGAGTGGCAGTACACGCGCTGCGAGAGGCGGTCCGCGCAGCGGGTTTTGAGACGCCAATCATCAGCGGTGGTGGCATATACGGCTTCGCACAAGCCGAAGCCTGGCTCGACGAAGGCAATGCGGATATCGTGAGCATCGCCCGACAGGCGCTCGCAGATCCCGATTGGTTTCGCAAGGTACGGTCCGGAGCGGGCGCCACCGTCAGAGTTTGTCTCTATACCAATTATTGCGAAGCGCTCGATCGTCGCCATCGCGAGGTCACCTGCGAGTTGTGGGATCGCGAAGGTCTTTCAGACCCATCGGTCGCCCGCTCGAAAGACGGCAAGCGGCGCTTGGTCGCGCCGCCTACCGACCCACCGATTTGACTAAAACTCCAATCGTCCTTGAAGTACGAAGCCGCGCGGTGGCTCTGCAAAGCGGAATACCGAGCGGTCCCCGGGTCCGGTGTTGCCAAAGTTGCTGGTGAGTTTGTTGCCAAGATTTTGTCCGATCAGCGCAATGCGCCAACGTCCATCACCACCCTGCAGCGCTACCGTTGCATCGTATTTGGTGTAGCTCTCTTGAAAGCTCAGGGGATCAAGGTCGATGGTCATCGCGAAACGATCTGAATAGTACGCGCGAGTTGAGAGCGTCATCTCGAGTTCTGACGAGAGCGGCACGCGGTACTGAGCATCGATGGAGCCCTTGATCTTTGGCGAGAACTGCAGCGGCTTCCCGGTGAGATTCTGAACGGTGTTTACACAGCCCTGCGCAGCCGTTTGCTGGGTATAGCACTGCGCATCACGGAAGTCCGTGTAACGCGCGCGCAAGTAGCCGACGTTCGTTGACAGTCGCAAGCGTGGGGCGGGTATCCAACGTGCCTCGAGCTCTACGCCCTCTGAGCGTGCAGAAGCCGCATTGCCGACCTTGAAAATCGTGCCTGCGGCATCGGGTAGCAGTGAGCTGACTTGCAAATCATCGAAGTCACTGCGGAAGATTGCTCCGGTCAGTTGCAACCGCAGCTCCGGGAAAGCGAGTTTGGTGCCGAGTTCATAAGCGGTCACCGTCTCGTTCTTGAACTGGTAGCGTTGCAGCGCAAGTGCCTGCGGTGCACTGAGCGTGTGGTCGAAGCCACCGCCTTTGAAGCCGCGGCCGATGCTCAGATAGGTCATCGCACCTTGGCGTGGGCGCCATTGCAGGACTGCGTTCGGGGTGAACTGTTTCTCGCTGCGCGAAGCTGCGATATCGTGAACATTGGCTGCTGGACCGCCCGCTGGCGCTGCGCGTGCAGCGTCGGTGTACACCACCGTCGGGTACTCGCGATGCCGTCCGTCTTTGTCTTCCATGGAGTACCTGAACCCGCCGGTCAGATCCCACTGATCTGCGAGACGCCAAGTCAGCTCACCGAACAATGCGGTCGACTCGGTAGTCTGTGCTGAAAGGCGGTTATTGGTGGCCCGGAATGCCGCGGGCAGCGTCGGCAGCGGAGCCGGACCCGCAAAGTTTCCGTGGATCTTGAAGTGATTATCTTGATCGGCTTTTTGATAGTAGCCGCCGACGATGTAATCGAACGAGCCTTCGGTATTCGACACCAGCCTGATCTCTTGCGAGAGCTGTTCGAATGACTCGTTGAGATCGATTGAGCTACCCTCATAGGCGATAAGATCGCCGTCCCAGGCGTCGCGAGTGTCATACTGTACGCGCCCGGTCACCGAGGTCAGTGTACCGAGACCCGTCTGCAGGTTAAGAGTAAGGTTGGCAAGGTCACCCTTCGTGTTGGTGAATGCCGGTTCGTCGATACCGTTGCGCAGATTGATTGCCGAGTTGGTGAGATTGAAGGTGCAGTCCTCACCGGTGGGGGCCAGGGCTGCTTTCAGCGCCGTGCTGCAGTTGAGCACTTCGCGAGCGCGACCTACGCGGGTCTGGTCACCGTGCTGCAATAAAATCATGGCTTCGAGATCATCGCTGAGCGAGATCACGATGGTTCCTCGCACGTCCACTGAATCGCGCTCCATTTCTTTGCGCTTGCGGGCCACGTTATAAACGTAGCCGTCCTTGTCTTCTTTGCGGAAGGCAATGCGTGCCCGCATGCGTTCCGACAGGGGACCCGAGATCGCACCCTCAACCGAGTAACCCTCGTCGCCTTCGAACTGCCATCCAGAGGAGAGGTACGCCTCGAAAGCCTCGGTAGGCTTCGCAGTACGAATATTGACAGCTCCGGCCGTGGTGTTTTTACCGATAAGCGCTCCTTGGGGGCCCTTGAGGATTTCGATCTGCGCGACATCCATGAACAACGCACGACCAAACCGACTGCGACCGATGAACAGGCCGTCGATCACTTGTCCGACGGAGTTCTCAAACCCCGAGTTCACTCCGGAGCCGACACCGCGCATGAAGATCTGGTCGTTGCCCGAAACGGCCTCTGCGAAGTGGAAGTTCGGAATGGTGGGCGCTAGGGCTTCAAGCCTTTCTACTGCGGAATTGCGAAGCGCCTCGCCCGTCACCACAGCAATAGATACCGGCACGTTGAGCAGCGATTCTTCGCGTTTTCTCGCTGTCACCGTAATCTCTTGGAGCGAGTCGGCACCGCGTTCCTGAGCCTGAGCGGATGTCAATGCTGAAATTGCGTACACGATCGCGCCGGTCAAGGTCGTCGTTAGGGTTTTAATCATTGTCTGTGTTCCTTTAGTGGCTACTGGTCGCGGTAGTCGGCGAAATGTATGCAATAGCATATGCATACGTTTTCACCATGGTCAACACCGGCTTTCGGTTGCGTTCGTCGACCACGTCGGCGATGTTTGATGTCGATTATATGCTATTGCAAGTGATAATTTGGCTCCGCTAGCATGGGGCTGCGATCAAACTGTTCGGAAGGGGGGCGCCAATGAGACATTCTTCATTCTGGGTTTTATTGGCGGGTATTTATTCGTTGGGCTCGCTAGGTGCAGCCCCCTGCCAGATATCAGTCCATGATGGGGGTGCCCCAGCGACGAACTCATCCGCGCCAGATGTCGCGTCGAGATGGATCACCCCGGCCGTCACCGGACGCGGTTTGATGCAAAAGTTCTTTCGAAGTAAATCGGTGAATGCGGAAGTCAGTTACCACGTTTTCTTGCCAGCAGTTTATAACGCGGAGCCCGCCCGACGTTTCCCCGTGATTTATTGGTTGCACGGAACGGGCGGCGGCATCGCTCGCGTGCCGATGATTGCGGCGCGTTTCGATGCTGCTATCGAAAGCGGTGTGTTACCGCCTGCGATAGTGGTGTTCCCCCACGGCTTGCCGGCCGGAATGTGGCTTGACTCCAGGGATGGTTCGACACCGATTGAGTCCATTCTGATCAAAGATCTGATCCCCCACGTCGATTCGTGCCTGCGAACGATCGCGGCGCGCGAAGGACGAATCCTCGAGGGTTTCAGTATGGGTGGCTACGGCGTCGCCCGACTCGGCTTTCGTTATCCGCAGATGTTTGCCGGGGTACTGATGCTCGCAGCCGGTCCGCTACAGCCGGAACTCTTGGAGACGCCAAGAGCCTCGGCCGACGAGCGAGCCCGATTGATGAAGACTGTCTATGGCGACGACATGGGCTATTTTCGCGAGCAAAGCCCGTGGAATAACGCCGTAAGAGCTGCAAAATCCGGTTCTCTATTACCCAAGCTGCGTCAGGTGGTCGGCACGGGCGATGAGACCTATCCGGCCAATCTCGAATTTCATCGGCATCTTTTGGCGCTCGGTATCGAGCATGAGTATGTCGAATTGCCAGGGGTGCGCCACGCTTTGCCCGGGATTTGGGATGCAATGGGTGGCGAGGTTTGGGATTTCTATGACAAGAGCCTTAGGCAGTAGATCCGTGATCGGTCGGTTGCGCCGCGTGATGTTGTTCTCTGTAATCGCGATGACATGCGCGTCAGTGAGTGCCGGTGATGTGGTCGTTTACGCTGGCTCGATGTTCAACGGAATCGATGCGGGTTTTCGATCGGACGTCTCCATTGTCATTCGTGGCGATCGTATTGTTGATATTCGTGATGGCTTCATCGGTCAGCGCTGTACGCGCGTAATTGATCTTCGCGATCATCATGTGCTGCCTGGGCTGATTGATGCGCACACTCACGTATCAGCGGGCGGCGGCTGGGAGAATCTCGCTCTCGGCCCGTTGGACGCGGCGCTAGAAGGTGTTCCCAACCTACAGAAAACATTGGAAGCGGGTTTCACTACGATTCGAAATGTGGGCGCAAATGCCGGCACTGATATAGCCCTCAAAAGAGCTGTTGAACGTGGGCTAATAACGGGACCAAGAATGCTGATTTCGCTGGAGTCGATCGGTCCCACCGGTGGCCATTCTGACCGAGCCAATGGGGTAGATCCCGGGTTCGGCAATCGCGACTGGGCTAATTATGTCGTTGACGGCGCAGATGCGATGGTTCGCCGAATACGCGAGCATCACAGACGTGGCGCTGATCTGATCAAGATCATGCCGAGTGGCGGTGTTCTCAGCGTCGGCGATGATCCCGACCGATTACTAATGACCGAGGAGGAAATCGCGGCAGCTGTCAAAACAGCTCACGCGTTGGGGATGCGGGTCGCTGCCCATGCAACCGGTCGGCTACCCATTGAAACTGCACTGCGACTTGGGGTGGATACCATTGAGCATGGCACGCTCGCGGATACCGGAACTTTCGAATTATTCCGTCGGACGGGCGGCTACCTTGTACCCACGTTGGTTGTCGGTTCCCGCTTGTTGGTGGCGGTCGAGCGAGGGTCACGGAGCTTTCCTGACGATGTTGAACAGAAAATTCGTCGCTTCGCACCGCTCGCGGGTCGGAATGTCACTGCAGCCTATCGTTCGGGTGTATCGATAGTGTTCGGTACTGACTCGCTATCCGATCACGGACGCAACGCTGATCAATTCGCCATGCTGATGGCTGCTGGTATGTCGACTCAGGACGTGTTGTTTGCCACGACCCGCAACGCTGCTGCAGCGTTAGGTAGAAGTGCTGATTTGGGTTCTCTAGCGGCGGGTTGATATGCAGATCTCGTCGCTTTCAAGGCTAGCCCGCTCGAGAATATTCGTGAGTTGGAGCACCCGAACTTCGTGATGAAGGGTGGGGTGGTCTACTTGGATCACGATTTACGTGCGAATTCTTTGGAAAAAAAGCCGATGGGGGAGCCCGAGGCCGGCTGTAGCTGATGTGCAATTCGGAAGTTAAGCGCCGCCCGGTTTGGGCGCAGAGACAGCGCTTAGTAATCGAGCCCAACCTCGCGCTTGGGCGGCGGCAGCCCGGCAAGCAACTTTCGAGAAATGCGCACGAATGTTTCACGTTCGGTGCTGGTCAGTACGCCGAGTTCGCGATCGCAGGCCGCGCGAACCGCGGTCGAGGCGCGCTCGCAGAGTAGGCGCCCCGCAGGGGTGATCTCGATGTTCATGAGGCGCGCGTCGTGGCTGCGCCGTGAACGAGTAACGAGGCCCTTGTTCTCGATGCGCACGATCGCCCGGCTGAGCGAAGATTGATTGAGTCCGGTGAACTCTGTCACATCGGTCAGCGAATAACTTCGGCCATCGATGACGCCCAAGATGATGCGCCACTCGGCAATCGAGATCCCGTGCGGGGCCAGGGCTTCGGTCATGACGCCGTGCAGATAACGAGTGAGCGAGCTGGCGAGCCAGGGAATGAAATTCTGCAGATCGTGTTCGTGACCCAGAAGCGAGGGGATCTCGCTTCCCGGTGACTGTTGTCGATTCGCGGTGACGACGGGTTCAGTTCGTTTTACGAGACGCGGGCGAGAACCGACCTTTTTTTTGACTGCCGTTCTACGACGTGCCGCCATGCAATGCTCCAAGAGGGTGATGCCAGGGCGCGATGCTAGCCGCGAGAGTTGCCGAGACGCAATCGTCATCGACAAAGCCGGGGGCAAGGGCAGGGGCTCGAAGCCAGTCTGATCGGCATCGTGTGCTACGCTCGAAGCAGAACGGGATTGGCGTATTTGCATCTGAACTGCGCATCCGCGCGGTCGCTCATTTACAGCCAATACAGGGGGGTGCTCAGCACGTTGCCGTGAACGCGTTGCAATCAATCTTCGTTCGGTTTCGGGGCTACCCTCGGCAGCTGTGGCTGGTGTGTTTGTTTGCCTATGCCTGTGCGCAGACGGAACTTGCGCTGTGGTCGCTGGCGCTGCCGTTGCTTCGCGCTGAGTTCGGATTCTCGAATGCCGAACTCGGGCTGATCACCGGACTCACGTTCGCGCTTGGCGGAATCCTCGTCGTGGGTTTAAGCACATTGGCTGATCGATACGGCAGACGGCTGATGCTCTTGGTGGGCACGATCGCCGCAGCAATTTTTTCGGGTCTGCACATGGTTGCAGCCGGCGTCATCGGCCTCGTCGTAGTGCGCACTTTGACGGTCGCTTTCAGCGGATTGGTGTTTCCCTCCACGGGTGCTTTGGTGGCCGAGGAAGCCCCGCCGCGTATCCGCGGCTTGATGGTCGGCATGCTGCAAATTGCAGTGCCGATCGGCTGGTTGGTCGCGGCCGTGATCGGCGCGCTCGTTCTCGGCACTTGGGGCTGGCGGGCGTTGTTTGCCGCCGCTGCTCTGGGTGTACCCGCAGCGCTCTTGGTGCTTGCAGTGGTTCGCGAGTCTGCACCGAGTCGTGCATCTTCGAGTCGAGGCAACTGGCGAATCGTCGGTCTTTTCCGGGAAGGCATGTGGCGACGCACGATGCCACTATTCGCGGCGCAGAGTTGTTTTGCTTTGGCTTTTGGCGGTGGTTTCGTGCTGATGCCGCTCTTTTTGCACGATGAGCTCGGCTTCAGATCTGTCGAGTCTGGCGTGTTCGTCGCGACCGGCAATGCCATCGGTGTACTCGGCTACGCCGCTGCAGCCTGGATCGGAGAATTTCATTGGACGCGCCGCAACACCATCGTGCTGTCGACTCTCGCAGCCGGCATCGCCTTTGCCGTGTTTGCGGTGTTGGATCGGACAGAGGGCGTTGCGCTGCTGACGTACGCGGTGTTGACCTTCTTCTTGCTCGGTACTTCGGCCGTGAAGTTTCCCTACATCGCAGAGCTCTATCCCAGCGAACTTCGGGCGACGGGGATCGCTTTTGCGTCCTCGCTGGCGATTCACTCCGGATTGGCTTTTGGCCCGGCGATCGTGGGTCTGCTCGTCGAAGAATTCGGCTGGGCACACGCGCTGCTCATCGGCGGCGCGTTGCCGCTCTTTGTGGCATCCGGCTTGTTCCTGCTATTGCAACCGTTACCCTCCGGGTTGCAGATGGCTGAAATCGAGGCGCGCCTGCGACAGCGGCCTTAGTGCGGTATGGTTGCGGGTTCGGTTCCCAAAAGCAGGCTTGCGATGCGCTCCTCGACTTCTGGTCGCAACTCGACGCCCATCGTATTGGTGAGCACCACGATGGAGAGCTGCTCTTCCGGATAGAACGCCATGAAACTCGAGAAGCCGATGATTCCGCCAGGATGAGCAATCTTCTGTCGCCCTTGAAACTGCGTGACGGCGAGCCCCATGCCGTAGGCCGTAGGTTGGCCATTATTGAGACGGCCGCGGGTCGTCATCAGCTTCAAAGATTCTGCCCCGAGCACCTTGCCGCCGAACAACGCGCGTTCCCACGCCGCGAGATCGAGCACCGTGGAGATCAGCGCGCCGGAGGCGTATGGCCGTGTGGGGCTGTTTGGTTCAGCATTCAGGAAGCCGGCGCTGCCGCGGGTATAGCCACTCGCGCGGCCGGAAACGAGTTCGCTCGGCACATCGTACCGCGTCGATTGCAGACACAGCGGGGCGAGCAGATTCCGCTCGATGACTGTGTCGTAGGGTTCACCCGCCAGTTTTTCGATGATCGCGCCGAGCAACCAATAGCCTGAATTGTTGTAGAGATATTTTTCGCCCGGCTCGAAGTCGAATGGCGCCTGGCTCAACCAGGAAAACACCTGCGCCCGCGTGACATCCAACGCCCGGTTTGCCATCGCGGGTCCAATCGTCGTCATGTTGCGAATGCCGGAGGTGTGATCGAGAAGATGACGAACCGTGACTACGCGCCCTTGTGTGTCGAAGTCGGGAAGATATTTGCGGATGTCATCGTCGAGCTTGAGTTCGCCACGTTCGACATGGCGCAGGATCGCAGCGGCCGTGAATTGTTTGGTCACCGAGGCGATCCGGTAAACCGTTTGCGGTGTCGCTGGAACGCCAAGCTCGAGATTCGCCTGCCCGTAGCCTGCGGCATGAATCAGTTTGGAGCCACGCAAAACCGCGATCGACATTCCCGACATGGGCCCTTTGGAGAGTGCTTGCTCGGCGATACGATCGACCTCTGCCATTCGTGGCCAGGGCGGCGTATCGATGATTCCGGCACAGTCTTGCGCAGGCAGATTGCTGGCGAATGCCAGTGCACCGATCCCGATGAGCAGCTTGAGTGGTATTTTGATCATGGGGTTTTCTTTGGAGTACGACGTATGGCTTGTCCCGGAAAAACGTCAGTCACGAAGCTGGAGTCCTGCACGATAGGCGTGCCGCCGACCAGTACATGCACGATCCCGGTAGAGGGGAGCACGGGTTGCTGATAGGTGGCTCGCTCGCCGACCGTGGCGGGGTCAAAGATGGTGACGTCTGCATCTACGCCAATTTGCAGTCGACCTTTTCGGGTCATCTGTGGGACCACAGCTTCAAGGCGCTGCGCAGGCAGAAGAGTCATTTTGGCGAGGGCGTCCATCAGCGACAGCGCTTTGTGTTCGCGTACATAGCGACCGAGGGTGCGTGAAAAACTGCCAGCGCCCCGCGGATGGCCGCGCCCAAGTACGTAGATGGGGCCATCGCTGACAACCATCACACCGGGATGTGCCAAACCCAGCTCGACGATTTCGGCCGGAATGATGTGAGCGACCACGGCGCCCGGTGGCTGCTGTGCCCGATAGCGTTTGAATGATTCTTCGGTGAGACGCTCGCCGGTGGCTACCCACTCGAGATCGCTATACGTGCCGCCAGTGCGCTGTTGCCATCCCTCATCAAAAATAGCGGACGCGAGACTGGTTTGGGCGGCTTCCCACGGATAGACCTCGGTGCTGACGTCGACTCCGTTATTCCGCGCTTTGTCGATCATGTCGAGCACGAGCGGCAACTGCCGGCGTGCCGTAGTCGCGACATGCGCGATATGTAGCGCAGCACCGGTCGAAGCGGCATTTGCGAGCACTTCCTGAACCGCTCCAAGGGTGCTGCCCGGTTCGATGTTTCCTGAACTGCGCAGGTGCACATGCGTGAGCACCCCGTTTCGCGCAGCAGTGTCGAACGCGCGCCAGATCTCCTCGCGGCTTGCAGCGGGCGTATAAGCGAGCCCGAAGCCGATGCCAAGCGCACCTTCGTCGAGACCCCGCTGCAGCAGTCCCTGCAGCCGCTCAATTTCATCGGGTGTCATCACATCGTCGGCCCAGCGCGCGGGTCGTGGCGGAGGGCGGCGCTGGCTCGGCGCTGCAGAGCCGCCTGTGGCTTCTGCCGACTCGAGCGAACCGATGTCCAGACTGTGCATGATGCTGACGCGAGCCGCTGGGTGACCCACGCTGGCGCCATAGTTGATCAGCGCCTTGCCTTCACGCTCGGCGTACCAAGGGGCGACGGGGAAAACCCCGAATTCGAATTCGAAGGCGGTGGTCACGCCGTCGAGCGCCTGCAGTCGCGAACTGAATCTGTCTTGGCCGTGGGCATGCAGGTCTATGAACCCGGGCGCCACCACGAGTCCGCGAACATCCAGAATTTTTTTACCGCGTAGCGGCGAGGCGGATATTGCTGCGATGCGTCCGTCGAGGATTCCTACATTGCGGATGGCATCGGTCCCCGAGGCGGGATCCATGACTCTGCCGTTCGCCAGCACCAGATCGAATGGACGTTCGACGCTTTGCGCAAACGCGATCGTACTGGCAAGAAAAAGTATGATTGGCAGGAGCGTTTTTTTCATGGGTATCCCCGCAGTTCGGTATTCATACCGAAAACATATGCAATTGCAAATGTCTACACATGAAGCTATCCTCTTCACGAACGGATGCCCGATGTACAGGTGTTACATGAAGGTCATTGCAAAGTCGATGTTGATGCTGGTTTTCGCCCTCGTTTCTCCGATGGTCGCGCACGCCGAGGCAACATCTGTCATCAACGAAAAAGTCATCAAGCTCACCTTCTTTGGCACCGGTGCGCCCCGGCCCTCAGCCGATCGGCACGGCCCCTCGATTCTCGTCGAGGCCGGTAGTCGCAAGATTCTCATAGATGCCGGTCCCGGCGTGCGTCAGCGCATGTTCGAGGCGGGTGGTTTCGGGTTGCTGACCCAGGTGACCGACATATTCCTCACGCACCTTCATTACGATCACGTCGCAGGCGTCGCCGATCTTTGGATCACCGGCTGGATGTACGGGCGTCCGGCGCCGTTGCGGGTATTCGGTCCGCCGGGTACTGGCGAGTTCGTTGCCGGATTGAAGCAGGCGTATCGCTGGGACATCGACTACCGCCAAATCGTCGGTATCCCTTCCCCCGGGAGCCCGATGGAGGCCAAAGAAATTGGTCCGGGAGTCGTATTCGATCAGGATGGTGTGAAGATCACGGCGTTCAAGGTCGCGCACATGCCAGTTCTGCCGGGAACCAATCGAGTTGCGAATTTTTGGGGCGCCACGTACGGATACCGTGTGGATTACGCGGGTCGTTCCGTGGCTTTCTCCGGGGATCTGCGCGTGGCACCTGACTCCGAACTCATCAAGTACGGGCGCGGCGCTGACGTCGTTGTGCACGAGGTGCAGGTTCCATCGCCCGGCACATCGGCCGAGGCCGTTCGGGCGAACGTGAGCCTCTCTGTGCATTCGTCACCCGAAGAGGCGGGGCGTGCATTTGCAACCATGCGCCCCCGGCTTGCGGTCTACTCGCACATCATTCCGCCGCAGACAACCTCCGAGGACCTTCGTGCTGCGACTCGTCCGTTTTACGACGGGCCCCTGCTGACCGCCTTTGATTTGATGACGCTGATTATTGGTGACCAGATCGATGTCTCGATTGCGCCAAAGCGCGACCGCGAAACTTTTGAACAGTCAGGCGCCGTAAAGTAAGCTCTGTTCACACACACTAAAAAGTCGAGGCCACCTATGTCGATCAGCCGTCGCCGATTGCTCACCGGAAGCGTCATTTCCGCTGCATTTCTGGGGCAAGGGCAGGCTACGGCGGCACCACCGCTCGCGCCGCAATCCAGGTACACCGATGGCCGCTCGGTCACTCGGCAGAATGCTTGGCTCGAAGTCGACACGCAGACATTCGAATCGAATGTGCGCGAGTTGCAGCGCCATGTCGGCGACCTCAGCAAGGTGTGCGTGGTATTCAAAGCCGATGCCTTCGGTCACGGCATCGATGTGCTGATGCCTTCAATCCTCCGTCTCAGAGTCTCCTCGCTCGGCGTGACGAGTACCGAAGAAGCGCGCGTAGTACGTGCCCACGGTTTTCGCGGGCGAATTTTGCGTCTGCGGATCGCCACCGCAGATGAACTCGAGGACGGCTTACGCTATCGCATCGAAGAAATGATCGGTGGGCTCGAGGTCGCCGAGAATGCGTCGCGCATTGCCTCGCGACGCCGGGTACGCTTGCCTGTACACCTTGCGCTCAATTCCATGGGCATGAGTCGAGAAGGTCTCGATCTTCGTCTTGAAGCCAACCGCACAGACGCCAGAAAACTGGTGACGTTGCCGGGGCTTCGTCTCGCCGGGGTGATGGATCACTGCCCGGTAAACACCCTCGAAGAGCACCGCGAAGGCGCACAAAGATTTCTGACTGATGCGGATTGGATCTTGAAATCCGCGGACCTCGCGCGCAGTGCCGTGCTGCTTCATTGTGCCAACTCCTACGGCTCGCTCAATGTCCCCGAAAATCGGCTCGATCTGATGCGGGTCGGGCGTACTCTTTTCGGACATGGCGGAAATGCTTTTCCGGAGTTCAAATTCTTTGGGACTTTCAAGGCCCGAGTGACCAATGTTGGCAGTTACCCGGCTGGTTCCACCGTGTCATATGAGCGAGCATTTACGCTCAAGCGCGAATCGCGTCTGGCCAATATTCCGGTCGGTTACTCCGACGGTTTTCGTAGAGTCTTCTCCGGGACCGAACAACAAGTCAGTGGTGCTGCCAGGCCCTCGTTGCTGGTTCACGGACGACGGGCTCCCATCCTTGGCTTCGTGACCATGAACATGTTGGTGGCCGATGTCACCGATATTCCGGAGCGCGTCAGGGCGGGCGATGAGGTGGTTTTTTGTGGGCGACAAGGGCAGGAGTCGATTTCCATCGACGAGCTTTCGGGTATTGCCGGAACCAAGCCGCCCGATCTGTATACGCTGTGGGGCAACTCGCTGCCTAAGTTGAGGGTATGAATGAAAAGCTACCGCTTTGAAAGTCATGTCGATCGGCGTCTATTTCTTTTAGGCCTCGCAGGCACAACGGCGGCTCTTGCAAGTCCGACGCTGAAAGCCTCCGATGCGCGCGCTGCAGCGGACGAATACTTCGTTCGTCGGATGGCGAGCGAGCATATTCCGGGTCTCGCCGTCGCGGTCGTGCGCGATCGAAAGCTGGTGTGGTCCAAAGGTTATGGCTGGGCCAATATCAGCAAGCAGATTCCGATGACACCCGACACGATTCAAAACATCGCATCGGTGTCCAAAACATTTACCGCGACTGCGGCGATGCAGCTTGTTGATGCCGGTCGAATCAAGCTCGATGACGAGGTGAACCGCCACCTCGATTTCGTGGTTCAGCACCCGCTTTACCGAAACTCTCCGATCACCATTCGTCATCTGCTCACTCACCAATCGGCGATCGAAGACGGTCCCGCCTATGCGCAGGCCTACGCCTGTAGTGACCCGACGCTGTCGCTCGAGGAGTGGTTACGCGCCTACCTTGTGCCTGGCGGCCGCTTCTACGATGCGGAGCGAAATTTTCAAAAGTGGGCGCCGGGCAAGGGGTTCTTGTACAACAACGTCGCCTTCGGGCTATTGGGTCATGTCGTGGAGCGGGTCTCCGGCATGCCCTTCGAAGATTATTGCAAGAAAAAAATCTTTGAGCCGTTTGGCATGAAGGCGACGTCGTGGTATTTGCGTAATATCGATCAGTCCCGACACTCGATCCCCTACAGCTGGGTCAGTGGCGGCAAGGTGCGCGGCCCTGTTTGGGGCGGATTACCGTCGAGTGTCATCGGCGACCCGGGTGCGACGACCCGCGTCAATAACGATTACGCATCAAACTGTTTATACAACCATCCGAATCTGCCTGACGGCTTTTTACGCACCAGCGTTCATCAGCTCGTGCGTTACGCTCAGGCCTACCTCGGCGAGCGGGGAACCGACGGATCCCCATTGCTGCGCGCAGAGACCATCGAGCAAATGTTCCGCCCTGCATCGGGCGACGAGGGTCGTACTTTTGGTCTTTGTTGGAATGCGTCGTCTCATCCTGGAAAGCCCCTGTTGTGGGGGCATGGCGGCAGCGATCCCGGCGTCAATTCGAATCTTCGATTGCGGTTCAAAGATGGCGTGGCCGCCGTTGTGCTGATGAACGGCAATATCGGTCGGCCGAGCGGGACGCCCGCGCCTTTGGAATTCGCCGAGTATCTCGTCGAACACAGCCAGCAGTTCTGAGAAGAAGAACTCAGGACTCGCGAATGCCAAACAGCGGTGGCTCGCCGCTGATCTCTGCTTTGGAGAGCTTTGGCTCTTCCTTTGAGGACCATCGGTTCACCGTATAACGCACGCGCCGCAAAACTTTGGGTCCCTGCGCACCCGGGTCGAGCAGGGGTTCGGGGATGGTCACAAACTCGGTCTCTAACCGTTCTGCTGTGAATCGTGCGATAAGGTAGCCGTAAGCGTCTGTATCGGCGTAGTACAAGTGGGGGTTGATGCGCGGATTCGCCAGCTTGCGCACGGTGTCGGCATTGCCGGTCTCGTGCAGCGCTTTGGCCGAGGCTCCCCCATGCAGCAGCCAGGCGTTGAGCGTCGGGATCATCAGCGCCTCATCAGTACCCGTTTTCTTGATTGACAGGAACAAAGGCGTGAGCTCGGGATCGTGCTGGATCTCGAGGGAGTGCACTTTTGCCCTGCAACCTGCACTGGTGCTTGCCCCTGCAAACTCGGGAATGATGGGACGCGGCTGCTTCGCCTCGAAGTCGTCAAAAATCAGACCAGCAAAGTGCGCGTGTCGATCGCCCGCGAGAGATACAACATTGGCGATTCCTTCATCGCGGATGAAACTCATCAATTCTTTGCGCTCGACGGGATAGCCGTCCCAACTGTCGGTCCATAGCAGTCCCGCCTCAGGTTCCCCGGGACGGAAGGAGACATCGAGACCAAACCGAAGAAGCGGCGTGCTGTTGCCCAGAATCTTCCAGGTGGCGGTGCTGGCAGTCAAAGATTTCTTCAACCATTCTTTCTGTTCTCGACCCAACATCGAGCCGAGCGGCGCTTGTTTGCGCGGATTCGGCAGTTGTCGACCCTCGTACTCCACGGTCTCCGGGGGCTTGCCATTGTTGGCGAAACGCCCGGCGTTCAAAGTTTCGACTGTTTGCGGATGCATCGGCCACAACGGGTAGGGTGCGAGGGAACCCGTGAGCAGGCTCGAATCGACGCCGCGTTCGCCGCGATAACTGCGTTGGTCGGGGAGCATCAGGTCCGCAAGCGCACCCCAGCGCAGCGAACGAATCACCGTCACCGATCGAATTGCCGACAGGTTGCCGGGTTCGCGCACGAGGTAGTGGTCGTCGAGGTCAGCAATTGGCCCGTCATTGACCTTCGTGGGTACGAAGTCTTTCGCCGGGTTCTGGCCTGCGGGGCCTGCGGCTGCCCTCGTCAGTGCCGCCGGCATGAATTCGAACCAAGCTTGATTCGCATTGATGCGGCGCTGATGAATGGATTTTTTGAGGACAAAACCCTGCCAGCAATCGTTCACCAACTCGTGATCGTCCCAGACATAAACGAATGGATGGGCTGCGCGCGCGTCCTGCAAGTCCGGGTCGGTGAGATAGGTTCGATACAAGTGCCGAAAGTCTTCGACGGTTTCCGCGAGTCGCACCGGTTTTTCCGCCGTGCTCGAGGGTAACGGCGGAACGAGACGCTGCGATCCATCCGGATTCAGTGCACGCACCAGACTGCCATCGGCCTGATACAGATCGACTTCCGGGAATTCGTAGATGAAATCACCGAGATGCAAGATCACATCCAACTTTTGGTTGGCGGGCGCTGCGGCGTCGTCCAGCAGCAAGCGGCGGTATGTCGAGAAGAAACCGTCGCTGTAGTGTTGGCAGGAAAACACCGCGATGTTGAGCGGAGTTTTCGCTCCGGGCGCCGGCGCGGTACGCGTACGACCGACGCGGCTCGGGGTGCCGTCAGATGCGAGGAATCGATAGTGGTAGCGGGTATCGGGCTTCAAGCCATCGACGAATACGCGAACAGTGAAGTCATCCTCGACCTTGGCAGCGATCTCCGAGTCGACGACGCCGCCCCGAAATTGGGCATCGGTGCTGATCTGCAAGCGCAGTGCAATACGAGGGACGGCGGCCCCGTCGCCAACGATCCGCGTCCAAAACATGATGGCATCGGCTTGCGGATCTGCTGACGCTACGCCTTGAGGGAACGCGTAGATGCTTTGCGTGCGGGGTGTGGCAGCAATCAACTCACCGACATCAAGTGACGCTGTTGCCGCGAAACAGCCACCCATGGCGAGAAAGTGCTGCAAAAAATCTCGACGTGATGATCGCACCTAGTTTGTCATCAGGTTATCGTCAAGCCGTGGCTCACTTTCCCGCCCCGAACCGCATGGTGAATTGCAGCGTGTAGGAGCGGGGCGGATCGACCGTGAAAAAGCTTGACGAGGAGCGCGCATCGGATGCGGCGATATCGTCGTTGCCGAAATTGGCAGTCAGTTCATTCGTGAGGTTGCGACCGATGAGCTCAAGTCTCCATCGGCCATCACCGCTCGCCAAGCCGATGGTGGCATCGACTTTGAAGTAGCTATCCTGAAAGTGATCGGGATCCTGATCAAGCTGCAACAGGAAGCGACCGGTGTAATTACCACGGACGAGGAAGGTCAACTCCCTTCCGCCAGATAAGGGCTGGAAGTAGCGGGCATCTGCCGAGAACTTCCAGTCTGGCGCGTAGGTCAGCTCTTTGCCGTTGAGATTCTGCGCAAGATTGCCCCTTACCGTCACGCAACCCTGTGCCGTTGTCTGTTTTTCAAAGCACGGTGCATCCGGGTAATTGTCAAACGTGGCATCGAGATAGGCCGCAGCGGCGCTGAAGGCGAGCCGGGGCATCGGGCGCCACTGGATGTCGGCCTCGATACCTTGGGTGATCGCGCTCGCCGCGTTGGCGGTGCGGAACTCGTTGTTTCCGGTGACGGGATTGAAGCTGATCGTCGTCACCTGCAGGTCTTCGAATTCACTGCGGAACACGGCGAGGTTCAACTGCACTCGCTGATCCGGGAAGCTGAACTTGCCGCCGCCCTCGATCGCCGTAACCTGCTCATCCTCAAATTGCAGCGTAGCGATACTCGCCTGATTTTGAGTGTTGAGCATGTCGAAACCGCCGCCCTTGAAGCCGGTGGACACGCTCGCGTAGAGCATCGAGTCGTCGTCGGGCCGCCACCGCAGGGTTGCGTTCGGCGTAAGTTGCTCTTCGGTGCGTTCGTCTATCACGATGTGCGTGTTGGAGGCGGGCGGGAAGACAGGTGTTCTGAGCGGTGGCACGATGGGCCCGGTTGTCCCGATGGCGGTCTGAAACACGCGGTGATCGATTTCTTTTGTCTCTCGTGTGAACCTCGCTCCGAGGGTCAAGTCCCAGTGCTCGGCAAGATTCCAAGTCAGCTCGCCAAAGGCGGCAGCACTGCGTACTTCCTGGATGCCCACCAGGTTGGATCGATAAGTACGCGCCGGCGGTGGACCTGCGGTCAAAATGTTGCCGAGTGACCCGACGATGGATGCCGATCGATAGAGATCGAGTGGTCGGTTAACCTTCTGCTGCGGAACGTTTTGCAGGTAGACGCCGACAATATAGTCGAACGTACCTCCGTCACTGTTTACGAAGCGGATTTCCTGACTCCACTGTTCGTAGGTTTCTTGGAATCTCGTGACATTGGCGTGGGCGGGAATCCAGGCGGCGCCCGTGACGTCATTGGTGTTGTAGCGCGAAAAGCCGGTGAGCGAGGTGAGGGTACCCGAGCTGAAGTCTTTGTTTATCGTCAAGCCTGCGAAATGAGACTTTGTGTCGCTTGCCCAGTCGAGAGGCTTGCCCGTTTGCGGATCAAACTGACCTTGGCTGGTCTTGAGGTTGATTTTGCAATCTTCACCGAACGGAAGTAGAGCGGCTGCAACGTCAGGCGTACATTTCGCGAACTCAAAAGTTCGACCGATTCGAGTCTGATCTGTGTATTGGTAAAAGAGCGTGGCGTTGAGGTCATCGCTCGGTCGCCAGTCAACCGTGGCGCGAACGTTGGGGGACTCGAAGCTCGTCACTTTGCGGCCGGTCGTGACGTTGTCCATGAAGCCGTCTTTGTCGTCATAACGAAATGCGACGCGTCCACGGAAATCGCCTGCGAGGGGTCCGGACATTGCGCCTTGCAGGGTGTAACCCTCATCACCCTCGAACTCCCAAGTGGGCGTGATGTAGGCCTCGAACTGATCGGTCGGTTTTCGCCAGCGGGTGTTGATCGCTCCGGCGCTGGTGTTTTTGCCAATGAGCGCACCCTGCGGGCCCTTGAGCACCTCAAGCTGCTGCACATCCATGAATGCGCCGCGGCCAAGTCGCGAGCGCCCGACGAAAAAGCCGTCGTAAACCTGACCAACCGTGTTTTCGAATCCGAAATTGATCCCCGAGCCTAGCCCGCGAAGGAAAATGGAGTCGTTGCCGCTGACGGACTCGCCGAAATGGAAAGAAGGGATCAGGTTCGTCAATTGCGATAAATCCCGAATATTACTTTCCTGAAGCACATCGCCGGCGATTGCGGTGATGGAAATCGGCACATCCGCGAGCGCTTCCTCGCGCTTGCGAGCGGTGACCACGATTTCCTCCAGGCCCGATGACGCACCGCGGTTGCTCTCCTGCTGCGCATCGACTGGTGTTGCCGTGACTGCAATGAGCAGAAGACATGCAGTGCCTGCTGACAGGATCGTGTTCGCTCGGCTGTGTGACATGTGGATGCCTCGGGAAGTGTTGAATATGAGCAAGTGGCTTTTGCAGATGGCGTTCGCGATGCATCGAGGTCAAAGCCCGATGTCAACGCAACAGAATCCAATTGGCTGATTAAAAAAACGATATTTCAGAATACATCGATAGTAGTTATCATATCGACGTTTTAATGGCAACTGCCATGGGGTAGCTGTTCGAGAAGCGCACAGCCTTTGCCCGCATACCCCGCAAAATGGACGCATAAAAACGACAATAGGCGAATAATCGATAATTCGGGTAGTATCGAAATCTCAGCGTTAATTCGCTTGGCAACCGTCAGCAATCACTTCAGGGGACAACATGCGCTACAGCAAGCAAGATGCGAAGAACTGGGCAAAGGCTAATTGGCACGGGCTATGCAACGTCATCATTCCGAGCTACACGGCTGACCTGAAGCGCCTGAATGAAAAAGCCATCCGACACGACGTGCGTCACAATATCGAGCTTGGCTATTGGGGAGCCCTGTTGGTTTCCGAGGCCGCAACCACCGACGCCGAGTACGTTCAGTTCATGGAGATCGCCGTCGATGAGGCCAAGGGCCGGCACAACCTCATGCTGCACGGGTCATTCGATACGGCAGCCGACATCATCCGAATGTCGAAGATCGCCGAGCGTGTGGGCATGGAAGGAATACTGCTCAGTCATCCCAACTCGTTGTATCCAACCACGGCAGAGCAAGTTCTCGATTACATCAAGCACATCTGCGCGAATACCGATCTCGCGGTGTGCACGTTTGCGGCGCCGCATTGGAACTATCAGCGCATTCATCCGAGCGGCTATCCGAACTATGCGCTGCTCGAGTCCGCCAAGATTCCGAATGTCGTGGCCTGCAAATACGAAGTGGGCGGAATTTCCAGCCATTACGACTTTTGGTTGCAGAACCGCGATACCGGGGTTCTGTACTCCGATCCGATGGAGCAGCATTTCCCGATCTCCGTCGAAGTGTTCGGTCAGCAGTGGGCCGGGACCAGCGGCTTCGAGTGTTTTGGCGACGCCTCACCCAAGATGTTCAAACTGCTGCGCGAGGGAAAGCATCAGGAGGCCATGGATCTTTACTGGCGCATCGAGCCGGCGCGGCAAATGCGCGCGGCAATATCGGCCCAATCGGCTGGTGCGAACTACATCCATCGCTATGTCTGGAAATTCTGGGCGTGGTTGCATGGCTACAATGGAGGCCCGCTCCGACAGCCAGTCAACAAGATCAGCGACGGTCAGATGCGCCAATCACGGGACGCCATGATCAAGGCCGGTTTTCAAATCAAGGACGAGTCCTTCAGCGACTTCTTCATCGGTCGCAACCCGGTCGACTGATGGTGCTGCTACTCTCGAACGACGATGTCCGCGCGACGATCGGTATGGCCGATGCGATCGATGCGCTCGATTCAGCGTTCTTGGAGGAAGCACAGGGGAACGTTCATCAGCCGCAGCGGCTCAACATGCCGGCGCCTGAGGCGGGAAAAAGTTTTCTCCGCATCGGCGCCTGTGTGATGAGCGGCTCCGGCTGGATGGGTTTCAAGGCCATGAACCTCGCCAAGAACGTGGGGGTTCGATACCAGGTGCATCTCTACTCGCTCGCCGATGGCGCCTTGCGGGCCATAATGGATGCTCAATACCTGACGACGCTGCGCACGGGCGCAACGAGTGGCGTTGCGACAAAACGCCTTGCGTTACAGCGGCCTGGCAAGGTTGCAGTACTTGGCGCCGGACAAGAGGCGCTGATGCAACTCGAGGCGATGCGGGTGTTGGGGCTGGTCTCGAGTGCCGCGGTATTCAGCCCTACGGAGAACAAACGAGAAGCGCTTGCCGACTATTTTCGTCGAAACCACAGTCTGGATATTGCCGCTGTCTCGTCGGCCGAGGCGGCGGTAAGTGATGCCGATATTGTCGTTGCAGCGGTTAACTCCCCGACTCCGGTGATTCGCGGCGAGTGCCTGAAGGCAGGCGCACACGTTAACTCGGTGGGCACCGCTAGACCGACCCAGCGCGAAATCGATATCGAAGTATTCAGGCGCTCCTCAATCGTGGTCGTGGATACGCGAGGCGGAGTGTTCAGCGAGTCTGGAGACTGCATTGCAGCGGCTGAGGTCATCAAGTCTGAGGACAGTTTTGAGCTCGCCGACTTGGTCGCCGGAAGAGCGCCGCGTCGAACCGACGATAGCCAGATCACGCTATTCAAGTCGGTTGGCACCGCAGTCCAGGATATCGCCGTGGCCGCGCGGATCTACCAGTTTGCTGAAGCGCACGGACTCGGTCAGCGATTGGCCGATTTTCCGTACATTCTCGAGAAGCATGCGAGTAAGCCTTACCACTAGCTTGATAGCGGAGTCGGCATGAGTGCTTATGAGTTGCAAAAACTGATCTTTCATACCCATACCCGTGCGGAGTGCCGTGCTCATTATCTGGAGGATCGGTCAGGATTCGCTGCGCGCTACGAGCTGAGCGATGAAGAGCGGTCGGCGCTTTTGAATCTGGATATCGGCGCCCTTTATAGATTAGGCGTCCATCCCTTATTGCTTCGACCCTTCACAGATATGAATGGCATCAGTTCGCCAGCGCACTATGCCGCTCTGCGCAGCGGGAGTGCTTGATGCCACTGGTATTCGCTTGCGCCGCTTCGCATGCACCCGGCATCACGGGATGGGCGGGCGCCGCTGATCCTCTTCAAGCCTCCAGATACCACGACGCGTATCGTCGCCTCGGCGATATGTTGAAGGCATCGCGTCCCGATGTACTCGTGATGTTTGCTGCCGAGCATTGGTCGAATTTTTTCCTCGACAACTATCCCGCGTTCTGCGTGGGTCGTGCCGCGCATTACCTTGGTCCCCTCGAAAAGTCGCTCAATATCGAACAGACCCGCGTCGTCGGTGATCCGCAGACCGCGTCACTCATCCTCGAAACATGTTTTGAGTCAGGTCTGGAGCCGAGTTTCTCCGACGAGCTCCGGCTCGACCACGGTGTCATGGTCCCTTTGCATTTTTTTTCGGCGCCTGAATTGGCGGTAGTTCCAATCATCATCAATGCTTTGACGCCACCGCTGCCGACGGTACGACGCTGTCACGCGCTTGGACGAATCGTTGGCGAGGTTGCAGAGCGCAGCGACAAGCGAATTGCTGTGATGGCGAGCGGCGGTCTTTCCCACAACCCGGGAACGCCGACGGCTGGAATGATCGACCAAAGATTCGATCAGGAATTTCTGCGGGATTTTCTTGCCAATGATGCTCAGCGCCTCTGCGCCTATGACAGTAGTGCGATCGATCCGGCCGGATTCGGCGCACACGAAATTCGTAATTGGGTCGCAGCCGCCGGCGCGGCTAGCAACTGGCGCGGTCGGCTACTCGCATACGAGCCAGTGCCTGGATGGTCTACGGGTTGTGCAATGGCGGTTTTGGAACCATGAGTGAAAAGCAAGACTCTTCGACCTTTCGCGTCAGCCCCCAGCTGTTCATCGGCGGACGCTGGCGAGGGGCCGAGAACGCGGAAACTTTTGATGTTGTAAACCCGGCGACCGAAGAAATACTGGCGAGTGTCGCTGATGCATCGACAAAAGATGCCATGGACGCTGTCGCCGAAGCTCATGTTGCTCAGCGTGAATGGGCAAAGCGCCCGCCTCGTGAGCGATCTGAAGTCTTGCGCAGGTGCTTCGAAATTTTGTTGCGGGATCGCGAGAGACTGGCACGGATCATCACGCTGGAGAACGGAAAATCGTTGACAGACTCGCGAGCGGAAGTCACCTACGCGGCCGAGTTTTTCCGATGGTTCGCCGAGGAGGCCGTTCGTATATCCGGCGAATTCATGCGCGCGCCAGCGAGCGGGGCACGCATCCTCGTGCAGTACAAACCCGCTGGCGTTGCGGTGTTGGTGACACCGTGGAACTTCCCTGCCGCGATGGGTACGCGCAAGATCGCGCCCGCCCTGGCCGCGGGTTGCGGTGTGGTGTTGAAGCCTGCGGCCGAGACGCCGTTGACGATGATCGAGATCGCTGCGCTGCTTGGCGAAGCGGGTGTTCCAACGGGGCTCGTCAACATCATTTCGAGTAGCCGCGCTGCCACAGTCGTCGACGCGATGCTCGACGATCCGCGCGTAAGAGTGGTCTCTTTCACCGGGTCTACCGAGACGGGTCGCAAGATTCTTCGCTCAAGTGCCCGGAACATAATAAACCCGGCCATGGAGCTTGGCGGCAATGCGCCATTCGTGGTTTTTGATGATGCTGATGTCGAGGCTGCTGTAGTCGGCGCAATGATTGCGAAGATGCGCAACATGGGTGAGGCCTGTACTGCGGCTAATCGTTTTTTCGTGCACTCGAAGGTTCACGATCTGTTCGTGGCGCGCCTTACCGAGCGCATGGGCGCGCTGAAAGTAGGTAATGGTCTGGCGCCGGGTATCGATGTCGGGCCGATGGTGACAGAGGCCGCTCGGCAAAAAGTCAAACGACTGGTGGATGATGCCGTTGCTCACGGTGCGCGCGTCACGACCGGAGGCTCGGCGCTGTCGGGACGAGGTTATTTCTACCAACCAACCGTACTGACTGACGTGAGCGCACAAGCAGCCTGTTTCCGCGAAGAAATTTTTGGCCCGGTCGCTGCAGTAAAACGATTTGATCATGACGATGAGGTCGTGCAAATGGCCAACGACACCGAACATGGTCTCGTTGGCTATGTCTACAGTCGCGATATCAATCGGGCCCTGCGGATCAGCGAAGCGTTGGAGTTCGGCATGATCGGTCTGAATAGGGGCCTGGTCTCCGATCCTGCGGCGCCCTTCGGGGGTGTCAAAGCCAGCGGTATTGGTAGAGAGGGCGGGCGTGAGGGCATTCACGAATTCCTCGAGGCTCAATACATCTCGATGGAGTGGTGATGCTGATTGCTCGGTCGATCCTGGTTGCCGACGGGAACGTCAACCGCATGAGTTCGGGGGTGAATCGATGAATGGTGAAATCGATCTCGACAACGGCAGCGTCAGCCGTCGCATTTTCTTCGACCCCGATATTTATCGTGAGGAACTCACGCGAATCTTTGGCAGATGTTGGCTGTTTCTCGCGCACGAGAGCCAGTTGGCAAATCCCGGTGATTTCATCACCACCTACATGGGTGAAGTGCCGATTATCGTGACCCGCAGCAAGAGCGGCGTCCTCGGCGCCTTCTTCAACAGTTGCCGGCATCGCGGCATGCGGATTTGCCGGGCTGACGCAGGGAACGCAAACACGTTCATGTGTTCCTATCATGGCTGGGTGTATCGCAACGACGGGCGCCTCCAGGCCGTACCTCGGCACCCGGACGGTTACCCCGAAAAAATGAAGCTCGGTGAATGGGACTTGGTGCCTGTCGGAAAGATCGCGAACTACAAAGGGCTCGTGTTCGGGACTTGGGATCCGACGGCTCCGTCGCTGGTCGACTACCTCGGTGACATGGCGCACTACCTCGATATCATTCTCGACCGTCGAGAGGGTGGAACTGAATTTGTTGGTGGTACGCAAAAGTGGACGATTCAGTGCAACTGGAAATTCGTCTCCGATAATCACGTCGGCGACAGTTACCACACTCCAGTCACGCATCATTCAGGGATGGTTGCTGGTTTCTACAGTCGTCCGTCAGAGCGCTTGAGCACCCCGGGTTATTCGGTCGCCGCCGGCAATGGTCATGGCTTGTGTTTGTTCCGCAAACCACTGCGAACCGATCTGCCGTTGATGAAAGCCTATGTCGAGGACCATCAAGCCGAAGCCGAGGCGCGATTGGGTCAGCCACGCGCCAGCGTCTGGCCGGTGAACGGTGCCGTATTTCCCAATTTCGGCTTCGTCGTTGCAGGGGCATTCAGAACCTTTCGTATTTGGCATCCAAAGGGGCCCGACAAGGTCGAGATGTGGTCGTGGTGCATTGTCGACTCCGCTGCGGATCCCGCTTTCAAAGAATTCATCCGACTCGAGACGCTCAGAGGTCAGTCGGGACCAGCGTCTACTTTCGAGCAGGACGATGGCGAGAATTTCAAGGAATGCCATTCCTGCAGTCGTGTACCGCTGCCGGAAGATCCGCGATTCAATTACATGCTCCGTCTGCGAACTGCTCGCGAGGAGGTTGACTTCCCCGGTCGAATGAATGACATGCCGAGCGAGACCAATCAGCTCGGGTTTTATGAGCGGTGGGCAGCACTCATGGAGTGCGTCCCGCAAGGACAGACACGGGGTATTTCGCATGAGTCCTGAGGACCATCGATCCATCGAACTATTCCTTTATCTTGAAGCAAGGCTTCTTGACCAACGCAGATACAGAGACTGGCTCGATCTTCTGGCGGACGACCTGCAGTACTGGGTGCCGATTCGATCCACCCGATTCGGTAACAAAAGTCATGCGATAACCGGTGGCAAGGTCGAGCTTCAGGGCGCTGAAATCACCAGGCGTGACGAATTGGCCTACATGGACGACACCAAGGTGACTCTGCGCATGCGGGTAGAGCGCCTGGAAACCGGAACCGCCTGGGCTGAGGAGCCCCCATCGCGTACTACGCATCTCATCACCAATATCGAAGTCGAGCCGGCAACCAACACCGGGGAGTTCCAAGTTTTCTCGAACTTCCTGATGTTCAGAAGTCGTCTCGAAACAGAGGAAGATGTGGTCGTCGGTAATCGCGAGGATTTGCTGCGTCGCCATGGCGACGGCTGGCTGATCGCGCGCAGGAAGGTCGTCCTGACACATAACGTGCTGTCAGCAAAAAATCTCAGCACGTTTCTTTGAGATATCTCGCGATTAAAAATTCAGAGGTCGGATGAGTTTTTGACGACGACAAACCGTCCAGGGGGAGGCTATGAAAAATGTTGACGTGATCGATATCGTTGACAAGGCGCCGTACCGAGGGCTGCCTGCCTTGGTGACCGTGCTTGCTTTCGCCGCCATGGTTTTCGATGGATATGACATTCAGGTCATTGGCTTCATCGCACCAACTTTGCTGCTCGAATGGGGCCTCGAAAAATCCGCGCTCGGCGGCGTTCTCGCCGCAAGCCTCGTCGGCATGGCCATCGGCGGATTTTTTCTGGGAAACTTTGGTGATCGATATGGACGGCGAACCGGGGTGCTTTTTTCTCTGGGGCTCATCGTGATCACTGCGTTCGGCGCGGCGACAGCAGAATCGCTCACCTCCTTAGGTCTGTGGCGGTTTGTTGCCGGTCTCGGATTTGGCGGTTTATTGCCTAACTGTGCCACGCTGATGCTCGAGTATTCGCCCAAGCGCGTCAGACAAGTTGCAGTCGCTTTGATCATTGTCGGTGTACCTGTGGGCGGTGTCATCGGTGCGCAGATTTCGGCCGTCCTGATTCCAGTCTACGGTTGGCGCGGTGCACTGATCGTGGGTGGCATATTGCCCGCGGTGGTGATGATGGCCTGCGCATTCCTGTTACCGGAGTCGCCACGTTTTCTGGCGAGAGACTCCCTTCATGCGGCAAAACTGGCAGCCTTGCTCAATCGAATGTCTCCATCATCACAAGCTTCTGCAGATGATCGATTCATCGTTCGCGAGGAAGTCGAGCAGTCCGAAAAGATCGGCGTATCGGCACTGCTCTCGTCTCGCTGGCGTCGCGACACCTTGGCAATCTGGTTGACCATGATTACCAGCCTGTTCGCCGTCTATGGTTTTTTCAATTGGTTGCCGCTCGTGCTCGCGAATTCCGGATTACCTCTGACCATTGCCTTGCGTGGGGCGCTGTTTTTCAACCTTGGCGGGGTGATCGCCGCTCTGGGATTGGCCTACTTCTTGGGCCGTCGCGGATCAAGAGGCTTGATGTTGTCGATCGCGAGTTGTGCGGTGGTCACTACTCTGGTTACCGGTGTGGTCGCGGATGCGGGCTCTTCAAGCTATCTGATCACCGCATTGCTCGGCTTGTGTGGCGCCTGCATTCTGGGATTGCAGGCCTCTTTATTTTCGCTTGCCACTCACATCTACCCCACCGCCATCCGCTCGACCGGAGTTGGTTGGGCATCTGGAGTGTCGCGGCTCGGGGCAATAGGCAGCGCATTTGGCGGCGGGTTCCTCGTGAGTCTGGGCACCGGGCTGACGCCTTTTTTCTTTGGAATAAGCGTTGTCCTTCTGCTGTCTTTGATCGGTATCGCTTTCATCCGCCGGCATCTGGAAGTAAGTCCGGATTCGGTCAAAGGGTAAAAAGAAATGAAACTCAAAATCTTCATTGTTTTTTGGTTCGGCATCGCCTGGAGTACGGTCGACGCAGCAAATCGGGTACCGGTGACGTTTCAGCACAGCGCCATTGTCGGCGCACCCGCTGACTTGAAGAGCCTCGACGTGTATTCCGAGGGTCGTGCCGAAGGCTCGCCGGTGCTCGTCTTCGTTCACGGCGGCGGTTGGGTTAGCGGAAACAAATCAAATGTGCAGTTGGCTCCGAGGTTTTTGGAGTATTTCGAGAAGCGAGGCATGGTGGTGGTAAGTGTCGGTTTCCGGTTGGTTGCGGACGGGGCGCTGCCGGGTATCACCTTCCGCGAGCAAACGACCGACATCGCGGCGGCACTGAAGTGGGTATCCACGAATATCCGTGATCACAAGGGCGATCCACGGAAAATCATCCTGATGGGTTACTCGGCGGGTGCCCATCTCGTCGCATTGCTCAGTACCGATGAAACTTATCTTCGTACGCAGGGGCTCGACTTGTCGGTACTGAAGGGCGTCATAGCGCTCGATGTCAACTCCTACGACATCCCGCAGGCAATCGTTGAGGCTCCCTCGCTAGGCGTTCCGGTCAGTCCGGCCAATCTGCGCAAAGTCTTCAGCTCGGACCTCGCAGCGCAGCAGGCGGCTTCGCCGATTTCTCACGTTCGTGTCGGTCGCAGTTATTCACCAACACTAGTCATTTACACCGGCACTTTTGATACCAGCCCCGCCGGCGCATTCCGAAATACGCTTTCCAAAGTACAGTCGGAGCGCTTCGTCGCGGCTCTTCGCAAGGTCGGTGCCGAGGCGCAAAGCTACGGTGACCTGGAGCAGACGCACCGAGGGATAATGCGTGACTTCGGTACGGCGGACGATGGTATTACGGTTGCGATAAACGAATTTCTCGATCGACTTGCAAAGTGAAGAGCTGGTGCGTGCTTTGCGGAGATTGAACATGTCGAAAAAGGCAGTCAAGGTTTTAGCATTTCTTTGGCCATTGATCGCCTTTGGTGGTGAGTCGGCGGATTCAGTCCTTCTGAATGGCCGTGTCTACACTCTCGATGACTCGCAGCCGTGGGCGAGTGCTGTTGCGATTCGTGACGGTAGGTTCGTCGCTGTTGGGGACCGTAGTTCGGTATCGTCTCTCGTCGGCCCGCAGACTCGGGTCATTGATCTCGGCGGACGCATGGCGATGCCCGGGATACATGACCTGCATATCCATCCGCTGAATGGCGCACTCACGGCGCTGTACGCCTGCAACTTTCCGCCAGATTCATCCATCGAACACATCCTTAGCCGAGTGAAGTCATGTGCCGATCAGCAGCCGACCGGCGGCTGGATTCGGGGCGGTTATTTCGACACTGCATTTCTTGAGCGGCTGCCGTCAAATAGTCGTGAAAAGCTTGACGCGGTGACGCCAAATCACAAGGTCATTCTTCGTAGTGCAGGAGGCCACGCAGCCTGGGTTAACAGTGCGGCGCTGCAGGCTTCTGGTATAGACCGAAACACCAAAGATCCTGGCGTCGGCTTCATAAGTCGTGACCCGACGACTGACGAGCCGACGGGTCTGCTATTCGAGACGGCAGTAAGTCTGGTCGAGTCCCGCATTCCGGAGTACACGCCCGAGCAGGTTGTCACAGCGCTTGCTGCGCTGGTTCGCGATCTCAATCGACAGGGCGTCACTTCAATCAAAGACGCCTCAGTTCCAGCGAACAACCTGCGGGTCTATCTGGCGGCACAGCAGCAGGGCTTGCTGACGTTGCGCGTTGCGACTGCGTTAGCGTTGCGAACAGAAATCGGATCGATCGAAGATCAGGTGAGAGCGATCGATAGTCGCGGCCAGTTTCGAACGAACCTCATCAATCCGGATTTCGTCAAAATTTTCGTCGATGGGTCCGCAGGTGCGCGAAAAGCTGCATTTCTCGAGCCCTACGTCAACGACCCACAGAGACGAAGCAATTACCGCGGCGAATTTCTGGTTCCGCGCGAGAAGCTGAAAGAGTACTTGATCCGTCTCGACAAGGCTGGGGTCTCGGTCAAAATGCACTGCGGCGGTGATGCCGCACGACGCGCGGCTCTTGACGCAATCCAGGCGGCCCGACTCGCCAATGGTGATTCGGGAATTCCCCACGAGATCGCGCATCCCGCGCTACTTCATCCCGACGATATTCCGCGCTTTGCAGCTTTGAATGCAGTCGCGGACCTGACGCCCGTGGCCTGGTTCCCGAACTCGATCATCGAGCAGCTGACTTTGTCTCTCGGGGAGTCGCGCGGCCGACGGCTATGGCAAATCAGGTCTTTGGTGGAAGCCGGTGCGACGGCTGTCTACGGCTCTGACTGGCCAACGCCGGGTCCGAACACAAATCCTTGGAGGGCCATGGAGGCGATGTTGACGCGCCGTAACCCCGATACGGCTCCCGGCGAGGCGTATACCGCAGATCAGGCTGTGGATCTTCCCGCTGCGATCAGGATTTTCACGAGGAATGGCGCGTATGCGATGCGACACGACGACAGAGTGGGTTCAATCTCGGTCGGCAAAATGGCCGATATGATCGTGCTGGAGCAGAGCCTTTTTGATGTGGATCCCGAGAGTATCGATTCAACCAGAGTGCTGCTGACTATTTTTAATGGCAAGGAAGTTCATCGCGATCCGGCTTTTCCTTGACCCGGTCAGCGCATTGACGAGCTTACATCGCCGTGATGCGCGCCAGCGTGGCCACAACTTCCCGCGCGGGGCGGGTTTCGTTGGCCACGGCAAAGCACGTCGCATACCACGTCAAAAATTGTCCCGATGAGGTCAGCGGCAGCAGCGTCAGTTCGCCGCCTGTGGTGAAGGGCATGACGGCGCTGCGTGTGCCGATGGTCACGCCGACACCAGCGCGCACCACACCGAGCACCGCTTCGATGTGCCCCGCTTGCAGCACTCGTTTCGGGCGTATGCCTGCGGGTTCGAAGAGCCGGCTGTACTCGCGTCCGATCTCGGGTGTGGTGCTGTTGGCGATGTAGGTTTCATTGGCCACGTCACGAATCTCGACGTGACCGCGAGCCGACAAGGGGTGCCCGCGGGGGACCACGGCGACCATCTCGTCGCGATACAAAGGCACATTGCGCAAACGCGCATCGCGCGTGCGCTCGGGCATGACGGCGAGCTCGATGGCATGTTTTTTGAGAGCGCGGATCGGGTCCATGGCGACATCGGTCACCACCTCGAGGTCGATCAGCGGGTGTGAGGTCTCGAGCGCACGAACGAGATCGGCAAGCCAGCCGTATCCACACAAGGTCGATCCGCTCAAGCGCACCGTATGGCGTTTTGCGTGATCGGCGGCGCCGGCCTCTGCCTCGGCCCGATCGAGCTCAGCGAGGATGCTGCGCGAAGCCAGCAACAGGCGCTGACCCGATTCCGTGAATGTGGCGGGGCTGTGGTTACGCTCGACGAGTTTGCAGCCGAGTCGCCGCTCGGCTTCTTTGAGGCGATGCGTCAACGCGGAGGGCGTCAGGTTCAGTGTGATGGCCGCATCCGCAAGGCTTCGGGATTCGGCGATGGCCCGGAGCATGGCAAGGTGCCGCAGATCGAGTCTTGGCATATTGAATTATTTTCAACGTGATCTTGGATACGATGAAATTGATTATGCCATCGCCGAGCGTACTCTTCCTTTCTGGCAGCTTTTGTCATGGCAGCTTTTGAGGGTGGGCTAGGGTGAGTAACGACAAGCAGTCTCCTTCGGCCGTGGACCTGACTGATCAGTCAATTCACTGGGACACTGATCTGTCCTATGGGGGCTATCTACACCTCGAAGGGCTGCTAGCCCTGCAGCGACCCCGCTCGGGCGCGCATGACGAGATGATGTTCATCATCGTGCATCAGGCCTCCGAGCTCTGGATGAAGCTCGCCATTCTCGAGCTT
>Ga0194119_10001137_pt1 | contig 49536 bp, 47 predicted proteins | sample TA2MahC100mmetaG_FD_148620 | JGI IMG/M metagenome (GOLD analysis project Ga0194119, IMG submission 148620) | Freshwater microbial communities from Lake Tanganyika, Tanzania - TA2015018 Mahale Deep Cast 100m | ecosystem: Environmental > Aquatic > Freshwater > Lake | place: Tanzania: Lake... | reverse complement strand
CAACTCCTAACAATTATAATTTGACGGAAGAGAATGGGCCAGGCGTTGGCGGAGTCGCAACTGTCCATTCTTCAATTGGCTCATCAAATGAATAATGAAATGAACAGACACGACCCAAGCACGAACCCACGTAGACGCGGTTGCTGAATGCTCCCGAAGTGTAGCACTTGGTAATCGTCACCAAATTGTTGGCGTCGTTCCACGCTGCGCCGGCCTTCTGGCATTGGTACTCGCCCTTTTCGCCAGCCAGCAAGAGGCTGTTTCCAATAGTAGTTTGGGTCGAAGGCTCTCGCCAAAACGCCGCTTGGAGACCGGCCACATTTCCACCTCCAAATGTTAACTGTTAGGAGTTGACCCCTATGGAGTTTCCCGGCGCCAAAGCGCCGCTGCTCATCATTCATGACGGACCCGGCGAGCTTAACCTTGTGAAGCACGCGCTCGACAATCTGACGGTTTCCAAGGACCCAAACCGCCAATTGCCGGCCTTCGTCGCCATTGCGGTGCAGAACGGAGGCAACGATGGCAAGAACAGCCAGCGCGGTCTCGAATACGACACGATGTCCGACCGGCTCGCCCGGTTCATCCATGACGAAGTGTTGCCGGCGGTCCTGAATAATGCCAGCATCAAAGCGGCTTATCCCAAGTTCGCGTTGACGGACCATCCCTGGGGCAGAGCTGTCATGGGCTGCAGTTCGGGCGGCGCAGCGGCGTTGTCCATGTGCTGGTTTCGGCCCGATTTGTTCCGCCGCGTGATCGCTTATTCGAGAACCTTCGTGGATCAACAGGATGACGATGCGGCCGAGGAAGCCAAATATCCGCTGGGCGCGTGGGAATATCACTCGAGCATGAAGCTCATTGAAAAGAGCGAGAAAAAACCGCTGCGCGTCTTTACGCACGTGTCTGAAAACGATCTTCGCGCGAAAGATGCGGAAGAAACGTATCACAACCGGGTAATGGCCGGACATCGGACCGGGGATGCTTTCCAAGCCAAATGCTACAACCATCGCTACGTCTTCAGCCTCGCCACGCGTCACTGCGATAGCAAAGTTTTCGAGCAAACACTTGCTGAGACGCTCGTCTGCATTTGGCGCGGTTACCGCGCTGATTGAGCATTCCCATGGCGTCAAGGCCGCGAAGGAGATTTTCCGCGTGTTGACTTCGAACCTTCGAGTAGATGCTGAGTCGTTTCAAAACATTTGGAGGCAAACTGTAATCGAGTTGTAACCACGGCCAGCGATTATGCCTCTTGAAAAATATTGCGGAAGCAGTATGAATCACTAAGTTTCCGCTCACAAGATGGCATTCTTCTTGTGCAAACAAAACATAAAAGCGGGTAGTAAAACAAAACAAAACACAATGAAAAAACTCCTCACACTTGCAGCAGGCGTCATTCTCGCGGCCTCCCTTTACGCCGGCGAGTTTCCTGATATCACCATCAAGGAACTCAAGGCTGCCATCGAATCCAAGAAGGTCACCGTTATCGACGTGAATGGCAGCGAATCGTTCAAGAAAGGCCGTATCCCAACGGCGATCGATTTCAATGCCAGCAAGGACAAACTCGCCAAGCTGCTTCCTGAGAATAAGGACACGCTGGTCGTCGCGTATTGCGGCGGTCCGAGCTGCCAGGCTTATCAAGCAGCAGCGAAGAAAGCCAAGGAACTCGGCTACAAGAACGTGAAGCACCTCTCCGCGGGCATCTCGGGTTGGAAAGATGCCGGTGAGAAGCTGGACAAGACGAACTAAGCAAGTTAGCTCTCTTTAAGCAAACGGGCGCTCCGGCCAAGGCACGGAGCGCCCGTTTCTGTTTTCACCGACTGAACTGCGGATAGCTCAATTGATCGAAGCACAGAAGTTTGGGACAGCAAGCGACGAAGAACGGTTTAACCGCTGATGACACTGATCAACGCGCATTAGAGAAGCAGGTCACAATGATGAGATCTCGAACGCTTCTGTGTTATCGGCGTTATCGGCGAAATCCGCAGTTCCCTCGCCGTTTTTATGGTTACCAATCGCGCGGAAGATCATTCAAGGTCTCTTTAAGAATTCCGCGAATCACTTTCTTTTCCGCCGTTTCGAGATAAGCGTAATCAGCCTTTGGTTTATCCACATTCAAGGCCTCAGCCAGTTCCTGGTAAATGCGCGCCTTCATTGGCGCCGGCAGCCCTTGGAAAACGGCGCTATAGATCATGTAGCTGCAACGATGCTTGAACAGTCGCGTTCCCAAATCAAAGTCCTTTAACGAAGCGCCGTTTGCCGCCACACGACGGTTGCGCGTGAAGTCCGCTTTGAAAGCGCTGTCGCCTTCCAATCCTCCCGCAGGCAACGGCGCCTCATCCGCGAAGAGCAAATAACGCGTCAGGGTGCGAGCCTGTTTGTCCAATTCCTTCGCTTGTTTCGAATCGAGCTTGCCTTCAGTTTCGTGCCAATAGCTGCGGGCCCGGTAGGAGGCTTCGAGCGCGCGATTCACAAAGCCCGCCTGATGCTCGTGCACGAGGTGCGGCAGGATATCACTGGTGGGCGCCGGATAGCGGCTGAAGTCAAAGCGCTCGCCGGGCTCGACATAATTGGTCGCCAGTCCCGCCGGAGAAAGCCGTCCCACAAGGTTGCCCCAGTGATTGGTGATGCTGTGTCTTCCCGTGACGTACCAACCCCCGAAACGTTGCTCGAACGGAATTCCGTGTCCAGTTTGATCCTGCCGAAATCCTTCGAGTGTGCCGCCGCGCGGACCTGGTATGACCGATTTGATTAGCAGACCCGGCAGGTATTGGGTCTCCGACGCCGCGTGGCAATTCATACACCGATCCGAGCGTTCGATGCGCAGTGGCCGCGATTCGCGTGGGATGTCGAAGATGTAAAAGATTCCCCCGATTTCCGGATCGAGCGAAACGATTTCAATTCGTCCGCCCGGAATGAAACCCAGATAAATATCCTCATTGAAATAAAGCGCGCGCGGGTTCGACGGTGATATTAAGCGCAGTTGCAGGCTGGTCGTCGAAAACACGAGCATCTGAGATGAAGCAGGCATATCCAAAGCTTGCAGGAGGCCGGCGAGATAAGCTTTTTCGTTACTCGAATCCAACGTGACGCGGCCCACTTCCAAGTCTTCCTTTATCTTGGTAAATCGATCTTGCAACGGTCGCTTCCAATAGTTGTGAGGCGGCTGGTCGATTTCGTAAAAACTGGTCTCGGCGAATCCAGAAATAGCGGCCGCAAATCCAAGCCATCCCAACAACAGCCTTCCGGCGATCGCACGAATCTGGCCGGCCAATCTTTTGCGGCGCTCAATCATGTTTCCGGAGTATGCTCCAATGCACGGATCGAACAAGCTGGAATGGAATATTCTAGATTTCTGCAGCGTGAATGCTGCGGTTCGGTCAAATGGCGTCCGCGTATAAACGCACAAACGCAGTCAGGAGCCTGCCGACCTGATCGCGGACACTTCCGCCCATAGCCAGGACCTCGAAATGCGAGAGGGCTTTTTTGTTCCGGCCCGCCGCCAGATTCGTGATGCACGACAACCCTCCAACTCGCAGCCCGCATTGTCGAGCAACGATGGCTTCCGGCGCCGTGCTCATGCCCACGGCGTCGGCGCCGAGCTTTGCAAAGGCGCGGATTTCGGCGGGTGTTTCGTAAGTTGGGCCGGAGACCGCGGCGTAAACGCCGGAATGCAATCGAACCTTTGTCCGGCGCGCCGCTTTTTGAAGCAGCTTGTTGAGTGTGGCGTCGTAAATGCGGGTTAAATCCACAAAGCAAGCTTTCCCAGACGCAAATTGGCCGCGGAGCGGATTAGCCCCCATGAGATTGATATGATCGCTGAGGCACATGAATTCGCCGGGAAGAATCCTGGGGTGAATGCCTCCGGCGGCATTGGTGAGCAGCAGAGAACGGATGCCAAATTCGGCCAGCACACGCACCGGGAACGTAATTTCCGCCATCGAATGGCCCTCATAATAATGCGCGCGGCCGCAGAGAACGAGAAGAGGAACCCCTCCCAATTGGCCGAGCAGAATCTTCCCAACATGGCCGTCAATAAGGGGACTTGGAAATCCCGGCAAATTCGAAAACGGGACTTCTGTAGCCTCTTGGACTGATTCAATCAACGATTGGAAACCGCTGCCGAGAACGATCGCTAACGTAGGCCTAAGCGATGAAGATTTTAAGAGGCGCGCAGCCGTCTTTTGGGGGTCGTGCATTCGATCCGGGTTGCTGACTTGATTTCTACTCAAGCTTATCTACGCTCCGGTTGAATAGACTGAGTTATGCAATTAAACAATGACGAAATACGACGCTACTCGCGCCATTTGATCCTTCCCGAAGTGGGTTTGGCGGGCCAAAAGAAAATTTGCTCCACAAGCGTTCTTTGCATTGGAGCAGGGGGCTTGGGATCGCCGATAGCGATGTATTTGGCCGCGGCCGGCATTGGCAAAATCGGACTGGTTGATTTTGACGCCGTCGATTTCTCGAATCTCCAGCGCCAGATCATCCATGGGACTGAGGACGTCGGGCGGCCTAAAACCCAGTCGGCCAAAGAGACCATCAACAGCATTAATCCCAATGTCGAAGTGGTCGTTCATGAAACGCGCATCAGCAGCGAAAATGCGTTCGACTTGATCGGTCCCTACGACATCGTCGTCGATGGCACGGACAACTTTCCGACGCGTTACCTGACGAACGACGCTTGTGTTCTGCTCAAGAAAGCGAATGCTTACGGTTCGATTTTCCGGTTCGAAGGCCAGGCCAGTGTGTTTGCGCCCCATTTAGGCGGCCCCTGCTACCGCTGCCTTTATCCTGAGCCGCCACCGCCCGGCATGGTCCCCAGTTGCGCCGAAGGCGGCGTTCTCGGCGTGTTACCGGGGATTATCGGTTGTATTCAAGCGACCGAAATTCTGAAATTAGCCCTCGGCAAAGGGAGTTCATTGATTGGCCGGCTGGTTCTCTTCAACGCGTTGGACATGAAATTTCGTGAATTGAAGTTGCGCCGTGATCCGCAATGCCCGCTTTGCGGCGAGAATCCGACGATCACCAAGCTGATCGATTACGATCAGTTTTGCGGCATTCAGCCCGAACCCGCGGAAGCCGCGGCGAACCCTGACGAAGTGACCGTTCAAGAAATGAAAAGGGCGATGGAAGATCCCAAGCTGGACATTCGGATTATCGATGTGCGCGAGGCGGACGAGCATCAAATTGCCCACATCGACAAAGTCCCGCTCTTTCCGCTCAGCTCATTAAGTCAAAAATTTGTCGAGCTTGATCCCAACCAGCAGTACTACATTCATTGCAAGAGCGGTGTCCGCTCGATGAAAGCCCTCAAATTCTTGAAGGAACAAGGCTTCAAGTATCTCAAGAGCGTCAAAGGCGGCATTACCGCGTGGGCCAACGAAATCGACCCAAACGTGCCAAAATACTGATTCGCATCCGTTGCAGCAGGACAGCGCGTCCCGCCTGTCCTGCTGCGCCGGTCATGGGGAATTTTGCTCGTTGATTTCTTTTGCTCATTCCGGGCGCCTGCTTCATCTTGTCTCCATGGGTATGAGACGCGAAGCGCGTGAGCGCGCTGTTCAATTCTTGTTTCAGTACGATTTGAATCGGCCGGAGGATCTGGAGAAGGCGCTCAATCACTTTTGGGAAAGCCAGCGTCCGGCTGCCATTGCCGACGAGAAGGGCGAGGCCAAATGGGGGCAAGAGAGCGAGCTTCCGCCGGTCACAGCCGATGAAGCCGCTGTAAGGCTGTTTGCTGAACCGCTGATTCGAGGGACCCTGGAGCATCAATCCGAACTTGACGCACAAATCAAGAAATACGCGAAGAACTGGGAATTGCATCGCATGGCGGTCGTGGACCGTAATATTCTTCGCTTGGCGATCTTTGAAATGCTTTACCGTGACGATATTCCGCCCGTGGTAAGCATCAACGAAGCGGTGGATATTGCCAAAAGATTCTCGACTGAGGACAGTGGAAAATTTGTCAACGGCATTCTGGATAAAGTAAAAGGTGACTTAATGCGCCCGGCGCGTATGGTAAAGTAAACGCGGCGGAACGAAGCTAACGGCGCGGGTTAACGTGGCCGGGCCCAAACCGAAAGTTCCTATGCCGGCAGGGCGCGAACACGGGCTTGGGATATCGCCGCCTTGGGATGGCATCGACTGAAGGTCAGAGCCACCGTCGAATCTGAATGTTTGCAGATCTGCATTTACACACGAATTATTCGGACGGCACCTACACGCCAGAAGAGCTGGCCGCCCGTGCGAAGAGCCATTGCCTTCGCGCTGTGGCATTGACCGACCACGACACAGTGGAGGGTTGCGCTCGAATGACCATTGCGTGCGAGAGCGAGGGGATTGAATTTGTTCCGGGCACCGAGTTAACAGCGGAACTGGAGGGCAATGAACTCCACTTGATCGGCTACTTCATTGACACGCAGAATGCAAAGTTGCTGATGGAAATGGCGAAGTTCCAGACGGTGCGTCAGAATCGCATCCGAGAAATGGTGGCTCGTCTCAACAAACTGAACATTCCCTTGCACGCTGATGCTGTCTTTGCGATTGCGAATTGTCAGTCGCCGGGCCGTCCGCATGTTGGGCGCGCGCTCGTGCAGGGCGGGTTCTGTGCCTCCCTCGACGAGGCTTTCGAACGTTATCTCAAGAAACATCGTCCGGCGTGGGTGCCTAAATTCAAGATTTCAGCCGTCGACGCCATCCACCTCATTCATCAAGCTGGCGGAGCGGCGGTAATGGCGCATCCAGGCCTGAACCGGACCGACGACATCATTCCTGAATTGGCCGCGGAAGGATTGGATGGGCTCGAATGCTATCACACGAAGCACGCGCCCGCGACGTCCGAACATTACCTCGCTTTGGCTCAGCAACACGATCTTCTCGTGACCGGTGGCTCGGATTGCCACGGCATGAACAAAGGGAAGCCCCTCATCGGAACCATCAAACTGCCCTACCAACACGTCCGCGATCTTAAAACCCGGTCGGCTGAGATAAGACAATCTCTCGAGCAACCGGCATTTTAGTTCATCTTCTTTTCGCTGCTGAAGAAAGTTAGCCTCATGGGTCTATTCGACAAATTCAAAGCTGGCCTCGAAAAAACGCATCGAAAACTGGTTCACGAAATCAGGCGCATTGTTACCCGCTCGCCCAAGCTAACGGGCTCGTCCTTGGAAGAACTCGAAATGGCCTTGATTGCGGCTGATCTCGGCATGGCGACGACACGCGAGATTGTGACCGCCGTTCGGCAAGCGTACGAAACACAAGGCAGCGCCGCATCAGACGTCTTTGCCGTAGCAACCAAAGAAGTCGCCAAAACGCTCGCATCGGGATCGTCTGCGCTCAAACCGCAGTCCAATGGTGTGACGATCGTGTCGATTGTGGGAGTGAATGGCACTGGCAAGACGACGACAGCGGCCAAGCTCGCTTATCTCATTCAATCGCGCGGGCAAACCGCGGTCCTGGCCGCGTGCGATACATTTCGCGCCGCCGCCATCGAGCAATTGAAACTTTGGGGAAACCGGCTGGAAATTCCCGTAGTGGCGGGCGCTTACGGCGCCGATCCGTCATCGGTAGCGCACGACGCCGTTGTGTCAGCGGTGTCCCGCAACGCAGACTATCTATTGATCGACACCGCGGGGCGGCTCCACACGAAGCATAATCTGATGCAGGAATTGCAGAAGCTGCATCGCGTGATGGGACGACAAGCCCCCGGCGCGCCGCATGAAACATTGCTCGTCGTGGACGCCACGACTGGTATGAACGCTCTGAACCAGGCTCGCGAATTTCACAAAGCCGTGCCGCTTACGGGCTTGGTTGTGACCAAGCTTGACGGCACGAGCAAAGGCGGCATGGTCGTGGCCATCCAAAAGGAGCTGGGACTGCCGATCAAGTTTATTGGTTTGGGAGAACAGCCGGATGACTTGCAGCCGTTCGATGCAGAGCGATTTGCGGAAGCGCTATTTTCGGAACCGGACGCGCGCGCGGTTTGACCGTAGCGCAGACTTTCAGTCTGCTGTACCGCCGATTTGCAATCGGCATAGCGTCCACACCTTCCGAGACGCTCGAACTTGCGCGTGGTCCGCAGAATGCAATGCTGCGATACAGCAGACTGAAAGTCTGCGCTACGGTCATCGAGATGCTGGACCCGCGCCATCACAGACGCAACGACGTGTGCCCAACGACCAAAATACATTCTCTGATGCTGACGTTCGCTTCATGCGCTTGGCTCTCCGCCTGGCGAAGCGCGCTTATGGCCTGACATCGCCCAATCCTTTGGTTGGCGCGGTGCTGGTGAAGCGCGGGCGAATTCTTGGACAAGGCTGGCATCATCGCGCCGGCGCGCCACACGCCGAGATCGAGGCCATTCGAGCGGCAGTGGCCAACGGGCATGATTTGCACGGAGCAACCCTTTACGTCACGCTGGAACCTTGCTGCACATTTGGCCGAACACCACCTTGTGTCGAAGCGATTACATTGAGCGGCATCACCCGCGTTGTGGTCGGCGCCACCGATCCCAATCCCAAGCACGCCGGACGCGCTTACGAACTTCTAAGACAAGCGAACATCAAGGTCACTCCCGGTGTGTTGGCGGAAGAGTGCGACTGTCTCAATGAAGCGTTCAATTATTGGATTGTGCAACGCACGCCTTTTGTCACCGTGAAAGCTGCCATGACGCTGGACGGGAAGATTGCTACTGTGACAGGAGAATCCAAATGGATCACCGGTGAAAAGGCGCGCGCGTGGGGCATGAAGCTTCGGCAGGGCGCGGATGCCATTCTCGTCGGCGTCAACACGATTCTCGCCGACAATCCAAGTTTGACCGCGCGAAAGCTGGGCAAGACTCTTCTCCCTCCGTTCGCGAGCGGGGAGAAGGTCCTCCTCTCCTCAGCCCTCTCCTCCATCCGAATGGAAGAGAGGGGGAAAACTCTGGCGAATTGCAGGGGCGATGAACATGCGGAACATGTCACGAAATGTCTGCGGCGAATCATTCTCGATTCGTCGGCGCGCACGCCATTAGACTCGCGCGTCATCTCGGATCGATGGAAGGGATTGACGACAGTGGTGGTGGCGCGGAACGCTTCGAAACGGCGCGTGATGAAACTGTCCCAGAACGTGGCCGTTTGGGTCGCTCCAACTCGGCGAGGGGGAATCGATTTGAACTGGTTGCTGCGGAAACTTGGTTCGGAGAACGTTACGAGTTTGCTTGTCGAGGGTGGTGGTGAGGTGAATGCATCGTTTCTTCTTCCGGGGCTGGCCCATCGCATCGCCTTTTTCTACGGACCGAAGATTGTTGGAGGCGTCGCCGCACGCCGAGCAGTTGCGGGACACGGCGCCAACGGATGGAATGAAGTTCGGAATTTGCGCGAAGTCCGCTGGCAGCGCTTGGGGGCAGATTTATTGTTGACCGCGCGTGTGAGCTAGCCGCACGCTTTTGACGGCCATGTTTACCGGAATTGTGGAAGAGACCGGGACCGTCGAAAGAGTGGAACCATCGACCAAGTCCATTCAGTTGTTCGTTCGCGCCGCGAACTGCGCGCGCGGTCTGAAGAAGGGCGATAGCTTGGCGGTTAACGGATGCTGCCTGACGGTTGTTGGCCTCCTGTCCAGATCGCCCCACAAGTTAATTCAATTCGACTTGCTCAAGGAAACTTGGCTGCGGACGAATCTTCAATTTGCTCGACGCGGGTCGCTCGTGAATCTGGAAAGGGCCATGCGCGCCAGCGATCGTTTTGGGGGACATTTTGTCACCGGGCACATTGATGGAACTGGAGAGATTATTCGTTGGGAACGGCGCGGCGCCGACTGGTTTCTTGAGATCGCCGCTCGACCGGACGTGATGCGGTATATGGTGTTCAAAGGCGCTGTGGCCGTCGATGGGATTAGCCTGACAGTCGCGGACGTCCGCCGGCGGAGTTTTGTCATTTGGATCATCCCGCACACTTGCAAAGTGACGGCTTTGCGAGAACGTACCGTTGGAGATTGGGTAAACCTGGAAGCCGACTTGTTGGGCAAGTACGTCGAGCGTTTTCTCGGCAAACGCGCAGGTTCCTCGTGAGTTTTCGGCCCAGCGGCGGTCAATACAATGAAATCATTATGTCCAAGACGCTCCCACCGCCTTCCTATGAACTGGACGGCGCGCGGACATTTCTGTCCGCAGCAACTCTCGATGTTTCCGACTGCCACAGACTGGTCCCGCGCCTTCCGTCGCTTGGACATTGCTGCGGACAGGAATGTCCGCGCTCCGTGGCAGCTGCACGATTGCAATGCTTCAAAAGGAAATGGGGCTCGCCGTTAACGTCGTCGCAGGATAGGCGTCCCGCCTGTCCTGCATTTGCGTACACCAAAAGCAGGACAGGCGGGACGCGCTGTCCTACGGGGATGAACGCGCGCTTGCAAACGCCGGGCTTTGTTATAATCGCCGCTCTCGGGGAGGGGATTAAAGTCCGAACATTGTAACCTTTTGAGAGATCCGCGCGAATTGATCTGAAGGGCAAGATTAATTCAATTGCGGCTGATACTTGAAACAAAACGGACAGGTCGGTGTCTTAATAGAACGCTCATGGCGAATCCAAAAACAAAAAAACGCAAAAAGATCCTCGTGCTTTCCACGATTGGACTGGTGGTAATTGGACTCAGTGCAGCTGCCGTGCTACCCAAACGTGAGGCTGTCATTACCGTCCAAACTGAGAAGGTAACGCGCCGGAGCATTACCGAGATCGTCGTGGCGAATGGCCGCATCCAACCTGTTCTTCAAGTGAAGATCAGTCCGGAAGTCAGCGGCGAAATCATTGAATTGCCCGTCAAAGAGGGACAGAAAGTCAAAAAGGGTGATCTGCTTCTCAAAATCAAGCCGGACAATTACGTGGCGAACCTCAATTCCTCGAAGGCAAATTTCAACTATTCCCTCGCCAACAAGGCAACGTCACAGGCCAACTTGGACAAGGCCGAAGCTGAGTACAGGCGAATCTACGAGTTGTACGGAAACAAGCTCGTCTCGGAATCCAACTACCTCGATGCTCGAACCGCGTATGAGGTTGCCAAGGCCCACTTTCAGGGATCGGTGCATCAGGTCGAAATGGCAAGCGCCGCAATGAAAAAGGCCGAAGAAGATCTGGCCAAAACAACGATCACATCACCGCTCGATGGCACGGTCAGCCGGCTCAATTCCGAAGTTGGCGAGCGAGTGGTCGGGACGGCTATGATGGCGGGAACCGAGATCATGACAGTCGCTGATCTCAACGAAATGGAGGCTCGCGTCGACGTGGGCGAAATTGACGTTCCGCTCATTGCTCTGGGACAAAAGGCGCGACTCGAAGTTGACGCGTTCAAAGACCGAAAGTTCAACGGTCGTGTCACCGACATCGCCAATTCTTCCAAAGGCTCTGGCGGCCCTGGAATGGGTGGCGGTGGGCAAGGACAGGAAGCAACCAAGTTTGAAGTCCGCATCCGGATCAAGGAGAAAGAGATTTTCCGGCCCGGCATGTCGGTTAATGCTGAGATTGAAACCCGGTCGCGTACGAATGTCCTTTCTGTGCCTATCGCGAGCGTGACAACGCGCCTCCCGAAAGAGCCAAAGAGTGACAAGGCGAGCAAAACTTCCGGCGCCCGAGCTGCGGAAAATTCCGGCAGCACGAACAGCGCGGCTGCCACCAACAACGCCAAGGCTGCTGACGGCCGGAAACCTGGCGAAGCGCCCAAGCCAATTGAGGTTGTGTTTGGAGTGACGAACGGAACCGCGAAGATGTTTCCTGTCAAATATGGCATTAGCGACGAGTCTTACTGGGAGATCACCGAGGGGCTGGTTGAAGGGCAAGAAGTGGTCTCGGGAGGATTCAAGGCGATTAGCCGCGAACTGGAAGACGGCAAACGGGTGAAGCTCGGCAGTCCGAAATCCGACAAGAACGAAGAGAAGAAGTGACGATGAGCCTTATCCGGCTGCTGAACATTTCGCGGTTATACCAAATGGGCGCGGAGACAATCTACGCATTGCGCGATGTCTCGCTGAAAATTGAACGCGGCGAGTACGTCGGCATCATGGGCCCGTCCGGTTCGGGCAAATCCACGCTCATGAATCTGCTCGGTTGTTTGGATACGCCCACGTCCGGAGAGTTTTATCTCAATGGCGCGAAAGTCAGCGACATGGATGACAATCAACTCGCTGAAATCCGCAATAAAGAGATCGGTTTCGTCTTCCAAAGCTTCAATCTTCTGCCACGGTCCAACGCCTTGCATAATGTGGAACTGCCCCTCATCTATGCCGGGATCGATCCCAATGAACGCAAAAGAATCAGCCTCGAAACGCTGTCGAACGTCGGTCTCGCGGACCGCGTTGACCACAGGCCGAATGAAATGTCGGGAGGCCAACGTCAGCGTGTCGCCGTTGCGCGCGCGCTTGTGAACAATCCATCGATCATTCTGGCCGACGAGCCGACAGGAAACCTGGATTCTAAAACGGGCGTCGAGATCATGGCGCTGTTCGAGGAACTTTCGCAAAAGGGCAACACGATCATTATCGTTACTCATGAGGAAGACGTGGCCCGGCATGCTCGCCGTATTATCCGCATCCGCGACGGCTCCATCGCCAGCGACGAACGCACTCGGCCCGAGCCGCCAGCGCCAGCCTTGGCCCATGCATAGTGTTCCTCTCTTGGTGACGCTCTCGCATGGGCCAACCTTTCGCGACGAGTGCAGCCGTCTTGAAAGGAGCGCGCGTCGCTCCGACAGGTCTTGGACTGCGGCGATGGAGTCTGCGCAATCGCCGCTTTTGCTTGAAAGGGCTGGGACGCCTGCCGAACAGCCCAGCGTTTTCGGACGTGCGAACGCCACAGCGGTGACTCCGCAGACTCCGTCACCGCAGTCCAAGACGCTATCGCGCTTCAACCAGACACCATGGTCCCAACGCAGACCGCCCAAACGATGAACAACCTCACTGAGATCACCGAGGGAGTGCGCATCTCGTGGGGCGCCATTTGGGCGAACAAGCTCCGGGCTGTTCTAACGACGTTGGGCATTATCATCGGCATTGTCACGGTCACACTTATGGGCACAGCCATCGACGGGCTGAACAATGCCTTCATGAACAGCCTCTCGACCATCGGCGCTGACGTGCTGTTCGTGCAACGCTTTGGCTGGTTTATCGATTCCTATGAGGAATGGATGAAGGCGCAACGGCGGCGTCCCATTACGCTGACTCAATTTAAGGCATTGGAGAAACAAATGACCTTGGCGCGGGCCATGGCCCCGCTCGCCGACGCGCGCGCGCCAATTCGCTACAAAAACAGCAACGCCAGCGATGTCACCGTCCTCGGAACGACCGAACAATTCCTGCAAACCGGCGGTGTCGCGCTTGCCGACGGCCGGTTTTTCTCGAGCGCCGAATCCGAAAGCGGCCGACCGGTCTGCGTCATTGGCGCGACCGTGGCCACGAACCTTTTCATTCATGAGCCAGCGGTCGGAAACAGAATTCGCTTGGGTCCGACATTGTACGAGGTGATTGGAGTTCTCGAGAAGCAAGGTGAGATGGGACCAATCAGCCGCGATAACGAGGTAATTGTTCCACTCAGACAGTTCACCAGCGAATTCTGGAGCTGGCCTGACTTGCAGATCCAAGTCAAAGCACTCGATCTCCGGCGCTTGGAGGATGCGAAGGAAGAATTGCGGTTCCTCCTGCGGAAAATCCGGCGTGTCGCTCCCGCGGCGGAAGACGATTTTGCCATCGATCAACAGGAGACATTTTTGAACATTTACAAGCGCGTGGCCGGAACGATTGCCGCCATCGGCTTGTTCATCACCGGACTTTCGCTGTTCGTCGGCGGCATCGGCATTATGAATATCATGTTCGTCTCGGTCGCCGAGCGAACCCGTGAGATTGGAATCCGCAAAGCGATCGGGGCGAAGCGGCGCACGATCTTGCTGCAATTCCTGATCGAAGCGGCGAGCATCTGCTTGATTGGCGGCATGGCGGGCTTGGCCATTGCGTACCTGCTGACTTTGGTGCTGGCCAGATTCATGCCAGCCACCATGTCGATTACCGTTGTCAGCATCGCGTTATTGGTTTCGCTGTTGACGGGGCTGCTCTCCGGTTTTTTCCCAGCATGGCGCGCGGCGCGCATGAATCCAGTGGATGCATTGCGGAATGAGTAAGCGCTCGACATCGGCCCGCAGCGCAGAGTTTCACTCTGCTGTATCGCAGATTTTCAATCTGCGGCGCTCCCGCAGGATTGGAGACTCTAGTTCAGGCGAACACGCTGCCGACTGCAAGTCGGCGATACGGCAGAGTGAAACTCTGCGCTACGAGGAAGACCTCGATGTCTACCACAAACGGATCGGTGGCAGGATGCGCCGGTTGCGGTTGCGTCTGTATTGGGAGGAGATTCAATGAACATCAGCGCATCCATTCGAAAAGCAGCGTGGTTCCGGCTGTTTACGGCCGAAGCCAAAGAAAGCTTTCGTATGGCAATGGGCGCTTTGGCGGCGCACAAGCTGCGTTCCGCATTGACGTTGCTTGGCGTGTTGGTGGGCGTGTTCTCTATCATCGTTGTCATGACGGCGATGCGCGTCATGCAGAATAATATCGAAGCGGAACTAAGCCGCTTGGGCAGCCAAACGTTTCAGATTCGCAAATGGCCAGGCATCTATTTCGGCGGCCGCCAGGGTTTCGAGAAATATTGGCGCCGCAAGAGCTTGACCCTGGCCCAAGGGGAAACCCTTAAAGAAAGGGCGACGCTTCCCTTGCACATTGGTTTCGAATCCTATTTTTGGGCGGGTGAGGCTACATCGCGTTACGGGAAAACGCCGCCCGGAGTTCGCTTGCTTGGCGAAACTCCGGGCAGTTTTCCGGCCATGAATTGGAGCATCAAAGACGGACGCGCTTTGCTGGACTCGGATGTGGACGGGGCGCGGGATGTCTGCATCCTAGGTGATGCATTGGCGAAGGTACTCTTTCCGTTCGGCTCCGCTCTGGATGAACGCGTCAAATTCAACGGAATAAACTACACGGTCATCGGGGTCCTTGAACCCCGCGGATCAATGATGGGCGGCAACCAGGACAACTTTGCCATTATCCCGCTCACGACCGGGTTAAATCGTTTTGGACGTTCCTGGTGGCGCAGCATTTCGATACTCGTGCAAGCGCAGGATGCCGAAAGCTACGGCGATACGGTCGAGGAAGTGCGTGGCATCCTGCGGGTCATCCGCAAAGTTCCGCCTGGCGAGGAAGATGATTTCGAGATCTTCTCGAATGATTCATTAATCACTCAATTCAAGTCTTTCACGTTCACGGTCCGGATCGGTGTGGCTGTCGTGAGTTCAATTGCTTTGGTGGCGGCGGGCATAGGCATCATGAACATCATGCTGGTGTCCGTGACCGAACGAACGCGCGAGATCGGCATTCGCCGCGCGATCGGCGCCAAAAAGCGAAACATCATGACGCAATTCATCATGGAAGCGGTTGTCCTGTGCGAGGTGGGCGGAGCAATTGGAGTCGTGCTCGGAATTATCGGTGGTAATGCCGCCGCTTATTTCTTGGAAGTCTCGCCAGTGATACCGGTCGATTGGGTGATCTTTGGCCTGCTTATCTGTTCCGTCGTCGGAATTGTCTTTGGCACTTATCCCGCGTTCAAAGCGGCCAACTTGGATCCGATCGAGTCATTGCGTTACGAATAGGATGGCTTCGTGCGGCCCGAAAATGGAGCGGCTCCCACTCAGGAGCCGCTTAGCGTTATGTGACATCCCCCAATAACTACAGAATCATTTGTAGGAGGAAGGACTTTGAACGCCTATCGGCAAATCACTGGATTATGAATCAGGGATTCCCTCTACCCGCGACAACGGGCCGGCCACTTCCGATGCGCCAACTGTGATGCGTCGATGCCTTTGTCGTAACGCAGACTGAAGGTCTGCGTTACGCCCTACACGTCACATCTCAGCCGGCAACTAGCTGGTAGGTGCACTGCTCACTGCTCACTGCTCACTGCTCACTGCTCACTGCTCGCTTGCCGAGCCACGAGATTGCGGTTGCTGAGGTTCGTCCGAACCGCTACAAGACCAATGAACAAACGGATCACTCAATGCGACCAACCTGCGCTCGTTCCATTAGGAGAGCATTTACGCTCATCGAATTGCTCGTCGTGATCGCGATCATTGCAGTTCTGGCTTCGCTGCTTTTGCCGGCGCTCAGCCGGGCCAAAGGCATGGGCAAGCGAGCCAAGTGCATTTCCAATCTTCACCAGATCGCCCTGGGCGCTCTCCTTTACGTGCCCGACCACGATGGCCGGCTGCCGCAATATCACAAAGACAACAAACCGGTTCCGGAGGACTCGCTCTTCCAGAATTGCAAATACTACTTATGGGGCGGCAAGCAGACTTATCGCGACCTCAATGGCAAACAACACCGGGACCGATTGCTCACGCCTTACATGGGCGAATTCATCGCTGAGTGCCCTCTCGACAAAGGTTACGGACCCAACTCCGGATTGGATCCTCGGCAGTTCAAAGGAAACTTCTATCGGCTTTACGGTTCGAGTTATGCCTACCAAATGGCCATCCTCGATCTGAAAGGCAAAAGCAAGGCCTTGGAATATCCCACGACTGAGGTTCTCTGGAATCGGCGCAGCGAGGAGATCGAAGAACCCTCCTTGCTCGTGATGGCCGGGGATTTCACCGTCTCGTACGTCGAGTACTTTACCTTTGGCAAACCGCAGAATTATGCGGCCATGCAGATGCACGATCCAAAGCGATACGACGCCAATCTCCTCTTCGTCGATGGGCATCTCGCCTCGAAGACCATGAAGCCGGAGCCGGACCACCTGCGAAACCGCGATTACGCCATCGTGCGGCCAGACTACTTTGAGAAACGTTGAGGGAAAGCACGAATGATCCGCGTCTTAGGCACAACGAAACGCGTCTGCGACGGGTTGACTCGACGGGAGATGCTGCGCATCGGCGGGCTTTCGTTGTTTGGCATGGCGTTGCCGGACTTGCTCCGAGCGGAAGCGGCCGTTCCCGTTCGTCCCAGCCAAGGCAAAGCCAAGTCGGTCATTCTGCTTTTTCTGTTTGGCGGGCCGCCGGTGCAGGAAACGTTTGATCCCAAGCCGGACGCGCCCGTCGAGTACCGGGGCGATTTTGGTTCGATGCCGACGAATGTTCCCGGCGTGCATTTCTGCGAATACCTGCCGCGCATGGCGAAATGGATGGATCGATCGACGCTCATCCGTTCGTTCACGCACGACTCGAACGATCACAGCGCGGGCTTGCTCCATACCCTGAGCGGTCGGCCGCCGGAACGGCTCGAATCGCTCGTGCCGATCTTGCCCACGCAAGCGCCAGGAATGAACGCGATGATCGAATTCCTCGCCCGCCACGAACAGCGCACGATTCCCGCCAGCGTTTGGATGCCCTGCTATCCGGGTTGGGGACAGCAGATTTACCGGCCGGGACCGTATGCCGGCTTCCTCGGCCGGAAATTCGACCCGCTCTTCACCGATTGTCAGATCACAGAGAAGTACGAAGCCAAAAACTTTTACGACACGCGCATGGAACCCGTCGGCCATGTGCATGTGCCAGCGACGAAGCTCAGCCCGGAGATCACGCTGGATCGCTTTCACACACGGCGCTCGCTGGCCGAACAGCTCCGGACCACCGCGGAGCGGATCGGTCCCGGCGCCGATTTCGAACGTTACGATCACTACCACCAAAAGGCTTTCGAGATTCTGGCGGACGACAATCACCACAGCCCATGGCGCGCGTTTGATCTGAGCGAAGAAATGGCGGGCGTGAGAGATCGCTACGGGCGCCATCTCTACGGCGAAGCGGCCTTGACCGCTCGGCGTCTCGTGGAACGCGGCGTGCGCTTCGTGACTGTGGCGTGGGAGTCGTTCGAGAAACAAGGCAGCGAGCCAGCCGCATGGGACACCCACGAGCGGCATTTCCCGATTTTGAAGGATTTTCACTTGCCCGCGCTCGACCAGGTTTATTCCGCCCTTTGTGAGGATCTGGAAGCCCGCGGACTCCTGGACGAAACCCTCGTGGTGGTCATGGGAGAGATGGGACGCTCACCGAAGGTGAACCGGGCGGGGGGACGCGACCATTGGTCGTACTTGCAGAACGTTTTCCTTACCGGCGCGGGCGTGAAAAAGGGTCTGGTATATGGTTCGTCCGACTACAGGGCGTTTCATGTCGAATCCAATCCTGTGACGCCGGGAGATTTGATCGCCACGATTTACACGGCGATGGGAATCAACCCGGCGGCGATGATCGAAGGCACCGATGGCCGGCCGCGTCCGATTGTGCCCGAGGGAAATCCAGTTTGGGAACTCCTGGCTTAGCTTAGCTCTCAACGCGCCCTCAAGACGGTTGAGGATTTCACTGAGTTCGAGCAGCGCGCCGCCTATTTCGACGGCGAACCGGACCAAGCGACGCGCAAAGGCGTGAAAACGGTTTTACAACGAAAAGACGATCAATGGCCGCAAAGCCAGCGCGGACGGCCCCATCAAAACTTTCCCGTTGCGGGGGATCAAAGACTCGCCGCCGTATCTGCATGACGGCCGCCTCCTGACGCTCGAAGATACGGTCGAGTTCTTCAACCTCGTGCTAGGCGTGAAACTGTCCAAGGATGAGAAACCTGATCTCGCGGCCTTTTTGAGACCTCTTTAAAGAGAGCTTTGCCTGCGACGTAAAGCTCCTGCTCTTCGTCACAGATTTGATTGTTGCAGAAACTAACCTCAGCGCCCCGGCACATCGAGCCATTGTGTGGTTTTTCGCAGGACGCGTATTCCAGCGAAGATAAGAAGGCTGAAAGCAAAAAGGCCGATCCACCACGGGTCTGGCATGAACCGCCCATTCACCATGTAATGGCCTGCCGCCTCCATCAGCGTAAAGGTCGCTACGATGCCAAAGAAACCCAAGTATTCCCGTTTGAGCGCTGTCCGCCAGCAATAGCTTCGATCGGGACGCTTCCAGTTTCTCCAGCGCGGGATGAAGACTGGTGTGGCCGCCGCCCAATCGAGGAATTGTTGTCCGAAGTTTTCGGCCAGGAATTCTTCTTCCGCCAGCATAATGCGCTCGTGATATAGAACGAAAAGCGACACGACCAAAAGCGTGAACCACCAGTGCCGAACGTAGAGGCTTGCGCCAATCCAGATCAAAAAGTTTCCCAGATAGAGCGGATGCCGCACCACCGAATACAGGCCAGTCGTGTTCAACGTCTCGGCCACTTGGCGTTTGGTGTTCCTTCCCGAAGTGTAGCGCGGCACATATCCGATTGTGTAAACACGCACCGCCAGCCCCAAAAAGCTGACTCCAAGACATAACACCTCCCAGATTTCATCGAGAAAGTGGCTGTTCCTAAAAAACCGGAAATCTTTGAAGGCCGGCCAGAGCAAAAGCACAACAACCAATGGAAGATAGCTTCTCCAGCGAAACAGCCAGTTGCCGGTTTGAACCAATCGTTGTCTTAACATAGCGTCAAGGAATAGACTGAGCGGACCGAGTTCTGTTCAAAATTGAAATCGTGGTGAATCAACCGATTGAGTTGCCGGATTTGCGCGAACGCGTTGCAGTGAGCCTCGGTTTGTGCGGATTCCCGCAAGCCTGTCTGCGCCTCGGCTTTGGAGAAAACATAGCAAGATGAGATGAACGTCCTTGCAGTTGAGGGTTTGAACCAAGAGCGTCGCTGCATCGATTGCGATTTGGGGATTCGGCGACGTTGCTTTCCGAAAATTGCCTTAGACTCTCCCTGCCTTGCTTGACCATAGGACACCACCCGAGCGGTCGCACAGTCAAAACAAGCCTGTCTCTCGCTCCATTGACGCGCTTTTCCCCGACAAGATGGGGCTAACAATTGCCAGAAGTTGTGAAGCCGCATCCACCGATACGTGGGAGCTTCCAGTCGTTAGATGAAGTCGGCGCCGCAATCGCGCCGGCTTCGGACAACTGGCGCGGTCGACGAACGGCGAACGGTGGACCGCTACAGGAACAGACAATGCGCCGCGGCAGAAAGGATGAGTATAAATGCTCTGACACGTTGGGATCCCTTCAAGGAGATGGAAGAGTTGCAGAATCGATTCACCAGACTCTTCGGCCTAACGCCGGCGCGCCCGGGCAATGGCGGACAGGAATTAATGACGATCACCGAGTGGGCGCCTTCGGTGGACATCGTCGAGGACAACAAGGAATGGCTCGTCAAAGCCGACTTGCCCGAAGTCAAGAAAGAGGACGTGAAAGTGACGGTCGAAAACGGCGTCCGCACGATCACGGGCGAACGCCAATTCGAAAAGGAAGAAAAGGACAAGAAGTATCATCGCATCGAACGTTCCTATGGGAACTTTCTCCGGAGCTTCACCCTGCCGGATGGTGCCGATGGAGCGAAAGTCAATGCCGAGTTCAAGGACGGCGTTCTCAAAGTGCATTTGCCCAAGAGCGAAACAGCAAAGCCGAAAGCTGTTGAGGTCAAAGTTTCATGACGTTCGAACAACTGGCCGCTCACCTGGAAACAATGCATTGGGCCATATGAAAACTCTTGCCGAAATCATCCCGCATAAGCTCGGGGCGAACCGCAAGGAGATCGCCCGAAAGTCACGGAAACATCATCCGAATTTCGCGCAGTCGCGTGACATTCGCGAAGACCGAGGCGAGCGCCAGACAAAACTGGCGTTCCGGCAGCGGCCGGCCCATTGAAAGATGTTTTCAAATGAACACAGCCGCCGCCAATGCATCCGGGCATCACGCCGCAACAGAGTACGGACCCCGGGCCCCATCGCGGGCGCGGTCGATGCCCGGCGTTCATCACATCGAGTTGAACCTTCAAGCTATCGAGCAGCTCTTTAATACGATGGACCCGTCGCCATTCCATGAGAAAGATCTCGATCATGATGCGGAGGAATTCATCGTCAGTTGGGCTCAGGAATACCACCGCCATGAACCGGTCGATTTGATCATTTATCTTGAGAAATGGCCGGACAGCCATCATCCGGTGCATTTGGTGAGCGATGCCGTTCACAACTATTTCGAGTACCGGGCGCGGCTCAATCAACTGGAGTTTAAGCGGCTCATGAAACAGGGCCGGATGAGCCTTTTGATGGGTGTTTCCTTTCTTTTGGCGTGTCTTGGCGCGATTGAACTATTGCCCCTAAAGCTGACCGGCACGTTCGCAAAGTTCTTCTCAGAAGGGCTGACAATCGCCGGCTGGGCGCGATGTGGAAGCCGATGGAGATTTATCTCTACGACTGGTGGCCCTTGCGCCGGCGAGGACAAATTTTCGAAACGCTCAACCCAATGCCCGTGGAGGTGAGAAAACAGCCGTGAGCGGCGCTTCCAACATCGATTCCCGACGCCGTGCCGCCGGCCTTTATGCCGATCAATCGATGCGCTTGCGCATGCTCGAGTATTACGGCGGCGATTCACTCCAGAACCTCACGTGCGAGTATCTCACCGCCGGAGACAAGGACGCCTCGCATCATCGCCAGCCCTTGCTCACGGCTCAGCTCCCCGCACTTTGGAGCCAAGGATTGGATATCAGCCGGTCGCTTTGGGACCGCCGCTCGCTCATCTTCCATCTGGATATCGATTACGTGAATTTCGATTGCCCGGCGGCCCACTACCTCAATCTCCATCGCGTCATTGAACTTCAACGCCACGTCGAATGGGTGGTCGAGGCTGTTTTATCGGATTACGGGATCAAGCCTCTGCATTTGCTCAGCGGGCGAGGCCATCATTACGTCTGGCGCATTGCCAAAGCGGCGCCTGCCTTTCGCCAACTCGCCGGGCTTCGGGGCATGCCGCCGTCACTGGGCCAGTTTTATGCCAGGCCGCATCGTCCGCATCAACGGAAAGTGCCTGCCGCCGTGGGACGCGCATTCTTCGGCGCCGGGCTGGTCAGGGAGTACCTGGCGCACCGGATCAAGGAACTGGTGGCGCCGATGTGCGAGATTCCGGTTGAGCTTACGGCCGTCGAGGTCGGCCCGACCTGCCAGGCGCGCGAGATGATCTCAATTGATATTTCCGAATATGGCGATCCGTTGAGTTCGCGCGTGATTCGTGTGCCTTTCAGCGTCTATTTGAAACCCCTGCAACAACGCTCATGGATTGGAAAACAGACCGCCGAGGAGCTGCCGCCAATGTTCTTGATTCCACTGGAAGGCATCGACTCTCCTGAAGGCGCCGTGCTAATGCGCGATGCGGCAAAGGTCGCGCGTCTGGCGAGCCGCACCTCAACGCTCATTCCCGAACAGCCCGCCGGCATGAACGAACTGATCCGAGCGTATCGGCATTCGAGTGTGGCCCAGTACCACCGTTGGTTTTACTCCCAAGAGCCGCACCCGCCCAAATCGTGGCCGCAAACTTATGATTTGCTTTCGATGGAGAACCTGCCGTGTTGCGCGCGCCATATTCTGGAGCATCCGAATGATCTGCTGCTGAGGCCGGCTGGCGTTCAGCGCATCGTCCGCGTCCTGCTCTCGCTCGGGTGGCATCCGCGTCACATTGCGGGTCTGATTCGATCCAAGTTTGAACGCGGCTATGGCTGGGGAGGACAGTGGAACGGTTACGACCCGTGGATGCGCGCAGATTTCTACACGCGAGTCTTTGCCGGACTCTTTGTCGCAGGCCGTGATGATCTCGTGGATTTTAATTGCCGATCTGCGCGGGAAGAACAGTTCTGCTTCGTGCCCAATTGCACGAACAACCTCGAACCATTCAGAAACTCATTGCTAGACCGGAGGCAATATGAGCGACTGGCCTGTCGGCCTTTCAACCGGCTGTTTTTACCGGCGGAGCATCTTTGACTGCCTGGAAGTGATCCTTAATGGCGGCTTCAACATGGTCGAAGTCTGCTCCTTTCCAGCGCACCTGGATTATCACGACATCGACACCGTCAAGCGCGCGGCCAAACGAATGGACGAGCTGGCTATCGAAGCCTATTCCTTGCACGCGCCCTTCGCCGATCAAATCGACATCACTGCGTTGGACCCCGAACAGCGGAATGCATCGATGCGCGACATCCTTAAAGCCGCGGAGGCTGCCGCGCGATTGCAGGTCCGTTATCTGGTGATTCATCCCGGTCCGGAACATCCGCCGAAATACGGCTGCCAGGAACATGTGCAGCGCATGGAAAACGCCGCGAGCGTATTGAACGTCGTCGCCGGCCGCTGCCGCGAACTCGGCATCGGCTGCGTGCTGGAGAACAAACTCCCGCACCTGCTTTTCGGCAGCACGAGCGATATTCTTTGGATTCTCGGCGCCATGAAAGCAGTCAATGTGGGAACCTGCCTTGATACCGGTCATGCTTTTCTTTCCGGCGACATCTACAATGTCACGCACAAATTGTCCGGCCATCTCCAAATGATTCATGCCAACGACAATTCAGGGAACTACGATGACCACAGCCCGCCCGGTCTAGGCAAGATTGATTGGCAACGTCTGCTCGTGCTGCTTGCTGAAACCAGATTTCATGGCGCGTTTATTCTGGAATTGGCCGGTCAAGAAGATGCTGCCGCACTTCTGGCTCAAGCTCGGCGCGCACGCCTTTACCTGCGCGAGATCGGACGGCAGATCGCTCTCGCCACACCACCAACGGCTTCCGGACCGGCGCGAGGCTTCAACCTGGAAAAAGTAGTTTAGCCAAATAGAACCCGCCGCGGCGAAGCACAACCGAATTGGACCACAGATAAACACGGATGAAATGATAAGTATCGGTATCAATCGTTGTGCATCTGTGGTTAAGGCTTTCCGCGCAGGAAAACGAGGAGATCTCACTTTTCACCAACACCAAGATCGCGAAGACCACGAAGAATCGGTTTTTTAATCTTGGCGTCCTTTGCGATCTTTTGTTTAGACCGCGCGAGTCATTTTCGGCGCTGTTTGCGCGCGAGCGCAGCGATCTCTTGCAGGTCTTCCTCGGTCGGTTCGGGTGGCCCTTTGCAGAATCCGGGGAACGTCGGACAATCCCTGTGGAGCTTAAAGCAATCAGGGAGCGATAATAGAATTATGAAGACAGACCAGTTGGAATCCACGGCGCGAGCGTTGGCCGCGCCCGGCAAAGGAATACTGGCGGCCGACGAAAGCACGCCGACCATTGAAAAGCGGTTCAAGAGCCTCGGCGTCACCGCGACGGAAGAGAACCGGCGAGCCTATCGAGAATTGCTCTTCACGACGCCCGACCTGGGCAACTTCATCAGCGGAGTGATTTTATTCGATGAAACGCTTCGGCAAGCCACCGATGATGGAGTGCCCTTTGTCGAAGTTCTCAACCGCCAGGGCATCATTCCCGGAATTAAAGTGGATCGCGGCGCAACGCGGCCCAGGCGGTCAATACCAGAACAGCGAAAGTCACCGTCTTGATTCCGCCGGCCATCGATCCCGGTGCTCCCCCGACGAACATTAACAGGAGCGTCACCAGCAGCGTTGGCTGATTCATCCCGCCCACGTCAACAACGTTAAACCCCGCTGTCCGTGTCATCGCGGAGTGAAAGAACGCCCACGAAACGCGTTCCCATCCCGCGGCATCGTCAAGTGTGTGATGAAATTCAAATGAAAGCGTGCTGAACGTTCCAGCCGTCAGCAGCAGAGCCGCCATCGCCAAAGAGACCTTCGTTTGGAGCGTCAGATAGCCTCGCCGCCTGGGATCGTGCCGCCAGAAATAATAATAGCGCAGATTGATCAATGTCATCAGGCCGATTCCGCCGGCAATTGCCAGAATCTCCACAACCGCCAACAAACCTGCGTGTCTTCGCCACAACGCCAGGCCTTCTGGGTAAATGGAAATGCCGGCGTTGCAAAATGCGCTCACGGCATGGAAGACCGATTTCCACAATAATTGCCCGACGGATTTGTCAGGACTCAAATCCGCCAGTTGGACAAACAGCGCCAGTGTTCCCGCTAATTCGAACACTATGACAAACACGCGGGCATAAGCGAACACATCGACGGAGCGGACGCGCCGAAGTTTTCCCACGGTCGTGCGAATGGTGTGCTCATCGGCGAGCGACAACCTTTGTCCGGTCAGCAAAACCAGCAGAATGCTAGCCGTAAAAATGCCGAGCCCACCCAATTGAATCAAAGCCAGGATGACGCCCTGGCCAAAAGCATTAAAGGTCTCCGCCACATTCACTGTGCTCAACCCGGTCACGCACGTTGCCGATACCGAGAGAAAGAAGGCATCGAGCGTGCCGATGAACTGTCCAGTTTGATGCGCCCACGGAAGCACCAACAGAAACGTTCCGACCGTGATTAGGACCAGAAATCCCAGCGGAATGATCCGCAAGTCCACTTCCTGGCGCCGGATGATCGGCTGTGTCCACGAGGACTTGGCATGTTCGGAAGAACTGAGCATTGCAAGGCAACTGTGCCGCTTCAATCCTCCGAGGCAGGCTGCAAACCAGATTTCTCGGATCGACTCGTCATGGCCTGAATTAGCCCACGAGCCAAAAGAACAGAATGGCAACGGCCGTCGGCAGGAGTGCGCCGAGGAACAAGCGTAACGGACTGATCCCTTCTTGCTCGAAGACCTTCGCGTCTTGCAGAATGCCGACACCTGCCGGGTTCGGCGCGTTTGCGATCACGGTCAGGCCTCCACCAGTGACGGCGCCCGCCACGAGGGCGTATTTGAGTTCGTCCGAAATGCCTTCAACGAGCGAACCGAGATACGTGAGCGCTGCGTTGTCGGTAAGAGCGGTCAATCCCGTCGCGCCAAAGAACAATGCGCCACCGCTGAGACTTTGAATGAGTGGCTTCAACCAATACGCCTGGAGCGAACCAAGTGTCACCAATCCTGCCAGGAAAAAGCCGACAAGCAGACCCTCGCGGAGTTTGAGCGGTTCTTGATATTCGGATGTGACGGTAACCACGCCGAGGAAGAGCACCATGATGCCGAAGAATACATCCGGGTGGTGCGCGAAAGCGACCACCAGCCAGAGGAAGATGACGTGGATCGCAGTTAGCCACGCCGGAATGGCCGCGCTGGTGTCGCGCTCGACCGCTAATTGCGCAAGTTCTTTGCGAAAGAACAGCAGCACCAGAACCGTCGATACGGCGCAACTTGCCGCCGCGCGCCAGCCGAAATGAGTTAACATAAACATCGTGTCCCAGTTCCACTTGGCCGCGACCATGAGCACCGGCGGCGCGGCGAAATGAGTCAGCGTCCCGCCGATGGACACATTGACGAAGAGCAACCCCAAAGTGGCATACGCCAGCTTCACCGAAATACCGCGGTCGAAGTAACGTCGCTTGAGCACAAGCGCGAGCAACGTCATCGCTGCCGGTTCAGTGATGAAGGACCCCAATAACGGTCCGAGGGTGAGGGCCGCAAGATAGAAGGACGTGCTCTCGCCTATGGGCAGGACGCGGGCAGCCAACCCAATGAGTGATTCGGCCAGTTTGACCACGGGCCGAGTGGCTGCAACCACCATGACCACCAGCACAAACTTCGGTTCGGTGAAATTCAACCCCTCGATATAGGTTACGGCGTCATGCACCGAACGGTTCAGGACCGCAATGCCAAGGAACAACGCAGCAGCCCAAAGGCCAAACACAACTTCCGTCTCTGCGAGGAAATGCAGCACATTCTCGCGGATCGAGCCGGGCGGAGAACTGTGCGCCCAATGTGCGAAGCGCTTTACCGAAAAAGTGTGGATAACGGCCAGTCCGAAGAACACAGAGGCCAGGATTTCTGTCGGGGAGGGATTTAACATGCGCTTGAGTTTTCTGATGTTTTACACAGGATGCGCGAATGATCGAGCCGGTTTAGATTGGATGCCATCATGTGGCTTTTCAGCGCATCCCGAAGTTGTCGGTAGCGGCGGGCATCCTGCCTGCCGTAGAGGGCGTGCATCTTGCCGCCCGGAGCAACGCTTGCAACGAGGAGGCTGCGTTCTAGCGCGTGCGCGTGATCCGCCGGGCAGGATGCCTCGGCTCGACGGCAGGCAGGATGCCCGCCGCTACGATGTGCCGGCAAGCTCGGGATGCACCGGTGGCTTTTCGACTGTGCTATTCGCGTTTGCCTAAGTTTAGCGCAGTGCTTCCAATGGCTGTCGTGGACCAAAAGAAAAAAGGCCGTCATAGAGCGCTCCGCTCAGATGGCGGCCCGACCATCAGAAAATCCTCCGGAAAGCTGGCGCGCTCCGGACCCTTGTTCTCGCAGCTAACGGTGGCGAGGTTGTTTATTTATTTAGCGTTTCGTTAAGGAAAGTTAACCTTGGATGGCAGTGATGTCGCAAGCGGATTCTCCCAATCGCGATGCGCTCAAGCATATTCCAGTCGTGATCCTGACAACGTCGCGGCAGGAGGCTGAACGCATCGAAAGTTTTCAACTGGGAGTCGCCGGGTACATCATAAAGCCCATGAATTACCATCAGTTTGTGGATATGGTGAGGGCCATCACGCACTACTGGTCGATCAGCGAGGTTGGGGAGTAAAACTGAAAATGGCGTCCTTTCGTGAAGCTGTCTAAAAACCTTCTCCGAAAAGATTCAACAGACGCGCGGTCAGCTTTCGCCGCGCGACGGCATAGGAAAAGTATTTCAGGCCAAGTTGGTAATTGATGTCGCCCCATTCGTGTTGCAGCGATTTGCTTTGGAGGATGTCCTTCACTTGTTCCAAAACCTGCTTCGAGATCACTTGAGAGATCTGGATGGTTTTGAATCCGAGCGGACCAATGTCTTTCGCGTAAACGGCGTATCGATTCACTACGACTGGTTTCCGAAAATAGATGGCTTCGAGAAAAGCGTTTCCGAAGCCCTCGTAATGGCTCGGATAGGTGACAAGGTCGGCGTGGGCGTAAATGTCGAAAAGCGTGTAAATCTTTTTGCTGTCACTCGTCCGTCCGCGAAACTCGCCGATTCGATTCGATAGAAAGCGGGCTTCAACTCCGGCGTCGGCGACATGTTCGCGGATGAGTTGCTCGTAAGCGTTGCCCTCGTCACCGGCGGGATGAGAAAAGACGAGTTTGGCTTTTGGATGACGCAGGCGGCGGACAAGTTCTATGGAATGCTCAATGCCTTTTCGAGCAACCACGCGCGTCGGCTGCAGCACGAGAATGTCATCTGGTTGAAAGCCGAGTTCTTGCCGGAGATCGGCCGCATAGTCATCGATAGGAGGCGGCGGCGTCTCAAAATCGACGATATTCGGGATGATTGTGGACGGAAGACCAAAGCGCCTGGCCAACTCATGTTGCGCCATGGAGTTGATCACGACATGTTCGATGCGAGGCAAGACGGGAGGAAAGGCCGACTGCAAATAATCCGCGCAGGCACTATGGATGAACCGCTCGCGTTCCCAACTGAAATCATGGTGGTGGGCGATGACGGGCAAACCGGTCTCGGCTATCACCTCCGTCATGGCCAGGCCGAGGGGCACGTTCATTGGGATGGCGAGGATATTTTCCGGAATCAACACTTCGATCCGGAATCGTTCGATGAACCGGTAAATCTCTTCTTTAATTTGTTCTTTGAGCCTTTGGACTTGGTCGCTAACCGCGCGAGGGCGAATCGTGGTCCCGAAAAGCCAGCTCTGAATTTCACGTATTTCAGGATGATGAAAAAACAGGGCCTCCGACAAATAACCTGCGCCTTCGGGCACATCCAATTGCCCAGCCATCCAGAAGCAGCTGTGCCCTTGCTCGGAAAGGATTTGCGCCCATTTGCGGGCTTCCAGCGTGACGCCGTCCGTGCCGCAGAAGCGGGTGGAGATAAAGCCGATTCGGCGCGGCGGACCGACGTTGACCTTTAATGTCGTCATAACGTTTTAAGAGCATCGCCCTGTCTTTTCGAGCGCTCAATTGTCCGAAAACTCAGCTGGACGATCAAAAAGTTTCAATCCGATCTTTATGCAAGCCATTAATCAGTTGGTCAACCTTGTCTGCGCAGCGGAGATAGCGAATCGATTGCAAAACAGGTGCGTTCTGGAAATGGAATCTTGCTCGAGGAATTGGATCTCAGCACGGGCCAATCCGGAAAAAAGAGATCTGGTCCGGCCCACGCGCATCCCATCGGATTGGGGGCTTGAAGTTGCCTTGCTGGCCGAAGTGTTCCGGAACTCGGCCCCCAAAGCGATTGTCAATCGGTCACGGTGTGGGTGGCAATGAGAGTGATCTCGCCCGGCTCGTAAGCGCCCCAAGAATGATAAGGAGGCGTAAAAGAATAATCTCCGAGCAATAGCCCATCGGCCATGTCCGCCAGGCCCGGCCCGAGTATTGGCAGTTCAACGGCGTAAAACGTAACGTTTTCGGGGAAGTCTCATGTTGTACGGAAGAATCGCTTCGATCTAGACTCGCAATCAGAAAGCACCTTGGTTATGGTTACTTTCGCCATGAATAGTCGCCTGAACAGAATCGCTTGCCAACAGTTCGGCCTTGGCCGTTTTCCCTGTCTGGCTGGGCTGGTCCTCTCTGTTTTTACAATAGGGGCCGAGATCGTGACTCTCACGCCGGTTGCGGACACGACTTTGCAGGAGTTTTTTCCAAACAACAACTTTGGCGCCTACACTCACGTTGCGGCCGGCGCCACGGGAAGTCCCAAAGCTAATGGCCTTCCAAATACGACCTGAGGATTGTTTCGATTCGATCTAAGCGGCATTCCACCTGCGTCGAAAATGACGTCGGTCCCGTTGACCTTGCACGTGACGTTCGCTCCCGGCGGCGCCAAAGATTCCGTCTTTGCGCTGCACTCGGTTCGTCTCCCGTGGGAGGAAGGCAAAGGCAGCCCCGCAACAGGCAGCGGGAATAACGGCGCTCCGGCCCAGACGGGGGAAACGACCTGGTCAAATCGTCTGAGCCCAAACACTCGATGGGAGGCGCCGGGCGGTCGCGCTGGTTTTGATTACGGCTCCAAGACGACCGCTTCCGTTCCCGTGAGCGGCGTGGGGAGTTACACCATTGCCTCAGCGTCAAACCCAGAGCTTATCTCGGACATTCAAAGTTGGATCGATCAACCCAGTTCGAACTTCGGCTGGGTGCTTATCAGCCAATCGGAAGACATCCTCCAAACCGCACGACGCTTTGGGTCCCCCGAAAATCCTAACAGCAAATCTCCGCCGCAGCCGAACCAACAGCCCAGCACGACGTTACTTTCGAAGCAGTGTGGAGTCCTTTCACACACCCGCCGGATTATCCCGCTGGCGCCCATTGGTCGGGCCTGGTTGGGGGAACGCACGCCGACAAGGTAACGTTCTGGAAAGAAGGGCAACTCGCTTCCGACGGCATCAAAGATGTCGCGGAGTTAGGATCGAAACCTCGCTTACTCGCAGAGGTCAGCGCGGCCATTCAACAAGGCACAGCCTCAACCACGCTCTCAGGCGGCGGGATTGGCCGAGGGTCCGGAACCGTTAGCCTCTCTTTCGAAATCAAGCGAGATTTTCCGTTGGTAACGCTGGTTTCCGCTGGTTTCAATGATCGCGCCGAGTCCGGATTGGTTTGTCGGCGTTTCGGGTTTGAGTTTGATCGAAAACGGCAAATGGGTGGACAACAAGGTCGTGACGCTGTTCCTGTATGATGCCGGCACCGACAGCGGGCCATCGTACGCTTCGCCGGATCAACCAACAAGCCCGCGTCAACCCATCACCAAGTTCACGACGTTCCCCGCTTTGGTGAATGGAACAGTTGTGCCCTTTGGCGCCTTCACATTTTCCAGGAAGCGACCGTAAGTCGCCGCGTTAACTGGCTGCTAAATCGAAACAACCAATATTGAGACACAGCAAGAAACGTGATTTAATTTGCCGCATGGCCATCACACACACAAGTCGCACTGGCAAAACGTATTATTTGCACACCGGGCCAAAGCGCGGAGGCGGGCTTCAGTATTTCTTTTCCTCGAAGTCCACCGGATCGCTTGCCGAACAGTTGCCGGACGGGTTTGAGATTTACGAATCGGTCCAGGGCCAAGTTTTCCTGCGTCGGAAAACCCTCCGCCTTGTCCGGGATGACGAGGTTGCCTGTCTAGAGCGCCGACTGGAAAAGCGGCGCGGCGGCAATCTTTACAAAATCGAAACGCGCGGCAAGACCCTGACCATCTTCGAGAGCGCTGGCTCTTCGTTCGGAAAATCGGAAGCGTACCCCTGGATTTCACCACAGCAGGAAGCCCAGTTCCGGGAACGTTTCGCATATTATCAGGCGGTGTTGCGGTTTACGCTGGTCGATGCCGAGAGACGTCTGTTCGCCCCGGAACGTTATTGTTTTCGTGGCAGCGTGGACGATTGGATTTCCATCGGCCCGCCCGATTCCATCGAAAAGCTGGCTGCCAAATACCTCAAGCATCTCGGAAGCGATTCCTTCTTCGAATTGTTCTGAAACTATTTCGAGAGCTTTCGCAATCGCAAGCTCCTTTCAGCCAACACTCGCACAGGCCGAATGCCAAATCGAGCAGATCGGCGAGAGAACGGCCCTTCTGGATCGAACCCGGTGCAACAGGAAGCCGGGCCTGTCCAATAGTTGCCATTCTGTTGTAAAGCACGATGAGTTGTGTAACACTGCACGCTGTATGACAACGACTCTGACCATTCGGCTGCCGATGACGCTGGCCCGTGAATTTAAAGCCAGGACCAAGGCGGCCAAAACCAGTCCCACGGCTGTCCTGCGCCGGGCTGCGTCCGATTATGTACGCGAAAAGAAGAGATCTGGCTCCAAGTTGAACGCGATCCAGGAGCACATCGATGCTCACGCTGGAAGTTGGGATGGCTATTGTTCCGGTGAGCAATTGTTACGGAAGACGCGACCATGATCCTGGTGGACACATCCGTGATTGTGGCTTGGCTGGATTCCACGCACACAGAGCACAAGAAATGTTGGTCCGCGATTCGTGATTGCGGCGGGCGCGACCAATTGGCCGTCAGTTCCGTGACCTACGCCGAGTTGGCGGCGGGTGCGCGGACACGTGAGGCAGTGGATGAAGCTTTGAAGGAGTTCACACGGGTTGAGTTGGATTTTGCCGCCGCTTGGCGCGCGGGGCAAGCCTTTCGGCAACACTCTTCTGCCAAAGCAGGAACACCGGTGCTGCCTGATTATTTTATTCGCGCTCAGGCGGCAGTCCTGAACCTGCCTCATTTGACGAACGATCGCCGCCGTCTGGCAAGCTGGCCGGAAGTTGACTTTATTTTTCCCGAAACGTGACCTTTCAACACCGAATTTAAATGGGGGTTTAACAACCTTGCCTGCCAAATCTCAGACCAAGGGATGCGCGGGGAAATCACGCCGCGGGATGCTCGGTCAGGTAACGTCGCGCCTTCGCTTGCAGGAAAGCCACCGGGTCGCCGACTTCGACGAAGAGCTGATATTCGGCGCGTTCCTCAGGCGTGCCTGCAAGACAGGCGAACCGTTTTCAAGAACCCCCGGCCATCCAGACGCGCCACACCACGTAGGAAAGATACAGCGAAAGGAGAAAGGCCCCTTCAGCGCGGGTAATCTTCCTCGGACCCTGAATCGCAATTGGCAGCACCAAGGCGCTCAAAAGCGTCAGAACGGCCAGGTCAATCAGGCCGCCCGCCGGGACCGGAATGGGGTGAAGCATCGACACAACACCGCCGATGAAGAGTAGCTTGAAAATATTGCTGCCGACCACATTGCCCATGGCGATGACGCGAAGAAGCCCAGCGCCTTTGCGTTTACTTGCCTGCTCGCGCGCCGGCTCGTCGAGCGCGGCGTGCGTTTCGTTCAGATTTATCACAACAATTGGGACCACCATTCCAACGTCGGCGGACGCCTCCCGATGCAGTGCAAAGATGTGGACCAGCCGACCTACGCGTTGATCAACGACCTCAAAGCGCGAGGAATGCTCGACAGCACACTAATCATCTGAGGAGGCGAATTCGGACGCACGATCTACAGCCCAGGCGGCCTTACGAAAGACAACTACGGCCGCGATCATCATCCGCGTTGCTTCACGATGTGGATGGCCGGGGGCGGTGTGAAGGGAGGCGTTGTGTACGGCGAAACGGATGACTTCAGCTAAAATATCGTCGAGAACCCGGTCCATGTTCGCGACTTCCACGCCGCGATTATGCACTTGCTCGGCATGGACCACAGGAGGTTTACCGCGAAATGGCAGGGCGTGGACATGCGCTTGACCGGCGTCGATGCCGAAGCTCAACCAGTCAAGGAGTTGTTAGCATGAAGTCTCCGGAGCATGGCGATGGGTAGTTCTTCTCTAGAGGTCATGATTCCATGATTCCCGCTCCGGCAACGGGCCGCGGCATTTCCCCTGGTCTAGTTGCGCTTGGCGCGGTAGAAACGGGCCGGGTCGCTTTCGGTCGAGTAGAAGCGGGTCACACGCGCTCCGGCTCCGGTGATTGTCGCCTCGATCGTCGTCCATGTCTTCAGGTCCGGCGAGCTCTCGATCCGGTAGCTGACGCCCTTGGCGGCGTTGAATCGCAATTCGACGGCCGTTCGGATCGACGAGACCGATTCCGGCGTGCTGGACGCGACGTTTGGATCGAACCCTTGCTGGATTTCGACGCCGTCGTCGAAGCCGTCCCCGTCGGAGTCGGCCTTCAGCGGACTCGTGCCGGTATTCGTCGCATCGACGAGTTTTGAGGTGTTTGTCTCGACGCCGTCCTTCAACCCGTCGCCGTCGGTGTCGGCCACGAGCGGATTGGTTCCGGTATCGCTGGCGCTGACGAACTTGCCGGTGACGGTCTCGACGCCGTCCTTCAAACCGTCGCCATCGGTGTCGGGATTGTTGGCCTTGGTGCCGAGGAGATACTCGTCAATATTCTTAAGGCCGTCGTTATCCAGATCGAGATTGGCGTCCTTCACGGCCGGGTTGAGGCCGTTGGCAGTCTCGTAGATGTCGGGAATTCCATCGCCGTCCGTGTCGCCGGGGATGCCGATCAACTCGTTCATGAAACCGTAATGGTGGAAGGTGTCGCCGTTGCTGACCGCGTCGAAGGTGAGCACGAGCGTGCCGTTGGCCGGCGCCACGTACTCGTAGCTGATCAGCGCCCCGGGCGAACCCGCCCCGGTGGACTCGAGGTTGTTCGGATCGGTTCCCCACCGGGTGCCGTCGCGGGCGATCCGGGTGGTCACGCCGGACGCATCGCTGGCGACAATGTCGGCGGCGGCGTTGCCCCAGCCGCTGACGAAGAAACTCAGCAGGTACCGGTGCGCCTCCCTGAGGCCCGTCAAGGTGAGGGTTTGGAATTCCTTCGCGTCGCTGGCATAGAAGAAATCGCTGAACAGGTCGCCGAGGCCCGTCCCGGCGAAAGAGCCCGGACCGTTGTTCACGAAGTTTCCGCCGCCCATCACGATCGAATAGTTGGGGCCCGTTCTGCCCTTGGAAGTGAACTTGACACCGTTGATCGTGGCGGCGGCTGCGTCCGTACCGAAATCGACGAGGTGCGTGTAGGTTTTTGACGGACCAATCCCGGTATCCTCGTCCGCGGTGATGGTCGTGAAGCTCCAAGTGCCGGCGACGCATGGCGTCGTCCCCAATGCGAGGGCGGCAATCAGTGAATTAAGGATCAATGTTTTTCTCATGTAATGATAGGAATTTGCTTTTTCACGGATTGAAGGGAGCGTAGCCGTCCGGGGTCAGGGCTTCAACACAAATGGCCGGCTCAAACGTTCTGGTCTGATCCTGGCCGGAAGGATTCTGGCCTGGGACGGCCTCCGCGTCCGGCCCAGGCCAGAATCTCCACGAAGGCGCCGTCCGCGGCGGAGTTTTGGCCTCGTACGGACAGCGCGCCGACGTCAAGCCGCCCGTCACGATTACCTCACCGTCAGACGGGCACTCCATTTCGACCTCCTTTTTGAATCTCAGAATCTCAGCGCGGAACCGCCTGCTCGCCCGGCGGCGCCCGGGCCTCGTCCTCTTCCCACAGCCCGCAATGCCGGAGAATTTTCTCGATCACATCGCGCTCCCGTCGCTCGACACTGAAGCCGGAGTGCCGCCAGGTGCGCATGTTCTCGACGACGTCGCTCGTAATCTTCCCTTCCGCCAACAGCAGATCGAACACGGCTTGCTCCCAGAGCTTGAGAAAGGGTTCAGTCGCCACCTTCGGAAGCGGCACGAACGTCCCGCCTGCCTGTGCGTGGCCGCACGCAGACAGGTCGGGCAGGAACAGAATTTGTTTCGGATTTCGGATTTGACGGCATTAAGCCTTGCGGATTTGGTGGCAGCCGGCGATCCCCAAAGAATCATGACTGATCCAAAACTGACGGAGTTGTTGTCCGTGTGCCGGCGCCTGATTGAGGACGGCGTGCTGTTGGACAGCGAAGTGCAATATTTGAAGCGGTGGCTTCAGGAAAATCCCCGCATCGCCTCCCGCTTTCCAGGGCAGCAAATCGCGGCGCGGCTCCAGAGGATCTTCGCTGATGGCGCCATCACGGAGGACGAACGGATTGAACTCCTGTCCCTCCTCCGCAAAGCGGCGCGCGACTCGACCCCGCGTCCAGCCTCGACCGCGCCGCCGGTCGAATGGACGTTTGACGCCTCCCTTCCGGAAGTGGAGTTCATGAACCGGCACTTTTGTCTGGCGGGCCAGTTCTATTGCGGCTCCTTTCGGTGGTGCAAACACCAGGTCGAGAAGCGGGGCGGGGACGCGCAGCCGGAGCTGAATCCTTCCACCGACTACCTGGTGATCGGCGCGGTCGGCGGTCCCGATCCTGCAGACATGCGGAAGGCCGGCCAGTTCCGCGAAAGGCTCCGAATCATTCCCGAAGCGCACTGGCTCCGGTTCCTCACGTGAGCGGCACGAACAACATCAAACTTGCTTTTCGAGCCGCGCGCACAACACTTGGCGCACTCCGTATTCACAGATTGACCGTGATTCAACATCAGACACTTGAAAGCCATGCAAACGCACCCGCCTTCACTCGACCGCCGACAGTTCGTTCAATCCGTGGCCCTCGCCGGCGCGGCCTCCGCGTTGGGATTGGGTTCGGATTCCGGAGTCGAGCCTTCTGCCTCCGCGCGAAAAATCAAGCTCGGCCTCGATAACTTCGCCGTCCGCGACATGAAATGGAAAGCGCCGCAGTTGATCGATTACGCCGCGTCGCTCAAGACCGACTCGCTCTTCATCACCGATTTCGGCCCCTTCGAGAGCCGCGAAGACAAGTACCTGAAAGAGATCCGCGTCCAAGCCGAGGACAAAGGCCTCCAAATCCAACTGGGCAGTTGGAGCATTTGCCCGACCTCGAAGGCGTTCCGGAAAGACTGGGGCACCGCCGAGGAACACCTGGCGCTCGGTTTGCGCATGGCCAAAGCGCTCGGTTCGCCCGTGTTTCGCGTCGTGCTCGGCAACGGCGACGACCGCCGGAGCGAGGGCGGCATCGAGGCGCGGATTGAGGACACCGTCCAGGTTTGCAAAGCTTGCCGAAACCGCGCCCTGGACGCCGGCGTGAAAATCGCCGTCGAAAACCACGCGGGCGACATGCAAGCGTGGGAACTGGTCACGCTGATCGAAGCCGCCGGCAAAGACTACGTGGGCGCGAACATGGATTCGGGCAACGCGACCTGGACCATGGAAGATCCGCTCGCGAGCCTGGAAATCCTCGCGCCTTACGTCGTCACCACGAGCTTGCGTGATTCGGCTGTTTGGGAATCTGAAAACGGCGCCACCGTGCAGTGGACCGCGATGGGCGAAGGCACGGTCGATCTCAAAGCGTATTTCGCTAAGTTTGCGGCGCTCTGTCCGGGCGTCCCGGTCCACATCGAAACCATCTCCGGGTTTAACCGCGAGATTCCTTATCTGCGGGAGGATTTCTGGAAAGCGTGGCCGAAAGCGCGGGCCAAAGATTTCGCGCGTTTCGTGGCGTTGGCCAAGAAAGGCAAACCGCGCGAACCACGCCGCGGCGGCAACGCCCAGGAATTCCAGAAAAGCGAGATCGAGAAGAGCATCCAGTATTGCAAAGAAGCGCTCGGTCTGGGGTTGAAGGCGTAGCTTTTCGTTCGAGGCGCTACCCAAAGCGCAGGCCGGCAAAATTCAAAATCAATGCAGCGCAAACTCAAACTTGGCTTCGACAATTACGCGATTCGCTCGCTGGGCTGGAAAGCGTCGCGATTGCTCGATTACGCGGCGTCGTTGAAGGTGGATGCGATTCTGCTCTCGGACCTGGATGTTTACGAGAGCCACACCGAAGCGCACCTGAAAGAACTGCGCGCCAAAGCTGCGTCAGTCGGAGTGGAAATTCAGATCGGCACGTTGAGCGTTTGCCAATCCTCCGTGCTTTGGAGCGGCCGGTTTGGGTCGCCGGAAGAGCATTTGAAACTGACCATCCGCATCGCCAAGGCGCTGGGATCGCCCGTCGCGCGCTGTGTGCTTGGGAAAGTCGATGACCGCCGCAGTCCTGGCGGGATTGAGGCTCGGATCGCTGAAACCGTTCAGGTTCTCAAAAATGTTCGCAGTTACGCCGTCGATTCCGGCGTCAAGATCGCTCTCGAAAACCACGCGGGCGACATGCAAGCCTGGGAACTGGTGAACCTCATCGAGGAAGCGGGCCGCGATTTTGTCGGCGCCACGATGGACACCGGCAATTCGACCTGGGCCCTGGAAGATCCGCTGACGAACCTGGAGATTCTCGGTCCGTACGCCCTGAGCACCGGCATCCGCGATTCGATGCTCTGGGAAGTCCCGGATGGCGCGATGCTCCAATGGACCGCCCTGGGGGAGGGTCTGGTCGATTTCAAGACATACTTTGAGCGCTTTGCGGAGCTTTGCCCGCACACCCCGATCCAATTGGAAACCATCTCCGGGCGGCCCATTCCCATTCCCTATGGGCGCGACGAATTCTGGGAAGTGTACCCCAAAGCGCGCACGCGCGAGTTCATGCGTTTCCTGGCGTTGGTCAAGCGCGGTTCGCCTCGCAAACCCTTCGCCATCCCCGCCGGCTCCGACCCGCAAGAGGCGGAGCAGGAATTTCAAAGGGCCGAGCTTGAGCGCAGTGTGAAATACTGCCGCGAAGTGCTAGGTTTGGGACTGAAATCCTGAGCGGCGAGTACGAGAGCCGATACACGCTTCCTTGCGGCCCAGTTGCCCGCGGCGATAAAATCAAACTCGCATGATGCGATCTCTGAGAAACGCGCAAATCGCCGTGCCGTCTATATTCTTTGCGTCTTTTCCTCTATTATTGGAGGCCCTGGTTGCGTCCACTCTCCCCGTGAACGATCCCCCTCACCCCATCCCGCTCCCCCTCGGAGGGGGGAAGGGTGTCCGCAGGACGGGTGAGGGGGCCGTTCACGGGGCCAAAGTTCAATTCACCGCCCCTTCCTCCGATCCGATCGAGTTCTTCGAAAGAAAAATTCGCCCGATCCTGGTCGAACGCTGCTACGAATGCCACTCCGCTGACGCGAAGAAGCTTAAAGGCGGCTTGCGGCTCGATACCAAAGCCGGTTGGACGAAAGGCGGCGATTCCGGACCGGCCATCATTCCCGGCACTCCGGACGAGAGCTTGCTGATCAAAGCGATTCGCTCCGCAGACCCTGACGCGCAGATGCCACCGAAAGGGAAACTTCCCGACCACGAAATCGCGGCGCTCATCGAGTGGGTCAAACTCGGCGCTCCTCAAGGAATTGCTAATTTCAGATCTCAAGTTTCAAATCGGGAGCTGCAGGCCGCTCACTGGGCTTATCTGCCGCCTAAAAAAGCCCGACCACCGGAGGTCGCCGACACAAACTGGCCGCGCACGGACATTGATCGGTTCATCCTGGCCAGGCTCGAAGCCAAAGGCCTTCGGCCCGTGAAGGACGCCGACCCACCCGCGCTCGCCCGGCGGGCTTACTACGATTTGATCGGCCTTCTGCCGACACCGGACCAGATCGACGCCTTTGCCAACGACGCTGCGCCCGACGCGTTAGTCCGGCTGGTGGACCGCCTGCTGCAATCGCCACATTTCGGCGAGCGTTGGGGCCGGCATTGGCTCGATGTCGTGCGCTTCGGCGAGTCCGTCACGTTGCGCGGTCTGGTCTTCAAGGAAGCCTGGCGCTACCGGGATTACGTCATTGACGCGTTCAATCGGGATCAACCCTTCAACCAGTTCATCCAGGAGCAGGTTGCCGGCGATTTGTTGTTATCCGCGAGTCTTGACGAACGCCGCCGCCGGTTGATCGCCACGACTTTTCTCGCGCTCGGCAACACCGTGCTCGAAGAACAAGACAAAGCGCAGCTCCGCATGGATGTCGTGGACGAACAACTCGACACGCTGGGCAAAGCGTTCCTCGCGCAGACGCTCGGCTGCGCCCGCTGCCACGATCACAAGTTCGACCCGATCCCGACTCGCGATTACTACGCGTTGGCCGGAATCCTACGCAGCACGAAAACGCTCGCGCATGCCAACGTTTCGAATTGGATCGAGCTGCCGCTTCCCATCGAACCGGAACAGGAAGCCAAACTCCGCGAACACGAAGGCGCCGTGGCGGCCCTTCAGGCAAAAATCAAATCGGCCAAGGAGGCCGCGGCGAAGCTGGCCGCGTCAGCTAAATCAAATTCCGCAATTGCCGCCTCACGATTGGCTCCGCGCGATTTGCCGGGGGTGGTAGTGGATGATCTCCAGGCCAAACGCGTCGGCGAATGGAAACAGTCTCAGTATTCGGGCCGGTTCATTGGCGACGGCTATTTGCACGACCTGGACACAGGCAAAGGGGAGAAAACGCTGACGTTTCATCCGGAACTGCCCCAGGCCGGGAAATACGAGGTGCGTCTGGCTTACGTGCCTGGCTTCAACCGATCCTCAGCAGTGCCCGTGACGATCCTGAGCGCCGATGGCGAAACCGTGGTCCACGTCAACGAGCAGGAGCCGCCTGCCCTTGCAGGCCGGTTTGTTTCTCTGGGCCAATTCCGCTTCGAGCAAAACAACCAGGGTTATGTGCTGGTCTCGAATGAAGGAACCCAAGGCCACGTCATCGCCGATGCCGTGCAATTCATCCCGATCGAAGACCTCGCTGCCGACATCGCTCGACGGGATTCCAAAGCGACGAAAGAGTCCGCCCACACGCCCGCCTCCGAACTTGCGGATGAGTTGCCGAGACTGGAGGCGCAACTCAAGTCGCTCACCGCGAACGGTCCGAAGCGGCCCATGGTCATGTCCGTGCAGGAGGAAGAGGAAATTGGCGACACGCGGATTCACATTCGCGGGAGCGTTCACAATCTTGGCGAAAAAGCGCCGCGCGGTTTCCTGCGCGTTGCAACCCATGGCATGCCCCTGGCCATTCCGGACAAAGAGAGTGGCCGGCGTCAGTTGGGCGAATGGCTGGCGAGTCCGTCCAATCCGCTGACCGCGCGCGTCATCGTCAATCGCGTCTGGCATTGGCTCGTTGGCGCAGGACTGGTCCGCACGGTGGATAATTTCGGCACCACGGGCGAATTGCCTTCGCATCCTGAGCTGCTGGATTACCTGGCGGTTCGATTCATGGAGGAGGGATGGTCGGTCAAGAAACTGGTCCGGGAGATGATGCTGTCGCGAGTGTACCAGCTTGGCGCCAATCCCGATTCAGAGCCGGCGGTGTCGGAGAGAGAATGGAACCGGAGTGTCGGAGCATCGGGGTATCGGGGAAATGAATCAGACACCGATACACCGACACACCGACACGCCGACGTGCGGCTCCCGCCTGCAAATCTCAAATCTCAAATCTCAAACCATGACGTCGATCCCGAAAACCGCCTTCTTTGGCGCATGAACCGCCGCCGCCTTGACGCCGAGTGCATTCGGGACACAATCCTTTTCGTGAGCGGCCAACTCAACCTCGAATCGGGCGGGGCTACCATCAAACCCGGCACGACGGCGGACTATGGATATCAGGACACGGCCACGCGCCGCAGTGTCTATGTGCCGGTCCTGCGCAATGCGCTGCCGGAGATTTTTGAGGTATTTGATTTTGCCAATCCAAGCGTCGTGAGCGGCGCGCGGAACGTGAGCACGGGGGCGCCGCAAGCCTTGTTTCTCATGAACCACCCTTTCGTCCTCGAGCAAGCCCGGCGCGCCGCCCAACGAATCTTCTCCGCACCAGGCCTCGATTTGGAGGCCCGGATCCGACTCGCCTACCGGACCGCGCTGGGACGGTTGCCCTCCGAAAGCGAACTCGCCCAGGCTGCGAGACTTTTGGATATTTCGCCAGAGAGCGATGCCGGCTCACGGCGCCAGCAAGCCTGGGCGCAGTTTTATCAAGCGCTGTTCGCGTCTCCCGATTTTCGCTACGTCAATTGAACTCTTGTTCGTGTTCACCCAGATGATTATGGATCGATCCGGACGCGGTAGAATTGCGCGGACTCGCTTTGGGGCGTGATCGTGAACTCCACGTCATGGCCGGTGCCGGGCAGGTTGTTGGCAATGGGCAGCCAGGCGCCGCCGGAAACTCCACGGGCGGCTTCGATGAGGTAGGTTCGGCCTTTCACCGACGGCCAGCGCAGCGTGACTTCGTTTTGAGACGCGATTCCAACAGCCGGCGGCTTGCTGGCTCGGACGCGGAATAGCGAGCTGGCATCGATCGGGTTCGTTCCCAGGGTGAATTCGAGGAGGTTCGAAAAACCGTCGCCGTCCGCATCGAAATCCGCCCGGCTGAGCGAATTCAACGTCGAGCCGAAGTAGCGCAAGCGCCAGGAGTCCGGGATGCCGTCCCGGAAAGCGGACCCGGACCGGTCGCTTGCCGCCAGCACGCCGTCCACGACTTTCACCGGCAAAACCGAAATGCCATTCAGCGAGGCGGAGACGTGATCGAAGTGAACGCGGTAAGCGGCGGTGCGCGACGCTTGCGCCGGCACGGTGAACCGCAGACTGCCCACCTCGCCCAGACCGCGCACTCCGGGCACGGAATGATCGAGCCACGCTGCGGCGTAATTCGCGCGCTCTTTCGAGGTGGTGAGGATCGGTTGGCCGAGTTGAGGAACCGGGGTGAACACAACCGGGTCGGTCAAGGGCGGCGAACCGTCGAGCGGTTCCGCCGTCACATTGAACATGAGCACGCGCATCGGATAATCCCCGGCCACTTCGGCCCTGATAGGAACGTGGACCGTTTGGCCCGGTTCGATGCGCAGGTCGTCCGCCTGGAATATCACGGATGGTTTCTGGCCAGTGGCCGCGCGCAACGCATCGGCAGGGCGATTCGCGAGCGGTTGGACGGAAGGAGGGTTCTTGTTGTTCAGCGAGCCACGAAATTGATTTTGAATGGCCGCGGCTTGCCGCTGCCCGTTCACCCAGAATCGGGCGTACCATTTGAGCGAAGGATCGAGCGCGCGGCGGAACGTTACGAACACGTCGGTGACATTGAGCTTGCCGTCACCATGCGTGATGCCGTCGATGGTGGTGGTGCTGCCATCGAAAACGTTCGTCGTCACCAGGCCGGTCGCGTTGTTGCAGCAGGAGTCCATCGAATCGAAAAAATCCGTGCCCGCCGGCGGGACGTTGAAGGCGTACGTGGCGGACTGGAAAACCTGGTACACGTCGTTGTTCAGGATGTTGGTGTCCCCAAAGTCGCCAGCATTGAACCAGCGGAACGGCGCGATGTCGCCGACGATGTAGTGCAGCTCGCCGGGGCCGACGCCGCCGGTGACGACTCGGACATCCTTGGTCGCATTGAGGCCGCCGCTTCCCAGCGGGCCGTCCTTCGGCGCGTCGATAAAGACGTCGCGCGAGAAGGCATCCGTTCCGGAAGGCCGGCCCACTTGAATCCGGTAATTGGACCCGCCCGCGGCCGCGGCGGGGATAATAAAGGAGTAGCCGCCCAGGACGGCGCGGCCGTCGGCGCCGAAGAATTTTCGGTCGTGCGCGATGGAAAAACTGATGAGATCGTGGCCACGCGTGTCGAAGAGATTCGTCCGGCCGACGACTTCGAACCAGCCGACGCCGAGAAGGTTTTGGGTCGCGTTCGTCACCAGGGGGTTGCGGAAGACCGGGACAAAGTTCGTGGAGATGATGTCCCCTTGCGGGGTTCCGTTGGTGAAGACCTCCGTTTTGAAGTAATCGAACATCAGGGGAGGAATCACGCGGTCGAACACCACGCCCTGGGACGCCTCGAAGACCGGCTCCGTCAGCATGGATTGGAAGGCGAACGCGCCCGGAGTCAGGCTGGCCGCGCCACTGAGATTGGTCACGGTAATATTGAATTGAAGTTGATAGATCTTTTGGCTCGGCAAGATGGAGAGGGTCACCGGCGCGATGAACGTTTGCCCGGCGGAACCCATGAACTGGCTCGAAGCCTCGCCGCGCTCGAACCCGAAGCTGATCCGGTTGGCTTGAAAATCATTTGGGAAAAACGTTTTGGTCGTGATTTCGCTGGGTTTGTAGTTGCGCTTGAAGCCGCGGGCGCGAAACGTCACCGCGTTGGTGATTTTCAGGCTGAGATCGTTTCCGAGGGCTTGCCCGCTCGGCGCCGCGTTGGTCGGATCCGAGCCATCCAGCGTGTACCACAGGTCCGCGCCGGAGGTGTCGTTCGTCAACACGAACGACGCCGGGTTGTCGCCGATGATGACCGGCGTCGCGACGTCGCGACCTTGAACTGAATGCGCGCCTGGACGATGTCGCTGGGGCGGCGGCCTTCGGCGGCGCTGAGCGCTTTGACCGTCACATCCGGCCGCGGGTCGAGCAACGTCGGCTTGACCTGGCTCGGCGGCACGCCGTCCTGATACGGGGGCGCCGGCTGGCTGTTGCTCGAATTGGGCACCGGGACGGTGTCCGCGTCGAACAGGCCGGGCGTCGCGCCACTGGTGAAAAACGTCTGAGTGCGTTCCTCGGCCAGGATCGCGATGATGACGTCATTGTTGAAGATCGCATCCGAGAACGGCGAAAGTTTGGAGACGACCGTGCCGGTGTCTTTGTCCAGGACAAAGGTAACCTGGCCAATCCTTGGGCTGGCGACCTTGGGCAGCTTGGGTGTGGTCTGGATGCGGCGGTGCGCGGCGTTTCCCAAGTCGGCAATGAGCAAACCGTTGTCGAAGTCGCGGGCAAGTCCGGCCGGGGAATTGAAAGTGGCGGCGCTCAACGGGCCGTCCTGCAAACCGGGTTGCCGGGGAGTGCCCGCGTAAGTTTCCACGGAGTAACCGTTCTTTTCCGGGAAAAATGCCGCGATGACCGGGGCGAAAAACACGCGGCGCAGCGTGTGATTGCCGCTGTCGCTCACGAGCAGGCCCGTTGCGCCGCCCAGCCAGATCAATCCTCCGGGTGAAGCGAAAGAGGCTTCGTCGGCAAAGAATGAATCGTTGATGCCGCTGCCCGTGGGGGAGTTCCGACCGGCCAGCAAGCTCACGGTTCCGTCCGTCTTGATCAGCTTGATCGAATGATTGCGGGTATCCGCGACGTAGAGTTCGCCTGCGCTGCCGAGGGCGAGGGCGGAGGGTTCGAGGAAATTCGACGACACCGTCGAGACGACGTTGCTTGCGTCGATTTTGCGGATGGCGTTGTTCTTGGCATCGGCGACGTAGATGTTGCCGGCGGCGGCGGCGGCCAGTCCGATCGGGCTGTTGAACCGCGCCACGCCCAGGGGGCCGTCCACTAATCCGGATTGGCCTGCGGCGCCCGCGAAGTTGGACACAACGGAGACGCTGCCCGTGAGGCTGAGGAACCGGAGAAGCTGATTACCCGAATCCGCCACGATCAACCCGCCTCGAGCCAGGACAATGCCTCGGGGTGAAAAGAAACGGGCGATGAAGCCGGGGCCGTTGGTGGTTCCGGATTGTCCGCTCACGCCGGCAATGCTGGTCACCGTGCCGTTGTCGGGGTCGTATTTGAAAACGCGATGGTCCGCGCTATCGGTGATGTAAAACCGGTTATTGGCATCGACGGCGATGCTATGGGGTTCGAGGAACTTATTGGTAACCAGGAAATCGACGGTGGGCTGGGCCGCGGCGCTGAGCGTGAGGAAAGCGGCACCCGCGAGGAGAAGCGCCAGGTTCCGAAAAGAACTGTTCGCGCACTGGGACCATGAACCGAGGAGGGGCGCCATCCACGCGGCAGCGTGTTGGAGTGCGGCAGTCTTCTGCCGCTTTTGGGCTTGTCCAGTGGGTCGAAAGCGCCAGAGGACTGGCGTAGTCCAAAACCTGCCGGTTGAAGGGTGGTTCATGGAAGGCCTGCCTGGTTTCAGAACCATGCACGCAGCCGATGAACCTGAAACCGTGCGGACCGCAGCCTTTAGGCTGCTTCGGTCCCCGCTCCAGAGTTCGGCGTTGAAGCGGCCTAAAGGCCACGGTCCGGAGAGACGGTTCAGGGGAAGTTGCCTTGGTTCCAGAACCATGCACATGGCCCTTGAACCGAAAACCGCGCGGACCGCAGCCTTCAGGCTGCTTCCGCACACTCTCCAGAGTTCGGCGTTGAAGCGGCCTAAAGGCCACGGTCCGGAGAGACGGTTCAGGGGAAGAACAATTTGAGTTTTCATTGACGCATCACGACATCATTCCGCGCCCGGCGCCACGCTCGCCGGGTGAGGATCAACCAGTTCGCTTCGGAGCAATACACATTCCAGCAAGCCACACGGGCGTTCCCATGAACCGCTGGGTAGGGCGAGCCTGTCCCCAGCGAGCCGGTCTCGACGTGTTCCACGGACGTCGATCGGCTCGCCGGGACGGACTCGCCCTACCTGATTCATGGGGCGAGAGCATGGCAATCAGACCAAGGACGCTTCCTATGAACCTGGTAGGGACGGAATCCATTCCGTCCCTGACTTTACTCTGCGATCGAAACGACCATATCAGGACGCGGTGGAACGCGTCCTTACCTGTTTATGGACCCAATGCATGACCGAAAAAGTTGTTAGCGGCCCGCGTCCGACTGAACACGAAGCCGGTAATACTTCATTCCGCCGCTCGCCTGGTCGTCGGCGAATTCCTGCACGTCACCTTTGCCCGTCACTTCCGCGCCCAGAGCCGACCAGTTTTGGAGGTCGAGACTTTGCTCGACGCGGTAATGTTTGCCGGATTCGCCAAACCACCGAAGTTTCAGGACGCCTTGCTTCAGGCCGCTGCGCAGGTCGCCGTCGAACTTATGGAACCTCAGATTCACCGGATTGCTGCCGGCCAGGTATTCGTCCATATTGGAAATGCCGTCGCCGTCCGGGTCGGCCTCGGGCCGCGCCAGAATCGCATTGGCGCCAGTGAAGAAGTGGGCCCGCCACTCGTCCGAAATCTGTTCCGCTCGCCGCAGAGCCGGGGTGCCGATCCAGACCGAACCAGACAAACTTTCGAAGTCATACTGTGTCTGCAGGTCGGGGGAACCGTCCGCATTGAGAATCCGCACGGTGTAGCTCTGACTGGACCGCGCATTGGCGGGCACCGCGAACTGGATTTCACCCAGGAACGTCTCCCCTTCCAAAGGAGCGGAAAACGGATTCTGCACGAGAGACCACGCGCCAACGGCTTCGTTCAAGGGCAAGCCTTCTTGCGCGCCCCGCAACGTGATCGGCTGCGGGAGCCGCGTGTTCGGGTTAAACCACGCGGGTTGCCGCAGTGGCGGAGCCTCGCCTTCCGGAATGACTGCGGCGCGGAATTGCATGCCCGCGACCTTGTAGCCCGCCGCCACCTTCAAATAGACCGGCACGTTGACCTGGCTTCCGGGTGCGGCATGTTCTACGGTGAGGGCGCGGACCAGCGCGTTCCGCAGCCAGGCTCGACTTGATTTCACGGACGAGAGCACGGAAGCCGGCGAATTCGCGGCGCTGGTGAGCGACGTGGTCACCGCGGCCCGCCCGCCCCCGGCGGCCCAGGAACGCCGCCAGTTGTTTGCGGTGAGCCGCAACGACCGTTGGAGCGCGATTTGCCAATCCAGGAATCGGATTTGCCCGTCGCCGCCCGCTGCCGCGACCGAATCTTCCGGGAAGGTGTCCATGGCGTCGAACACATCCGTGAACGAGTAAGGCGTGAACAGGCCGAGCGACGAGTGAAAGGCGTTGTTGATGTCGTTGTTGTTGATGTTGCCGTTGCCGAAATCGCCGGCGTTATACCAGGTCGCCACCGCGGAATCGCCGACCACGTAAGTGACATTGGTGACGGTGATGGTTCGGTCCCGGAACGTGGTCAAGGGCACGGGGGTTTGGCGTCCGTCCGTGGTGCCGGACGGCTGGACGACGGAGATGGAATACGTCTGCCCGGCGGTTGAGGTCGGAAGAATCGGCACCGCCAGCAAGGCGACCGTGCCCGAGTTTTCCAGGCGCATTCCCGTGCTCGCGCCGACAAAGGAAATCGCCAGGCCGGTTTTGTTGCCGCTGGCATAACTGGTCGCGATGGGCGCGTTGGTGCTCGGCGCCGGGATTCGGATAAAGTCGTTTGTGCCTATCGGCAAATTGCGGAACTGGGTCGCGATCTGCGGCGCGCCGCCATTGGGCGTCAGTTCGACACGGAATTGCAGCGAGCGCAGGATGTCGTCCGGCGCAAGTTTCACTTCGACCGGCACGACGAGGGTCGATCCGATGCCCGCGGTGAAGTCGCGCGTCACGCCGATGGAACTGGTTTGCAGGTCGGAGAACAGAAACAACTTTTCAACTGTCGGGCTTGGCGCGTAGCCGCCTTTGAAGCCGCGCACTTTGAAGAGCACGTTGTTCGTGCCATCGACCACGTTCAACCGGGCGCTCGCCGTGTAAAGCAGCGCGGGGGAAGCGTTCGTGGGTGCGCTGCCGTCGGTCGTGTACCACAGTTCCGCTCCGTCCGTCGTGTCTTCCATCGTGAAGCCGCCTGGATTTTTTCCGTTGATGACCGGTCCGGCGACCTTGAACTGGAACCGCGCCGTGACAACCGCGCTCGGACGCCGGCCATCCTGCGTGCTGTTCAGGAGTTCGCCGGCTTGAAGAGCACCACGATTCGCAGGGAGATCCGCAGTTGTTCCCTGGCCTCGCTGTTCAACAGTTCGTCGGAAAGATCAGGCGAGGCGACCCGGGCGGCAGCGGGCGTCGCCAAGGGCCACATCTCCAGATCCAGAATTCGCATATAGGGAAAGCTGTTCTCAAAGTCGGCGACGAAGCGGCCGAATTCGTGGAAGAAACCGCGCATCTCGACTTTGTAGGCGGCGGCCGAATAGGGATCGAATTTGGGAAGGAGCAAAAACTGTTTTCCAGTCAGAGGCGTGTTGCTGAGATCCATCAGCGTCACGTCGTATTGGTCTTTGATGAAATTGAGCAGCTTGTCGAGAATCCATTTCTTGCCACTCAGATGTTCGAGCGGAAGCATCTGAGCTTCGGCCTCCGCGATTTGCGCGCCGAGTTCCGTCAGCTCGGCTTCAATGAGCGTTCGGCGTTTGACGAGCCTTTGCCCTTTCTCGATTTTGCTTCCGACGTCGTCGATGCTGGTGCGCGTTTTCTCGATGGTCTCCTGTTGGGCTCGAACGACGAAATACCAGAGCGCCAGGCAAAGAACCAGCACGCCGGAGGCGACGGCAATGAGCTGGTTGCGCTTCTCGCGAGAAAGCTTATTCATTGCTCCTCACCCTTTCCGGTAAATTGGCCTGGACAGTGAACGGGATAAACGCTTCGGCCCCGTTGATCTTGTCGGATTCGTCCTCGCGCGGCTGGATGGTGTCCGGCTGAACGCTGGAGTTGGTTTTGCTCAGGAACAACCGAAAGAATGGCGCATTCGTGACTGCGGCGTAAAACGGGTCCACACGGTTCCCTTTGCTGTAGTCCCGCGCCTTGAGAGTCAGGGTGAGCTTCTCCGCGACCGTTTCCGGTTTGACGATTTCGATGGAGGCGCGCAATTCTCTTCCCAGCGGAGTGAGGAGGCCGAGCATGAACGCCTGGATTTCGTCGGACATGGCCAGCTTGGCTTTCTCGGCTTCAGCGTAATTCGCTCCCATGGCTTCGGCGAGGCCGCTGGTCAATTTGTCACCCCCAATGGCGACGACGCGATTCAGACGCAACTCGCCGTTCATGAGAATGCTGATCGTGGAATGCTTGAACCCAATGTCCACCAGGGCCACGATTTCCTTCGCGAAAGCCTCCGGCAGCGCCATCTCGAACGCGTTGGCCGTTCCAATGAGGCCCGGAGTGACCTGGTCCGTGACCAAGCCGGCGCCGCGGGCCGCTTCCTGGAGAAGATCCAGAAACTGCTTTTTGGCCCCTCCGACCAGCACGCTGCATTTTTGGGTGCGCTGCGGTTCTGGAGCATTCGAACCGGCGCGCGGCGGCAGGACGTGACAGTCGAAAACGTAATCCGGCAAATCTTGATGCAGATAGTTTTTGCTGCTGTATTTCAGCATCAATCGCAAGTCCGCAACCGGCACCATCAACACTTCCGCGTGCCGCAGCAGCGAGTGATCCACACCGATTAACAGCGTGATTTGTTTGGTTTTGGAGCCGAGCGACTGGACGACGCTTTTCAAGTGCGCCGCCAGGGCGTCTGCGGAGAGCTGTTTGTCGGCTGGCGGCGCTTCCTGCACGGTGTAGCCCAGCAGATCAAAGCCGTCCCCTCGGCGCTGGATACACACCCCTTTTGTCGTATGCAACCCGAGGTCGATCGCGACGGCGAGAGAGCGTTTCTTGGATAAAGAAGTTTGGAATGGCAGAGCCATTGCTTAGTGGTCCATTTCATAAATACGCTCACGTTCGCGGCAAGGGATTTTTCGGCCAGACGAGGCGCGAGCGACGAGCATATCCCGAAGTGGATCTGTAAGGAGCAAGCAACGAAGTCTGGCGAAAAAGAACTGCCGCCCTTCGGGTTGCGCCG